>Ga0208783_10000849_pt1 | contig 18544 bp, 36 predicted proteins | sample DEB19_08_DNA_2_FD_184529 | JGI IMG/M metagenome (GOLD analysis project Ga0208783, IMG submission 184529) | Aqueous microbial communities from the Delaware River and Bay under freshwater to marine salinity gradient to study organic matter... | ecosystem: Environmental > Aquatic > Marine >...
GCTCCACCAGCGCCTTGTCGTCCGACAAAGTTTCCTTCCGCTCAAAATCAAGCGGCATTGATGCGCGGATAATCTTGTCCAGCGCCTTGTCGTCGTCAGTCACGGCCACATCTCCTCATCACGCTGGTCGCGCGCGCCATCGCTCGTGACGAACAGCCAGATCGCCAGCCCCATGACGCAGACAATGAATGCGAACAGCCAGTTATCTGCGGTCATATCCACCAGTCCTCATCGAAATCCCAGTGATCGACCCGGCGTGCCATCAGGTATGCCGCCAATGACAGCACCCCGATGGCGATCCCGAATAGCGTCAGCCCCGAATGCTTAGGGGGCATACGCCGACACCAATGTTAAGGACGGTGCCGTTCTGATACTGGCAGAACTGGTTGCCTCGTTCGATCCACTGACGCACCAGAAAATACTGGATCTGCGCCAGTGCCGGCGTCGCTGTTGCAGCCAGCACGACTGCGATAATAAGCTTCTTCATCCTATCGTTCCCTTCTTCTTCCTGATTTCAACCTTCACTGCACCCGCAGCGTAACGCTCGAACTCATCCAACTCAGCCTGCGTCATCTTCCGATAGACTTTCTTCGTCATCCAGATGGCAGCCGCCAGCTTCTTGGATCCCTCAATGATGCGATCAATCTCGCCGTGTTGCCTCGGATATGGCGTCGCCGCATCGTCGCTCAGTAACTTCGATTGCCTCTCGAAATTCTCTCGCACCCCTCGCATCTTCGTCCGTCTCCCATCCATTGCCCGAACCACAGTCACACCATGAACGGATGTCACCCCATCTGGTGATCGCGCAATTCGGATCGTGCATCATTCGCAATTCCACACTGTCTTGCTGACGCGCAGATCGTTCGGCCAGCCTTCGCCGTTCGTGAAGCTCCGCTCCGTGAACAGCAGCATATTCGTTGGCCTGATCAGCAGCCGCCCACCTTCGGTGCGCATGAACATAAACTCTTTGCTCTGCTCAGGCTCGGCACTGAACCCATCGCCGTAGGGGCAGGCCGTGAACAGGTAACGCGCCTGCGCAATTCCGTAATCGTAATACGCCCAGAGATCAGACAGGTATTCATACCTGACCACATCGAACCCTCTGCCGTAGCAGTTCCACACCTGCGCCTCCCGCAGCGTCCACATATCAGGCGTCTCGTTAAACGCCAGCGCATGGGGCGGCAGCCCTCGATAGACAGCGCCGCATTCGAGCAACACATGGCAGGCCCACGCGCGCCCAGCCTCAGCCCTCACGGCGAACCAGACGGCAGGCTCAAAGCCAGTGCGCCCGTCCCTGACGAACGACGAATCCACCCAGACGTATTGATGGTGCGGGAGATCCTGACTGCTCATACCAGATCCACCGCCCGGATCTTGCCGTCCGTCACGATCTCGATCTGGATCGCCTGCTCGGCAGGCACTGTGCCACGCCGGAACCAGTGCGACACAGCACTGCGGGTCACACCCAACTGCCGTGCGATCTCAGCTTGCGTCTCGAAGTGCGCCAGCAATTCCTCGAAGATAGGCTTACTCATTATGCTGCAATCCCTAGTCGTGCGTGCACCGCATGGCGCAGCATCGTGGGCGTGAAGCCCCACAGTTTCATCGCCAAGATATATGCCTTGACCAGCTCCGCAATCTCAGCGTCTGCCTGCTTCAGCTCAGCCGCCAGCTTGTCGCGCTTCTTAAACGCAGCCGCTGCTGCGCGGATTACTTCCTGCTCAGTCATTCTGGTTCCTCCCCGCCTGCATTGCGGAACATCCACGCCTTCGCATACTGGCGCGCCACATCCGGCTTCTCACCCATCGCCCGCTGATGATTGAATATCCATATCTCCAACGACTCACGAAGGGATTCGTTCTCCTCGATCAACCGCTCGATACGATCCTGCTCCCGGTGATAGCGTGCTTCGAGTTCCTCGATGCGGTCGGCGGCTTCGCACATCGTTTCGTTTGCATCGTCGATATAGAAGCTGCCCTCACCATTTCCTGTATCTGGATCACAGCACGGCACACCATCCCGCAGCCGCTCAACCAACGTCAGCTCCTCACTCATTGAGCTATCCCCAAGATCTCGAACGCCTGATCAATCGCAACCAACGCAGCGTCACGCCTCCGCTGCTGCGTCACCTTCCGCATCGTCTTGCCTTGCTCGACGCGCGCCTCGTCATCCGCTGCCTTCTCAAGCAACGGCATGATGCCAGCCATGATGGTCGCAAGCGTGTGGAGCACGCTCATAATCTCGCTGCGATCCATCGTCCGCATCACCAGATCAGCGCGTTGCAGATAGTCAGCTCGGGCAGGCTCCGTCGCCTCCTCCCATTCCTCGCCGTGATAGTCCTTGAACAGCGCCGCAGCGACTGCCTCTTTCATCGGATTAACAAACATCACTTCCCCTTCCCGGCGCAGGTCATTGCGTCCAGCGCATTGCCCGCCTCTTCTTGGATCTTAATCATCGCATTGATCATGACACGCAGGTCGTCGTGATCGTCGCCCAATCGCTCGATCTCATGCATCATCTCTTCGATCTCATCCGCCGCTGCATGGCACATCGACGTGTCCACAGGGGCCGTGCGCAAATCACGAATCAACGCGATCCGAAACTCCATATCGCTCAGCATCATCCCACGATCTCCAGTATCTCAGGCTTGTCCGTGCAATCGCAGACCACCTCGTCGGGGTCGTTGCCGTAGACCAGAAAGATCACCCCGATCTTCTGCCGCGCATCGTTCTCCACGTGCAGCCACTCCTCATCGCAATGCCCAAGGTTATCCATCACCTCTTCAGCATCGTCACTGTGCATCACGGGCAGCTCTTCGCCGTCATCCACTGTCAGCAGATAGCCCTTGTCCAACGCGCGGTTCACGATCTGCCGCACCACGAATCGCTCTTCGTTATCCATCAGAACGCCCTCGGTTTGCGCCGCCCGTAATCGCGCAGCTTGTCATATGCCGTGGCATAGTCATCCCAGAAGCCGTTATAGACACGGCCATTCCCATCGGCGTCGATCTGATCGTCGATTGCCTCAACCAATTTATCGAGCGCATCAAGCAGCTCCTCTGCGTCCAGTGCATCAAGCTCCCGGTTCATATGCCACCCCGTTCTCATAGATGATCACGCCATCCTCTTCGTCAGGCCAGCGGGTATCAACCACCCGATAGGTGCGCTCGTCCGCCACGCTCAATGCACGCGCTGCCTCCATAGCCTGAGCGCCATGCTCAAACTTCGCAACCGGATACCACCGATGGTAGGTGGTGTCCTTGATATCGACCAGAACTTTCATGCAACATCCTTTCTTCATGCCGTCACAGCACGCATCAATCGATCATATTGTTGAGCCGCTGTCAACCCCATAGTGTTTCGCGATTGCCGGAAGCATATCGTCCACCATGTCCAGCGCCAGACTGTGCTGCGCACGCACCTGCTTCTCGGTGCTGCGCACATTCCACTGGATCATGCGTCGACCATAATCGCTGCGCGTTTGGTGACGCTCGACCCGATAGCCACTGTCCTGCACAACATGATGCACCAGTGCCGTCGTGCAGAGCGAACCATCCAGACCCTTGGCTGTCGTGATACGCAGGATGCGGTCATTGCCCATGTCTATGCGTGTGTTTGCCTGCCATCCCGACTTCGTCTTGGCGACACTGGTGTGCATCTCGTCATCCCTTCTTGCGTAGAACTGTTGCTAACTGCGACTCATACAATCGAGCCATCTTGTCCATCCCAATGTGACGATAGGCCCGGATGCGTTGCCGCAATTCACCTTCACCTAGCATTGCTGCATATGTCTCGGCCAGTTGCCCCATCATTTTCTCTCCTTGATTAGCATCCAAATACCCAGAGCAACGCCGCCCCAGATCAGCACCCACATCATGACAGACAGCGGGTGCATTACTCAGCCACCTTCGGCTTGTTCTTGCTGCCCAGTGGACGGCCACGCTTCTTCGGCTCAGGCTTGGGGCCGACGCTATCCTTGCGACCCTTCGGACGGCCACGCTTCTTCGGCTTCCCTAATGCAACCATCAACGTATCGTTAAGCCCCAGCTCAACCAGAGCCACCAGCTTCGCACGATCTGCGGCAGTGTCCCAGTCCAGCCGAACTGCCAGATCAAATAGCTTTCCAGCCAACCACTTACGCATCGTCGTCCCCCTTCTCCAAATGCATTGACTTCAGGATCTCTTCCTTGCTGATCGCCATCAGCAATTCCTTCAGCTTCACCCGTGCATCCAGCTCATCCGCTGCCATCACGGCAAAGCCCAGCGTGAAATCATATCTATTCATCGTCAGGATACTCCTCTCCCGGTTCAATTTCGTATGTCTCTCGGTAATACTTCAGGCCAGCCAGCAGAAATTCCTCCATCTCAGGCGGCTCCTCGTTCAGCTCCTGAAAGAACTCTGCAAAGGGCATCTCAAAGATGATCTCATCACCCGATCCACGCACATGGTCAGGCCCTTCGTATAGGTGAACGTCCAGCACCACACGCAGGTTCCCCTTGTATAGGTGAACGTCTACCTGAACCTCCCTCAGCCAGTCGGTTATGTGTTGGTTCATCACCTCCCACATCTTGTCGCTGAAATCGCCAAGCTTGTGCTTGAAATTTACAACGCCCTTGAAATCTTTCGCTGTGACGTATGTCATACCACCTCCACATCCGTGACCATGTCCGACACATTGCAACCCATCTTCAGCGCCTCCATATGCGTCAGGTCGCGTTCGTCGTTCAGCTCCAGACCAACCCACGGCTTCACCCAATTGCCATCAGGCAGCAACCAGCCGCGCCCTCCTGTCATGTCTATCGACGCGCTGCCGTCGGGCAGCTCAAGCGTCACCTCCAATGTCATCTGCACGATCATCATGAGTTCCCTTCATATGCCGTGTAAGGCAGCAGCTTTTCGCGCTGCTCCACCAGAAACTCACGCAGCGTTTCAAACTCTGCAAATTCACTGATCGCAATGTCATCCACCTGTCCGCTGTCGATCAGATCGCACAGATCGAAATAGATTTCCTGCAATGTGGTCAGCATCTTCTCATCCATCACGCAGCCTCCTTAAAATTCCGTGAGCCAGCCCCATGCGGTGCAATCTGGATCGACACCGGAGCCTTGCTCGTGCTGCCCATGCACAGCTTGCAAGCGATGCACTGCGTGCGCTTGCCTGCCTCCTCGGATGCAGGGCAATTCACCTCGCGCCCCGTCATCGGTGACGCACCCACACGGAACGTCCGATACCCACGCAGCCATGCTTCCTTCGCATCCATCGGGCTGTCAGCCGACGCCATCACCAGCCGTGACCAGCCACGCTCTGCCTTGCGCCATTGGTGGGTATACCCCGTCCAGCCTGCGGCCTTCGCAACCAGCGTTTCCCACAGCGCAAGCGGTGCTGCCGCCGGATCACCATAGGTGCCAAGCCGCACCATCTTACCGGCCACGATCTCGGCAACCTCAGCCGCTGTCGCTGCCGGGTAAACGCCACGCTGATAGCTTTGCCACACGTTCTTGGGCCCATGAACCAGCGTCACATAGCATGAGCGCCCCTTCCCCGTGCCATCGCCACGATGCACGCAATCCCCACAGATCGAACGATCAGCGCCAGTGCGCACCGCCTCAAGCGGGTGCATATCGGGGCGGATGATATACGTCTGCACCATCTTGCCCGTCTTCTGGTTCCGGCTTCCAGCCAGACCCGTCACAACCACAATGATACGCTCCCCATCCAGCATGGACGGGCCGTCATAGATTACATATCCAGCGTGCTTCATAGCGAAACCTTTCTATCAGCGTGCCGTCACAGCACCCCTATATAACAGCCTATTGTTTAGCCCCTGTCAACACCTGAGTTTTATGCACCACCTCATCTTCGATGCGGCGTCGGCGATCATCATCAATCGCACCCGGTTCGCCCCAAAATTCGCGGCCCAGAATCTCCCAGTCCCCGCCAATTAGATACGTCCCGTTGTCCCCGTTGTCATAGTCCAGATCACGCACCCGACCGATGCCGATGGACGTGCTGCCGCCGAAATAGTTAGCGATCACCTGCGTCAGCCGCGCCATTGCGTATGCCGGATCCTCCTCCGGCGTCCGCATATTCAGCTTCTGCGCCGCACCTAAGAATGCCGCGATCGACTCCGGCCCTCCGTTCCAGTGAACGTAAATCCCAATATTATCCAGCCCGAACGGGGCCAGCGTGATTACTGCTCGATTACCCATTACACACCTCCATCTTATACTGCCGCCAGCTCGGCCACCGGAACGGCAAGCCATAGCCTTCTGTCATAAACCTCGGGACGCGACCGCCCACCACCACACGCACCTCACGGATCGGCGCACCGCCTATCGTGGGCACGTTATCCGCAACCACACGCAGCTTCATGCCCGGCTCCAGCTTCGGAGCCGATGCCCGGTGCGCATGGTATTCGCGGCACTTCTCGCGCCAGCGCAGGGCGTGCTCGTTGTCCGTCTCGGTCAGCAAATCCAGAATCCGCAACGGACAGCGCCAGATATAGGGGCCCATGTGTTCCGTCATATCCTTATACCCAAACGTCAGCCCATCCGGCGCGCTCGGCGCAAACTGCAGCATATATGTGGCGCACCAAACTTCGCGCGTCCCGTCCGGCTTGGTATGCTCGACCGCTGCGTAATACTCACGCGCCGCCACGATTGCGGATGCCAGCACGCGGCGACTGCCGATATCAATCCCTTCGGGGATGTCCCATGTCAGGCCTGCATCCAGATATGCCTTCACGTTGTCCGGCTTCGCTTGAAACGTCCAGCCCATCTCAGTCCCTTTCCACCCGATAGAAACAATACCCATCGTCCTGCGTGCTGCGTGCCACCGCATATTCGATACGCTCTTCGTCAAAGCCATGCAGAATGTCAGCCAGCTTCGACGCGGCTTCCGTGTGCGCGTCCTCCGTGTTCAGCTCATACGGATACGGGATCGTCACGCTGGTTTCCCCGCTCCATGCCTTGATGCGCGCGCCCCGTGTGTCGGTCGGCCCCAGATATTTCGTCCGGATCATCACTTTTCCCCTTCCAATAGATCGATCAGCACATCCAGCGACTCCCATTCGAAGCCACCCTTGACGCACAGGTCAACCACCTCGCGCGTCGCCCCTTCCAGCTCGCGGATATAGTCGCACGCTGCGTCATACTGACGCGCCAGCCGCCGGATCTCATCCCGCGCCGACTCCACGCCAGCGCCAGAGCCTCGCTCCAATGCGGTGATATAAATATCAATCACAGCCGACCATGTCGGTGTCACATCCACATATTCCATGCTCAATCCTCCGGATAAAAACACAGGTCAAAGTTATAGTGCGGCTCCGCAAAGACGCCCAACTGTCCCAGCGCCTCGCTGGCAACATACGCCCAGCTATACGGGCCTGCCTCCCATGACACGCGCCAGCCGCCATGCTCCTCACGCATGAACGTCTCCATATCGGGATTCTGAAAATGCTCACGGGCCATCAATCGCAGCACCGCATAGACTGCCTCAGCCGTTTCCTTCGCCCCTTTCGGGGCCGCAGCATAGCCAGCGACCGCCACCGCCTCAGCCACACGGGCTGTCCCGTCCCCGTAATAGATGCCCTCGCCTTTGCGGGCATAGTCCAGATTAATTTCCATGAAATTATCCTCCAAAACGTGTTTACCTGCCGTCAACAGGCTTCATGTTTAGCTACGCTCAACGTTGACAAGCCGTCAACAAAAACCGCTCCGAATGCCCAAAATGTAACAAATGTAACAGCAGTGTAACAACGATTGTTACGCTCTCAGCCGCAGTTTTCCGCCGTTGTAACAAATGTAACAGGATTTCGGGAAATATAGCCCTATAGGGAAATGTCATGTTGACTATACGTCAACACAGATAGGTAACTCTATATATATATCTATATTTCTATAGATATTGTTACATATAGCAGGAAATGGCGGATTTCTGCGGCTCACAGCGTAACAAAACCACGTTACATTTTGTTACATCTGTTACACTTTCAGTGTAAACGCAGCAGGAATCGACGATTTTCTGCGGAAAAAGGGGTGTAAGCTTTTGTTACACCCCCTTCCCGGGCCTCATTCGGCGTCGCGGATGGCGCGGTCGATCTGCTCGATGGCGACTCGCGGGCCGGTCTGTTCATACTGGAAGTATGACTCATCGTCCTTGTAACGCGAGGACACCGAACGGGCCTTGCCAAGGATCGCCATGACCTTCGCGGCATCTTCGATGCTCACGGCGTAGCGGTTGTAATCGATTGACAGGATGACATTCATGTTAATGCTCCGCATTAAAGCAATCGGCCCAATGCCGATGCCTCCGAAACGCAGCCGGTAAAAGCTCCGCTTTGGAGGCAAGGGGTGGCGTTCCCCCTTTGCCCTAACGCTAGTAAACTAGCGGGGATTTCGATCACACGATCCGCTGTTGATTTGCCAAGCGCCCCCAAGATCCGTTGCGTCAACCCGGATCTATCCACCACAAACCAGCTTAGGCCTCCTCACCCGCTCCTTCCCCAAAGGGGTGGCGTAATGATGGTTCCGTCAATCACTAGTGATGGGCTGGAAGCCCCGAACAGAGGGGCTATGATGACAGCGTCCAGCTTTAGCTGTCTGATATGAAACCTTGCATTCCATCCCGTCGTCACAACGGGGAGACTTTGTCTCTACGGGTCTGCGGCTTGTCTCATGTCGTCGCTCGGACTGTCTGAGAAGCGAAGCGCTCATCGTTTCGACCCCCTTATAAAAGCCGAATGTTGAGCGGCGGTCAACACAATTCGAAAACTTTTTTATAACCCGTAGGGTTAGGGTCGCCGTTCGGTGCGCTGGGCCGATGATTTTTCTGGCGGATTTTTACAATTGTGCAGTGCAGCAAAACGCCGAGTCGCCTCGTGATGTGATCGTCATGACGCACGAGCGTGCAGGCGCGCGCGTCCCTGCGGATGCTAACCATCCGGTTAGCGGCGTGATCGCGTCACAGGCGCGTCATGCACAGGCGTGCGCCGGCGTGCGTGCGCGCACCCCCACCCACCCACTCGCGCGCGGGCGGGCCCGATCCCCCACAGTATACACCCCCATCGATCCGCGTTTGTGGCTAGAAATTTCCGGCCCGCTATACAGACCCCCACCACTGTAAAAATGCGACGACCCCGGGGGTTGTTTGATTTGGGGTTTTAAATTTGAAATTTTGGAATTATGGTTTTGCTGGGTGGTTCCGAAATAAATGTTGGCTTGCCTTCCGTTTGTTGTTGGACCCGGAGCCACCCGACCTTGAGCCGTATCGATACGGTGTAACGATTACCTCCTCTTTACATTCAGGCCTGATGCACGATATGTTCTGCGGGAGCGGCGCTGGTGTCGATGGATGGGGAAACCCCTCTTTCTGTCTATTGGAACGGCGTCGCTCACCGGAGAACAGAATGGCTGACGAAGAAGAAGCCGAAGAGAAGCTGTGGGAACAGACCGTGATGCACGGTGTGAACGGCGACACGCAGATGACGCCGGACGCTATTTTTGTGCGCGAGTATGTTAAGACTGGCGATGAGATGATGTCTGTGAGCCGGGCTGGCTTGACGGACAGTCGTTATCCATTGAGTGTGATGGCGGAGTATCATCTCTCCCGGCCTGAGATACAGGCGGCGATAGCTATTCAGAGGCAGCTGTATAACGCGGAGCAGAAGCGCCGGGCGCGGATGGCTGGTGGTTATTCGCTGCAGTTGATTTTGGATGATCTGGAGATGCTGCACTTGCAGGCTAAGGAGGACGGTGCGTTTGCGCCGGCTATTAGCGCGAAGAAGGTGCAGGCTCAGATGCTGGGTTATTTGGATAAGACGGTGCACGTGACGCATTCGGTTGAGCCGCGCGAGATGACGACGGACGAGCTGAGGCGTCGGATTGCGGAGCTGAGTGCTCCGGCACTGGAGGATAAATCGATTATCGAGGCGGATTTTACGGAAGTGGGGACTGGTGATGAGCAGACCGTATAGTTACGCGACGCGGTTCGTTTCGGGGTTGATGGATCCGGGTGCGACAGCGATTGTAGAATTACTAGACACAATGGATCATGGCCGAGAGGGTTATGATTTGCTGTTGCGCCAGCACGCGCCGTTTCCGGACACGGAGGAAGGGCGATTGAACCGAGAGGCGCTTCACCGACTGGTTGATGCGTGGCTCGATGGGGTGGAGTTTGATGGCTGAGGCCGACCCCGAAAATCTGAAGGCGATGATGGAGGAGCTGCTGTTCCGCGAGGAGGCAGTGGACTCGCTGGCGAAGTATATTGAGTATGTGAGCGGCATGAAGCCGCCGAAACACATAGAACACTTGTGCGAAAAGCTGGAAGCCGTAGCGGAAGGTAAGATTAAGCGTCTGATGATCTCGATGCCGCCGGGGCACGCGAAGTCGTTCACGGCATCGCAGCACTTTCCGGCGTGGTATCTGTCGAAATACGGCAAGAAGAACCTGATTTGCGCGACGCACACGCAGGAGCTGTCGGACAGTTTCGGTCTGAAGGTGCGTAATCTGATGAAATCGGACGAGCACCGGAAGGTTTTCCCGTCATCGGGGATTAGCTTGGATAAGACGGCTGCGGGCGAGTGGATGACGCTCGAGGACGGGTCGTATAAGGCAACCGCTGTGGGTGCGTCGGTCACGGGTCGTCGCGGACACTTGCTGATCGGGGACGATTTGCTGTCTGGTATTGAGGCGGCGGAATCGGAATCTCACCGGAAGAAGCTCTGGGCTTGGTATAACAGCGATTTTTACACGCGGCGTGTGGACGATGACACGGCGATTATCCTGATTGGGACGCGCTGGCACTTGGGCGACCACTTTGGGATGCTGGATCAGGAAGAGCGAGACGGCACGGGCGAGAAGTGGGAGCGCGTGATCCTGCCGGCACTGGCTCTGGAGGACGATCCACTGGGAAGAAAGCCCGGAGAGGCGCTCTGGGAGTCGCAGTTCAGCAAGGAAAACCTCGAGAGGATTCGGCAGCGGTCATCGACGACGGCGCGCATGTGGTCGTCGCTGTATCAGCAGAACCCGGTCGTGGACTCAGGCGGCATAATCGACGGGACGTGGTTTAAGTGGTGGCGGCAGCCGGAACCGCCGAAGGTGCAGTACGTGATACAGTCGTGGGACACGGCGCTGACGGCGAATAAGACCTCGGCGTACAGCGCATCGACGACGTGGGGCGTCTTTGACGACGAGAACGGGGTGCCGAACCTGATATTGCTGTCGGCATGGCGTGATCGGGCGGAATGGCCGGTGCTGCGGCGCATGGTGCAGCGCATGGCGAACGATTACCGGGACGATAACTATAAGATGCCCATTAAGCCGTCGAGATCGAGGAAGCCGGACACGATCTTGGTGGAAGCGAAGGCAAACGGGCAGATGTTGATCTTGGATCTGGCGAAAGCTGGGTTGGTTGCGACGCCGTTTAACCCGGATAAGTTTGGCGATAAGATTGCGCGCGTTCGATTGGTGACGGACCTGATTGAAAATGGTAGAGTGTGGCTACCTGCAGCGGGCCCGACGTATCAGCAGTTGCGTAAATGGGCAGAAGAGTTCATGCAGCAGTGCGTTCAGTTTCCGGCAGCCGATGCGCGGGACTGGGTCGATACGATGACGATGGCGTTTTTGAGGATTAAGCAGTCGGGTTGGGTGGCGAATACGGAAGACCCGTATGAGGAGCGTTACGATACGCCACTTGAGCAGGTTGCGTTTTATTGATAGGAAGCAGCATGGCCCGTAGACCGACTAGCATCGCTGACACACTCCGCCCCGCTTATGAGGGCATTGGTGGCGTTGATGTGGAAATGCCTGAAGAGGGCATTGATATCGAGCTGGAAGACGGCGGCGCGCAGATGGTTGACGGCGCAGAGGTCACCGAATTGGACGATGGCGGGGTTGATATTAACTTCGAGCCCGGCGTTGAAATCCCTGAAGAGCCTGACTTTGACGCCAATTTGGCGCTGTACATGGACGATATGGACCTGAACACGCTGGGCGAAACCCTGCTCAGTGGTGTGGAGGAAGATCGTCAGTCTCGCGGCGAGTGGGAAGCCACGATGTCCGAGGGCATCAAGCTGATGGGCTTGAAGATTGAAGACCGCCAGACGCCGTTTCGCGGCGCGTGTGGTGTTTTCGACCCTCTCTTGGCAGAGGCTGTGGTGCGCTGGCAGGCTGTGGCTTGTGGTGAGCTGTTGCCGGCTGGCGGCCCAGTTAAGACGCAGATCGTGGGCGTGGCGAATGAGCAGTTAGAGGCTCAGGCGTCGCGGGTGAAGGACTTCATGAACCTTTACCTGACGGAATTGGCCCCAGAATTTTACGAAGAGTTCGACCAGATGCTGTTCTGGCTGTCGCTGGTGGGCTCGACCTTCAAGAAGGTGTATCAGGACCGGCTGCTGGGACGCCCAGTGAGCCGGTTTGTTTTGCCGGATAACTTCATCGCGGCATATGGCACCACGGATTTGGCTACATCTCCGCGTTTCTGCCACATTACGCCGATGACGCGCCGGAATTTCCGTCTGGCGCAGCTTGCTGGCGTTTATCGGGACATTAAAGTCGGCGATCCGCAGCCGGACGACAGCTCACAGACGCCAATTCAGGCGGAAGTTGATGGCGTTCAGGGCGTTGAGCCGGGTGCTGAGGGCACGGAAGAGTACCGTGTCTACGAAATTTATGCCGATCTGAACCTGTCTGGCTTCGAGAACGAAGACGGCATTCCTCTGCCGTATATCGTGTCGGTCGAAGAGGGCAGCCGCAAGGTTCTGTCGATTTACCGGAACTATGAAGAGAATGATCCGACGTTCCAGCGTCGTGACACGTTCGTCCACTATAAGTTCATGCCGGGCGTTGGCTTCTACGGCTTGGGCTATGCGCACTTGCTGGGCAACTCGGCGAAGACGGCGACATCGATCCGTCGTCAGCTCATTGACGCTGGCACGCTGAATAACTTCCCGGGCGGTCTGCGCGTGAAGGGAATGCGGATCGAGGACAATAACATCGGGATTGGCCCGACCGAGTTCCGCGAAATCGACACGGGTGGCCTGCCGATCCAGAACGCGATCATGACGATGCCCTATAAGGAGCCGTCACAGGTATCTTTGGAGCTACTGAGGGAAACGTATGAATCCGCCCGCAACCTTGCGAACACAGCCGAAATCGCGGTGGGAGAAGGCCGTCAGGACGCGCCTGTTGGAACGACGGTTGCGCTCATGGAAGCTGCGACCCGCCTACAGTCGGCCACACTGAAGCGTGCGCATAAGGCATTTAGCCGCGAGCTGAAGCTGATTGCTGACCTGTTCGGTAAATTCCTGCCGCCGACGCCATATCCGTTCCCGGTTCGGGGCGGCATGTCGGCGATCATGCGGGAGGATTTCTCGAATAACATCGACGTGATCCCAGTCTCTGATCCGAACATTTCGTCGTCGGCACAGCGCATGATGCGCGCTGAGGCGTTGCTGCGCTTTGCAACGCAGCAGCCTGACCAGCATAACATCCGCGAAGCCTATCGTCAGATGTATGTCGAGATGGGCATCCCCGAAGAGAAGATCGATCTGCTGTTGAAGCAGAATGCGCCGGAAGCAAAGCCGCTCGATCCGCTCACGGAGAACCAGAATGCGATCCTCGGCGCACCTTTGAAGGCTGCTCCGTATCAGGATCACGACGCGCACATCGCGGCTCACGCCCCGATTGCTGCGGAAAATCCGTCACTTCAGGCGCACATCAACGAGCATTTGGCTCTGAAGATGCGCGTGCAGGTCGAACAGCAGATTGGTCAGCCGCTGCCGCCTCCGGGCACGCCGCTGCCACCCGAAGTTGAAAACCAGATCGCCGTCATGGTCGCACAGGCCATGCAGCAGCTCGCTCCGCTGTATCGTCCGCAGGAGCAGCCCGACCCGTATCTCGAGGTCGAGCAGGCGAAGATTGCTCAGAAGGACCGGAAGGCCGAGATCGACGCACAATCGCGTGAGCGTGTGGCTGAGATCACGGCAGCAGCCGATATGGCTGATACTGCGGCCCGAGAGCGGACGGCAACGCTGCGTGTGTTTGCTGATCTGGCAGATAATCCTGCGCCCCCTGAACCCTACTCCGTCCAATTTCTTGGAGATCAACGATGAAGATGAGTGATCTGCGGGCGAAGGCTCGCGCAATCTTTGGCCCGGCCAATCCTGAGCCGATGCCGAACCAGCCGAACGCGGCGAAGGCCTTGCAGCAGCGTGCGAATGCACGTCCGATCCCGACCTACAAGGTGGGTGGTGTCGTGAAGAAGGCTGCCGGCGGCATGACGAAGCCGAAGCTCTCGGATGCTGAGCGCAAGATGGGCGACGCTCTCATGATGACCCGCAAGGGTAAGGAAGTCATGGACGCTCAGAAGCGCATGGAAGCTGTGAAGGAAATGGAGCGCCGCAAAAAGCAGGAAGAAGCTGACAAGCTTCTCGGCATGCGCATGAAGAACGGCGGAAAAGCTGGCTGCTATGCTGATGGCGGCGACGTTACGGCTGATCGCATTAAGGCTCGCATGGCTTCCGGTAACTATAAGAAGGGCGGCAAGGTCCAGACTTCTGCTGACACAGCCAAGAAACTTGCCACCGAAATGGGCGGCATGAAGAAGGGCGGCAAGCCGAAGGACGGTCTGGCTGTCATGATCGCTATTGGCAAGCCGATGAAGAAGCCTGTGAAGAAGGCTGTCGGCGGGGCTGGCAAAACCCGCAAGGGTATGGCCCCCATCAAGAAAGCTGCTGGCGGTGCCGCTAAGGTCCGCAAGGGGATGATGTCGCCGACGGGTGAGATCAAGAAGGTCGTCACGCCGAAGAAGGGCATCGGCGGGATGTAATTGGGGGCCCCGGAAGGCGGCCCGGGTAATAGCCGCCACATAAAAAAACCGGAGAACATATATGAGCGCAGAAGAACTGCGGAACAGGACCGCTAAGCGGATCTCAGAACTGCGCGACCGCGCTGTTGAGTATTCTTTAAATGCAAGATTTAGGCCTTCGTCGGGCGGCAATTCATACATGCCAGCGACGACGGCTGAGGAAATTGCCCTTCAGACTCTGGAGGGGAATGCGTTGGCGCGTGCTTATACGTCGGCTCTTGAGGTTATGAATGAAGAGTACAAGCGTATGATGCAGCCAGATGAAGATCGAAAACCGGAGAACCAAAGAGGGAGTGCATACTAATGAGTATGAGCAACATCGAAGAACACGAAGAAGCCGAAGCTAAGGCATTGATTGATCAGCACTTTATTGAGATGACAGGCAAGCCGTTTGACATGCGTCCGGCTGGCTATCTCGTGGCTGTGAAGATTTATGTCCGACCCGAAGAGCTGAAGACAATCACGCAGGAAGACGGCACAGAGGTGACGCTTTACCTGCCCGACACTGTCCGTGCTGAGGATAAGTACAGCTCGGTTTCTGCGTTGGTTTGCGCAGTTGGGCCTGAAGCATATCAGGGTGAGAAGTTCGAGCGGTCTGGGCCTTGGTGTAAGCCGGGTGACTGGATTCTGATCCCACGTTACGAGTCGACGATGGTCTCGTATCGTGGCGTGGCAATGGCCCTCCTCCCTGATGATCGCGTGATGGCGGTTATCACAGGCCCTGAGGATGTGATGTCTGGCAAGTTTGCCGGCGACTTTTAAGGAGTAGGTTATGTCAGAAGAAACAGAAGTTCCAGAACTTCCGCTGACTGAGGAAGGTCCGGTCGAAGATGCTGAAATTGAGATCACAGAAGAAGATCTTGGTGAAAGTCTAGCTGACTATCCTGACGACGCTGAGGAAGAAGAGCCGCAGGAAGAAGAGCAGCAGGAAGAACCGCAGCAAGAAGAACAGGAAGAAGTAGCTGAGGAGGAAGAAGCTCCGAGGCCAAAGCGCTCTGCTGACCGTCGAATTGCTGAACTTGCTCGTAAAGCTGCCGAAGCTGAACGTCGCGCTCAGGAAATGGAGGCACGGCTCCAGCAGGCAGAACAGCTACGCCAGCAATCTGACATGGCGATGATGACGCACTATGAGCAGCGTCTTCATGGGCAGGCTCAGGCAATTAAGCAGCAGTTGATTGATGCTCACTCAATTGGGGACAGCGAGCGTATCGTTGAGCTTCAGGGCGAGTACTATAAGCTGCAGACTGATCTCAATAGCATTGAAACTTGGAAGGCTCAGCAGGAACTGAATGCTCCCCAGCCTAAGCAGGCGGCGCAGGCAGCTCCTCAGGAAGAGAAGTCTCAACCAGCGCAGCCGACGCTAGAGCCGCGCACTGCTGACTGGATTCAGAAGAACACTTGGTTCCAGCCCAACTCTCCGGACTTCGATCCTGAGATGCACGAAGAAGCCACAATCTACGCTCGTCGCGTCGAACGTCGCTATCGGGCAGAGGGGCGAGAAGATGAGATCGGTAGCGTTGATTACTTCACCGAGATTGATCGCCATATGTATCAGGAGTTTCCTGATGCGTTTAGCGAGCGCGTAGCCCCAACCAAGAAAGTCCCACCAATGAGCCGTGAATCGAATGTGGCTCCGGTGCAGCGCAGTGCAGCTCCGGGGCAGCCGCAAAAGAACTCTAAGACAATTCGTCTTACAGCCGACCAGCGTCGCATGGCGCATCAGTTGGCTGAGTCTGGAGCAATCCGTCACCCGGATGGAAGGCGTATGACGAAACTCGAAGGTGAAAAACATTACGCCCTTCAGGTGGCGAGACAGGGTAAAGGAGCATAACAATGGCACGAGCATCACGTATGGCGCAGACGCGCTCCGCAGAATCACGCGAAGCAGGGCAGCGCAAGCGCCCCGAGACACACTTCCAGTCCAAGCTTTATGTCCCGAAGGATAAGATCCCGAGCGGCATGACTTATGCTTGGGTCCGTGAGTCGACTCTGAACGAACCAGATCCTGACAACATGACGGATCGCATGATCAGGGGTTGGCAGCCGGTTCCGGCTAACCGTCACCCTGAGATGGTCCCTCCTCCGCTTCCCGGTTATGAAGGTATGGAAGTCACGGTTATCCGTCGTGGCGGCCTGATCTTGTGCGAATGCCCGACGCGAGACGTTCAGGAGCGGAATGAAGAGCGCGAACTCGAGAACATCGAAACGCTGCAGGATGTCGCATGGACGGGTCAGCAAGATCCGAACCTGCCGCGCATCGACGAAAGCAGCGTGGGCTTTGAACGGGTTACCTCCTTTAAGGATTAACCTCCGGTCGCGGCGGGAGCCCCTCTCTCGCCGCGCCTAACTGCCCCGTCCGGCAGGTCTGGGCGGGGTCTTTTTATTCAGCGTTGACAGTATATCTAGGGTAATATACTTTCCGCGTACTCGATGGCCGTCACGTATCGTGCCAAACTCGATGGTGGTCACGTACCCACTAACCTAGATCGATTGCCGTTACGTATCGGCAGACAAACCTTCAAACTTCAGCATGGAGAAACCGTATGGCTTACGGCACCAATGCGCCTCAGGGGTTCGTCCCCGTCAAGAAGCTCGATGGCTCTGCTTGGACCGGCGCGACTAATCCTTATCAAATTACTAGCACTTATGCGACCGCCATCTTCCGTGGCGACCCTGTCACCATTCTGGCTGACGGCACCCTCGGCGTCGGCGTGGCTGGCGCAACTTGCGTTGGCGTCTTCTGGGGCGTCAAGTTTACCGACAGCACTGGTCGTGTGCGCTTTGAAAACTACTGGCCGGGCAACCCGGGCGTTCTCACCGGCTCTGTCGTTGAGGCTCTCGTGATTGATGACCCGAACACGGTGTTCACTGTTCAGGAAACCAACAACCTCGGTGCTGCTGGCACGCCTCTGGCGCTGGCTGATCGCGGTCTGAACATCAACTTCCTGTACACCGCTGGTTCCACGTCGACTGGTCAGTCGGCTGTGTCCATCGACAACACCACCGAAGCTGTCACGGCGACGCTCAACTGCAAGATTTTGCAGCTTGATCCGACCCCCGGCAACGCCGTTGGGAACTTCGCTAACTGGCTCGTTACCATCAACAACCACCTGTACAACGGTGGCGTGACCGGTATCTAATCGGCCAAGCAGGGAGACATAAGAAATGGCTATTAACACTACCGCAATTCGCGACCTGCTCCGTCCCGGTCTGGCTGCCGTTTTCGGCGACTATCCGATGTATCCGGGTCAATGGTCCGAGATCTTTGAAAAGCACACGTCCGATAAGGCTGTCGAAATCGAAGTTGAAGTCAAGCTGCTTGGCCTCGCTCAGATCAAGGCAGAAGGTGCTTCGACCGCTTACGGCGAAATGGGTCAGCGTTATGTAACGAACTATGTGAACCGTTACACCAGCATTGGCTTCATCATCACCCGTCAGGCGATCAAGGACAACCTGTACCAGTCGTCGTTCCCGCTGCAGGCGAAGGCTCTTCGTCAGTCGATGGAACAGACCAAGGAAGTTCTCGGCGCATCCGTTCTGAACAACGGCTTCTCGTCGAACTTCCCGATTGGCGACGGCCAGCCGCTGTTCTCGACGCAGCACCCAATCGACAACGGCGTGGTTGCCAACACCTTCACGGTGCAGGCTGACCTCAACGAAACGTCGCTTCAGGATGCTATC
>Ga0208783_10000856_pt1 | contig 18499 bp, 40 predicted proteins | sample DEB19_08_DNA_2_FD_184529 | JGI IMG/M metagenome (GOLD analysis project Ga0208783, IMG submission 184529) | Aqueous microbial communities from the Delaware River and Bay under freshwater to marine salinity gradient to study organic matter... | ecosystem: Environmental > Aquatic > Marine >...
TATACTCATCATAATGCTTTTTACCATAGTTCATAGTATCTTCCCGATTTGGAAATGCTACTACGAATGTGTCTTTATAATAGAGTGAATAAATTTTCATAGTGCCTCCAATTCCTCACACAATTCTAACAGGTCAGAACACATAATCACACCAGGGCTTTGTTGGAGTTGGTTGATGACTTCACGGAGAGTAGCAGCAAGATGTAAATTAAGGTCGTGGTATGGAGAATCATAATAAACAGAAAATACTTTGTCTGCTTTTTCTTTCATATTAGTCATTTTATTTCTTTTGAGAGGTCCATAAACTTGTTCCATTAACTTTTGGAAATCCTTTTCAATACCAAACATTAGAGTGCCTCCACATCACCAGCAATTTCATTTAGTTCTTGAGCAGTATGAGTAAGCCAAGGTTCATTTTCAAGCACTCCATCTCTATGAATGATAGAAGAAATCACACGAATAGAAGATGCTAATGCTTCTTTCATATCATCGGTGGGTTCTACAATTAATTCTGCTTTGAATGCTTCCCAAACTATGTATGCTGCGTCAGTCATTCACCCCACCCATCAAAGTATTCAGTAAAAAAGTTTAAACTCAAACCAACCTTACCAAGTTGAAAATCCACTCCAAATAAAGAATTAGTAAAGAATGAGAACAGGATGTGTAATCCACCATCACTAAAAACTAAACGACTGGGATTTTCATAATGAACCCAGAATAATGTTTTATTGTTGAAGATACCAAACTGCCAAGTGCGGTCAGTATCACCATCATCCCAAACTTTTTTATCGTATTGGAAGAGTTTCATAGCAGCTCCAATTTACATTTACCATTTACATCATACACAACTTTTACTTGATACTCATTGACCATATTTGCTCTCCACATAGCATTTTTGAACTCCTCTGTTTCTTTCTCTGGGTACTTGGCAACAAGTTTGAAGTTCTCATCATACTCATTACAATTCACATCACCAAGATAATGGAGATTTAGATAACGATTGAGTTGTTGTTTTTGTTCATGGTCAAGTTGAATTCGTACAAATGTGATGAATTCGTTTGATGCTGGGAGCTCTTCTTCGGTCATTTTGCCTCCAGTTTACCAATAAGAGTTTTAAGTTCAGCAATCGTTTGGCGATTCCACATTTTAGGATCTCTCTTTACAGCAATTGTGTACTCATCTTCTGGGTCATCATACCATAGTTTGTTCTGCCATTCTTCATCAAGAGTAGCATCCAAACACTCAAGATCACCAAGAAGTTCAAAGATTTCATCGGCAATAACTTCTTTATCAATCTTATCAATCACTGATTGTTTGACTTGAAGATGATTTTTGAGAAGAAATTCGTGGAGATGGCGGAGTTCTTCTCTGGTGAATGTGATTTCAATCATTTCAGTTTTTGCAGTTGGTAAATAAGATGTTCGATGTCTTCGGTTTCTACACATTTAACAGAATTACCCCAACCATCAGCATCATACTCAACATTGCAAGCAAAGTTATCCAGCAGATATTGGAGAGTAGCAATACATACCCGAGCACGATCACCTGTTTTGGGTAGTAGAGTGTATTCTTCCGTGACTTTGATTAGTGTCTCTGCATGTGTTTTTTGTGGTAATGATCTAGTCATGGTTTCACAGTTTGAATGAGAATTCGTTCTTTGGTGGTATCACGCTTTTTTGCAAGATACTCAATCGCTTCTTGATTTCGTTTGGGCAACTGATCCCATTCTACTTGTTTCTCGATATAAGGTTCTGGAAGAAATTTATCAATCTTATGGCATACTTTGTCCAGAGAGTTAGAAATAAACTCTGCTATCGCTTGTGCAATCGCAACCGGACCAAGTACAATCAACCGAATTGCAACAAAATGTGGAATGTATTTGAGGTAAGGATAGGTTTTGGTTTCGGTCATTTGCTTAAAAGTTGATTGAGATCTTTTACGATGCGTTGTGCTTCTTGTAGTGATTTACATTCTTTTGCGATGTAACTAAAACCACTAGAGAATGTTCGGCGGATCTTGTTACCTTCAGTAGAATAAGATCCATAGCGAGCAGGGAACTGATTGAGGATTGCTCTAATCATTTCAAAAGGTTGTTCAAACGGACGAGAGTTTCAGTGGTCCAGTATTTGTTATCACCATGAGGAGGGTACAACTTGCTATACCACATGCCATACAGAACAGGATTGATGTGTTGAATCTTCTCAAGTGTGTCAGCAATTTGAACGTCAAGAGCGTGCTGGTCGTCCATTGGTTTATTTGAACTGAAGTTATTATAAGACAAAAAGAGCACCTGTGGAGATGCCCTTATGCCAGTTGTTCAACTGACCCTTTCCATCTTAGCAAGTGGTTCAGTCCCCCATTTCATAGGAATATCAAAGTCTACAGTAATCGGCATTTCATTTCTGGAAACATTTTCATTCTCAATGATACCCTGTTCTACTGCTCGTTCGACAGAAAGTTTCCTACGAAGGACCCGATGAAGGTCATAAAGAATACCATTACTTTCTGGAAGGTCTGGATGTCCTACTCCAAGTGAGGAAGCACCACCATCAATACCATCAATCATATGTTTGGATAGAATTGCTCCAATAATTCTCATATCTTGATGAAATTCCTCATAATCAATGGGTTTTTGAAGAGGTAGATTATCTTGAATTTCTCTCCACTGACCCAGTTGAACTCTTTGAAGCAAATCAGTAGCATCTACAAGTGCTCGTGCCTGCTTTTCAGTGATGGTGAGATTATAGGTTTTCATTTCTTACCTTCCAAAATGTCAAGTTTCTCGTTGATAAAACTAGTAATATCGAGTGTTCGTGGATCTATGCCTTCATCTAGACAATCAAGGTTAAATTCCATAAATGCACCCAGAATCAAACAAGCACGACGTTTATCATGCACAGTAATAGTAGTATGTGGCATGGCAACATAAGCAACAACGTGCTCGTAGAGTTGATCGTAAGTCATTCAACTTCTCCGGGTTGAGGTTCGGGTACAGGTGGCAGAGGAGGAAGAACGGGAGGTTGTTGCACTACGATCGGAGCCGATGTTGCTTCTGGAGTAGGTTTTTCCTCCACTTCTTTTAATTTCTCCTCGAGTTTATTAATTTTTTCTTCAAAAACAGAGACATCTTGTCCCTGTTCTACTGGGATCGTTTGATTTTCATTTGCCAATTTCCATCCAGCAGTACCAGCAGCAAAGATACTTGCAAGAGCAGCACAAACAGAAACAGTCTTAGAAAAACTCATTCAGAAACTTCCTCTTCAAAAATAAACCATTCAGAAATAGAATTCATAGCACCTTGAACCACGCAATCAACTATGGCATCCTCATGTGGGTTCTCTACATGCTTATGAGCACGATTATAACCGAATCGGACGCCTTCTTCAAGGGCCATCTCCAAAACTTTATGAAAATTTGGTTTCATAGTACCTCCCAATCACATTCCCAGAAATCATTGATGTTTACCCAGAAGAAGTACTTTTGGTTTTCTGACGCTAAGAAAAGCATTCCGTCTCCTTTGTCTTGTTCTACAATACAAATGGGATTATTCCCCATCAGATTGGCTAGTCGATTCTTTGCTTTTGAGCTTTTTGGCTTTACAGTTACTCGTTTCATCCTTGATTTCTTTTTTAAGTTGGCGAATTTGTTTGGAGAAATAACCAAAGTCTCGTGCTTCGGTCACTCGAGATTCTTTCCCACAAACATTGCACTCTCCTGTCCATACGGATGAGCACCCAACCGAATACACCCCATACTCCCGCCCACAATCAAAACAAGTGGTATAGGCCCCCTCAAGTTTCTTGAGAAGGGCTTTCTTTTCTTTCAAAGAGTTCATAGCAAGATTCCTCATCACCAAGACTATCATACAACATTTTGGCAAACCTGGCATAGGCTGGTGGGCCACCTTCTATACTGGATGAGGTGGCCACAGTCCACATGATTCTCAGGTCCCAATCACTGGGGAGGGGTTTCATCGGAATCCTCGCATAGTTCCTTAAGAGTTGGATATTCTTCCATATCGTCTATGACAAATCTCCAAGGATAACCGCATAGATCAAAGGAAATGCCAATTTTCCAGACATTGAGCAAAATACCGAAGAGTTTGCCCATTCCTGAGGTTATTTGCAGATATGGCCAACCTGGATATTCGCTGTAGTCAATGGCAATTTGTAATACTACAAACTTAGATGTTTTGAAGAATGAAACATAGAACTCGTGGCCATAATCCCATCTCCGAACAAACTCAATTAGTCTAAAATAAGGTAATTTTTTCATGATTCTACATCCTCGAGTAGTTCTTCAATTCTTTTAAGTTGGTCAAGATCCATGGGAACAAGTTCTTCTTCTCCGCTATCTATCCTATCACATAAATCCTGTAGATACTCCAAGAACTCTTTCGGATAGGTCTCGTCCATGTTAATAGATGCCCAGAACCACTCATAACATTCTGTAAACGGATCGTCATCATCAAGAAGGGCATAATTGGCATAGTTGCCAGTCATCAAGTCCCTCCACATCCTGAAGTTATCTTCAAAGGACTTGAGCCATACAGGGATGAGATGCGTGGAGATATATGTCCACCAACTCATTTTATTTGGTTGTCTGTTCGAAGCAGTCTGAGTTAAATTTTCCATGGATTCCTCTAAGAATAACGTATCCCTCTGAAAGGGTCTTTTCTACAAAATATACCTGATTTTTGATCAAAATATGATCATAATTACATCCGCCTAGGAACTTTACATTTGCCCCGTATTTAAAATGTTTCATTTTGTAAACATAGAGTTGAAAATTGGGATGAGATCTTGGATGGTTCGAGATTCACCATCAAGTTCGGATTTTTGCTGAGAAACGGTCTTAGTGTTTGCAGTGGCGGCTTTACGGAAGATCTTATCGATCTCAATGGAAGAGAGCCAAGCATTTGCTACTGGAAGTTCATAGATCCCGTAGTTATACCTCATCCAAGCCCAGCACCAAGCATGAGCTACTTGGAACAAAGCTGCGACCTTTTCTGCTTGGTTCTCAGGGCAGATATAGAGAATACTATCATGGACACTCATGCAAAACTCTGCGTTGAGGCTATTATCCTTAATTAACCACTCCATGGCAGTCATAAAGGCATGAAGCATGGCACTTCCTGTGGATTGGATGCACCAGTTGTTACGCATTGTCCAAAAATCAGTCCCCACTGAAGTAGGACGAAACGCCGTAGACATTTTGGTACCGCTGAGGGGGTTAATGGGAACTGGCATGTTAGCAATCCGAGCCATCTCATTGTAGGCATAGGAATCAGACCCGCCGATCAAAGTCTGAGATACACGAGACGCCTTCTCACCTTTCTTAATTTTAATTAGTTTATTACCCATTTCAACTGCTTGCTTCATAGGGATATTTTTATTCCCCTTACGGATCGTGTTTGCAAGAGTCTTAGCCCCACATCCATACAACATGCCATAATTACATCCTTTAGCCACAGCTCGGGAGATGCCAATGGCCTTAGCTGTCATCGAGTGCATGTCCGTCCCATCGTCTTTAGACCCCGCAAGGATGGAGTGGGAGAACTGAGTACTTCCGGCGACTTTGTGGTATGAATCGGCAAAAATCGAGGCAACTACAGCTTCTTGAGCGTCAAAGTCAGACTGGACAAATACGTATCCTTCAGGTGCTTGAACGCGGGTCTTAATTTCACTTCCAATCTTGTCATACTTAGGATCAGGAACAGTCAACCAGAGATTTTCCCCTGCGCGGTTAGTTGAGGTGTTGTGGGGTACAGCGGCCGGAACAATCATCTTGAACTTCTTACCTTCGGGGGTCTTGATTGTCTCCACGAGTTGTTCTCTCACCCGACTCCGAACGGATGTCCAATATGCAACATTAATTGCCAACTTGATAAGTTCTTTGGCTTCTGAAAGATCAGAACTAAGTTGACCTGACTCAAAGTCCTCTGCATAATCCTTGGTTAATACACCGCCGACATTAACTCCTTCTCCGTCAGGATGGGGAATACGGATATAATCCCCAAGTTCCTCATCCATGAAGCACCAGCCCTTATCAGTAAAGAAATGGATCGGTTGATCGTTCCACTTAAGACGAAGGAGGAGGTGGGAAAGACGGTTTTTAGTAGAGATACCTTGAATTACTGGCTTTCCATTAACAAGTTCCTTAGAAGAGACACTTCTTACCCATTTAGGTACTCCATACCACTTTGAACTGGGTTTACCGGTCTTAGTGAGTTTGAAGTTTGCTTCCCAGTCGAGTTGTGAAAGCCACGGATCTACTTTGATGTCTTCATCAGTCAACTCCCCCTCGTTCCATGATTGATATACTTCTTGCGCCATTTCGCTGAGAATCTCTTCTTGGCGAGAGATTGAATCCTCCCACTGTTTTTCACAGTCAGCAAACCACTTTTCCCAGTCGTTAACAACAGGAAGATGAGCAGAAGAAATCCCAAAATGCCCGATGAGAGTTGTCAGTGAAGGGTTATTCTGGATGTATTTGAGGAAAAGAATCGAGTATAACTCGAAGGTGATTTTTACGTCATTCAGAGCATACGCAATCAGATCATCTCGTTCGGGTACGAATTCTTCCATAGAAGAGGCGTCGACGAAGATATTACGAATCTTCTTATCTTCCTGCTCAAGAGGGACCATTGGTTGGCAGTGAAAGTTATAACAATCAATGAGATTGTTCATAGCTCCCTTATCAGCCCACACAGGATCCGCCTTGTAAGAGGCTTTCTTTGCGGCTTTCTGGAGATACCACCAACGCTGACCAGAAGCCAATCCACTTACATTAATATGAGCAGACATGGTATCAAACCACAGATTAGTCTTACCAAGGGTATATGCCTCTTGAGTCCGAGCTCGGTCAAACGCTACGTTATGAGCAATAAGAATCTTATCCTTACTTCCAATAGGTACAAGAGTAGGTTGGTAGGTTTTTTTAGTATTTACAAATGCCTCATGCATCCAAATATAATAAGCCTTTGAAGTCACAGCGGTGGCCAAGATAGGATGGCCGAAGTCACTTCCTTTTACGAAGGTCTCACAGTCATAAACAGCAATATCTTCTTCGATTCCATCAACAATCTCTGGGGACCCATTAAAGGGATATTTTACCCATCCGGCATAAAGGAAAAAAGTTGTTCGGTCGGGGGTATCTGGGATGTCAGTATATGCGAAGTCTTTCATAATTTTGACTTGATCTTCACAGAGTTCCTTAGAGATCTTGTCAAAGTGGTCTTTAATATTACCTGCTTTAAGTTGGGGCAGAGAGAAGTCCTCGATAAAGAAGTTATCAGGATTTTTAACTGGAAATTCTACCCCAAACTTTTCCATCTCTTCTTTGATAGAGGAGAGGGTCTTACTATTTACCTGAGTGGACTGGACTTCATCTCCAAATACCTTGGAGTTCATTGAATCTGAAAGGACAACGTACCCAAGATTGTTCAGTTTTGACATGGAAAGAGTAGAGGAGTATGGGAATATTTTATCACAGCCAGTGGCTGGTTAGTAGTAAATTAAAAACTCTTCACGATCGGTATAGTAGACTCCAACTCCTTCGAAGTTGGTGGCGTCGATAATGTGAAGATTTTTACGGAAATAAGGGTAACCATAATGACCAAAGAAATATTCAGCTGCTGGTCTTATATGATCTTCCAACTTATCTAACTTAAACCAAGGGTAACCGATCCCAGTAAGTACTGAGTTTCTTGTTTCAGAGGTATAACTAGGATTGTAGTAAGCATGGGCGCAACGATAAGTTCTGCCATACGAGTCAAATTCAAGTGTCAACGGAGATGTAGTCAACCAATGGAGATATGAAAGTCTATCATCAAGAGATAAGTCTCTAAGACATGAGAGGGTATACTTAACTTCTTTTTGAAGTATATTTTCTTCTGGGAGTAGTAGGTTTTTGAGAATATAGTTTTCGTTATTTCCAAGGATGAGAGTGGCATCGCCTTGATCTACTAACTTTTTGACCTTACTTAACATCCGCAGTGGAGAAGTACGCTTAGATCTTCGGAAGAACGGCTTGTGGTGGATTATATCTCCCATAAAGATATATTTATATCCACTCGATCTATCTAAAATTTTATCCAAAGTGTCCACTCTTCCATGTAGATCACCAATAAGACAGTATTTAGTATTCATCTTTTGCCTCCAGACAACAAGCCGGTGCCCACCAATCTGGTTCTTCAGTCTTCCAAGTAGCAAAGCGCCACTTAGTCCAGTTGTAGTAGTTACGGTAGGCTTTAACCGGGTTATGAGGAACTTTACAGAAGTCTGGCATTGCTTGAGCCGGAGAAGTATAACCAACATCTGGATAATCAAACATTACGGCCTCAAGGTTAATAGATCTCAGACTATCTTTACCAGAATGTTCTTTGCCATAACGGGTTTTGAATTCTTCACAAAGATGCCAGGTAAGTTTCCAAGTCCAAATAAAATTAAGTGAAGACTCTTTAACCCATAGGGTACAAGGATGGTTTTTAAACCCACGAACTTTGTAAAACTCCCCGTCTTTCTTCCGAGCAGGATCAAATCCATGGTGAGCAAGTGCTACACTCATCATCTGGAGATGCTCAACAATCATCTTGTTGACATGCTTATCACAGTGATACTCAGCAGCAACTTGAGGATTGTAGTCGAGAAAGAAAATGTTCATGGCAAAAAAAAATCCCTAGAGTAATCATACTCCAGGGAGGGGTGCCATGTCAAGGGTCATTTACACATCGTATTCTCTGCATTCTAAGGCGGAGGGAAATCGCTTGCAATACTCCTCGAGTGGGGTAGAGGCCGATAGGGTAATGACCTCGTTGTCAATGATAATAGTGGCTTTAGCATCGCCGGAAATGCTGATACTACCGCCGGGTTTGATTTTAATACTATCAGAAAAGGTGATATTTTCCATACGATTACTTTAAACTGTTGATTAAGATGTTATTAAATCCTAACATGGGCGATACTGGATTCGAACCAGTGACATCCATCTTGTAAGGATGGCGCTACTACCGCTGAGCTAATCGCCCGTATTTTGGATGACCACCATTTTTGTATCTTCCACCTTTACTCTTATTTGGTGGTTGAGTTTTAAGAGAGTGGCAATTAGGGCAAAGAACCTGTAAATTGCTTGGTGAGTGATTAAATGGGTCATCATCGATATGATCAATTTCTAATGGAACTTTACCAGTATGAATATTAGTTCCGAACCAATCACATTTAGAGCACTTGTATTTTGCTTCCTCTAAAAGATAATTTCTTACATATTGAGATAAATTGTAAGAAGAACCTCCTGAAATTAAACCTTCTTTCCAATTAGTAATATACTGATTTCTTGTATATTCTTGTTGACATTTGTTATTGCAATACTTACCTTTTTGACGATAAGGACTGTAAGCAAACGTTTTAAAGCAATTTAGACAAGTGGCGGTTTGTTTCATTAATTTTAGTAGAGCATTTTTTTTTATTTATGAGTTGCTCTACCACTGAGCTAATCTCCCGTAAGTCTCGTAGAGACTCTATTATTATACCAGATAATTATTCTTCTGGTTCATCCTCAAATGAAGATGGTTCTTCAAACAACTCACGGAGTTTTAACTCTTGAGCCATCTCCGATAGCCTATCGAACTCTTCCTCTGTGATCAGTCGTTTTTCAGCCATGGTGGAGCTTTAAACCATTTAGCAAGAGTGTCAGGGTCTTGGGGTCCGATAAGATGATTAGATGGATCTGGATCACCTAAATCTAGATCGTTCATAAACTCATCGAGTGAGTCTTTTTCGGGTACTCCATTGATTGATACCCTACGAGCTTTATTCAAGATCGAGGCAGCTGAGCGATTATTATCTGCCCATTTCTGGGCCCATTGCATTTCTTCAAAGGTTACCGCTTCGTGATTTGCAATTTTTTGCGCGATAGCCTCTAGTCTTAGTCTTATTTGCGTGGACAACATAGGATTACCTACATAAAGATCTTTAACCTAAATGCGTGAGAGAGGACTTGAACCTCCACGTCGCAAGGACACAGGTACCTAAAACCTGGGCGTCTACCAATTCCGCCACTCACGCGAGGTGCTCCTTGAGGGGATCGAACCCACCTCACATCGATTATGAGTCGATTGCATTCACCAGATTGCTAAAGGAGCAGGTGGGTAGCGGCATTCTGGTTTATCTTTCCAGCGCAGACTACCCAATAGGACTGCGGAGAATTGAACTCCGTTCACACCGTTATAAGCAGTGGGCCTTAACCAATAGGCGACAGTCCCGAACTCATTTACCAGAATCCTGGTGTATGTACATTATACCATAGATTGGGACAAATATCAATAGGAAACTTAGAGTCCCTACAATTCCCCACCTATAGGTATGAAGTATCTCGTGAATCCACGGGAATAACTGTGCCGGTGGAGTCTTTGACAAGAAAAATAGCATAGTGACCTGGGAAATCTACTGATACGCACTGTATTATACCACTTTTCCAGACGTTTTTATGTATAAATCCTACCCGTTTTCCCCTCACTTTGACCTTTCTATATGAGTATCTTGTGAGGTAGTACTGAACATGTTCGAGAGTAAATTACTCTCAGATATAACAAATGAAAGAACAAGTGTCGCGCCAACTATTAACCATCTGTATCTGGAGAGGTCAGAGACTTTACTATGCGCAGATTCAATATCTTCTTTTATACCCTTTAGCTCTTCATTTAATCGAACCATGTCCTGTTTTCTTTGTTCCTTTAACTCATCAAGGAGTTTCATAATTGCTGCATCAGATTGGAGCGTTTGGTCTAAACGCTCTTCATGGCGGACTAAAATCCGCGCAACATTCTGATTTGCTTCTGAAATTTTATCAACCGCAGTCTCTAACTTGGCGAGCATCTCTCTTGAGAGTTCCTCATATACATCTAATTTTTCTTCTAATACGGCCAGTCTTACGTCTGGAGCGCGGAGAGAAATGGCCATTATACTGACTTTTATAAACTATCTTCAGTATAAACTTTAAACAACGGAAAGGGTGGGATTCGAACCCACGGTGCTCATCACACGGCAGTTTTCAAGACTGCTGCCATCAACCACTCGGCCACCTTTCCAAAAAATCCTAGAGTTGAACTAGGAGTAATAATGAGAACTTAGTCTCACCAAATACCAGGGATAATTTGCCCAGTAACAAGATACGAGCCTACAGCTGCTACAAACCCAATCATTGCAAGACGGGAGTTGAGGAGTTCTGCTTCGGGAGTAAAACCAAACTTTTTCATGATAATTAACCGTAAAATTTGCGAGTGAGGTACGGAGACTTAAAGATCTCCTTTAAAGAGAGCATTTGTAATTTGCTCTCTTCTTCTGGGGGTAGATTACCCCAGCGAATATAAGTGATGATATTCTTTAGCATTAGAACGCTTTTTTGATTTCATCACGTAATTCTGCTACAGAGTTGTAGTCGTTTCCTGCGATAGCGATAATTGCTTGGCTATCGCGACACCAAACTAATGCCTGCATGCTTCCAATAGAGCCCCATTGGGAGTTATCTGAGTCGTTTGACATGTTGCGGGCATTAAGTTCAAAATATTTAGAACGTGCTTTGCTACGACAAGAGATGTTATTTGGAATATTTACCACGGACAATCCCATGCTCGGAGGGGTGTTACTGTTACTCATCCCCGAGGCAAAAGAATTAAAATTTACCACTGGAATAGATTTTGGTGATGAAACGTTACTTGCAAATGAGGGAGTTTGCAAGAGAGTAATGGTAGCAATTGCAGAGAGAATGTTTTTAATCATTGCAGATAGAGAAGAAACTTATTCAAAGATTTTCCTCCTGCTCAGACAGGATCACACAGTCACTAACAGAATAAGCAACACAAGTGAGTACAAATCCTTCGTCCATTTGGTCATCATCAAGGAAAGATTGTTCACTATTATCTACCTGACCACTGATAAGTTTACCCGCACAAGCAGAACAAGCACCAGCACGGCAAGAAGAAGGTAGATCAATACCCGCCTCCTCAGCAGCATCAAGAATGTACATGTCATCAGGGCACTCAAAAGTATTCTCAGTGCCGTCAGGGGATTGAAGAGTAATGTTGTAAGTAGCCATCAGTAAGTATCCAAAAGGTTTTCAACAGATTTAGTGAGTAGGATCAGAAACCCTACAATAGTAACTGTGTAGAAAAGTTCTGCCACTATCAAGCTACTCCGAAGAAGAGGTTACCAGTGAGAGCATAAGAAATAGCCCCAGCAATAATACCGACCATAGCCCAGCGTCCATTATAAGTTTCCTTGTACTCATTAGGAGTTTGCTGACCGTAGTTATGGTAATACATGGTTGGTTCTTTTGCCCACATATTTTGTTGGCCGTTTTCGTTAGAAGTTACAGTCATTTTCCTATTTAAAATTCCTTAATCACTTTATCATAAAAATGGGGGCTTGTAAAGGCCCCCGTGGAGGTTATGTTAGGAAATCCTAATCAAAACTTGAAGCCAAGGCCAGTGGTGAAGACAGGGCTGTAAGGAGCGCCAGAACCACCGTAGGCATTACCAGCGTTGGTGGTAGGGAACTTCAGATCAGCAAAGCCAACCAATGAGTTAGTGATACGACCTTCGGCGCCAAGAGCGAGGACAACTTGACCCTTCTCACCGATAGCAGACTGATAGTTTGCTTGAGTATCATTGGCAAAAGGAACCTGGTAACCAACACCAGCGTAGATGTTAGCAGCACTTACACCAGACTTAGCCTTAGCAATACTCCAGTCATAGGAGACCATAGCACCACCAGCAGTACCGATGTCACTATTAGGACCAGCAACGGCATTCAGGTAAGGACGAACAGACACAGCGTTCTGGTTCTTAAAGTTCTTCACAGCATAACGGGCCTGAAGAGTACCGCCAGAGATAGTACGGTTCTCGGTATAACCACCGCCATCAACACCTTGCTTGTTCAGCAGCACACCCAGACCGACGTAGTTACCAACACCTTGAGCTTTTTTTGCCGCAGTTTTTTCCAAAGTAGCAATGCGGGCATTAGTAGCGCCAAGTTCCTTAGCAAATTCAGCTCGCAGAGCAGCAGCGAGTTGAGCGTCGTCTGCAGTGTAAAACTCAGTGATGCGATCTAGGCAAGCGTTAGTCAGAGCGGCAAGTTCAGCACGAGTAGCGGGTTGACCAGGACGGAAGGTACCATCAGGGAAACCAGCAACGCAGCCATAACGCGATACCAGGTTAGAGATGGCTTGATAAGACCACTCGGTAGGTTGAACATCACGCAATTGTGTGACACTGGTGACTTGAGCCATGGCAGGAGAGACTACAGTAGCAGCAACAATACCAGCGGCAAAAATTGTTTGAAGTTTCATTATTTTTTAATAATTATTGGTCAAATGAACCCCCACAATATGCTGTGGGGAAGCGGGCAACCGGGATCGAACCGGTGACTGCAGCTTGGAAGGCTGAGATGTTACCTCTACACCATGCCCGCAAGGGTAGTTTCAATTTTTATCACATCAGACTATGGAAACTACCAAACGGCATCTGATGATCTCGGCGTCTTTCTAGGCTGTTTGCCTAACGACTACCGACTCCACAACCTGGATTCGAACCAGGGACCAAGTGATTAACAGTCACCGACTCTACCGCTGAGCTATTGTGGAATGGTGGGGAGTGTTAGAGGACTCCCCCTATAACGGAGGTGATCAATTCCCCGACCTAGAAGAATCCCCCTAGGATTTAGAAGAGATCCAGACATTTCCAGATCTCCAGCGTCTCAGGCTGGACTCGAACCAGCGACCGACCGCTTAGAAGGCGGTTGCTCTATCCAACTGAGCTACTGAGACAAGAGACCTCCAGGTTTGAGCATCAATAACTATGAGTTATTAAGAGGCTTAGGAGGGGCGAGACTTACGTGAGGTTTGGACCCTCATTGCTCATAGAAGTATTCTATCAGAAGAACCTTGGATCGTCAACCGTCTGACGGTTCAGTGGGAACATATTCAGCGTCTGAGGAACCAGAAGGATCTTGACCAGGTACAAATGCGGGAACCTCTTGAGAGTATTCATAAATCCTCTGAGCAACATTCTGAACACAACTCTTTACATATGAAAAGTCTTCTATAGATTCCACCCCTTCTCCAGCGAGAAGCCACTCAACGACAGTTTCTTTTGTAATCTGTTCAAATGGGATAAATGTTTCAGGATCAATTTCACTAACAGGGAATTGTCTAGTTCCACTACATGAATAAGAAAAGGAAGGGGTTACGATTACCTCATCGCCATCTCCATTGATCTCGGTTACAGCGTCAGAAAATGCCGATACACTAAAGTTTGCTTCAATAACCACATCGCTAAACTCTCTTTCTACGAGTCTTTTCTTTACGGATCCTATTGAGAGGGAGTAATTGATTGCCATTGTAATCTGAATATTAAATGTTATACTTTAAACTTTAAAATTTAAAATCGGGATGGCAGGGATCGAACCTGCGACATCCTGCTCCCAAAGCAGGCGCGCTACCGCTGCGCTACATCCCGTGGAGCCCCCACTCGGATTTGAACCGAGGACCGCTCGCTTACAAGGCGAGTGCTCTGGCCACTGAGCTATAGAGGCCTAGAAGGGGCATATAGCCCCACAATCTTTAACCTATTCTGCGGAATTTTCTACAAAAACAGTCTTAAATCCTTCAACTGCAGCCTCAGCAACAACTTTATCATCCTCAACAGTCGAGCCAGAAACACCTACCCCACCAAGAATCGTGCCATCTGGTGCAGTTAGAGGGATCCCGCCGGGAAAAGTGATAAGGCCATTGTTAGAATGTTCAATATTATACAGACTACCCCCCGGCTGAGAAAGTTTACCGATTTCTTGAGTCTCCATGTCAAAAAAAGTAGCAGTTCTTGCCTTCTTAATCGAGATGTCTACACTGCCCACCCAAGCGCCATCTTCACGGGCAAAAGCAACCAGATTACCGCCGCGATCAACTACTGCGACATTCATTTTGGTGCCTAACTCATTACTTTTTTTAAGGCCGGCATTTACGGCCTGAATTGCTGCTGCAAAATACATAATTCTTTATAAGAGAGATAATTATACCAGGGAATCAGTTACCTTGACCACGATAACGCTTTTTAGCACCATTGCGGCTAGTAGCGGACAGTTTTGTATTTCTGGATGAGCCTTGGCGGGTATTTTTAGGAGAAGTTAGAATAAGTTTTTTACCATTCTTAACAGTTACTCGTGCCATAAACTTAATTTAATTACTGGTATATTATATCATCTTTTAATCATCTTAACGTCGTATGTCTCTGGGGAAAAATACTTAATTACATATGAGATTAGAGCATCTGAGAGGATTTCTCCACATGAGAACATATCAATCGCAGCACAGTTATCTTCTGGCCACGTATGAATGGAGAAGTGAGATGTACTTAAAAGGGCAAGATAAGTATACCCGCCTGGTTCAAACTTATGTGAAGATTCACCAACAACTTCTGCCATACATTCATCGAGCATCGGCCTGATAAAATCAATAAACCCGCTCATTTCAGTGAGTAGTAGCGCATCGACACCATGAATATTAAGCAAGAAGTGTTTTCCCATTTTTTAAAAATTAAAAAGATATATCTCCGAGTTCTTTGAACCTAGAAACGATGTAGATTCTTTAAACTCAGGTACTATGATATGATTAAAACTTGGGAAATACTTTCTATAATCTAAATCAATTCTTCCCCTTAGTTCAAATTGTGCTGAGATTAATATTTTTTTGTTTGTAGTAGAAAACTCTGAAATAACTCTGGTAAATCTCTCAAGATTGTTTTTATTCCACATCCACCCCGCACCAAAAACGCCAAATTCTCTGGGGAGATGAGCATAGACTATGACATTATCATTTATAATACTTTCCTTAAAAGAGAACAAATCTTCCTCTCTAAAGAGAAGGTTTTTCTCACGGTTTATCCGTGAGGCATTAATTAGTTCGTTAGTTTTTAACTTTGTTGGAAAAAATATTCCGTCATAGCCATTCAGTCTATACCTATGAGTAAAGTTTGAACCTACCCACAATAAGTAGAGTTCTGCACATTGAGTCCAATTACTCAATTTCTCTGGATATTCATTAAAATTTTCCTTAAGTTTATTATATTTCCATCTTCCGATCTCTTCTCTAAATCGGGTTTTATATACGCTCTCCAAAGTAGATTTAACTGTAGAAGTTTTAATCCACTCATGCATTCTTGCTATATATGGTTCCTTAGTGGCCCCAATCCCTCCTTTAGAAAGATATAATAAACTCCCAGTTGTTAGATTTATATCATAGATATAATAATCTAAAATATCCGGTCTTTCATTTAAGAAGTGATGTAAATACCGAGGTTCCCTACCAGGATACTTAAATGTGAATATTTGATCTATCAAGTTTTCTCCAACTTTTTCCATTATAAAAACAAATTAGGTCTTGGGAATAAAATCTTATGGTTCCTGGGGGATTTATGATAAATTTAGGTTCGCCAAAAGTCTCACTCAATAGATACTCGGTGTATTGCTCGGTGTTTTCTACGATTTTTATTGCCTTTTCAAGCAATTTAAATACTTCAAAGTTTGTAAATCTCAATGCATGAGCAGAATAAGTCACAGATTCATTTAAATCTAAGTCAAAACTACCATAACCTTTTGAGACATTTCCATAGAATTGATAATAGGAATGTTTATTTGAGGAATTTGCTAATTCTTTAAGAGAAAAAATATGTTTTGGCTTAATCTGGGCATATATATCAGACCTGGTAACAATTTTCATAGTGGTTCGCTCATCAGGTTGAATAGAAACTTTTCAATGTAGAAGTCAGAAAATTCTTTTGAAAAATAAGCCTTAAGGATCCCACGAGCTGGGTCATGTGTACCCATATGAAGGTCATATTTCTTATGGAGGCCCCACATTGAGTGAGTTGGCTCTGCTTCTTCAAGTAATTGCTTATATCTTATCAGGTATTCGCCAGTTTGTTTATAAAACTCTTCATAAAAGTCTTCTGAGTGAGTTTTTAACCATAACTTCTTTGAGAAGTAAGTAGATAGGTCATAGAACTTAGATGTCTCAGCCGAGGTATCTGGCATGTCATCAAGGTAGTTATCAATATATTCACGCAGATAAGTTTCTGCCTGACTTAGTGGATGAAAATCAATCCCACCAAAAAACTTCTTACCACCAATCCTCAAATACTCACAGCCAAATATCGGAGCCTCACAAAACTCCTCTGGATAGATTACTAAAGTTTCAGCGGAAAACTTACCTGGAACAGAGAACTGACAGAGTCTGACCCTTCTGACGTTATCCCCGTCCCATGTCCAAGACTTTATCTCCGCGTCTCCAGATGTCTCTATATGAGAAAGACCGGAGGGCAGCTCGTTGGTTACCCTCCAGTCTGGAAAAATATCTATGATTAACTCATTCAAATTCATCGTCTAAGACCCAAGAATTGCGTTCTTCTTTCCGTAGTTTCTTTAGACCTTTATAAAGCTTTTTAATCTCTTTATAAGCAGTTTCTGGGGAAATTTTATTTGTTATTTCAAGACCGGCTATTAGTGCGACTTTATCTCCAAAGTTTGCTAATGCTCTTTCAAATTGAGTAAGATCTTCGTACATTATTTATCACCTAATGAAAACCTTGAGATTGTTTGTTCTCTATATTGGGGCATCTGTGTCTTTATAATGAGGAGATCTTTTTGAATATCATCAAGTTTCTGCTCTATTCTTTGTAGTTTATCCAACAATCTACCCGCAGATAATAGAGTACTAATCATTTTGAGTCACCGATTTAAAGTAAGCATTGTATGCCATGAACCTCCTTAGAGAAGGAGTTTGATCAAGACTTGCGCAACATTCAAGATATGAATGCCATTCATACCATGGAGTTGTTGGATCCAGAGTCGAAAATTGAGTCTCCCTTACCATGGAGAGATTTTGCGAAAAGTTCAGAATAGCGCTCCAAAAAAGTTGAAGAGAATGATGTGATCCCATTACTGAGGAGTTTTGCGTGCATTTCATTGAGTTCAGTCCATTCTTCTTGGAGCATAGTGAGCATCTCCGGTACCTGTCCATTCTAATCTATCCTTCACCCCGCTTGGAGTTTCTTAAGACTTTCTTCGACTTTTGCTTAAGCCAAAAAGTATCAAACTGAAGACGAGGATAGAATTTTAACCAAAAGATGAATCGAGAGACTTTCAATTTGGCCATCTTACCAAGAAGAACAATGTATGTAGCTACATTTTTATCTACTATGATCATGTACGCAATCACTCCAAAGACTGCCAAAAGCAAATAATAATACAACTCAGAGTGATACATAAAGCCTCCTTTTTATCTACTTTAGACCATATGCGGTCATCTGTCAATAAATATACATAAAAAAAAAGAGACCCTATAAAGGATCTCTAGATTTATTTAATTTTTATCAACCAATACTAGGTGCAGTGAGGGCAACGGGAGTTGCTTCAACACTTGCCAAGTCGAGGGGGAAGTTGTGAGCATT
>Ga0208783_10000858_pt1 | contig 18478 bp, 19 predicted proteins | sample DEB19_08_DNA_2_FD_184529 | JGI IMG/M metagenome (GOLD analysis project Ga0208783, IMG submission 184529) | Aqueous microbial communities from the Delaware River and Bay under freshwater to marine salinity gradient to study organic matter... | ecosystem: Environmental > Aquatic > Marine >...
GCACCGGCATCCTTGAGCTTCTTCTGGCGTGCAGGATCGCGCAAACCTTCCAGCACCGTAAAGTCCACCGTGGTAATCTCAATGGCGCGCTCGACCACCTTGACCAAGTCTAGGTGGACGCCTTTCAGGCGACTCTGGGAGCGTGGGCCGAGCTTGTACATTATTTGTCCGCCTTGCCGTCCAGTTTATCCTCGATGCGATCCAGCTTACGAAAGATCGCGTCAGTGACATTGGTGAAGTCAGTCTTTGTGATGTACGAGCCAGCCACCAAGACCTCAATCTCGCCAACTCGATCCGCAAGAATCTTGTCAGCCTTTTGCAAGTCTTTTACTGACTGCCATACCACGTTAAGCAAAAAACCTATCAGGCCTCCAAATCCAGCCAGCAGCCAATTTACAAGTGCCTGATCCATGCTTAAATTTCCTCGTGAATTGCAGATTTATCCTGTTCTGGCAATCGGTCATGTTTGCCCGGAAAATCCGCAGGCCAGCGCATCGGCACAGGCTGATTCATGATCACAATCCCGTGATGTTGTTGGCCGCAGCGTTGCCAGTGCCAGTGCTGATGTTGAACACCGTTCCTGACGTAAATTTTGAGCCAATGTTGCCAAATACGCCAGAATACGTGACAGTGGTCGCAAACGACGTGGCGTTTGAAGCTGTCAGGTTGCTGTCGTCATAGAGTGTGTTGCCATTGACAACACAGCCGTAAGAAGTTGCAATCCGCACGCCGTATCCTGTGGAAGCACCACTTGTGCTGACGAGGCGCACAGAGTTTCCTGTAATGCTCAAGTTGTTTGATCCTTGAGCGATGATGCCCACAGAAGGTGCTTCCACCGAATTGCCACAAATTGTTCCAGACAAGACCCCTTCGACGTCGATGCCGCCAAGCGTTGAAGTTCCTGTCATGCGAACAGAGTTGCCGTTAACTGTCAGGTTTACAAACTGGAACGTCGTTGCTGGTCTTGCGCGAATACCCGAAGTTGTTGTTAGGTCAACGTCGTTGCCGTTGATCACACAAGTTCCAAACGAAGCGGTGTATGGCACAACCACGATGCAATAGTTGCCTAAAACATCGCGCACTGTGTTGTTGGAGACATTTGCCCAACCTGTCAGGTCGGTGTAGTTCTGAAACGTGATGCCGTTGTTTTGCGTGAACGAAATCACATTGTCGCAAATTGTTGCAGAGCGGCATTCGACGTTGATGCCTGAGCCAGAAGACGAATTGACGATGTTGCCAATGATTGAGATGTCTTCAGCACCCGCGTGAGTGTCGATCGCATCGCCGCCAGCGCCTGTTGTTGCTGGAGCAGAATCGGTCACGATGTTGTTGGCAAACAAGACGCGACGAACAATGCCGCCAGCCGAAGAATTGTTCGTGCTCAAAGAATGTCGCACATCGGTGTAGACGTTGTTCTCCGCAGAACAGTCTTGCGTTGCGTCAGCAAAACTTGTCCCGTAACCAGTGCTTGAAGAATTCGATTCTTGGAAGTACGAGTTCAGAACACGGCAGAATGTAGAATCAAAAAATTGCACATGAATTGCATCCATGTCATAGCTCTGAATGCCATCAATCGTGCAGTTGATGCCGTATTTGATGACGATGCCTTTGTGGTTGTCGTTACCTGTTGGGCCTTGCAGCTTCAGACCGCGAATGTTGATGTTTCGGACAGGCGTGATCTTGGCGATAGTTGCGCTTGCAGCAGTCGTGTAAGTGCTCATCAAGTCGTTGGCAACCGTGACAGAAGACGCGCCCGGTATTGCTTGAATGAAATTCAATTCGCCGTAAGTGCTGCTGGTGCGGCCAGAATCCCAAACAGATGTTGACTTGATTTTTACGAAGTCGCCAACGGCAAATGTGGACGACACCACAGACACGGTTTTCTGCGCTTCTGTTGCGTTGCTAGACAGCGAAACACCCGCCGCAATTGAACCGCTGAAACTAAGCATTGTCACGCCGGGCGATGTGGCGATAGACGAAAAGTCCAGCGTTGCATCTTCACCAACCAAACTGAGGTTAGACGCCGTAAAGTCGCCAAGAACGGTCGTGCATTTGTAAGTGCCCGCCGGAAAAACCACGGTAGATGGCGTCGATGCAACCGCCGCAGTAATCGCCGCGATCACAGCAGTGGTGTCATCAGCCACACCATCACCAACAGCGCCAAAATCCTTGACGCTGAAGATGTCGCGCATCTTGTCTTGAGCAGACCGCGCAACCACGCCAGTTCCGGACTGCTCAAAACCAATCCAATCCGAGCCGTCGTTGTCGGCCAGATCAGAAACAAAACCAACTTGGCCTTTGAAACCAGTAAACGTTATTCCAGAAGCATCAGCGCTGACGCCAGTTCCATCAGGGAAGCTGTAAACCATCGAACCTTTACTGTCCTGCACCAAGATGCTGAAGTTGACCGCATCAACATACAACTGAGCTGGGGTGCCGGAGTTTGAGATGTAGCCGTTGATTGTGCGCAGTGGCTGGGCTGCAAGTTGTGTCAACGCCTTGTCAAAATACACGGCAACTGGGTTGGTCTGCGGATTGAGGTTTGCTTCACCAATCCAGACGTAGCCATTTTCCAAAGGTTGTCCATCACGGTCTTGGAAAACCGGAAATGGAACTTGGACAGAAAGTGCAGACATTACTGGTTCTCCTGTTCGAATTGGCGTCCGGTCTGGATCGCAGATTGCAACCACTGCACGCGCGCGTCCAGAGATTGTGGCAGTCTTGCTGCGTTGGCGAAATCTCCGAATGCCTTGCTCATGGCAGTGCGACGCAGCGTGGCCGTGCTCGGCTCGGCTTTGGTAGCAGCCTCAATGGCCAGCTTCTGGAAATCCTCGCTGGCAAACAATTTGCCAGCCGCCTTGACGGCATCGGCATTGCCCTTGGCCATGAAGTTGATGATGTCTGGAGCCACAAAGCCACCGCCAGGCACGGCGCTGGCCGCGCCAGTCACTACGCGCTGGGCTGTGGTGCTTTGCATGACCTTGCCAAGCAGCCCTTCAGCCTTGAGCGACTCCACCAGCGCCTGATTGGCCTTGCCGGTGGTGAGCACTTGGGCACGTGCGTCGGTGATCCTGCGCGAGATTTCGTACAGGTCACGCAGCACAGCGTCCGAGTCTTTGCCCAGCGTCTCCACCACCTGCTTGTAGACCGGAGGGTTGGCGCGCAGGCCACGGTATGTCTTGGCGAACTCAGCGAATCCGAACGCGCCTTCCTGTGCTGCCCGGCCGGAGCTTGATACAGAAGCCAGCGCCGTGGCAATGGTCTCCTTGCGCAACTCAGGAGGGACGACCTTCATCAGCTTGTTGAACTGCGCCGCGTCTCCTTTGGCCGCAGACTTGATGGCCGACTGCATGAGGTTGGCCACGCTGCCGTCGCTTTCCTTGCCGAATGCCCCGACGATGCGATTCTCTAGAGCCTTGCGCTTGGCCGTCAGAAGGTTGGCAGCGCGCAGTTCCTGGCGCAGCGCATCGCCGCCAAGGTCGCCAACGTTTGTCAGTTGGTCGTCAGCCAGCGCTGCGTACAGGCGCTTCAGATCACCTGCAGCCATGTTGCCGTATGGTGACTCCTTGCCAGCCACGGCTTGGCCGATCAGGTTCTTTTCGCGCAGAAGACGGCCATATGTAGCGGTCGGGTCTGTGGCCAACTCGTAGAGCTTCTTCTCCTGCGCCGTCAGACCCTTCTCTCCAACCTCGGCCAGCACCTCGTCCAGCGTCTGGGTCAGACGAGGAAACTGCACGGCAGAGGTCTTCGGAATGGCCTCATCGACGCGCTGGTAGATCGTGCTGGCGTCTTTAGCCAGTTGGGCCTGCGTGCCCTTGAGGCTATCCAGGATGCGCTGAGAGGTCGCGCCAGGGGCCGGACGGCCTTCGATGAAGGCAGCGTCGAACTGCTGCACCACATCGTCAGCCTTGGTGATGGCGTTGCGCACCGTGTTCACCCAGGCCGCCTCGGCCTCGCCGCCAGCCACTGAACGGGTCAGGCCCACGGCAGCGCGGACCTGCGGGTTGTCGCTGAAAACGTCAAACGGCAAGTCCATGTTCAGACGCTCGGCAGCAGCACGCGCTTCCGGGTTGACTTGGGCCAAATCTGCCAGCCGAGCCTGGGCAGCGGCAGAGCCTGGTCCTTTTCCGGATGCCTTGCGCACCAAGTCGCCAACTTCCTCGAAGGCTTCGGTGGTGGCCTGGACGGCAGGCTGCTCTGGCACCGCCTGCGCAGCCGCTTGGATGATGGGCTGCTCAGGGACGGCCTGCGCGGCCGCAGGAGCCGCCGCAGCAGGCTGGGCAGGCACCGGCGCAAGCACCGGCTCAACTCGCGCGCCAGGGGCCGCAGGACGCGTCGCCGTGGCTGCTGCTGCCGGTGCTGTTGGCGCAGGGCCACGGCCAGTGGCGCGTCGGACTGTTTTAGCAACTGCTGGAATAACGGTGCGCTGCACCACTTGTCCAGCCCCACCGGCAGCGCCAGCAGTGACCACTTCGCCAGTGTCGAATTTCCCACCAGTGCCTGCCTGGGTGGCCTCGATCACAGCCTGAGTGCCAGCGCCAGCGGCCACGGCACCAGGAATGGTGGTGGCACGCCCTGCCGGGGTGAAAGCCAGCAGGCCGCCGATGACGCGGGGAATGTCGCCCACGGACAGGCCAGGCGGGATGGCGTACTCGCGCTGGTCAACGGAGGACCGGATGATGAAGTTGCCCTTGGCGTCTTGGCGAACCTGCGCGCCAGGGAAGTTTGCCTGCAGAATCTGGACCGTCTCCTGCGGGTTGGACAGCAGCGTGCCAAGCGCCGTCTTGATGGACGCCACGCTCATCTGGTTGAGTTCAGGCATCGATGTCCACTCGGGCAGCGTCTGTGTCTCTGTGGTCGCACGACGCGACCCGGTGACCATCTCACCCAATGATTCGAAGAACCCCATTTTTGGAGGTTCTACAGGTGCAGTCTGTCCGCCGAACTGGCTGGCCATGGCCGCGTAATCGACAGGCGCTGCTGCCGGAGCAGAAACAGGTGCTGCCGCAGCCGGTGCAGCAGCAGGAGCCGGTCCTGCAGCGGTGCCGCCGAACTGTCGTGCGAGTGCTTCGTAGTCGGTTGCCATCAGCGGATTCCTGCTGCTTTCTTGAAGGCGTCAGCCGCCTGCTGCGATGGGAACGTTAGAACCTGGCCGTTTGGAGCCGTCACCGACACAGGCGCGCCAGGCTTTGCCGGTGCTGCCGGTGGCTGCGGGGCTTCCTCAGTCGGCGTGTAGAAGATGTTGCCAGTGTTCAAGCCGTAGCCCTTGGCGATGCGCTCAATGCCCTTGCGCACCGTGGCCTCTTGGGTCTGGGCTGTGGAGTACAGCTTGCCAGCCTGGCCTTTGAACGAGGTGCGCTGCGAAGGCGAAAGGCGCTCACCGCTGACCACCTTGTTGTAGATGTTCTGGATTCGCTCTGGCACACCGGCTGCGTTCTGCGCCGTGGCAAATTCGCCCTCGCGCACTACAGAGCCGGGGTCAAGCATCTTCATGTAGCCGAAGATCAGCGACAGGTCGCCCACAGCGCTGTCCTCGGAGGCCAGCACGCGTCCGTAGGCCGACTTGACTTCCTGGTAGCCCTTGGTCTGGTCGCTGTACTCCTTGCGGAACTTGCCCTCGGCCTCGGGTCTCTTCTCCACCGGGATGATGCCATCGGCCATCTGGTCGGCCTCGGCACGCGCACGCGCAGCCTCTGCGCCGGACTTGGCAGCAGCAGCATCCTGTGCACGCCGAGCCGCCTTGGCCTGATCGATCTGCGACTTAGTGAGGTCGATCTCCAAACCGAACTTCTCAGGCGCGAACTTGGCCTGGGCTTCTTTGATGGCAGCAGCAGCAGTTGCCTCTTTTAGTTCATGAGGTGCTTTTTGAGCCGCACGCAGTTCGGTTGTCATTTTTGACCACTTCTCAGGATCAATGGACGACAACACCAACCCGAGTTGTCCTGCAACCGCTTGCGGGTTTTGGTCTAATGCCGAGCGCATGAGCTTGAGCCTAGAGGCATCCTGACCACTATTTTCTTTGGCTGCAATACTCTCGTCCAATAGCTTTGCAGCCACTTGCGGCGATCCTGCATTAATGGCACCGAACGCTTGAACGCCGGACAAAAATTCCTTCTCCTTCTGCCCCTCTTTCATCATGTCCCACGATTGCTTGAATGCCTCGCGTTGACCAGGATATTTCGCCGTTAAAGCACCAAATGCTTCAGGCGTCGGGTTGTCGAGGGTGGCCTGTAGGTCCTTGGCGTACTGAATGCGGGCCTCTTCTGCCTTTTGCCGATCAATTTCAGCCTGCTCTCTGACCTTGCGATTTGCCAGAATGTCACCGAGTTCAGAGAAAGCCTGCCCTATGTTTGGCTGAGGCAACATCGCCATGTAGTTGACGGGGGGCAGCAGTGGATTGATTGCCATAGATGATCCTCAGAATGCAGCGAAAACTTTTGCGGCACCAAGAATGTCGCCAAACGTTTGACGAGCAACGCCGCCGCGAGCCATTTGGCCGCCAGCAATTGCTTGGCCTTGGTTTGCCAGAAGGTTTGCGATATTGCTTGCAGACTGCATGCCTTGCGCAGCTTGTCCAGCAGCCGACGCCTGGCCCAAGGACGAAAGCCCACCAAGCTGGCTGTATTGCTGTTCAATCATCTGCTGCAGCATTTGCGGACGGAACTGAGCCAAAGCGGCCTGGATGTTTCCGCCGCGCAAACCACCTGTGGCAGATGCACGTTGCAGCAGCGCTTCTTCACCTTGACGCGAAAGAGCCTGGAAGATTGGAGATTGCTCAATACCAGAGATTGCAGCTTGCTGCGCTTTTGGACCACCAAGGCCAACAAGTGCCTGCTGCGCTCCAAGTGCGCCAGTGCCTGCCGTGACATACGGGGCCATGATCTCGACCAATTTGTCGAACTGGCGCCGTTGTTCTGCTATACCCGCGGCTGATGCTGCTGCCTGCGTGCTTGCTGCTTGGCTTGCTGCGTCTGCCTGTTGACTCGCTCCAGTGATGCCGCCAAAAACATCGCCAATCAAATCACCAACAAAACTCATCTTGTCCTCCATTCTTCTCGGAGCATGCCGAGAATGTAAACGTCCTTGGCCACGCCGTTTTGCGTGCAGGCTTTGCGCCTGCGGCCTTCTTCCACAAACCCCAACTTGAGGCAATAGTTTCTTGCGCCCTCAAGCCCCTCAATGATGTATGCAGTGACGCGTCGGATCGGATGCGAAAAGGCCCAAAGCAGGAACTCGTGCCCCAACTCACGGGAGTAGATGACGGACGATTTTTTCAGCAGCGCATGAAGTTCGAGTTCAAGCGCAGACTGCTTGATGGCCATGAAAGCGCCTGCAAACTTGCCGCCAATCCATGCAGACAGATAGGTGACGTTTGGATGGTCAATGGGCGCAAACGGCCTGGTGTCATGTGCGACACGGGCAATGTAGGAATCGGAGTAAACCTCTTGCAGGTGCTCCTGTGTGATTCCCTCTGTGACTGCCAGCATCATGACTCCTTTGCGGGAATGAGCTGCTGGTGGCCCGGACGACTCAGCGCCTCTATTTTAACACATTTGCTTGCTTTTGCAAGCAGGCATGGCAAAATGGAACGGCAGCTTACCCGACGGGGGACAGGCGACTCATCACCGCTTGCTGCATCTTTCGATGACTTTCCACTCTGATGAGGTGCGACATGATCACACAAGACCGACTGCGCGAGCTTGCACATTACTGCCAAAAAACTGGTCAATTCACACACCTGCAGTACGACCGACGCAAAAAGGCTGGCATGCCTGCTGGGTCGCTGCGTCAAGATGGATACGTCTACGTCATGTTTGACGGCAGACGCGCCATGGCTCACCGCTTTGCATGGCTGTACATGACCGGCGAATGGCCGACGCAAGAGATTGACCACATCGACGGCAACAAAGCCAACAACGCCTTTGCAAATCTTCGCCAGGTAAGCAGGCAAGCCAACACCGAGAACAAGCGGCAGTCCAAGCGCACAAGCACGACCGGGCTGCTTGGCGTCGTCAAGCATCGCAATAACAGGTTTGTAGCCGCGATCACGCACAGCGGCAAACGAACATACCTCGGAGTTTTTGAAACTGCCGAGGATGCTCATGCGGCCTACGTCAAAGCAAAGCGCGAGTTGCATGCTGGCTGCACCATTTAATCTTCTTCATATTCGCGTTCCTCCCACGCCTGGCATGACCTCATGTCATGGCAAATGAAGTCGAATTTGTGGCAATAACCCCTGTAGCCAGCATTCACATCCCATTGATTCCATGGGATGCGATCCATCTTTGCTTGCATCAGTGGTGTCGCCTCAAAATACTCGCAGTTCGAGCACCGACGACGACGCGCCTCTTTCTCGTCCACCTGCATGGCCTTGGCCAGCTTCATCCAGTACGGCTTGTTCGCGCCAGGTTCGTTGGACGGGTTTTCAGGGCCGAGCATCCAGTCGTCAATCACCACTTGGGTGTTCTTCTTGTTCTCGGCAGCCGTGATGAACGGCTCGGCTTCAGGCAGGCCGGTGAAGCCAGCCATCATGATCTTGGGCATGTCCATGTGGTTCTCCTTAAGTGATCTCGCGGCCGCTGGCACGAATTGTCAGCGATGTGGCAGCGCTGGCGATGGTTGAAATGAAGCCGCCTGGTTCAAGAACCTGTCCGACCAACTCCGGGAAAGTGTATGTCTCATCCGGTGCGATGGCGCGCGTGTCCACCACCAAGTTGTCAACTCCTGCAGATCCAGTGCTTGTGACAAGATTAACGCTGATGGTCACGTTGCCTGCGCTTGTGTTGGTGGCCGTGAACTTGTCAATGACAGTCCGACAATTTGTTGCAATGTACTGTGTGGTTTGTACGTTTTCTGCCTGCTTCGCAGGTATCAACACGTTAACTGTGACTGTCATTTTCTTTCCTTTCTGTTGCTACTTACACGATTCGGTAAGTGAATGAGAAGTTGTAAATTAAGGCAGTGTTGACACTTGGCCTTAATCGAATTTGAACGCAAGCATTGGTTGTGTCAGCTACAAATGCAAGATTGTTTGCTGCAAATGGCGATGAAAACGATGATCCGACACCACCCAACTCTCTTGAGTTAGCAAAACTACTACCAATCGGCAGTGACATGCGAACAAGTGTATCCGCTGCCGCCGTAACTGCGGTAATTGTAATCTGACCGCCTACTGTTACAACACTTCCAACGCGCATGTAATGGCAAGAAACAAACGATACCGAGCTGACGTTTGTGTTTGTGCTTACCTGCGTTGGGGTATAAGTACCGCTGAATATGTTTCCGTCTGTTGCGGCAGGTGATGTCACACCTGTTCGACTTGTTTGAATGCCGCCAACAACATCGGCCGAACATGCTGGCGTTGCAGTTCCAATTCCAAGCCTGTTATTTGTGTCGTCCCAGAAAAAGTTGGTATTGTCTTGGCTGTAAATACCAGATGCGCCAGCGAATATTACTGACCCGGTGGTAAGTGTCGTAGATGTCCCAGTCCCGCCGTTCCCGACGCCAAGTGTTCCAGAGACATGCGTTGTCAGTCCAACCTTCCCCCAAGAAGGAGCAATGCCAACTCCACCAGAGATCAGCGCGTTACCAGTCGCAACATCAGCGAGCTTCGCAAGCGTTGTCGTTGTGTTGGCGTACAGAATGTCGCCGACAGCATACGTTCCAAACCCTGTTCCACCTCGCGCAGCAGAAAGCTGGCCTGTCCATCCAAGCGTAAGCGAAGCCGAACCAAGAAGGGCCGTTGTTGGATTTCCTCCCAGTGTGAGCGTGACGTTTGTGTCATCGACTTTTGTCAACGCTGCAGGAGACACCCACTCAGGCGCTGTTGCACCGACATTGACTCTGAATACTTGCCCAGCAGTTCCGATTCCTCGAAATGTTGTTGTTCCTGGTGCAGTCTGATATGGGACAGAACCTGCTGCACCACCAGCAAGATTTGCTGCCGTGCCAACGGACAGTGTTGACTCTGGAACATTCTCCCAGCGCTGCTGAACACTGTCATATTGAAGAAGATCATAATTGGCCAAACCGCTGATGTAGACGTCCTGCAATCGAACAAGAGATTCGGCCACAGTCATTCGAACGAAGATTGACCCGGAGCCTCCAGAACCAGCATTCACGACAACGGCCACAGGAACATCGATACTTGGTGCAATTGGTTGCACCTTTGTCCAAGTTCCAGGAGCAGATGTTCCGAAATACAGCAGATCGCCATCTGCCCAGACCTCGCCATAAGGCGTTCCAGTTGTATTGAATCCACGCACCAGTCCAAAGATGGTCACGTAGCCAAAAGCGTTGTCATCAATGTCCTGGGTTGTCACGCCCATCATGTAGTCTGCAGGAACAGAACCATCTGCGACAGCTAATCCAAACGTGAGCTTTCCTGATGCTCCGACAGTTCCAGTGAACATCACTGGTGTACCGTTTGGAATCAATGAGCCGCTGGTGTTCTTTGAATAGAACATCGTCTCTTGGCCAACCTGCAGCACACTTCCACCGTACAGCCCGACGTCCATCGTCCCATCGTCGCGGTTCCACTGCACGCGCCTGGCCTGTGTCACGTGAGGACCGTTCTCAGGCAGATCGATGTAATCCGTCACCACAGAATTGTTGTTCTGGATGACAGGAGCCGTGGACAGCATTTCCAGTGCGTTTGCTATGCGGCCAAGCGTGTCCAAAGCCTGCACAGCTTTTTGATCAGCCGAGCTGCTGTTGATTGCTGCGTCTTGAGCTAATTGGATGATCTGAGAAAGCGCATCATTTGCTGTTGCCTGCGCCGTACCTGCCTCAATTCTGACCTCGTTGACAACATCAGGCGCAATTGCATCAGCAACTGCAAACAGTTGCTCGAACTGTTTTATCTGCTCGTGGTTCTTCAGGAACGTTGCAAGCTGGTCGCGGGTAAGGTTGAGTTTTCGCGTGGCCATGGTCAGTACGCAAGCGCCTCTATTTGTGCCTCAAGCCTGGCGAATGACAGATGTGCCTGCGTGTCACCACGGAAGCGCTGGATGCGCCAGTTCAGCATGTGGCCCTGCTGGAACCAGGCCAGGCGCTTCTTGGTGCTTCCTGTAGTGCCAACACGAATGGGCCGGTCCTGACTCCATGCAAGGCCATCCACCGAGTAGCTGGTGCTGATGATCGGGTCAGTGCCAAGCGCCACTCGGCCTGTCAGTGCGACCAACTCCAGTTCGTTGAAGATCGCGCCGTTGCCTTCTTTGTAGGCAATGAGCGTGCCGAACTCCCAGCGCACGATCTGTCCCCAATGGCTGCCAATGTCCTGCACCATGTATCCGATGGTGCTGGACTGCGGATCTCCAACCAACCACTTGTCGTAGGCCCACACCAAATTGCGCGCACGGTACTGGCTGAAACCAACCTGACTGGTGGTCAGCGTGAACCAGACCTGCTCACCCAGCGCCTCGCTGGCCGCTGCGTCATAGACGACTGTGCGGTCCGGAAGGTGCACATACAGGTGCTGGTGGTTCTTGTCGTTGCGCGCCTCCAGCTTTACCGTGGCCAGTTGCGCCTCGGTGTAGTTCAGCAACAGAATATCGATTTCCTGCGTGCTGATCTTTTGCGCAGATGCGTTCGCGCCAAGATAGATGCCAGGCTGCTCGTTGCGACCGCTGCCAAGGAATGCCACCGTTTCCAAGTAGACGCAGCATCCGAAGGTGCCAATGACGCCCTTCTGAATCTGGGCACCGTCGATGCGCTGAAACGGGAAGAAGTCGCCTCCAACGTTGTCGAACACCTCGATGGTGTTGCGGTTCAGCGCATAGATTTCGTTGCGCAGCTTGAGCAGTGCCACCACCGGGTCTGGGTCGACCTCGCTAGACCCGTACTTCAGCGGATTGACCTGTGTCGGGTCGGTCAGTTCTGTCACCACCAGGCTGGTGCCATCGGTGGTCATGAAGTAGCCGTCCACCCAGACCACATCGAGCACGGTGCCAATGTCCGGATCGGTCACTTGCGTGAGTGCGCCGTTCCAGTAGTACAGACGCCCACCGGACGCGATGGCAAGGCGGTCGAAACTGTAGTCGAACGTCACCAGCGTGTTGACCGGGCCGCCAACATCGCCAAGCACGGTCACAGCGCCGTCGCTGGCCACGGTCACGAGCTTGGTGCCCATGACGCGGTAGCAGGTGCCGTTCCAATTGATGCCGCCACGGTCGATGCCTGGGCCAGCGCCGTTGGCCACCAGGCCGTCACCTGGCCGCAAGAACCCATTGCTGATGCCAGACTTCTTCGGCACCGGCACAAGGTTGACCGGATAGGACGTGAGAATGTCCGGACCGTTGTCCGTGTAGATGCCGTTGAGGATTGGAATCTGCATTCAGGTCACCACTTCACGCGATTTGACCAATACGCTGCGCTCATCTTGCCCTTGGCGATGTTCTCAGCGTGCCTGGCCTTGAATGATTCGCGCCGGGCTTTGTCCGCTTTGGATTCGCCTTCGCGCTTCGGAGACCCGGACACACCTTGCTGGCCAAACCGGATGGTTTTGACCTGGTCGCCATCTTTGGCCACCACAACGTGCGACTTTGTTGGATGCGAAGGCGTGCGCTTAGGCTTGTTGTAGCCTTCGACGCCTGCGCGCTCCAGACGCGGGTCTTTCTTGGCTGGCATTAGATGCCGCCTTCACCAGTCGCAATGTTCAGCGTGGTGCCTGCAGCAGAGATATAGGCCACAGTGTCTGCTCCATCGAGCTTGCGAATGATGACCTCGCTGGCACCACGCACAGGAATGTCTGCAGTGGTGGCCGTTTGCGCGCCAGTTCCGATTCGGACGTAGCAGACATTGCTGCCAGTGTTGACTAGCCGCACTGCCTTGTCAGTCGGGTTGACGTTGACGCTGGCAGATGCAGCGCCAGGTGCCACAACTTGATTGGAGCCAAGACGCTGGCTGAATTGGTTGTTCATCATTTCAATTTCTCCTTCGATTAAGCGATACGGTACCAAGAGTTCGTGGCCTGCACAAAGCGCATGCGGAAGAACTCGGTTGCCAGAAGCGTTGTCGGTGCGCCATAAACGTTTGCAGCGCCGTTCGGAGCAAGCGTGAACGCGGTGATTTCCTGCGTGGTCGTGATCAACACCTCGGTACCGTCAGGCGTTCCGGTATTCAGCGAAAGCGTGACGGTGCCTGCGGCCAGAGTTCCAGCAGGCTGGATCAGCATCCACTGCTGTGCGGCCACAGGCGTCGGAACGGCCAGGTTGAAGCCGGTGCCAGGCGTGTAGACGTTGGTGGCAAGCGTCGGGCTGGCGAAGGTCTGCTGGAAGAACTGCAGCAGCGAACTGATTGGCAGACGACGCGCGTCGCCGTTGTTCGGGCTGTAGACGGGCACCTGGTCGCCAGGAGAGACCTGGGCAAGCAGTGGGAGTTGGTTGATGGTTGGCATGGGTCAATCCTTTCAGTTGAACTCGATGGGTCCATCCTGCCCGGCCAAGACCGGATCGACAGGAGGACGCAGGAATGGGTCGTCGTAGACGCGCCACGGCTTGTTTCCAGCGCCGGATGGCATGGTGCCAGGCAGTTGCTGCTCCAGCGGTGCAGCAGCGCGCGACAGGAGCGTGTTGTAGGTTTCCTTGGCCGTAGCCTTGGTGTCCGGCATGACCTGCTTGCCGTAGCCGGGCGCGATCTTGACCGCCAGGTTTGTAATGATGGCCTCATTGGCGCTGTCGGGCACCTCGGACTCGGCATCCAGGTCGCTGAACTGCGGACTGGACGGCAGCGGATAGCCCAGGCGAATGCCCAGCGCGTTCCAAGATGCCATCATGGCGTCGAGCCTGCGCAGGGCAGACTCGAACTGTTGCGGTTGCAGGTCGAAGGCGTAAGAGGCCAGGCCGATTTCCTCGAATGCGGCTGCGACGAACTGGCGCTTGCTGTAGCCCATGTCACACCTCCTTGAGTGCTTCGTTGATCATGGCCAGCAGCTTTTCGTCGCTGGTGCGCTTGCTGAACTTGATGCCAAGTTCTGTGGCCTTTGCCACCATTTCAATACGGGTCGGTGCAGCGTCGTCGTCTGGCACGGCTGTCGGTTCTTCGACAGGTGCTGTATCGGCAACGATTTGATCGACCTTTGCAGCGGCAGCAGCACGCTTGAAGGATGCGCGACGCTCGGCAGGTGGCGCTGCCACTCGCACCTTGCGCACGCGCACCTTGCGGTTGGCCAGGTGGCGTGAAGCGCTTTCCCCTGCTGCATCGAGAGCCTGCTCCAGCGTCAGATGCCAGCCGGACGCAAGTCGTGCGTCCAGTTGCTGTTGCGTGGTCGCCAGCATGGTGTCGTAGCTGTAACGGGCACGCCGGATGGAGCCAGGCGCGCGATAGATGGAGCAGGGCAACGCGCTCATTTCTTGGCCTTCTTCGCCGGTGCCTTGCTTGGCTTGCCTGCAGCCTTTGCAGCCTTGCGCGCGACATTCAGCGCGACGGCCACGGCTTGCTTCTGCGGCATGCCGGATTTCATTTCCTTGGCAATGTTCTTGCCGATGGACTTGCTCGAATAACCTTTGGTCAGGGGCATGGTGTTCTCCTTGTGGATGGAGGGGCCGAAGCCCCCCCATTGTCCTACTCAGCTTACTGGTTGAACAGCAGGATGCCGGACATCTCAGGCTGCTTGTTCACCACGCCGAACAGCGTGTCGAGACGATACTTGATCGTCATCGAGTCGATGTCGTAGAACTTCTGCATCACCACTTCGATGCCCTGGTCGGTGGTGGCGCGCATCACTGCGGTGCCAGCATCGGTCGGGACAGCGTAGCGGCCGGGCAGCAGTTCCAGAGCGTCGCGCTGCCAGAAAACGTTGACGGCTGCGGTGTTGACGTTCAGCCAGGTGAACGGAGCAGCGGCAGCAGGCGTCACGATGCAGTTCTGGTACTGCAGTTCAGCGTCGGAACCACCCTGGGCCGAGATGATCGGCGGGGTGATGACCAGGTCGGTACCGTTGACCACCTGCACCACGCGGAAGGTCTTGGGCTGGCCAGTACCTTGCTTGGTGATGTGGTGCACGGCCTCGACGCCAGAGATGGTGAACGCATCGCCAGCCACAACACCGGCCGTGTTGTCCACGGTGATGGTCTGGAAGCGGTTGTCCACGTTCTGGGTCTCGCCAGACGGTGCGGTCGAGGTGGCAGCCGGGACGTAGTAGTTGTTGGCAGCGGCCTGGGTGTCAATCAGGGTCGCACCACCAGCAGCACCAGTCAGACGGTTGGCGTAGTCGAACTTGAAGGTCTCGAAACCAGCCACCATGCCGACGAACGAACGCTCGAATGCGGTGTTGGACTTGTTGCCACCGAACGAACGGGTAGCAGCAGCCGCAGCGCCAGCGATGTTGCCAGCCAGGCCGTTGTAGTCACGGCTGGACAGGGCCAGGAAGCGGTCGTAATCGGCCACGCCCTGCTCGTTCATGATCGAGTCGCACAGGGCAACGTCGTCATAAGTACCGGCAGCAGCACCGATGTCCACCACCAGCGATCCAAGGTTCGCAGCAGCGTTCATGATCGCCAGGTTGATGTCGCTGGCCAGCTTCTGCTTGGCAGCTTCACCCAGACGGCCTTCTTGCAGTGCATCGCGCAGGTCGAGCGTGGTCATGGTCCATGGCACCGTGCGGCTGAAGCCGATGGTGGCAGGAACAGACAACTGCGTCATGTCCTGGTAGCCACCGATAGCGACACCAGGAGTGGACGAGATCGACTGAGCGATGTAAGGCATCGGACGCCAGATGACGTCGTTGGTACGAGCCATCATCGTCTGGTCGGTGTTGTAGATGCCCACGTTGCGCGAGAGCACCAGTGCATCGTGGAAGCCTTCGAGCAGGTCTTCAAACGCGACGCGTTCTTCTTTGGAAAATGCGTTAGACATGATTTTGTCCTTTCAAGAATTTAGGCTTTCGCTGTCCGCTTCTGCTGTTTGTACTGGATCACTTTCGTGTAGTTTCCAGTCTTCTCAGCTTCGGCTCGCAGCCGTTCAAGGGTTGAGTCCACTGCGCCAGACACGCGACCAGTTCCCTGGATCGTGCGCTCAGGCGGTGGGGCTGCCTTACGGTTCGTCACTTTCAATTCCTTCTCCAGTTTCGCTACCGCAAAGGCAAACTTTACGGGGTCTTTGATGCTCGAGATTTCCTTGGCCTTCTTCGGGTTCTTGCCGAGTGCGTAAATCACGAGAGCCGGGTTGTCAGCGCCTTGCACCACGATGCCTTGCTGCGTGACGTCAAGAACTTCCTGGGCCACGGCCTCAGCGTCCTCAAAATCGCGCACCTTCAACTCGGCTCGCGCCTTGCCGTAGGATTCAAGCCTCGCTTGCCAAGCATCGTGCTGGGCCTTCTCGGCCTGGCGCTGCTGCTCGACTTGCTGATCGGCCACGCGCTTGCGCTCGTACCAATCGGCCAGTGCCGCTTCGAACTTCTCCGTGTCGTAATCATGGTCCTCCAGCTTTGGCTTCGCTCCCAGCGCGACCGGCTTGGTCTCAGTCGCTGCAGCAGCGTTCAGCTTGGCTTCGAGTTCCTTGATTCGACGTGCTTTCTCTCTGTCTGCCTTACGCAACTCACGAACCCACTCGGGCGCACGAGTCGTCTCTTCGGGAGGTGGCGCTTCCTCACCAATGGACACCACGACCTCATCGTCGTCGCCTTCAGTGTCATCGCCGTCGTCAGCATCGCCGTCCTGGTCGGTGATGGAATTGTCCTCATCACCCACGTTCTCAGTCTGGCCTGCCTCGTCGTCGAGCACTTCAACGTCGTCGATCTCGATCTGGTCTCCGTCTTCTGCCTTTTTTCCCATCGTCTTACCCCATCAAACTCACCCACTGAAGCGGCTGGGTGGATACCGCATATTCGTCACATCGGTGGCTGGCCGGTGGCAGGCTGCGCCTGATCCACCACCACGCCGCCAATCTCACGCGCCAAATTCAGCGCGTGGTCTTGAGAATCCATGTCGACATTGGCCAGCGTCTCGACTGTGCGCGCGCGCGACAGTTCTGCGTCGGCCACGGTCTTGACCGTGTCGGCACGCGCCCTGGCTGCCTTGGCGATAGCTTCTTCGGCCGCTGCCTGCAGGAAGATCGCGTTCGGGTCTTGCTGGCCTTGCAGCATGGCCGCCAGTTCTTCGGCCTCTGCCTCGGTCGGCTCAACCACGCCCATGCGCACCAGCTTCTTGCGGAAGAAGTCGCGCACATCGCTGATGCCCTCGCCCTCCATGTTCATCATGGCCATGGCCTGCAGCACCTGCGAGGTTTCCGGGTCGGATGTGATGGCCATCATGCCGGTCAGGGCACGGACGGTGGCAGCGCGCTTGCTGCTGCTGGATGGGCCGACCTCGACGTCCACATCAAAGCTGGCCGAACTCAGGTCGTTCTGCAGGATGATCTCGCCAGTCTCCTGATCGACCATCGGCTTCATCAACTCGACGGCCTGCACATCGCCGCTGGCGGTGATGGCCTTCATCTTGCGGCCGTCCTCGCTGTAAACCTCGCGCGCCATCGACAGCCAGATTTCGCCGCAGCGCTTCATGCCCTTGGCGAAGTTGCTCATGTAGATGAAGGTCTGCATGTCCAGACGGCTCTGGATCATCTCGACGGCCTTGCCGGAGATGTTGCTGACCATCTTGTCGGCCTGCTGCGCGTTGCCCAGAATGTCCTGCATGTCCTGCTCGGTGATCTGGAGCAGGGCCGCCATGGCCGGAGGGATGGCCGGGCTGCGGGTGTAGGCCACCGGGCCGCTGACAGCTTGGTTGCCGTTCTGGTCCGTGATCGGGTTGATCAGCAGGTACGGATAGTCCTTGAGGTTGTCCTCTGCCCACATGACCTGGTGGCCAGCGACCTGCTCAGGCGTGAGGATCGGCTTCTCGACGCTGGACAGCGCGCTGATCTCGCCCAGCTTGGACAGCTGCATGTTTTTCAGGCGCTGCGCATCCTTGGCCAGGCGCACGTGGCCCATGCAGCGCTCGATGTTGTCCACGAACCAGCGCTTGCCGTAGACCGGCACGATGGGGATGCATTTTCCTGCGATGTATCCAGCGTCCTCCAGAATCTTGCCGCCCGACATGATGTACTTGTGCACGCGCCGGGTCTTGAACTTCTTGCGCCGGACCTCGACCGTGCCAACGGCCTCCAGCGTTTCCTCCAGGGTCTCGTCCTTGTCGAAGTCGGCCTGGGTGTAGCGTTCTTCCTCGCCAGCGATGGTGCGGAAGATGCGAACAGTCTCGGCCTTTTCCTCGACGCGGTAGTACTCGGCCACGTAGACCACATCAGGCGTGCACCAGTCGAACTCGTACTGGTGGACGATCTTTGGCCAGCTTGTCGGGTCGTCGCCCCACGTGTCCTTGTAGGCCTCGCGGGTCATGGCCGTGATCACGAAGCAGCGCTTGGCATCGGCCTTGTCCTGGCGCTTGGCCTCCAGATCAAAGAACACGGACGAGTCCGCGTCGAAGATCGGCTCGATGCGGATGCGCTGCTTGTCGTTGTCTGGGTCTTCCTCGTCCTCGTAGAC
>Ga0208783_10000860_pt1 | contig 18463 bp, 15 predicted proteins | sample DEB19_08_DNA_2_FD_184529 | JGI IMG/M metagenome (GOLD analysis project Ga0208783, IMG submission 184529) | Aqueous microbial communities from the Delaware River and Bay under freshwater to marine salinity gradient to study organic matter... | ecosystem: Environmental > Aquatic > Marine >...
CGTTCACCTTGATCTGCAGCTGCATGACGTCGCCGCACTCGGGGGCGCCGACGATGCCGACGCCGACGTCGGCGCGCGTGGCGACCTCGGCGCTGGTGCCGAAGCTGCCCACGTTTCGGGGGTGCTGGTAGTGGTCGACGACCTTGTCGGAATATGCCATGGTGGTTCGGTGTCCTTGCCTGGGGGAGTCGCGGTGGCGGGTGTCAGTGGGCCTGCCACTGGATCTTTGAGATGTCGATGCCCTCCTTGTGGAGGTCGTACAGCGGGCTCATCGTGCGCAGGTGCTCGACCGCCTTCACGATCGCCTCGATCGCCCAGTCGACCTCTTCCTCGGTGCTCCAGCGACCGAGGGAGAGGCGCAGCGAGGAGTGCGCCAGCTCGTCGCCGACGCCCAGGCTCTTGAGGACGTAGCTCGGCTCCAGGCTGGCGCTCGTGCACGCGCTGCCGGAGCTGCAGGCGATGTCCTTCACGCCCATCATCAGGCTCTCGCCCTCGACGAAGCCGAAGGACACGTTGGCGATGTTCGGCAGGCGCTTCTCGGCGTGGCCGTTGACCTGCGAGACCTCGATGCGGCGGGTCAGCTCGCCCTCGAGCTTGCGGCGCAGCTTCAGGAGCCGCTCGCGCTCGTGCTCCATCTCCTGCGCGCACAGCTCGCACGCCTTGCCGAAGCCGACGATGCCGGTGACGTTCATGGTGCCCGAGCGCATGCCGCGCTCGTGGCCGCCGCCGTCCATGATGGCCTCCAGGCGGATGCGCGGCTTGCGCCGGCGGACGTACAGCGCGCCCACGCCCTTGGGACCGTAGATCTTGTGGCCGCTCCAGCTGAGGAGGTCGATGTGGTCGCGCTCGACGTCGGTGGGCATCTTGCCGACCCACTGCGTGGCGTCGGTGTGGAGGACCACGTCGCGCTCGTGGCACAGCGCGCCGATCTGCGGCACCTCGTTGATGGTGCCGATCTCGTTGTTGGCCCACATGATGGTCACCAGGATGGTGTCCGGGCGCATGGCCGCGGCCACCATGTCGGCGGTGATGATGCCGTCGGCGCCGGGCTCGAGGAAGGTCACGTCGAAGCCCTCGCGCTGCAGGCGCTTGCAGGGGTCGAGCACGGCCTTGTGCTCGTGCACGGCGGCGATGACGTGGCCGCGGCCCTGCTGGCCGGCGGGCGCCTTCGCGTACATCAGCGCGGCGCCCTTGATGGCCAGGTTGTTGCTCTCGGTGGACCCGGAGGTGAAGATGATCTCCTTCGGGTTGGCGCCGATCAGCGCGGCGGCCTGCTCGCGCGCGAGCTCCACGGCCTCCTCGCCTTCCCAGCCGAAGCGGTGGTTGCGGCTGGCGGCGTTGCCGAACTTCTCGCTGAAGTAGGGCAGCATCGCCTCGACGACCCGGGGGTCGCACCGGGTGGTGGCGGCGTTGTCGAAGTAGATGGGGAGCTTGGGTGCCATGGATTGAGCGGCGGGTTCGACGCCCAGGGCCGGGGGGATTCCCGGAGCCCTCGGTGCAGATCGAAAGCACGACGCGTCCTGCAGTGTAGGAAGGCCCGGCCACAAATTGAAGCGATCCACGGAACAAAGTTCGTCGAATTCTCGGACATCACGGTCCGCGTCTCTCGGCCGGGCGGCCTCGGACCCGCCCCGCGGCTCCGCACGGCCCGAGCGGTATGGTTCCGCCCCGCCATGCGGCTCGTGCACGACGCCGACCACCTTGCCCCGTTTGCGGGATGCACGCTCGTGCCGACGATGGGCGCGCTGCACGACGGGCACGCGTCGCTCGTGCGCCGCGCCGCCGGCCGCGGCCGCCCGGTCGTCGTCACCGTGTTCGTGAACCCGACGCAGTTCGCGCCGCACGAGGACTTCGCGCGCTACCCGCGCACGCTCGACGCCGACGTCGGGATCGCGCGCGCTGCCGGCGCCGACGCCGTGTTCGCGCCCCCGTCCGAGGCGATCTACCCGCGCGGCCTCGATGCCGCGCGCGCCGATGCCGCGGCGATCGCGCTGCCGGCCGTGGCGACGGCGCCCGGGCTCGAGGACGCGTGCCGACCCGGCCACTACGGCGGCGTCTGCCAGGTGGTGGCGCGGCTCCTCGACCTGGTGCGGCCGTCCCAGGCGATCTTCGGCGAGAAGGACTGGCAGCAGTGGCGCGTGCTCGACGAGATGGTCGCCGCCCTGCCCGCGCGCTGGCCGGGGCTGGCGATGGAGGTCGCGCCCACGGTGCGCGAGCCGGACGGACTGGCGATGAGCAGCCGCAACCGCTACCTGCGCCCGGAGCAGCGCGAGCAGGCGCTCGGCCTCGTGCGCGCGCTGCAGGTGGCCGCGAGCGCGCAGCAGCCCGCGACCGCCGAGCGCCTGATGCGCGAGACCCTCGCGGACCACGGGCTGGCGGTCGACTATGCGGTGGTGCGGGACGCCCGCACGCTGATGCCGGTGGGCGGCTTCGAGCGCCCGACGCGCGGGCTGGTGGCTGCGCGGCTCGACACGGTGCGCCTCATCGACACCATGGCGCTGCCGGTGTGCCGCTGAGCACCCGTGGACGCGGTGCCGTTCCCCGCGCGACGCGGGGTAGCATCCGGCGATGCTGACGCGTTCCACGACCGCCTGGACCATCGTCGCACTGGCCTCGCTGGGGCTGGCCCCCGAGGCCCGGGCGCAGTACGGCAGGCCCGGCAAGTCCGCCCCGCCGCCGGCGCCGCCCGCGGCCAAGGACCCGGACGCGAAGGAGAAGGCGGCGAAGGAGAAGGCCGAGTCGCGCTCCTACGAGAAGCTCGACAAGGAGGACCGCGAGGCGCTGCAGGCCAACGTGGGCTACGTGGTGCCGATGCCGCCAGACTCGCTGAAGTGGATCGGCGGCGACGCGATGGGCCGCGCCGACTTCCGCGGCAAGGTGACCGTGATCCAGAGCGTCGGCGGCAAGGCGAACGTGCGCGCACAGCTCGAGAAGGCGAAGAAGGCGCTGCCCGAGGGCGCGGTGCTCCTCGGCGTGCACACGCCGGACGGCGCCGACCGCGCCGACGAGACGCTCGAGGCGAACCCGCCCTGCCTCGTGGCCGTCGATGCATCGGGCGAGTGGTGCGACGCGCTCGGCATCTGGAAGAAGCCCGTCAACATCGTGGTCGACAAGACCGGCGCCGTGCGCTACGTGGGCCTGTCGGAACTCGGCCTCAAGACGAAGGTGCCCGAGCTCCTCGCCGAGGAGGTCGACGACTCGATCATGGCGAGCGAGAAGCCGGCGCCCGCGGGCGCGGCCGGCGAAGCGGGCGGCGACGCCCCCGCGCCCACCGAGTGGCCCGAGTTCCTGAGCCCGGTGCAGAACGCGCAGGACATGCGCGGCAAGACGATGCCCGCCTTCAAGGTGCAGACCTGGATCACGCCCGCGCCCGACCCCGCCGGCCGGCTGGTGGCGATGGACTTCTGGGCCACCTGGTGCGGGCCGTGCGTCCAGTCGATCCCGCACCTGAACGACCTGGCGCGAAAGTACGGCACCGACGTGCTGGTGGTGGGGATCAGCGACGAAGCCCCGGGCGCCTTCGCCACGGGCATGAAGAAGCTGAAGAAGGCGCCCGCCGACTTCGCGTACTCGCTGGCGCTCGACCCCTCCGGCGGCCTGAAGAACCGCTTCTTCGGCGTGAAGGGCATCCCCCACATGGCGATCGCCTCCCCGGACGGCGTGATCCGCTGGCAGGGCCACCCGATGACGCTGCAGGAAGCGGACCTCGAGAAGCTGGTCGCGGCCAACCGCGCGCTCTCGAAGCCGGCGGCCGGGAAGTCCACGCGCGGCTGGGCCGCGGCGAAGGACGCCACGAAGGACGCTCAGAAGTCCCGGTGAACGATCGCGAGCGCCGCGGCATCGAGCGCGTCGCGCGCGGCGCCAGCGGGCACGTGCGACAGCTCGGCACGGGCGCGGGCCACCAGTTCCTCGGCGCGGAGGCGCGCCGCCGCCAGCGACCCCTCGCGTGACAGCTCGGCGATGAGCGCCGCGCCGTCGCGCGCGCGGATCGCGGCGATCGCGCGCTCGCGCGCCTCGCCATCCGGCCGCGCGAGGTGGATGATGAGGGGCAGCGTCAGCTTGCCCTTCTCCAGGTCGCGGCCGAGGCTCTTGCCCACGACCTCCTCGCGGCCCTCGAGGTCGAGCAGGTCGTCCTGGATCTGGAACGCGACGCCGAGGCCCTCGCCGAAGCGGCGCAGCGCGTCGACCGCCGGCCGCGGCGCGCCCGAGAGCATCGCCCCGAGCTCGCAGCAGGCGCCGATCAGGACCGCGGTCTTGCGGCGCACGATCTCGAAGTAGGTGGGCTCGTCGAGGGACAGGTCGTCGCGGTGGCTCAGCTGCACCAGCTCGCCCTCGCAGAGCGTGTTGGTGACCTCGCCCAGGCGCAGGTTGAGCGCCGGATCGCCCGCCTGGCTGCAGAGGTGGAAGGCATTCGAGATCAGGTAGTCGCCGAGCATGACGGCAACCTCGTTGCCGCGCAGGTGGTTCACGGTGTGCCCGCGGCGGCGGACCTCGGCCTCGTCGAGCACGTCGTCGTGGACGAGCGTGGCCATGTGGATCATCTCGCACGTGGCGGCGACGATGACGTGGCTGCGGCCCACGTCCCCGAAGGCCTCGCCGCACATGAACACCATCATCGGGCGCAGCATCTTGCCCCGGTAGCGCTCGACGTGCCGGCAGAGCGTGTTCACCGACGGCATGTCGCTCGAGAGCTGCCGCTCGAACGCGAGCCCCACCTCGTCGAGGAGCCCCGCCATCGACGCGGGGACGGCGGGAAGGCGCTCCGAGGCGGGGTGCATCGGCGCCATCCTATTGCCGCCCGCGCGCCGGCCGCTCGGCCACGATGTAGGCGATCCAGCCCTCGCATGCCTCGCCCACGGCCTTGCGGCGGAAGACGCCGTCGCCCTCGCCCTCGTCGGTGGTGCCTTCCCAGTAGACGGTCGGGCGCACGAAGCCCGCGTCCACCAGCGCCTCGCGGATCTCGGCGAGCGTCCACAGCCGCCAGTCGTAGGTGAAGGCGCGGCGCATCTCGGTGCCGTCCGGGAAGCGGAAGTGGATGTGGTTGAGCACGTCGCCGTTGATCGGGTTGTAGCGCTCGGTGTCCCACACGTAGGTGAAGCCGTCGAGGTCGCGCTCCTCCTCCTGCACCGAGAAGCTCTGGTGGCCGCCGTAGGCGTCGAGCACCATCAGCCCGCCGGGGCGGAGGTTCGCGAACGCGGCGCGGAAGTAGCCCACCAGCGCCTCGCGCGACTTGAAGATGAAGTAGCTGAAGTTGAGCGCGGCCAGCACGTCGGCCGGCTCGGTGCGCGCGGTGCGCACGTCGCCCTTGACCCAGTGCATGCGGGCCTGCTGCGCGGGGGTGAGCTTCGCGCCGTGGCGCGCCTTGCCCCAGGCCATGGTCTTGGTGCAGAGGTCGATGCCCCAGGCGCGGCAGGACGCGCGGTGGCGCACCCATGCGCAGCTGAGGAAGCCGGTGCCGCAGAAGTCCTCGCGCAGCACCTCGGGGCGGCCCGTGCGGCGCTCGCGCCACGCGCGCTCGATGAAGCGGATCTCGGCGGTCGGCTCCTGCACCGAGAGCTCGTAGAGCTCGTGGCGGTCGCTGCCGCGTGCGGTGCGCCATCCGGCGCGCGGCCGCGCGCGACGGGCGCGCACGGGGCTCTTCGGGTTCGACGTCCGTGCCATGGAAGGGCGAAGATCCTACCGGGCGCTCAGCGCCGCGGCGGGCCGTCGTTGGTCCGGAACCAGCTCGACGCGGCCTGCGCGAGCGCCGCGGGCGTCATGCCGAACTCCTCGCCGAGCGCCGCCGACCAGTCCTTGCCGCCCTTCACCGCCTTCACCCACGCGGCGAACTGCTTCGGCCGCTCGGCGATCATCAGGTCGACCAGCAGGTAGCCCACCGAGTAGCCGATGGCGTTGTCGCCGGGCCAGGTGCCGGACTTGCCGTCCATCGCCATCACCTTCGTGGCGTCGCTGCCGGCGCGGAAGAACGCGAGCCCCTGCGGGCGGCGGTTGGCGTCCACCGGCGAGCGCGGCACGCACGCGCGCGCGACCCACTCGGCGAAGCCCTCGTTGGCCCACTCGGGAAGCCGCGCGGCCGTGGCGTAGCGGTGCACCACGCCGTGGGTGGTCTCGTGCACCAGGGTGCTGGCGAACTCGAGCTCGTCGTTTCCCTTCCAGATCGAGATGAAGACCTGCGGGCCGCGCTGGTGGCACACCCCGCGCAGCGAGGCCGGCGCCTTGTGGCGGAACGCGGCGGCCTCGACCACCTGGAACGTGTCCTGGCGCTGGAACGCGAGGATCACGGCCTTGCCCCAGAAGAGGTTCACCCCCTTGGGGACGGCGAGCAGCTCGGCCACCCGCGCGTACATCGTGTCGAGGTCGCGGCCCCAGCGCTCGAGCTCGGCGCGCGGCAGGTCGCCGTAGAGGAGGAACCGGTCCGTCTCCACCGGCTCGCACGTGATCCCGACGGCCGACAGCGCCTCGACCGCCTCGGCCTTCATGGCCTGCACGGCGTCGGCGCGCTGCGCGTCGCTCAGGACCGGCCACGGCGCGGCGGTGGCGTCGTCCGGCAGCACCGAGTCCTGCAGGCGGCGCTCGCGCTCCATCCGCTCGCGCTCCTCGCGCGCCGCGGCCGCCCCGCGCGCGCGCGTGCGCGCGGCGTCGATGTCGGCGTCGGGGGTGCCGCGCCGGCGCGCCTGCCCGAAGGCCTCGGCCGCGAATCGCTCGCCGCCGTTCGAGGAGGCGAGCAGCTCGCCGAGCCGCAGCCACTGCGAGGCGTCGGACTTGTCCATCACCTGCATGTAGAGGCGGCGCACGTCCGGGCCCACGAGGTCGAGCCACGCATGCCGGCCGAACGAGCCCTCGATGCCGTCGTCGCTCCAGCGGCGCAGCTGGCCGGAGAAGGTCGCGCCCGAGACGAGCTTGCCGCGCACCTCCAGCGGGCGGGCAAGCGTCCGGTCCTCGGCCGACGCGGCGCCGAGCAGCACGCACGCCACAATGGCAGCGGCGACGCGGAGGACTCGGGCGAGCGGCAGCACGATGGAATCCTAAGCCGCAGCCCGCTCCCGCCGCGGCGAGCGCACGCGACGCAACCCCGTGCCCGCACGGGCCTTGCGGCCTCTCCCCGGGGCACGTCCGCAGGGGCCGCCGCGCCCGGGAAGGCGGAAATCGCCTCGATTCCTCCACGTCCCCTTCAGGGCTCCTTCCGGCGGGCCGATGACCCCCCGGAAGCCGGTCCGCGGGCATGCGGCTTGCTTCCAGGAATCTCGCGGGCCGTTCCCGCAGTTCCTAGCATTCCGCCCTCGCGTTTCGTACGGTCAAGGGCGGGAAGAAGGTCCGGCGACCCGGACCGCATTCGTCCAAGGAGGCTCCGCATGTTCGAACGACTCACCGATCGGGCCCGCAAGGTCATGGCCCTGGCCAACCAGGAGGCCCAGCGGTTCAACCACGAGTACATCGGGACCGAGCACATCCTGCTCGGCCTGGTGAAGGAAGGCTCGGGCGTCGGCGCGAACGTGCTGAAGAACCTGGACATCGACCTGCGAAAGGTGCGCCTCGAGGTGGAGAAGCTCGTCAAGAGCGGCCCCGAGATGGTCACCATGGGCAAGCTGCCCCAGACCCCGCGCGCGAAGAAGGTCATCGAGTACGCGATCGAGGAAGCGCGCAACCTGAACCACAACTACGTGGGCACCGAGCACCTGCTGCTCGGCCTGCTGCGCGAGCACGACGGCGTCGCCGCGCAGGTCCTGATGAACCTCGGCCTGAAGCTCGAGGAGGTGCGCGAGGAGGTCCTGAACCTGCTCGGCGCCGGCTCGGAGCAGGAGCGCGACGAGGCGCCCCAGCAGCCCGCGGAGCCCCAGGCCCAGGAGCCCGGCCCGCAGGAGGGCGGCGCCACCGCGCGCCGCGGCAAGAGCAAGACCCCCGCGCTCGACAGCTTCGGGCGCGACCTCACGGAGCTGGCCAAGAACGCCGAGCTCGACCCGGTCATCGGGCGCGAGCACGAGATCGAGCGCCTCATCCAGATCCTGAGCCGCCGCACCAAGAACAACCCGGTGCTGCTGGGCGAGGCCGGCGTCGGCAAGACGGCCATCGTCGAGGGCCTGGCGCAGCGCATCGTCGCGCAGGAGGTCCCGGACCTGCTGTACGAGAAGCGCCTGGTGGTGCTCGACCTCGCCAGCATGGTGGCGGGCACGAAGTACCGCGGCCAGTTCGAGGAGCGCATCAAGGCCGTGATGAACGAGGTGCGCCGCGCCAAGAACATCATCCTCTTCATCGACGAGCTGCACACCCTGGTGGGCGCCGGCGGCGCCGAGGGCGCGATCGACGCGTCCAACGTGCTCAAGCCCGCCCTCGCCCGCGGCGAGATCCAGTGCGTGGGCGCCACCACCTTCGACGAGTACCGCAAGTACATCGAGAAGGACGCGGCGCTGGAGCGGCGCTTCCAGTCGATCCCGGTCGAGCCGCCGAACGGCGAGCAGACGTTCCTGATCCTGCAGGGGCTCCGCGAGCGCTACGAGAAGCACCACAAGGTGCGGATCACCGACGAGGCCCTGAAGGCCGCGGTGGACCTGTCGGGCCGGTACATCACCGGCCGCGTCCAGCCGGACAAGTCGATCGACGTGATCGACGAGGCCGGCGCCCGCCTGCGCCTGCGCAGCATGACCAAGCCGCCGGACCTCGCCGAGATGGAGGGCCGCATCGAGCGCCTGTCCATCGAGAAGGACGAGGCGGTGAAGAACGCCGACTACGAGAAGGCCGCCGAGCTGCGCGACCAGGCCGAGAAGATGCGCAAGGAGAAGGAGCGCATGCAGCAGGCCTGGCGCGACCGCATGAACGAGGTCGACGCCGTGGTCGACGAGAACGTCATCGCCGAGGTCGTCAGCAAGATGACCGGCGTGCCGCTCACCCGCCTGGAGAAGGAGGAGAGCGCCCGCCTGCTGCAGCTCGAGGCCGAGCTGCACAAGTCGGTCATCAGCCAGGACGAGGCGGTCAAGCAGGTCTCCCGCGCGATCCGCAAGGCGCGCTCGGGCCTGAAGGACCCCAAGCGCCCGATGGGCAGCTTCATGTTCCTGGGCCCGACCGGCGTCGGCAAGACGCTCCTCGCCAAGGCGCTGGCGGAATTCATGTTCGGCGACCCCGAGGCGATGATCCGCCTCGACATGTCCGAGTACATGGAGAAGCACAACGTCTCCCGCCTGGTCGGCGCGCCCCCCGGGTACGTCGGCTACGAGGAGGGCGGCCAGCTCACCGAGCGCGTGCGCCGGCGCCCCTACTCGGTCGTCCTCTTCGACGAGGTCGAGAAGGCGCACCCGGACGTGTTCAACATGCTGCTGCAGGTGATGGACGACGGCCACCTGACCGACTCGTTCGGCCGGCGGATCGACTTCCGAAACGCCATCATCATCATGACCTCGAACATCGGCTCCGACATCATCAAGGGAGGCGCCAACTTCGGGTTCCAGAAGCGGCAGGAGGTGCAGGACTACGAGCGCATCAAGAAGTCGCTCCAGTCCGAGGCGGAGAAGTTCTTCCGCCCCGAGTTCATCAACCGCCTCGACGACATGATCGTGTTCCGGCCGCTGGTGAAGGCGGACCTGACGCACATCATCGACCTGGAGCTGGGCAAGGTGCGCGAGCGCCTGAAGGCCCGCGGCATGACCCTCGAGGTGAGCGAGGCCGCCAAGGACTTCCTCATCGAGAAGGGCTACAACCCGGACTTCGGCGCCCGACCGCTGCGCCGCGCGCTGGCGCAGTTCATCGAGGACCCGCTGGCCGAGCGACTGCTCGCCGGCGACTTCGGGGACGGCACGGCGATCGTGGCCACCCGCGAGGAAGGCAAGGAGTACCTCTCCTTCGCGGGAACCAAGGGCGGCCAGGCGGGCGAGGCCCGCAAGGCCGAGGCCCAGCCCACGTGACCCGCGGCGGGAGCGCCCGCCGGCAACCCACCATGCATGCCCGACCGACCGCCGGACCGAAGCGTCCGGCGGTCGTGCTTCGGGGGCCTACGATCTGCGGCGCATGGACCTCCTCATCCTCGGCGGCACCGCGTTCCTCGGCCCGGAGATCGTCGACGCCGCGAAGGCACGCGGCTGGAAGGTGACGCTCTTCAACCGCGGGCGCACGAAGGCGGAACTCTTCCCGGAACTGGAGAAGATCCGCGGCGACCGCGACCCCGCGAAGGGCGACGGACTGAAGGCGCTCGAGGCCGAGGTGGCGAAGGGCCGCCGCTGGGACGGCGTGATCGACACGTCCGGCTACCGGCCGCAGGACGTGCGCGCGTCGGCCACGCTGCTCTCCAAGGCCGCGCGGCAGTACGTGTTCGTGTCCACCGTCTCGGTGTACGCGTCGATGTCGGTGCCGGGGGCGGACGAGGGCGCGCCGCTCGCCACGGTCGAGGACCCGGAATCCAAGGCCGTCTCGAACGAGACCTACGGCGCGCTGAAGGCCTGCTGCGAGCGCGAGGCGGCGAAGGCGTTCGGCGAGCGCTGCACGAACCTCCGACCCGGGCTCATCGTCGGGCCCGGCGACCCGACCGACCGGTTCTCGTACTGGCCCGTGCGCGTCGCGCGCGGCGGAAAGGTGCTCGTCCCGGCGCCAAGGTCGCCGGCGAAGGCGCTGGTCACCTTCGTCGACGTGCGCGACTGCGCCGCGTTCGCCGTGAAGTGCGTGGCCGACGGGCATGGCGGCACGTTCAACGTCACCGGGCCGGCGGGGCCGCTCACCTTCGGCGAGATGGTCGACGGGTGCAAGGCGTGCACGTCGGCATCCGTCGAGTTCGTGCCGGTCGAGGAGAAGTTCCTGCTCCAGGAGGGCGTGTCGCCCTGGATGGGCCTGCCGCTCTGGCTCCCGGAGGACCCGGAGTACGCGGGCGCCGGCAGCGTGAGCCGCGCACGCGCCGTGGCCGCGGGGTGCATGTTCCGGCCGCTCGCCGAGACGGTGCAGGCGACGCTTGCCTGGTGGGCGCGCGAGCGCGGGGATGCGTTCCCGTTCGGCGGCAAGCCCGGGGCGCCGGGACTGTCGGCGGCGCGCGAGCGCGAGATCATCGAGGCGTGGGAGGCGCGCGGGTGAACCGGCCCCAGCCGATCGACGTCGACAAGTCGCGCACCGGGCATGGGCCGCTGCCGGCGGGCCAGCCGCCCGAGCGGCTGATGCTCGCCGGCCCGCGGCCGCGCCTGGAGGAGCTCTGGCGCACGATCCGCATCGGCGCCGAGTTCATACGCGGCTTCCGCCGCCTGCACTTCGTCGGACCGTGCGTGACGGTGTTCGGCAGCGCACGCTTCGCGCCGGGGACGCCCTGGTACGAGATGGGCCGAGCGGTGGGTGCCGAGCTCGGGCGCGGCGGGTTCACGGTGATGACCGGCGGAGGCCCCGGCATCATGGAGGCCGCCAACCGCGGCGCGCGCGAGGTGGGCGCCCCCAGCATCGGCTGCAACATCATCCTGCCGCACGAGCAGGCGCCCAACCCCTACTGCGACCGCTGCGTGGAGTTCCGCTACTTCTTCGTGCGCAAGGTGATGCTGCTGAAGTACTCCTACGGGTTCGTCGTGCTGCCGGGCGGCTACGGCACCATGGACGAGCTCTTCGAGACGCTCACGCTGGTGCAGACGGCGAAGATCGCGGGCTTCCCGATCGTGATGATGGGGAAGTCCTACTGGGACGAGCTCGACGACTTCGTGCGCAACCGGATGATCCCCGACGGCACCATCTCGCCCGGCGACCTCGACCTGGTGAAGGTGACCGACGACCCGGCCGAGGCGGCCCGCTTCGTGACCGACGTGGCCGAGCGGGAGTTCGGGCTGCGCCGCGGCGTGCCGGCGAAGCCGAAGTGGTGGCTGTTCGAGCGCTGAGCGGGCCGGATAACGGCGGCGGCGCCCGAAACGCCGCGAAAGGCCCGCAGGGACCGGAAACCCGTGCTACGGTTGGTCCACGCGATCCTGCGCCCGTGCCATGAAGACCCAGACCACCCTCCTCTTCCTGCTGGCGGCCGTCGCCGCCGCCCCCGTCGCCACGGGCGCGCAGGCGGCCGAGCGCGAGCACCGCTCCACGCTGACGCGCGTGCGCGAGGGTGGCACCCCCTACGACCCGACCCAGCCGCTGGTGCCGTACCCGGTGCGGATCGGCGGGCCGGAGGGCACCGCGGCGTCGCTCGTGCCGGATCCCGCCGTCGTCCAGTCGCCCCCCGAGTACGCGCCCGCGCGCGGCGTGCTGTTCCAGTACGGCAACAGCTGGAACTCGGTGGTGACGGCCTGCGTCGTCGCGCTGACGGCAAGCCCCGCGCACGACGAGGTCGCCTACGTGGTGGTCGCCAACCAGGCCACCGCGAACTCCGCGGCGAGCGCCTTCGCGGCGGCCGGCGCCAACATGTCCAAGGTGGTGCTCATCGTGCACCCCAACGACTCGATCTGGCTGCGCGACTACGGGCCGCACTTCGTGTGGGAGGGCGGCACGCTGGGCATCGTCGACAGCCACTACTACCCAACCAGGCCGCTCGACAACTTCGTGCCGACCCTGCTCGGGGACTCGACCTTCGGCGTGCGGGCCTACCACCAGGGACTCTACTACTCGGGCGGCAACTTCCAGGCGGGCCCGGATCGAAGCGGCTTCTGCACCGCGCTCGTGAACGTCGACAACCCCGCGTCGGGCGGGTTCAACGAGTCGCTGATCCGCGAGCTGCACGACGCCTTCCAGGGGATCGACGTGCTGCACATCCTGCCGCAGCTGCCGACCAGCGTCGACGGCACCGGCCACGTCGACATGTGGATGTACCTCGTCGACGAGGACACGGTGATCATCTCGGAGTTCATCGCCGGCTCGAACGCCACGGCGATCAGCGTCACGAACAACGCCGTGCCCTACATGCAGGCGCTCGGCTTCGAGGTGTTCCGGACCCCGGCGTGGAACTCGGGCTTCACGCACTTCACCTACGCGAACGCGTTCCGCGTGAACGACCGCATCTTCGTGCCGTCGTACGGCACGGCCCTGGTGCCGGGCGGAAACTCCGCCTACAACGCGCGCGACGCCGAGGCGATCGCACGATGGACCGCGGCGGCGGGCCCCGGCGTGACGATCGTGCCCATCCAGTGCTCGGGGATCATCGGAGCGTCCGGCGCCATCCACTGCATCGTGAAGCAGGTGCCGCGCTACGCGGACGCGCTGCCGGCGGCCCACGTGCAGTCGCCGGGCGCAGGCGACGTGGTGCTCGCCGGGTCGGTCCGCGAGATCCGCTGGAACGCCTCCGACACGGACAACCGCGCGCTGGCGTCCGTCGACCTCGCATGGTCGGCCGACGGCACGGCGTGGACCCCGATCGCGACGGCGATCGCGGACTCGGGGTCGTTCGCATGGACCGTGCCGGCAGGGCTGTCGGGAAGCGCCGTGCGCGTGCGCGTCACGGCCCGCGCGTCGGACGGAGACACCTTCCTGGCGGTCGGCACGCCCTTCCGCGTCGGGCCCGGCGCGCGGCGCACGTACGACTTCTCGCAGGGTGCCGGAGTCACCCACTTCGTCACCGGCACGCAGACGTCCTCGTGGGGCCTCGTCTCAGGGCTGCCGCTTCCGGTCTCCACCGCATTCACCGCGGCCAACTACGCGGCGATCGCGTCGTCGAACGCCACCGGCGGCAACACCGATGCAAACCGGTACGTCACGCCGGCGGTGGCATCGAGCAGCGAGGCCACGCACGTCTTCCGGGTGCGCATCGACGAGGCTCCGGCGGCCATCGACGAGCTGCGCATCGCATGGGAGGGCTACGCCGACCGGTGCACGCAGGCGGAGCTGTACGTGTGGAACGTGGCGCTCTCGCAGTGGGGAAACCCGCAGGGGCAGGTCGGGCAGAACCGCTACGCCGACAGCTGGGCGGGAAACCGCGACGAGGTGCTCGAGGCCGTGATCCGCGGCAACGTCGCCGACTTCGTGGCGCCCGACGGCACGGTGCGCTTCCTGGTGTACGCCGAGCGCCCCGCCGACGAGACGTTCCATGACTACGTGGCGGTGATCGTCACCTCGATCGACGCGCCCTGCCCCTGCGACCTCAACGGGGACGGTGCCGTCGACGGCGTGGACCTGGGCACGCTGCTTGGCGCCTGGGGCCCGTGCGGCACGGCCTGCCCGGCAGACTTCAACGACGACGGTGCCGTCGACGGCATCGACCTCGGCTTCCTGCTCGGGGCGTGGGGTCCATGCCCCTGACGGCCGCAGGCGCGTGACCGAGGAAAGGGCCCGCGGATCGCTCCGCGGGCCCTGGTCGTCTTGCATGCCCGGCGATCGGCCTTCGGGGGCCGGTTCGCGGATCAATAGCGGTAGTGGTCCGGCTTGTACGGGCCGTCCGCGGGCACGCCGATGTACTCGGCCTGGTCCTTGCGCAGCTCGGTGAGCCGGGCGCCGAGCTGCTTGAGGTGCAGGCGGGCGACCTTCTCGTCGAGCTTCTTGGGCAGGGTGTAGACCTTCTTCTCGTAGCGCTTGTTGTTGGAGAAGAGCTCGATCTGCGCGATGACCTGGTTGGTGAAGCTCGAGCTCATCACGAAGCTCGGGTGGCCGGTGGCGCAGCCGAGGTTCAGCAGGCGGCCCTCCGCCAGCATGATGATGCTCTTGCCGTTCGGGAGCTTCCACTCGTCGACCTGGGGCTTGATGTTGACGCACTTGGCGCCCGCGACCTTCTTCAGGCCGGCCATGTCGATCTCGTTGTCGAAGTGGCCGATGTTGCCGACGATCGCGTTGTGCTTCATCTTCAGCATGTCCTCGGCACGGATGATGTCCTTGTTGCCGGTGGCGGTGATGAAGATGTCGGCGGTGGAGACCACGTCCTCGAGGGTCACGACCTCGTAGCCCTCCATGGCGGCCTGCAGCGCGCAGATCGGGTCGATCTCGGCGACCTTCACGCGGCAGCCCTGGCCGCGCAGGCTCTGGCAGCTGCCCTTGCCCACGTCGCCGTAGCCGAACACCACGGCGACCTTGCCCGCGAGCATGACGTCGGTGGCGCGCATGATGCCGTCCACGAGCGAGTGCCGGCAGCCGTAGAGGTTGTCGAACTTGCTCTTGGTGACGGCGTCGTTGACGTTGATCGCCGGGAAGAGGAGCTGGCCGAGCTCCTGCATCTGGTAGAGGCGGTGCACGCCGGTGGTGGTCTCCTCGGTGACGCCCTGGATCGCCGGGGCTGTCTTGGTCCAGTAGCCCGCGTGCTTCTGCTGCAGCGCCGTGAGGAGCTGCAGGATCACCTGGTACTCCTCGCTGTCCTCGGCCGTCGGCGAGGGCACGGAACCCTGCTTCTCGAATGCGAGCCCCTTGTGGACGAGGAGCGTCGCGTCGCCGCCGTCGTCGAGGATCATGTTCGGGCCCTTCCCGTCCGGGAAGTGGAGGGCCTGCCAGGTGCACCACCAGTACTCGTCCAGGGTCTCGCCCTTCCAGGCGAAGACGGGGATGCCCTTGGGGTTCTCCGGCGTGCCGTTCGGGCCCACCGCCACGGCGGCCGCCGCGTGGTCCTGGGTGCTGAAGATGTTGCACGACGCCCAGCGCACGTCGGCGCCGAGCTCGACCAGCGTCTCGATGAGGACCGCGGTCTGGATCGTCATGTGCAGGCTGCCGATGATGCGCGCGCCCTTCAGCGGGAACTTGCCCTTGTACTCCTGGCGCAGGGCCATGAGGCCGGGCATCTCGACCTCGGCGAGCTCGATCTCCTTGCGGCCGAAGCGGACGGTCTCCGGCGACAGGTCCTTCACCTTGAAGCGGGGGAAGTCCGTCAGAGAGAGGCGCGGGTTGGCGAGGAACGGGTTGGTGGTGGTGGCGGTGGCAGTCGCAGTCACGGGATGGGCTCCTTTCATCCGTCTATCCGGATGGAAGCATGATGCTAGCCCCCACTCGGAGTTTTCGCCACCCTGAAGCGCTAAATTATGGCAAATCTCTTCTCTGGCGACCGGATTTACCGGGCATCGGCGGCGCCCAGCGGCGATCCTGCGCGTCATGAACACCTGCTCCCTGGCCTGCGGTGCCTGCATCCTCGCCGTGACCGCCCTCCTCGCTGGCTGCACAAAGATGGCGCAGAACGACCGCTACACCCCGCCGCCGAACGACGGCAGCGTGCCGGCCAACCCGTCGGACATGTCCGACAACCCGCCGATCGTCCCGAACTGAGCCGCGCTCAGCGCACGAGGAGCGCCGCAAAGAGGCCGGGGCCCTTCGCGGCCATGTCCGGTCGCAGGCGGACGAAGCGCCGGAGCGCCAGCCCCGACCCCTGCGCATGGCGCACCAGGTCGTCCTCGGAGAAGCCGAGGTGGCGGTGCCCCATCGACTGCTGGTAGCCGGCGCGGTCGTGGCGGACCATGTCGACGACGAGCAGCGCGCCGCCGGGGCGCAGCGCCGGTGCGATCGCGCGCAGCATGGCGCCCGGGTCGTCGGCGTGGTGGAAGACGAGCATCACGACGCCGAAGTCCGCCTCGGCGGCGGCCAGCGGCGGCGAGAGCAGGTCGCCCTCGCGCACCTCGACGTTCGCGAGGTGCGCCAGGCGCTTCCGCGCCGCCGCCACCATGGCGGGCTCGCGGTCGACGGCGATGACGCGTCCCACGACCGGCGCGAGCCGCTCCGCGACCTCGCCGGTGCCGCAGCCGAAGTCGATCGCGACGGCATCCGGCGGCAAGAGCCCCAGCAGCGCCTCGTCGACGAACGCCGTGCCGAAGAGCTCGTGGCGCAGCGCATCCCAGTCGCCGGCCACGCGGCCGAAGAACGTGCGGCTGTCGACCCGCCGCGCGGCGAGCACCTCGGCGAGGCGGGCGTCGTCCTCCTCGAAGGCGTGGCGCGGGCCCAGGTGCTCCTGCCCCATCTGCCAGAGCGCACGCATGCCCGGCTCGAGGTCGTCGCCACGCAGGCGGTAGAGGCTCTGCGTGCCCTCGGCGCGCTTGGCGACCCATCCGTCGTCGAAGAGCGGCTTCAGGTGGCGGCTGACGGTGCTCTGCGGCAGCTGCAGGGCGCGCGCGAGCTCGCCGACGCCGAGCTCCTCGCGCGCGAGGAGCCGCAGCATGCGGACGCGGGCGAGGTCGCCGAGCGTGGCGAGCCAGCCGAGCCAGCGGTCGCGGGGATTGGCGGGCTCGCGTGGCATGCGCCGCGCCGGGCCGTCAGGGGCCCAGCGGAAGGGCCGTGTCCTTGCCGCGCTTCACGCCGTGTTCCTCGAGCATGCGCGTGATGCGCGGGTCCTCGGGCGCGATGCCGTAGGCCTGGCGCAGGCGGCGCACGCCGTCGGCCTCCTTGCCGAAGGAGAAGCAGAGCTCGGCATCGCGCATGTACGGCTCGATCGACGCGCGCTGGCCGGGCAGCGGCTCGTTGACCTTGATCGAGTCGACCGCGGCGAGCGCGGCGGTGTCCGGGTCCCCCGCGCCCTCGGCGATGCGGCTGAGCGACAGGTACGCGCGCCAGGAGCGGAAGTCCTTGCCGAAGGCGCGCAGCAGCTGGTAGGCGTCCTTGACGTCCTTCTGCTGGGCCATGCACTCGGCGAGCGCCGCAACGACGTCCTCGTTGTCGGCGCGCAGGCGGTAGGCGCGGTCGAGCGAACGGCGCGCGTCCTCGAGCTTGCCCATGCCGAGCATGGCGCGGCCGTAGGCGTACTGGCCGCGCCAGTCGCCGGGGTCGTCCTGCACCACCGGCTCGACGAGCTTGGCAGCCTCCTCGTAGCGGCCGTACTTGAGCAGGTCGTCGGCCTTGGCGGCGCGCGACTCGCTCGAGGTGGAGGAGCAGCCCGCGAGCGCGAGGGGGAGTGCGATCACGTGGGCGGCGATCAGGATGGAGACGGGGGTCGTGCGTCCGTGCGACGAAGCGGTGTTCATGTGCCCTCCTGGCAGCGTTGTGGGATGATATCGGCGTGCCCGAGGCCCCGCAGCCGTTCCTGCCCGCCACCGTCGATGCCCCGTGGCAGCCGGCCGCGGTGATCCGGCACGAGACCGCGGGCGGCGCGCACTTCGACCTGCTCCTGGCCCGGCGTGCGCCCCTGGGCCCGGATGACCGCGCGTGCGCGACGTGGCGCGCGGCGCGCGACCCGGCCGCGATGGCGGTCGGCGCCGAGACGCCCATGGAGCCGACCGACGACCACCGCGCGCACTACCTGCACCTGGCCGCCGCGGCCGAGCTCTCGGGCGGCCGCGGCCGCGTGCACCCGGTGGCCCGCGGCGAGTGGCGACCCGGCGCGGATGGCGCGGTCGAGGTCCGATGGGAGGGTGCGGGTGCCGCGCGGTACCGGCTCGACGCGGCCGACGCCCCGGCCGCCATGCTGCGGAGGATCGCCCGGTGACGCTCGAGAGCATCGTGTGGGCGGCCGTGATCGCCACGGTCGGCGGCGGATGCGTGCTGCTCACGGTGCTCACCCTGCCGGGGAACTGGATGCTGCTTGCGATCGCCGGCGTCGCGCAGGCGTGGACGATGCACGGCGGCGGTGCCCCGCTCTACTCATGGTGGACGCTCGGTGCGGCGGCCGCGCTGGCGCTGGGCGGCGAGGCGCTCGAGGCCG
>Ga0208783_10000862_pt1 | contig 18443 bp, 15 predicted proteins | sample DEB19_08_DNA_2_FD_184529 | JGI IMG/M metagenome (GOLD analysis project Ga0208783, IMG submission 184529) | Aqueous microbial communities from the Delaware River and Bay under freshwater to marine salinity gradient to study organic matter... | ecosystem: Environmental > Aquatic > Marine >...
GTTTCCGCCAGGGGCATGGCGGGGATCGACCCTGTGACGATGGGATCAGGACGCTGCACCTGCAGCCCCACCTTGGCGGGAGCGACGGCAGGAACCGGCATCATCGGAACTTCGACGCGGCCCGACTGCTGCACGGCGGGAGCCGTGGGTGCAGAGAAGCTTTGCCAAGCGAAGTAGGTGGCGGCGACCAGCACAACAATGCCGGCGAGGATGAGCGTGCGCCGGTTGCCCTTGGGTTCCTTTGCCGGTTCGGCAACGCCGGTGGCGGTTTCCGGCTTCGGCGGCGGATCGCCGCGCCCGGCCCACAGGCGCTGCAGGAACGAAAGCTTCGACGGCTTGTGGTCCGCCACGGGCTGGGTGAGCACCGCATATTCGGCACGCAGCGCGGAAGGCCTCGTGGCCGCAGCCTGCGCTGCACGACGCGCTGCGGCGATGAAGTCGTCACCGCCTGACAGTGGCTGCTGTTCCGGCGCGACCGGTGCCTCCTCATTCGCAACTGGACTGGCAGATGCGGGAGCCGCTGTCTCGGGCGGCTCCGGGGTGGGCTGCGGCGCGGGCGGTGCGGTTGCGGCGGTGGGCGCAGCCTCGAGTTCGGCGATCTTGTCGATGATCTCCGCCAGCGTCTCATGCACGGCTTCGAACGTATCCTGGTTGCGGCGGTCGGTGGCGGCAGAACTCTCGCGGATGGCGCGCAGCCCCTCTTCCAGCGCCAGCAACTCGGGTGACGGACCGGCGAATGCGGGCTGGGGCGGCTGATAACGTTCGAGCGCGCGCGAGGCTGCTGCTTCCGCCGCTTCGCCGAGGGTGCCGCGCGTATGTTCCAGCGAGTCGTAGAGCTGGCGGATCGCATGCTCCATGGTTTCAAGATGTCCGAGCTGCTCTTCCGTCTGGGTGACGCGGTCATTGACCGCGGCGATGCTGTCTTCAAGCCGGTGCAGCGCCTGCTGGTCGCCCTGCAGGCGAATGGCCTCGGCAAGGCGGTGGTCGAGTTCCGCGATGCGCTGCTCCAGAGCGCCCACCTGCGGTTCGTCGCGACTGGCGGCGGCAGCCTGCTCGAGACGGCGGTTGATGTCGCCCAGCCGCTTGTCCATGTCGGCGAGCGGGCGCATGTCCGGCCCCTGCGCGACGCGGGCCGAGAGCTGCTCGATGGCAGCACGGAGCGATTGCACGTCGCGGTCCGTGGCTGCGCCGGATTTCAAGTCCTCGAAACGGCGCGCGAGCCCCGCCATGTCGCCGTGGAGCTTGGCGATCTCGGTGGCGACCACGGAGGGCGCATTGGCGGCAGCGGCCTGCGCTTCCTTGAGCGAGGCGAGCATGCGGGTTTCCACTTCACGCAATTCGCCGCGCAGCGCCGTGACGGCGGAGGCCTGCGCCTGATTCGCCATTTGCTGCGACGTGGAGCGCATACCCTCGATCCGCTCCGTCATGAGACCTTCGGAGCGCTGGATGCGGTTGACCAGGTCGGCGAGGCGGCTTTCGAGGCCGGAGAGCACGGGGGCGGCGCGAAGCAGGTCCTCGCCGGTGGGCGCGCTGCGGCGGTCGGCGACTTCGGCCAGCCGGTCCTGCATGGAGCGGAGCGAGTCGCGGGTGCGCTTCTCGCTGACCTCGATGTGCTCGACAACGGACCGAATGGCACTTTCGAGCGCAGGATAACCCGGCACATCCTCCGGCCGCTCGAGGGCGGAGGGCCGGCCGAGCTGGGCGATCTGCCTGGCGAGCATGGAAAGGCGCTCGTTGACGGCGGTCAGCGCCTCGACGGTCTGGCGCTCATTCTCATCAATGCGTTCAAAGATGCGGTCGAATTCCTCACGGTCGGCGGTGCGGCCGTGCTGAGGTGCCTGGGGAGCCGCAGAGTGACGCTCGCGCTGGGCAAGCTCGGCGAGTTGCTGGGCGATGTCCTGCAAGCGCAGCGCGCTCTCATCCCGGCGCTCGGCCTTGGAAGTGGACGGGCGGGTACCAAGTTCGGACCGGGAGTGCTCGGATGGCGGCGGAGAGGACACGAAGTTTTCCCATGGGAGAGAATCAGCCTGTTCACCCACATTATGCGCGCTCTGATCGAAAATCACGCTATTTAACCATTCCCCCAGCGTGAGGCCGGCCTTGCGTGCCGCGAGCTTCGCGGCCTCGCGGGCCTCGGGTTCGATGCCCTTCACGCTCCAGGGAATGCCCGGTTTCATTCTGCCTTCGTCTTTCAATTGACCCGCGACGGCCCGGGTGACCATGAAATGACCACGAATACAGCGCGGGAATACCCTCACCTAAGGTTAAGGAGTTCGGTAAATATTCAGTTAAGCATTTGTTCTTTTGTATGATTTTGCACGCGCGGCGCTGGCAGGAGCAGTTTTTCTTAACCGCGCACTGAGGCTTTGGTCGTTAAATTTGACGCAGGGGGATACACAAGACCCACGCACAGGTTTATACGGACGTCAACGGTCCCAGCGACTCGCCTTACCGGAGCAAGACCACCATGAGCGTGACTGAAACCACCGAGCGGTCAAAACGCGACCGCACCTATTCGATCACCGAGTTGTGCCGTGAATTCGACGTGACCCCCCGCACCCTGCGCTTCTACGAGCAGAAGGGGTTGCTGCACCCTGCCCGCCGCGGCTGGACGCGCCTGTTCAGCTATCGCGACCGGGCTCGCCTACAGCTCATCCTGCGCGGCAAGAAGGTTGGCTTCGCGCTGGAAGAGATCAAGGAGATGCTGGATCTCTACAACCTGCGCGACGGGCAGTTGACGCAGTTGCGCATCGCCTCCACCAAGATGCGCGAGCGCCTGGAGGCCCTGCGCAAGCAGCGCGTTGAACTGGAAGACGCCATCGGCGACCTGGAGCGCACCGTTGTGGTGGTGGATGGCATGCTGAAGGAGCGCGAGGCCGCGCAACCCAAGGCCGCAAGCAGCTGAGCTTCGTTATCAGTCTTGAAGCGTCCAGGCATCCGGGTGAAAACCCGGGTGCCTTTCGTTTTCGACCAGGCCACCTTTTTCGACGGATCCCCGCCCCATGCCGCTCGCCTATGTGCTGAACCCGCTCGACCGCCGCGCCAACGACCGGACGAATGCCGAATGGGTCGCAGGCCAGCGCAAGCGGCCTGATGCAAAATTGATCCGGATCGCGGGTGATGCCACGCTGCTCGCGGGCGGCACCTTGATGACAGCCAATGACGCGAACCTCGAGCCCACTGCGTTCCTCGGACTGGACGCAGAGGGCGCACCCTGGTTCGCCGCCCGCGTGGAGCCAGCGGACGGCATGCGCGACCTGCGGAGCCTAGCCATGGAAGAGGCATTGCCGCCGGAACAGCTCGGCATGCTGGCCCAGGCGCGCTCGATGCTGCAGTGGCACGAGCGCCGGACCTACTGCTCGAACTGCGCGGCGAAGCTGGAGATTGCCGATGCCGGCTATCGCCGACACTGCCCGGGCTGCGGCATGGATCACTTCCCGCGCACCGACCCCGTGGCGATCATGGTGGTGCGGCACGGGGGAAACATCCTGCTCGGGCGGCAGTCATCGTGGAAGCCGGGCATGTACTCCGCCCTCGCGGGCTTCGTCGAACCGGGCGAAACCATCGAGGATGCGGCACGCCGCGAAGTGTTCGAGGAATCGGGCGTGAAGGTCGGCCCGGTGAAATACGTCACGAGCCAGCCGTGGCCATTCCTGTCCAACCTGATGATCGGACTCGTCGGCGAGGCCATCTCGGCGGAGATCAGACTGGACGAGAACGAGCTGGAAGATGCACGGTGGTTCACAGCTGCGGAAGCGCGGATGATGGTGGCACGCACGCATCCCGACGGGCTCTACGCGGCAAACCCCTTTGCCATTGCGCATGAACTGGTGAGGGTGGCACTGGAAGGGTGAGCCTTTATCCCCTGGCGCAGCACCGGGAGAAAGGCCGCGCGGTCAGATCCCGTCGAACCGCTTCGCGATTTCCGCTCGGTGCGGAGAGGCCTTGTAGATCCCCAGCACGCGGAGATAGCTGGTAAAGAATTCGAGTTCCTCCATGGCGAGGCGCACGTTGCGCTCGGACGGGTGGCCCTCGATGTCGGCATAAAACTGCGTGGCCGAAAACTGCCCCTCGATCTGGTAGGATTCGAGCTTGGTCATGTTGACGCCATTGGTGGCGAAACCGCCCATCGCTTTATAAAGCGCGGCAGGAACATTCCGTACACGGAAGACAAAGGTCGTCATCACCGGCACGTCTTCGGGCTCGGCGTCCTGCGGGGTGGCGGACAGCACGACGAAGCGCGTGGTATTGTGGCTCTCGTCCTCGACATCCTCGCGGATGATCTCAAGACCATAGATTTCGGCGGCGAGCTTCGAGGCGATGGCGGCCTGGGTGAGCTCCCGCGACTCGGAAAGCTCGCGCGCGGCGCCGGCCGTATCGGCGGCGACGACGGGCCTGAGGCCCAATTCGCGGATCACCTTGCGGCACTGGCCCAGCGCATGGACATGGCTGCGCACGACCTTGATGCTGGCGCGGTCGGAGCCGGGTACCATCATCAGCTGGTGGTGGACGGGCAGGAAGTGCTCCCCGATGATGTAGAGGTTGGAGCGTGGCAGCAGGTGGTGGATGTCGGCCACGCGGCCCGCCACCGAATTGTCGATGGGGATCATGGCAAGCGCCGCCTCGCCATCGGCCACGGCCTGGAAGGCATCCTCGAAGGTGCCGCAGGGCAGCGGTTCATAGGTGGGATAGGCTTCGATGCAGGCAATGTGCGAATTGGCACCGGGTTCGCCCTGATAGGCGATCTTCAGGGGCATCAGGCTTTCCTCAGCATGCGGCGGGCGGTTTCGAGTTCGGCTGGCGTATCGACGCCGAGCGGCACGGTGTCAACCCGCACCACCACGATTCGCATGCCGTCGTCCATGGCGCGCATTTGCTCAAGCTTGCGCTCTGCCTCGCGCGCGCTGACAGGCAGTGTCACGAAGCGCTGCAGCACGGCGCGCTTGTAGGCATAGACGCCGATGTGGTGCCAGTAGGGCGGCGCGTGGCCGGGTCCGACGGTGCGCAGGAAGTCCCGCGCGAAGGCCACCTCGCGCTCGTCGCTCAAGGGCGCGATGGCCTTGACGATATTGGGGTTGGCCACGTCCTCGTCGCGCTCGATCTTCGCGGCGATTGTCGAAATGTCGGCGGGTTCGTTCGTGAGGCCGGCGAGGCAACGCTGGATCGACAGTGAATCGATTGTCGGCAGGTCACCCTGAAGGTTCACCACATATTCGAAACGGCCTTGCGGATCGCGCAGCGCCAGGGCCTCGGCGATGCGGTCCGACCCCGATGGCAGCGCCGGGTTGGTGACGATGGCATCGCCCCCCTGCGCGCGCACCGCGTCGGCGATCTCCACTTCCGCGGCAGCGACCAGCACCTGGCCGATGTTGGCCTCCATCGCCCGCTTCCAGCACTGGACGATCATGGGGAGCCCGTTGATGTCGGCAAGGGGCTTGCCGGGGAGCCTCGTGGAGGCCATCCGGGCGGGTATGAGGACGATGGTATTTCGATTGTCTATCATGAACTTAGCTAGAGGCGCGGCAAATTGGTGCAATCCCCCCTTACACTATTGCGGCGGGGCGGAGAAAGCACTAGTTTCCGCGCCCGACCGTCGGCTCAAGGGGTTTCTACCTTCATGGACAGCTTTGAATTCAACAAGATCGCAGGCGCGGTGCTGGGAACGGCCCTGCTGGTTTTCGGCCTGAACGAGTTGAGCAAGATCATCTACCACGCGCCCAAGCCGGAGAAGCAGGGCTTCGCGGTCGAAGTTGCCGAAGCGGCGGCCACGGGCGATGCGGCAGCGGACACTGCCGCCGCTGCCCCGACCGAATCGCTGGGCACGATGCTGGCCTCCGCCGACGCCACCAAGGGCCAGGCCGTGTTCAAGGCCTGCGCGGCCTGCCATGATGGCTCCAAGGGCGGCCCCAACAAGGTTGGCCCGAACCTGTGGGGCATCGTTGGCCGCATGCATGGCTCGCATGAAGGCTTCGCCTATTCGGACGCCATGGCGGCGCTGAAGGACAAGCCGTGGGATTATGAGGCGCTGAACACCTTCATCACGTCGCCGAAGACGGCCATCCCCGGCACCAAGATGGGCTACGGCGGCCTGAAGAAGGACGCGGACCGCGCCAACCTGCTGGCCTACCTGGCCACGCTGTCAGACAGCCCGGTGCCGTTCCCCGCCCCGTAAAGGCCGCAAGTCTCACCGAAATTTAACACCGGCAAACCGCTTGCCGGTGTTTTCTTTTGGACGGTGCGGCGCCTATCCTGCCCCCTCGACCTGCCTGGAGTTTTCGCACCATGACCATCAGCCGCCGCACCCTGCTGAAACTCGCCTCACTGGCGCCCGCCGCGAAACTCGTGGGCATCCAGATGGCCCATGCGGAGGACCGCGAATTCCGCCACGCGCTGACGCTGTTCAAGGACATCAAGTATCCCGAGGGCTTCAAGAACTTCGACTATGTGAACCCCGCCGCACCAAAGGGCGGCCGCGTGCGCTTCGGTCTGGTTGGCTCCTTCGACAATCTCAACCCCTATACTTTCAAGGGCGAGGCGGGGGGTGCGGTCCAGAACGATACGCTGCTGACCTCGGCCCTCGACGAGCCCTCGACCGAGTATGGCCTTGTCGCCAGCGGTGTATGGCACCCCGAGGACCGATCGATGGTGGTCTATCGGATGCGGCCTGAAGCGCGCTTCCAGGACGGTGCGCCGATGACACCCGACGACGTGATCTGGTCGATGCAGGCGCTGCGCGACGCCAATCCTTTCTACAATGCCTATTATAAGAACATCGCCAAGGCAGAGCAGACGGGCGAGCACGAGGTGACCTTCACCTTCAACCAGAAGGGCAACCGCGAACTGCCGCTGATCACCGGCCAGATGCCGGTGCTGTCCAAGGCCTGGTGGACCGGCAAGGACGCCAGCGGCAAGCAGCGCAACATCCAGGAGACCAGCTTCGAAGTGCCACTGGGTTCGGGTGCCTACATCGCCGACGACGTGAAGCTCGGCACCTCGATCCGCATGAAGCGCGTGGCGGATTACTGGGGCAAGGACCTGGCGGTGAACGCGGGTCAGAATAACTTTGATGCAATCGAATACATCTACTTCCGCGATGCCAATGTGGCCTTCGAGGCCTTCAAGGGCGACCAGTATGACTGGCGCACCGAGACATCGTCGAAGATGTGGGCGACGGGCTATGACTTCCCCGCCGTGAAGAACGGCAAGGTGGTACTCGAGAAAATCAAGCTGAAGCAAGTCGCGGGCATGCAGGCCTGGGCACTGAACCTGCGGCGCAACAAGTTCCAGGATGCGCGGGTGCGCCAGGCCCTGAACCTCGCCTTCGACTTCGAATGGGCGAACCAGAACCTGTTCTATGGCCAGTACACGCGCTCGCGCAGCTATTTCAACAATTCAGAGATGGAGGCGAAGGGCCTTCCCTCCGAGGCCGAGCTGGCGCTGCTCGATCCGCTGAAGGACCAGCTACCAGCCGAAGTCTTCACCACGGAATATGCCAACCCGCTGAACGACACGCCGCAGAGCAGGCGCAAGAACCTGCGGCAGGCGGCAAAGCTTCTCACCGACGCCGGCTGGGCGATCACCCAGGATGGCGGCCGGAACGTGCTGAAGAACGACAAAGGCGAGCAGCTCACCGTCGAGTTCCTTCTCGACTCACCGCTGTTCGAGCGCATTGCACTGCCCTATCAGCAGAGCCTCGAACTGCTCGGCATCGGCGTTGCCATCAAGACCGTGGACAGCGCGCAATACGAGCGCCGGACCCAGACATTCGATTACGACATCATCGTCGGCAATTGGGGGCAATCGTTATCACCCGGCAACGAGCAGCGCGACTTCTGGGGCAGCGAGGCAGCAGCACGCAATGGCAGCCGCAATTTTGTCGGCATCTCGAACCCGGCCATCGACAAGCTGGTCGAGGCGCTCATCTTCGCGCCGGACCGCGAAAGCCTCGTCACCGCGTGCAAGGCGCTCGACAGGGCGCTCATCTGGAACCATTATGTCGTTCCCATGTGGTACATCGACTATGACCGCACTGCACGGTGGGACCGCTTCGGCCGTCCGGACATGCTTCCTGACCTCTCCACCGGCTTCCCCTCCATCTGGTGGTGGGACGAGGAGAAGGCGAAGAAGGTGGCCGCCAAGTGAGGCACGTCGCTGCAGCGGTGATCGCTGTTTGCCTCGGCGCCGCCTGCGCCGAAGCCGCGCCGCGGCACGGCATCTCCGCTTTCGGTGATCTCAAGTATACGCCGGACTTCACCCACTTCGATTATGTGAACCCCGAGGCCCCGAAGGGCGGCAAGATTGCGCAGATCGGCACTGCCGCCATGGATACGTTCGACAGCTTCAACGGCTTCATCCTGAAGGGCGACCCCGCGCAGGGACTGGGCCTGCTGTTCGACAGCCTGATGGCGCCCGCCAACGACGAGCCCGGTTCGCTTTATGGCCTCGTGGCAAAGGAGGTCGACCTTGCCGACGACCGGAAGAGCGTGACCTTCGCGCTGCGACCTGAAGCCAGGTTCTCAGATGGATCACCATTGACGGCCGAGGACGTGTGCGACAGCTTTCGGCTGCTTTCCACCCTTGGCGCCGAGAACATCCGCATCACCATCAAGGATGTGGCGGCTTGCGAGGTGGTCGGACCTCACAGCGTAACCTACCGCTTCAAGGGCGACCGCACCCGCGACCTGCCGCTGACCGTTGCGGCGCTGCCCATCCTTTCCAAAGCCTACTATGCTGCCAACGACTTCACCAAGACGACACTGACACCCCCGCTCGGTTCCGGCCCCTACAAGATCAACTCCTTCAAGCCCGGCGAATACGTCGCCTACGGCCTGCGCGACGACTACTGGGGCAAGGACCTGCCGGTGAACAAGGGTCGCTATAACTTCGGCGAGGTGCGCTACGACTATTTCCGCGAACGCATCGCAGGCTTCGAGGCGTTGAAGGGTGGCGTGCTGGACCTGCGCGAGGAGTTCACCTCACGCGACTGGGCGACGGCTTATGACTTTCCCGCCGTCAAGGATGGCCGGGTTCTGAAACTGGTGATGCCGGACGAGACTCCATCGGGCGCGCAGGGCTATTTCTTCAACCTGCGGCGCGAGAAGTTCAAGGACATCCGCGTGCGCAAGGCGCTGAACCTCGCTTTCGACTTCGAGTGGACGAACCGGAACCTGTTCTTCGATTCATACACGCGCACCGCCAGTTTCTTCGAGAATTCGCCGCTGAAGGCGGAGGGCAAGCCCACGCCGGAAGAACTGGCGCTGCTCGAACCGCTGCGTGACCAGTTGCGGCCGGAAGTGTTCGGCGAAGCGATCATGCCTGCCGCTTCGGACGGCTCCGGCCAGGACCGCAAGCTGCTGCGCCGCGCCACGGCGCTGCTCGACGAGGCCGGCTGGAAGACCGACGGAACACTGCGCCGCAATGCCATGGGCGAGACGCTGGACGTCGAGTTCCTGATCCAAAGCCCGGTTTTCGAGCGTGTGCTGGGCCCCTACGTGAAGAACCTCAAATTGCTCGGCGTGAATGCCTCGATCCGCACGGTGGATGACGCGCAGTACCAGAAGCGCCGCGAGGACTATGACTATGACGTTATATCCACTCGCTTCTCGACCAGCCTCACTCCGGGGGACGAGCTGCGCACCTTCTTCGGCTCGGAGTCGGCAGGAAAGCCCGGCACCAACAATCTTTCGGGGGTCGAGTCCACGGCGATCGATGCGCTCATCGACAAGATGGTGGAGGCCAAGACCCGCGACGAACTCAATACGGCAGGCCGGGCGCTGGACCGGGTGCTGCGGGCGGAGCAGTTCTGGGTGCCGAACTGGTACAAGGGCAGCTACTGGCTGGCCTTCTGGGATCGGTTCGGACGGCCTGAAACCGCCCCCAAATACGACCGTGGCATCATAGACACGTGGTGGTATGACGAGGCCAAGGCCAAGCGAATCGCCAACGGAAACTGACCCCTCTCCATGGGCGCCTATATCCTGAAACGCATCCTGCTGATGATCCCCACGCTGCTGGGGATCATGCTGATGACCTTCGCGGTCATCCAGTTCGTGCCGGGCGGTCCGGTGGAGCAGGTGATCGCCAAGATGCAGGGCAACAATACGGATTCGACCGGGCGCATCAGCGGCAACACGGGCAACGAGGCGGGCGGGAACCAGGCCCAGATGACGCCAGGTGCCGACGCGGTGAGCGTCAAGTACCGGGGCGCGCAGGGCCTCGACCCCGAATTCATCAAGAGCCTCGAGAAGCAGTTCGGCTTCGACAAGCCGGCGCCCGAGCGCTTCCTGCTGATGATCAGGGATTATCTCACCTTCAATTTCGGCCAGAGCTATTTCCGTGACCGTTCGGTGATCAGCCTGATCCTCGAGAAAATGCCGGTGTCGGTTTCGCTGGGCCTGTGGCTGACACTGATCCAGTATCTGGTATCGATTCCGCTTGGCATCCGGAAGGCCGTGAGGGACGGATCAACCTTCGACGTGTGGACGTCGGGCGTGATCATCATCGGTTATGCGATCCCCAGCTTCATCTTCGCCATCATGCTGATCGTGCTCTTTGCCGGCGGCAGCTATTTCAGCTGGTTCCCGCTGCGCGGCCTGACATCCGACAACTTCGAGCAACTGAGCTTCCTCGGCAAGATGGGCGACTACGCCTGGCACCTCGCGCTGCCGCTCTTCGCCATGGCCATCGGCAGCTTCGCCACCATGACGATGCTGACCAAGAACTCGTTCCTCGACGAGATCCGGAAGCAATACGTCATCACGGCGCGCGCCAAGGGGCTGAGCGAGACCCAGGTACTCTACGGACATGTTTTCCGCAACGCAATGCTGCTGGTGATCGCTGGCTTCCCCGGCGCCTTCATCGGCGCCTTCTTCGCGAGTTCGCTGCTGATCGAGACCATCTTCTCGCTCGACGGCCTGGGCTACCTGTTCTTCAAGGCAACGCTCGACCGCGACTACCCGATCGTGTTTGCCAGTCTCTACATCTTCACGCTGATGGGACTCGTCGTGCAGCTCATCTCGGACCTCACCTATACCTGGATCGATCCGCGGATCGACTTCGAGAAGCGGGACGTCTGAGCCATGGCGATCCGGATGACCCCGCTCAACGCACGGCGCTTGCAGCTGTTCCGGCAGAACGGCCGCGGATTCTGGTCGTTCTGGCTGTTCATGGTGCTGTTCCTGATATCGGTCTTTGCACCCTTTATCGCCAACGACCGGCCAGTGCTCGTCTCCTACAAGGGCGAGTGGCTGTACCCGACCTTCGTGGACTATCCGGAATCGAAATTTGGAGGCTTCCTCGCGCGGACGGACTTCCGCGACCCGGTGAACCAGGATGAAATCCAGGCCAATGGCTGGATGATCTGGCCGCTGATCCGCTATTCCTACAACACGGTCAACAACGAGCTGCCGATGCCGGCGCCTTCACCGCCAGCCTTTCAGCTGACACGCGAACAGGCCTGCGCAAAGTATCCGCTGGGCGTGGACGACCCCAATTGCGTGTTCGGCAATCTCAACTGGCTGGGTACCGACGACCAGGGGCGCGACGTGGTCGCCCGCCTGATCTATGGCTTTCGCATCTCGGTGGCCTTTGGTCTGATCCTGACGTTCATTTCCTCGCTCATCGGCATGGCGGCAGGCGCGGTCCAGGGCTATTTCGGCGGCTGGACGGACCTCATCTTCCAGCGCTTCATCGAGATCTGGACGTCGATGCCGGGACTCTACCTGCTGATCATCCTCGCGGCCTTCATCACGCCCACCTTCTGGATCCTGCTGTTCATCCAGATCCTGTTCTCGTGGACATCGATCGTGGGCCTCGTGCGCGCCGAGTTCCTGCGGGCACGCAATTTCGAATATGTCCGGGCCGCGCGCGCGCTGGGCCTGTCGGACACCAGGATCATGTTCAAGCACCTGCTGCCCAACGCGGTGGTCTCGACCATCACCTTCATGCCCTTCATCCTCGCGGGCTCGGTGACGGTTCTGACATCGCTGGACTTCCTCGGCTTCGGCCTGCCACCGGGGTCTCCGTCGCTTGGCGAACTGATCGCCCAGGGCAAGAACAACCTGCAGGCGCCATGGCTGGGCATCACCGGCTTCTTCATCGTCTCCGTCATGCTCTCCCTTCTCGTCTTCATCGGCGAGGCGGTGCGTGATGCGCTGGACCCCCGAAAGACCTTCGCATGAGCGACAAACTCCTCGAGGTGAAGGATCTCTCGGTGGCCTTTGTCCAAGGCGGGCGAACCACGCTTGCCGTCGACAAGGTGTCCTTCGATATCGCCAGGGGCGAGACACTGGCTCTGGTGGGTGAGTCAGGCTCCGGAAAGTCCGTCTCCGCCCTCTCCATCCTCAAGCTGCTGCCCTACCCTTCGGCGTCGCATCCCTCCGGCTCGGTTCGCTTCAAGGGACAGGAACTTCTGGACGCGGATGAAAGTGACTTGCGCCGCGTGCGCGGCAACGACATCACCATGGTGTTCCAGGAACCGATGACCTCGCTCAACCCGCTGCATACGGTGGAGCGGCAGATCGGTGAAATTCTCGAGGTGCACCAGAACGTCAAGGGCGATGCCGCACGCGCCCGCATCATTGATCTCCTTGCGAAGGTCGGCATTCGCGACCCGGAGACACGGCTGCTGGACTATCCGCACCAACTCTCCGGTGGCCAGCGGCAGCGTGTGATGATCGCCATGGCGCTGGCAAACAACCCAGACCTGCTGATCGCCGATGAGCCAACGACGGCGCTCGACGTGACCGTGCAGGCCCAGATCCTGAAACTTCTGAAGGAGTTGCAGGCCGAATTCGGCATGGCGCTGCTGCTGATCACCCATGACCTTGGGATCGTGCGCATGATGGCTGACAAGGTTGTCGTCATGCAGCGCGGCCAGGCTGTGGAGAGCGGGGACGCAAAGGAAGTCTTCGCCAATCCGCAGCATGCCTACACGAAGATGCTGCTGACCGCGGAGCCCAAGGGGGCACCGCCGCCAAGCGATCCATCTGCTCCGACGGTACTGGAGACCAGGGGCCTGAAGGTCTGGTTTCCCATCAAGCGCGGCTTCTTCCGCAAGACAGTGGGACACATCAAGGCGGTCGATGGCGTGGATGCAACGGTTCGCAGCGGACAGACGCTCGGCGTGGTTGGCGAGTCAGGGTCGGGCAAGACGACGCTGGGCCTGGCACTCCTTCGCCTCATCCGTTCCGAAGGACCCATCGTGTACATGGGCAAGGGTATCGACGGCTACAACACGGCGATGATGCGCCCACTCCGCAAGGAGATGCAGATCGTCTTCCAGGACCCGTTCGGTTCGCTGTCGCCGCGCCTTTCGATCCAGCAGATCGTCGAGGAGGGCCTGACCGTGCAAGGTCGCAGTGTCGGCTACGAGGAGCGCCGCGAGATCGTGGCACGGGCGCTGACAGAAGTGGGCCTGGACCCCGCCACCATGGACCGCTACCCGCATGAGTTCTCCGGCGGCCAACGCCAGCGCATCGCCATCGCGCGGGCCCTCGCTCTGGAGCCGAAATTCATCATGCTCGACGAGCCGACCTCTGCACTCGACATGTCGGTGCAGGCACAGATCGTGGACCTGCTGCGCGCGCTGCAGCAGAAGCATAACCTCGCTTACCTTTTCATCAGCCACGACCTGAAGGTTGTGCGTGCGCTGGCCAATGAGGTGATCGTGATGCGCAACGGCGTGACGGTGGAGAGCGGCCCCACGGCTGAGGTCTTCTCAAATCCGAGAACTGATTATACAAAGGCGCTGATCGCGGCGGCCCTCAACCTCAGGGCCGCGCCAGAAGGTGTGGTGAATCAATAATGGCGTTCCTCTTCATTCTGCCGACATGGCCCGTCGATGTCTGGACCGCCGCCATGAAGAAGGTAGCGCCCGACATCGACGTGCGCGTCTGGCCAGACCGTATGGGTGAGGTGAACGACATCGAATATTGCGCCGCCTGGCTGCCGCCGCCCGGCGTCGTGAAGAGCCTGCCGAACCTCAAGGTCATCATGTCACTGGGGGCTGGCGTCGACGCCATCCTCAAGGACCCCACACTTCCAGACGACGTGCCCATCGTCCGCGTCAACGATCCTGACCTCACAGGGCGGATGACCGAGTACATCGTACTGCATGTGCTGATGCACCACCGCCAGCAACGCCGCCTCGACGAAAACCAGAGAAAGAAGATCTGGGACAGTTTTCCAACCCACGCCGCGAAGGACCTGAGTGTGGGCATCATGGGAATGGGCGTGATGGGTGCGGACTCTGCCATCAAGCTGCGCGACATCGGCTTCCGCGTGGCGGGCTGGAGCCGCACGCGCAAGGAGATTCCGGGCGTCGAGAGTTTTGCGGGCGACACCGAGTTTGACGCGTTCCTGGCACGCACCGACGTTCTGGTGTCATTGCTTCCCGCAACATCCGATACGGATGGAATCATCAACCGTGCGACGATCCGCAAGCTGTCGCGCAAGGGGCCCTTCGGCGCACCGATCGTCATCAATGCGGGCCGCGGCCGCCAGCAGGTGGCGGAGGACATTCTTGCCGCGCTCGACGCAGGCGAGCTTCATGCGGCGACACTCGACGTCTTCGTGCCGGAACCACTGCCCCCCGACAGCCCGCTGTGGAGCCACCCCAAGGTGACGCTGACGCCCCATTGTGCCGCCGACAGTGACCCGGAAACGATCTGCGCCTATGTGGCCAACAACATCAGGCGTCACCAGCGTGGCGAGACGCTCGACAATCTCGTGGACCGGCTACGAGGATACTGACGGCTTCACTCAAGAAAAACGCCTGATGCTCGTGATCTGGCCGTAACGCGCTGCGATCCGGTCCACGGCATCCTTCAGTGGTTCCGCCACCACCATCATGTGATGGCCATTGGCGTGAAGCAACGTGGTATCGCCAGTCATGATACCGACGTGGCCATTCCAGAACACGAGATCACCGCGCTTCAGGCTGTCGAGATCATTGACCAGCAACCTCTCGCCAAGGGTCGTTTCCTGCATGTCGCTATCACGCAGGGCCGCCTTGCCACAGGCTTCGAGGGCAAGTTGCACGAGACCCGAACAATCAAGTCCGTGCACTGACTTTCCACCCCAGTAATAGGGCACATGGCGGAACATTTCTGCCACGGTGATGAAATCGGCTTCGACGTCAGCCATTGGCCTGAGATGTGCGGAGAAGACGAAGTTGCCATTTGAGATCCGCGCATAGGCACCGGCCTCTGCCATGACCGTGACCTGCGCATTGAGCGTCAACGGCATGGCGGGGAGAGTCTTGAGGTTCGCATCCGGATACATGAAGGTCGACGGCACGGACACGCGGTGCGTGGGGGCCAGCACATGCGGCGACAGGGCGTTGCCGTTTACATAACCCACATAGCCATCTTTCGCGAGCTGGACCCAGGCCCAGCCTTCCTGTTCTTCAAAGATCTTTACCGTTTCACCAAACAGCGCTTGCGTGAGTTGCATGGCATCGAAGCGTGGCGCCTTGTGAACGGTGATGACAGGTTCTACCACCTGCATCAGACGCGGCTCCACAAAGCGTTGAGCCTCCACCTGCCCTTTCAGCGCGGCATCGGCGAGATCGGTGCGATAGGCGTGAAGGCGCGGATCAAGCTTGCTCATGGCCGCTCCCTAGAGGCTTTTGGCACGGTTGCCAATTGTATCCGCCAGGCGCTCGAGATAGAGCGCGCCCTTGACGGTGCGCTGGATGAGGACGTTGCGGCGGTCCTTCTCGTCCCGGCGGCGGCTGACGAGTTCGAGCTTGCCCATGGTGTCGAGGGCGCGGGTGATGACCGGCTTGGTCACGCCCAGCTTCTTGGCGAGGTCGCGCACCGTGTGCGGCGGCGCTTCCAGGTAGATCGTCAGCAAGATGCAGACCTGGCGAACCGAGAGGTCCGGCTCATCGTCCCGCACCAGGGCGAGGGCGACATCATGCCAGAGGGTCAGAGCCTGGGCGGTGGACAACGCAACGGACATCAGCAGTGTTCTCGCAACCGTGGTGGTTGTTTCGGGTCCGTTACAGTCTGACGGCAAACGGCCGGCGTTGCAAGGCGCTAGGAAGCGCGGCTGCGGATCACTTCGAACAGAGCACGGATTGCCTGCGCCTCGCCCCCCTTGGGACGGCCGGGCCGCGGCGACGGTGTCCAGGCGAAGATGTCAAAATGGACATAGGCCCTCGCCCTCTCCACGAACCTTTTCAGGAACAACGCAGCGGTGATCGAGCCAGCAAAACCTGAATCGCCCGCGTTGTTCATGTCGGCGATACCGGATTCGAAGAGACGGTTGTAAGGCTGCCAGAAGGGCAGCCGCCAGACAGGATCATTCACCTCTTTGCCGGCCGCCGCGATGGCCTCGGCCAGCGCCTCGTCATCGGTGTAGAAGGGCGGAAGGTCAGGGCCCAGCGCCACCCGCGCAGCACCCGTCAGCGTTGCCATGTCGATCAGCAGGTCCGGCCGTTCTTGGTCAGCCAGCGCCAGTGCATCGGCCAACACGAGGCGGCCTTCGGCGTCGGTGTTGCCGATCTCCACCGTGATGCCCTTGCGGCTCCGGAGCACGTCGCCCGGACGGAACGCATTGCCGGCGATCGAATTCTCAACCGCCGGGATGAGAACCCGAAGCCGCACCTTGAGCCCCGCCGACATGATCATCTGCGCAAGACCGAGCACATTGGCAGCACCGCCCATGTCCTTCTTCATCAGCGCCATGCCTGAGGCGGGCTTGATGTCGAGCCCCCCCGTATCGAAGCACACGCCTTTGCCAACCAGCGTGACCTTTGGCGCGCGGGCAGGCCCCCAAGTGAAGTCAATGAGGCGGGGCGCGCGCGGACTGGCCCTGCCCACCGCATGAATCAACGGAAACTTCTTCTCCAGCACCTTGCCGGATATGACGGCGAGCTTTGCCTTGTGGGCGCGCGCGACGGCGCGGGCTGCCTGTTCGAGTTCATCCGGCCCCATGTCCGAGGCAGGTGTATTGACGAGGTCACGCACCATGAAGCTGGCACGCGCAGCACGCAGCACGGCTTCGCGGTCCACATCCTTCGGGCAGACAAGTTGCGCGACGGGCTGAGATGCCTTTCCGTAACGGCCGAAGGAATATGCTTCAAGGCACCAGCCAAGCGCCAGAAGTTCCGCCTGCTGCACAGCCCCGGCGATGGCATAGGCACCCGCTGGCAGCCCGCGGCAAAGTCTTCCTGACGCGAAGGGGTCACTTGGGTCGGCACCCGCCAACACCTCCTTTACCTCCCCCCTGGAGCCGGCGATGGCCAGCACTCGACCCGGCTGAGCCCTGAAACCGTTCGCATCCGCCCACGCCCTGACATCAGGCGCAAGTTCTCGGCGCTTCTTTTCCCACTCGCCGGCCACAACGAGGGTAACGGTCATGCCGCGGGCGGAGGGGACAAGAAGGATGTCTGCAGGATCAGTCATGGCGAACTCCGGGTTTGGAATCCCATATCGCGAAACCTTGTTATGGTTAATCAAATATTGACCGTTGCGCGCCAAGGTAGATCAATAAACCGGACCGGAGTTTCATGATGCCGAGGGTCAGGCCCAACGCCACCATTCTTTTCCTGCTTGCTTCCACCGTTCTGCTGACAGGCTGCAGCAAGACTGCCAGCCATCTGGCAGGTGCGAGCAGCATCAACACCGCTTCAACGACCCCTGTCTCCTACGAGGCGCTGGCGGACATGGGCGACAAATGGCAGGCAAACCCCCGCGACGTGAACAAGGGCCTCGCCTATGCCAACGGTCTCGAAAGCCTTGGGCAGAAGGAGGAGGCGCTGAACGTCTACCAGAAAATCACGGAGGCTGAGCCAGCCAATGTCAAGATTACCGGCCTCTACGGCCGCAAACTGGTGGCGGCGGGCAAGGCTGACAAGGCAATTCCCATTCTTGAAAGTGCCGAACGGAACGGCGACCAGGATTGGCGTGTAATGTCCGCGCTTGGCGCAGCATATGACCAGACCGGGCTCTACACCAAGGCCCGTGAACAATATGCGATGGCTCTGAAAGCAGACCCACAGAACCTTGTGGTGATGAATAACATGGCCATGTCCTACGCCCTCGAGGGAAACCTGAAGCAGGCGGAAGCTGAGCTTCGTGCCGCAGACGCCCTGCCGCGCTCCAAGACCGAACCCCGCATCCGCCAGAACCTGGCACTCGTGGTCGGTCTCCAGGGTCGCTTCGATGAGGCGACGAAGCTTGCCCAGGACGGTCTTCCGCCTGGGCAGGTGCAGGAGAACATGGCTTATCTCAAAAAGATGCTGTCACAGCCCAACACATGGCAGCAGATCACCGACGGCAGCAGCAAGGGTTGAGTGGCCTTACTGAATTATGCTCGACACCATCATGATGACTGGTCCCATGATGACAACAAAAATCACCGGCATGAAAAACAGCATCATCGGCACCGTGAGCCGCGGCGGCAGGGCCGCTGCCTTGCGCTCGGCTTCGGCCATT
>Ga0208783_10000865_pt1 | contig 18399 bp, 13 predicted proteins | sample DEB19_08_DNA_2_FD_184529 | JGI IMG/M metagenome (GOLD analysis project Ga0208783, IMG submission 184529) | Aqueous microbial communities from the Delaware River and Bay under freshwater to marine salinity gradient to study organic matter... | ecosystem: Environmental > Aquatic > Marine >...
CGATGTCGGCGGGTCCACCTCTGAGTACTCGTTGATCGCCGACACGTCGATGCCGGGGATGACGCGGCCGTTCAGTTGCTCGTGGGTGGGGCGCACGCCGGTGTCCACGATGTAGATGTCGATCCCGGCCCCGGTCAGGGTCCCCATCGACACGTTGCCGTCGAGCGGAAGGGCCGTTTGGTTGATGCGGTCGAGGTTCCAGGGGGTCTCCACCCCCATCGAGCGCCCGGCCGTCCCGTGGGCGCTCAGTCCCACCACCGCCAACAGGGCAAGAAGGACCTTTGGGGGACGGCGCACGGGGGTTGATGGTACCGTGTGAGCGATTTTCAGTGCCATGGGGCACGGTCGAGGGGAAGCACATGAGATTCATCTCACGGCGTCATGCCACCATCGCAGCAGCAGTTCTGACGGCCGTCAGCATCGTGGGCATCTCGCCCGTGCAGGCTGCGGTCCGTTCGTTCGGGAAGAACTACCAGGTCACGGCCACCGTGAAGGGTGCCCAGAACATGACCGTTCTCCTGATGTCGGCAAAGGGCCAGACGCTCGCGTCGGCCGCGGTGACGAAGTCGTCGCAGAAGATCACACTGAAGACCGCACCCACCACCTCCACCAAGGGCGCGACGCTGCAGCTCGTCAGTGGTTCGGGCAAGGCCGGCAAGGGCGCCTACTACGGACCGGTCGTCATCGGCTGGAAGGGCACCAAGGCATCGACCGCGTCGAAGGTCACCTCGAAGTTGAAGGCCTCTACATCAACCAAGATCTCACTCGGCACCGTGCAGGTGAAGGCCGCAACGGGGAGCGCCAAGCAGGGCTACGCAGTGGCTCTCGCGGCCTCGAAGCTGGCAGACACCTCCACGGCCGCACTCGCGAAGGCATCAAAGGGCAAGCCGAGCGGTGTCGGCAACTACGGCAAGAACCAGTCGGTCAGCAGCGGTGACTTCACCGTCAGCATTGCCGCGGTCGGCGACCCGTGCTCGCCCCCCGGAACACAGACGTGCGGTCCTGACGGCAAGGAGATCGGCGCGCCGACCGGTGGAGTCAACCAGCCCGCCAACAACGCGGCCCCGGCAGCCGCAGCGGCTGACGACCTGAACGGTGGCGACAAGGACGACGACGGCATCCCGAACGCATTCGACGTGAACGACGACGGCGATGACGTCGTCGACTCGGCTGACTCCTCCACCCCGTCGCCGCAGGTGGGTGTCGAGAACAGCTCCTGCAACCAGGTCACCTTCAAGATCTTCACCAACTACAAGGCGACCCAGGCAGGGTTTGCCGGGACGATCAACGCATACGGAACCGGCGCGTTCAAGGCAAGCCTCGACAACATCGCCTCGACGATCACCAAGACGATGTCCATGGTGTTCTCCCCGATCACCAGCGTGTGCGGCTCTAACGTGACGGCGTCGTACCTGAAGGGCAACGGCGCACCGTATGCCCCCACTGACTTCGTCAAGCTCGGCGGAACGTGCATCACCGGTGACTTCCAGTGGCAGATCGGTGCCGGCAAGATGTGCGGCGACCCCGCGACCTCCTATTCATTCGGCCCGGGATATACGTTCACGGGCACCGACCTGCCGAGCGGACAGGACACGTTCACCATGAAGGTGGAGACCGCCGACGGAAACTCCTACGAGTTCACCAGCAGCCCCGGATTCGTCTTCGTGACACACCCGATGTTCACAGCGTTCAGCACGGACGGCGTGAACTACACGAGCATCGACTACACGAAGACGATGACCAGCCCCGACGGCGTGCGCCTGGCGGCCGACCCCATCATCAACGTGACCCAGACTCAGACGCTGTGGTTGAAGGTGTACCGCCCGCAGCGACTGGCAATCGACGGCGAGACGGGCACGTTCTACGACCTCGGCGGCTTCAAGTGGACGCCCGACATCCCGAACGGCAACCCGTCACCGGGGACCTGTGACGCACTGCGCAGTGTCGACACCACGATGACCAACGACACCGCCATCAACGAGGCCTCACCGCCGCAGTTGATCCTGCAGTGGTCGATCGGTTCGAAGTGCTACGGGGTGGCACCGCGCAACGCGGCATGGCAACCCGGTGGCGGCGACTTCGACATCAAGGTGGAGCCCACCGGACCCGGCGGCAACGCCGCCCAGAAGGTGCGCATCACGCTCAGCTGAGCAACCACATTCGGTCAAACAAAGTACCCGGGTCCGCAAGGGCCCGGGTTCTTTCGTTCTCGGGCGGCCGCCGCTACCGGCGCAGGCAACCCGCGGCTACTTGCTGCTGATCTTCTTCTGCATCGCGCCGATCATGTCGGCGAACCACGGCTGCTTCGTGCTCCACAACTGCGGCTCCAGCTCGCGCTTCACCGCGTCGGGGTGGTTGTCCACGTCGTGCATGTCCTTGATGGTCTGCTTGGTGACCTCCACCAGCGCGCGCGGGCGCGAGGCGGCACGCGCGGCCATCTCCTGCGACGCGGCAAGCAACTGGTCATCGGCGACGCACTTGTAGGCCAGTCCCACGCGGGCGGCCTCCTCGCCGTCGAGCACCTCACCGAAGATGACCGCGGCCATGGTGGCCTGTGGCCCGGCGATGCGGCGGAACATCCAGGTGTGGCCGCCACCGGGATGGATGCCGATCTGCAGGAAACGCGTGTCGAACTTGGCGCGCTTCGCGGCGATGCGCACGTCACAACCGAGGGCAAGGTTCATGCCGGCCCCGACGGCAGCGCCGTTGACTGCCGCGATGGTGGGCAGAGGACTGCGCGCGATGCGCAGGAACCCCTCGTAGATCGTGCCGAGGCTGTCACCCGAGGCCGTCTGCAGGTTGCCGAGGTTCGCGCCCGCGCAGAAGGCCGGCGCGGCACCTGTGACGACGAGCGCACCGATCTTCTCGTTCCCCTCGATCTCGTCCATGGCGGCGGTGATCTCGGCGACCATGGGTCCGGTCAGCGTGTTGCGCTCATCGGGGTTGTTCAGGGTGAGTGTGGCCACACCGTCGGTGACCGAGACAAGTACGAGGCTCATGGGCGGAAAGTCTCGCACACAGGCTTCGTGTCCCCCACGGTCGATGCCGTACCGTTGCGCCATGGCCGAAGACGTTGTCCTGTACGAGGTGAGCGAGGGAATCGCCACCGTCACCCTGAACCGCCCGGAGAAGCGCAATGCGTTGAACTCCGATGTTCTCCGCCTGCTGCCACAGATGCTGACGAGGGCGGACAAGGACGATGCCGTCGATGTCGTGATCCTCACCGGGGCGGACCCCGCGTTCTCTTCCGGCCTTGACCTGAAGCAACTCGGCGACACGGGCGACAACCTGCGCGGCACCGGTGCCGACGGTGCACCGAACTCAACGGGAGTGCGCGGGCCGTTCCCCACCATGACGAAGCCGCTCATCGGTGCGGTCAACGGTGTCGCCATCACCGGCGGTTTCGAGTTGGCGCTGAACTGTGATTTCCTCGTCGCGTCAGAGCACGCAAAGTTCGGTGACACGCACTCTCGCGTCGGCGTGATGCCGGGATGGGGACTCACCGTCCTCTTGCCCCAGGCCATCGGCGTGCGCCGCGCGAAGGAGATGAGCCTCACCGGCAACTTCATGGGTGCGGAGGAGGCTCTCGCGTTCGGTCTCGTGAACCACGTCGTCCCCCACGCCGACCTCATGCCGTTCACGCGCCAGATCGCGAAGGACATCGCGGGCAACGAGGCCGACGGCGTCCGACGGATGCTGCAGACCTACAAGGAGTACGCGGCGGAGACCGACGCGTGGGAGAACGAGGCGACCGTCGGCGCACAGTGGCGGCGACAGAACTTCGCCACGGAGAAGGTGGCGGAGCGCCGCGCGAAGATCATGGAGCGCGGCCGCACGCAGTGACGGCACGGCCCCGCTGACAGCGGGTTACTTCGAGATCTCCGAGACGGCACTCACGGTGATGCCACCCCGGGGCTGCTGCACCAGTTCCACGCGAACGCTGTGCGGCTTGGCCGTTGCCATCACTTCGCCGGCGATCTCGGCGGCGAGTGCCTCGGCGAACACGGCACGGTCGCGGAAGCCCCACAGGTAGAGCTTCAGGCTCTTCGACTCGATGCAGTACTCGTCCGGCACGTACTCGATGGTCAGGCTGGAGATGTCCGGCTGGTTCGTGACCGGGCACATCGACATCAGCTCGTCGGTCTCGAAGGCGACCTCGGTGACGTTCTGCGGTGCGGGGAACACCTCGACGTGATCGATCGGGTGCTGCACCGTCTTGCCGAGAACCGTGAGGCCTGATGTGTCGCTCATGGCGACAAGGCTACGGGCTGTCGCGCGCTGCTAGCGCAGGTCGGCGGGCAGCAGATCAACCAGGGGGACCAGTGGACGGGGCCCGACATGCGAGATCACCTCGGCGGCCGCGATGGCGCCGATGCGGGCGCACGTCGTCATGTCCTTGCCCTGCGTGAGACCGCGCAGGAACCCGGCCGCGAACAGATCGCCGGCGCCGGTGGTGTCAACGACGGTCACGCCGGGGACGGCGGGCACGGCGTGGACGTCGTCGCGTGTGACGATCACGCTCCCCTTCTCGCTGCGCGTGACGGCGGCGATGTGGCAGTCCCGGCGGAGCAACTCCACCGCGTCGTCGAAGTCGTCACACTCGTACAGCGACTTCAGTTCGTCCTCGTTGGCGAACAGCAGGTCGATGTCGTCGCGCACGAGCGCGCGGAAGTCGGCACGGTGGCGGTCGACGCAGAACGAGTCGCTGAGCGTGAGGGCGACCACGCGTCCCCTCGCATGCGCCCGCGCTGCGGCCTCGCGGAACGCGGCCTTTGCCTCGTCGCGGTCGAACAGGTAGCCCTCGAGGTACACGATGGCGGCGGACTCGATGAGGTCGTCATCGACGTCCGAGAGGGAAAGGTGCGTGCTGACACCCAGGTAGGTGTTCATGGTGCGCTGCGCATCAGGCGTGACCACCACGATGGAGCGCGCCGTGGGGATGTCGAGATTGCCGGTGCCGCTGTGGAAGTCGACCCCGATGTCCGACATGCCCCGTGTGAAGATTTTTCCGAAAGCATCGTCGGACACCTTGCCGATGTAGGCGACCTCGCCACCGAGGCTCGCGATTCCCGCGATCGTGTTTGCGGCGGACCCGCCGCTCGTCTCGATGCGCTCGGGCAGTGCAGACGTGAGTTCCAGCGCACGGTCCGTCTCGATCAGTGCCATCGAGCCCTTCACCATGCCCTTGTCGACCAGGAACGAGTCGTCCACCATGGCGATCACGTCGACGATGGCATTGCCGATGGCCACCACGTCGTAGCGGATTCCCTCCTTGTTGGTGAGGGCGGGTACGTGGGCGGTGAAGGGATGACTGCGGGGCACGGGTTTCCACGGTAGTGCTCCACCCATCCAGCATTAGCCTTTCTGCCGTGACCCACCTGCAGAACCCCCACCGCCTGCCCCGCACCGTTCTCCCCCGCCGCTACGAACTGTCGCTGACGCCGGACCTGGGGGCTGCGAGTTTCACCGGCACCGTGACCATCGCGTGCGAGTGCGTCGGGGCGACGAACGAGATCGCACTGAACGCGAAGGAACTGCAGATCCACTCCGTCACCGTGAACGGCACGGCGTGCGGGTTCCACCTGCACGATGAGACCGAGCGCCTCGTCATCTCCGCCGACGTCGTGCCCGGTGACGTCTCGATCGTGATCTCCTTCACCGGGGTCCTGAACGACAAGCTGCGCGGCTGGTACCGCAGCACATTCGTCGACGACAAGGGAGTCGAGCAGGTCATCGCCACGACGCAGATGCAGTCCACCGACTGCCGCAAGGCATTCCCGTGCTTCGACGAACCCGACATGAAGGCGGTGTTCGCCGTCGACCTGACGGTGGAGGACGGCCTGTTGGCCATCTCAAACGGCCCCGAGACGAGGCGCGAGGCAACTGCGGACGGCAGGACCCGGGTGTGGTTCAAAGACACCATGGCGATGTCCACGTACCTGGTGGCGTTCATCGTGGGTCCGCTCGAGGCGACGGCGGCACAGATGGTCAACGGGACACCGGTGCGCGTCATCCACGTGCCGGGCAAGGGGCATCTCACCGACTTCGGCATGCGCATCGGCACGTTCGCACTCGACTGGTTCGAGAGGTACTACGGCATCCCCTACCCCAGCGACAAGGTCGATCTCATCGCGCTGCCCGACTTCGCTGCGGGCGCGATGGAGAACCTCGGATGCATCACGTTCCGCGAGGTTCTCCTGCTTGTGGACCCGGCAACCAGCACGCAGATCGAGCAGGAACTCGTCGCGGACGTGGTGGCGCACGAACTGGCCCACATGTGGTTCGGTGACCTCGTCACCATGGGCTGGTGGAACGGCATCTGGCTGAACGAGGCCTTCGCAACGTTCATGGAGATCGCGGCGTGCGACGCGTTCGCTCCGGAGTGGAAGCGCTGGACCAGCTTCGGCCTGGAGCGGAGCGCCGCGTTCGAGGTGGACAGTCTGCACAGCACGCGCAGTGTCGAGTTCCCGGTGCACGCACCCGATGACTGCGAGGGCATGTTCGACGTGCTCACGTACCAGAAGGGCGGCGCCATCCTGCGCATGCTGGAGCAGTTCCTCGGCGCGGAACGTTTCAGGGCCGGCGTCAGCCACTACCTGAAGAAGCACAGCTACGGCAATACCGAGACCGGCGACCTGTGGGACGCCATCGAGGAGGTCGTCTCCACCGACGGCGGAGAGAACGTGCCGGTGCGGCGGTTGATGGATAGTTTCATCTGGCAGCCCGGCTTCCCGTTGGTGTCGGCGAAGCTCGACGGGAGCGAACTGGTGCTCTCGCAGTGCAGGTTCACGTTCGACAACGACCCCGACGCCACGCTGTGGGTGCTCCCCGTGCACGTGCGCAACGCGGGCATCGAGACCAAGGTGCTGCTCGAGTCAGACGAGGTGCGCGTGCGCGTTGCCGATGCGGGCGGCGCGATCGTGGTCAACGCGGGCGGTCACGGTTTCTTCCGTGTCGCGTACTCGGCCGATCTGCTCCCGCGACTCACGGGCGAGGTCCTCGCCGGGCTCGACACGATCGAGCGTTACAATCTGGTCGATGACGCGTGGAACGCAGTCGTCTCCGGCAACCTCTCCGCGGTCGACTTCCTCTCGTTCACCGAGAACTTTGCTTCCGAGCGCGAGCTCGCCGTCTGGCAGGCTCTCGCCATCGGCATCCGCGGGTTGGGACGCCTGCTGCAGCGCGACCAACTCGACGCCCTCGCGTCGCGGGTGCGCGCCCTCGCAGCACCGGCACTCGCCGACCTCGGCACCGCCGCGCGCCCAGGAGAGGCGGATCTCACGGCGAAGCTGCGCGGGCTCCTCGTCGGTCTCGTCGCCGTGATGGGGCGCGACGAGCAGATGCAGAGGCGGTGCCGCGACATCCTGCTGCATCCCGATGCCGCCGAGAACGACCCCGAGCTCGTCGCCGCCGCGACCACCGTCGTCGCGTCCATCGGCAACGAGGACGACTACGAGTGGGTTCTGGAGCGGTTCCGCAACCCCGACACCCCGCAGGAGCAGATCCGCATGCTCTACGCCCTTGCGGAATTCGACGATGCGGACCTCATGAAGCGCACCTGCGAACTGGCCTTCAGCGGCGAGGTGAAGACCCAGAACGCCCCGTTCCTGCTGAACCGCTGCGTGGCGAACCGCTTCCACGGGGAACTGGCCTGGCAGTACGTCCAGCAGCACTGGAAGGTGGCAAACGAGAAGTTCCCGGTGAATACCATTGTCCGCATGGTCGACTCCGCCAAGCTGCTGAACAGTGACGTGGCAGAGGCGTCCGTGCAGAGCTTCTTCACCGAGCACGACATTCCCCAGGCGGTCCAGACGCTTCAGCAGGTGCTGGAACGCCAGAAGGTGAACGTCTCGTTGCGCCGTCGCGAAAGCGAGAACCTCACAAGGTCGCTGTCACGGTGAGCTCGACCGACAGCTTGCCCAGAGCCGTCGCCGCCCTTGCTGTTGTCGTCGTACTCGCGGCGGCGGGTCGTTCGGTCCCCGCGGACGCGCTGCCGGCCGACGACTGGACTTCGGACCTGACCGAGTGCGTCTGGACGAATGGCGTGTCCACATCGTGTGCTCTCACGATGTCATCTCCGGTCGCGTCCATCTCGATTGCGGGAACGAGCGCCAGCAGCACCTCGTACGAGGACCTCGCCGGAAACAAGTCGATTCTCGCCCGGCACTTCGACCTGAACCGCCCCAGCCTGAACTTCACGACGGACTCGGTCGGCGGCGTCCTTCGGTCGATTTTGTTCAAGCACATCCACAACCACAACCCGTGCTGCGCCCCAAGCTCCTACACGGTGCAGATCGACTTCTTCGATGGATTCTCCAACCAATGGTCGGCTTTCGGCAGTGCATTCGCGGTGCAGAGCGGCGAGGCGTCACCCGACAAGACCGTGACCGCAGCATCCGACTTCATCCTGAGGCCCAACACCGATTACTCGTTGCGCTGGTCAGCGACCGACAACGGAGCGAGCTACTCGGACATCACTCAGGGCGACTTCTACGCACTCACAAATCTGGTGATGGGTTTTCGTAAGAACCAGACGATCTCGTTCACGCAGGCAGCAGACAGCACCGTCGGGTCGTTGGTCGCACTGTCCGCGACATCAACGTCGGGTCTCCCTCCCATGTTCACTTCTCTCACTCCCCTGATCTGCACGGTCTCCGGGACCACAGCGACACTGGTGTCGACGGGTGACTGCAGCGTGAAGGCGGCTCTGCCAGGCAACGCCGTGTGGGTGGCAGCCCAGGACCAAACAATGTCGTTCTACGTTGATGTGGCACCGGCCACCACCACGACCTCGACAACGTCAACCACATCAACCACGACACCTGCATCGACATCGACGACATCTCCTGCGGTCGCCGCATCGGCAACGACAACGACCACCGCGACGGCGAGTGCTCCGTCTGCCACGTCCGCCCCTGTCGCACCGGTGTCCTCAACGCCCCGCCAGGGCCAGACCGGCTCGCCGCCCGCCGCCATCTCGGCATCGGGTGCCTCCACGTCGACAACCACGTCGACCCTTCCCGACGGCTCGTCCGGGACAACCGTGCCGACCGGCCCCGCACCGTCCGCGCCGGCATCTGACAGCCCGGCACAGATTGTGCCGACGGGCCTCGACCTCGTCGCACTCGGGTCGGCACAGCCGCGGTTGATGCAGATGTCCACGACCATGCAACCTGGTCAGAGCGTCGCAGGTTCGACCCTCTCCCTGAGCCCGCGCGGGCTCGCACCAGCCTCCACCGTGACCGTGTCACTAATGCCGGGGAATGTCGTTCTCGCGCGGACGGTCGTCGATGCATCCGGCAGTGCCACGTTCGATGCCACCCTGCCCCCGGGTCTCGCGGCCGGCACGTATTCGATCATCATGACGGGCGAGACAGCCGACAACGGGCCCATCTCCTCGATCATCCACTTCGAGTCGAATTCCGCCGGTCAGGTGAGCTCGTTGTTGCCCTCCTACGAGACCGTCGGGCCGCCACCGTCGGCCGCCACAATCGCCCGCGCGCTGCAGGCCGGTGCTGCCCCTTACGACGTCGTCAGGGAGGTTCCCACCACGGCCGCCATCTCCACGACCGCCGTCGTGCTGATGGGTCTGATGGGTGTCTCCGGTCTGGCGCTGGCGGGCGGGGGTGGCTCCGCGGCGCAACGCAGGAAGTCCGCGAGAGGTCGCTCGCGTCGAACCCCGGGCACACCCGAGGAACGCGACCCGACCGCCGGGACGCGCAGCAGCACCGCCCGCGAGGACTCACCCTCGGGGGATGCCCAGCCCGCGTCCGACGGACGCAACACCGAGTCGGAGGGTTCGTTCGGGTCATCGGACGCCAACCTCCTTGGCGCCACCGAGGCAACCGACCAACGCTGGGGAGACCGGCTCAGCCCCTGGTTGTCGTTCGGCTACCAGAGATTCGATGAGTGGCTCCGTTCGGCGGTCGAGACCCTCTCCACACGTTCCGTCCTCGCCACCCGCCTGGTGCAGGACGGAACGTGGATGCGCGCGGTCGCGGGCACCGCGGAACTTCTCGTGTGGGTTGCCGGGCTCGTCATCGGCATCGCGGGAGCGTTGTCGGTCGGGTCCCTGGCCATCGCGCCGTCCGTGGGGTTCGTCGCGGTGATCGTGGTGATGTCCCTGCTGAACGGATTCGCCGGTGCGTTGGCGTGGCTCGGTTTCCTCGCGGTGGTCGTCTCGCGCGGGAACATCACGACGATCTTCGACGTCCGCACCATGATCGGCCTCGCGTTCGTGTTCTTCGCGCTCCCGTCCATCGCCAGCGCCATCAGGCCGCTGTATGACGACGGTTCCAGGTCCATCATCCACCGCGTCGGCGACTACGTGATGATGCCGGTGTTCCTCGCCTACGGTGCGGCCGGCATCTACTCCGCCATCAACGGGTTGAGCGGTCTCTCCATCGTTCAGCCCGGTGACGCGACGCTGCTGCGCAACATCGTCTTCGTCGCCGCGATCGCCCGTCTTGCCATCGAGGACGTGGTGCGCCGCGGGTTCCCGGTGCGCATGGCCGCGGTCTCGATCGAGGCCACGGGCGAACCCGGTCTCGCAACGGAGATCGTGAAGAAGATGTTCGGCGCGGCGCTCTACACGATGGCCATCGTGACGTTCTACGGCTGGGGCGCGCGTGCCGTGAGCATGATCGCTCTCGTGTCGCTCGTTCCCGTGCTCGGGCTCTTCGCCGACAGCTTCCCGAACCTCGTCCTTGTGCACAAGTGGTTCCCGCGCGGCATCCTGCGCGCCGTCATCATGATCATCGTCGGAACGTGGTACGGCCGTTTCATCCTCGACCTTGCCGACAACCCCGCCGACACGCGGAGCATCGCCGTCTTCCTGTTGCTCCCCGGTGTCGCACTCGGCCTCATCGACTGTTTCGCACGGGAAGGCGGCGAGTGGCCCGACCGGCCCGCGAAGCACGCGGCCGGGTTCGTGCTCTGGTTGTTCTCGTTGGCCGTGCTGCTCGGACTCGTCTCCCTCTAGCCGCGCTTCAACCGCAACTCTCACCCGCCGGGCCCCACCGCGCACCTGACAGACTGACGGGGTGCCGCTCCTCCCCGCATCAGCAAACAGCGATGCGCGTGTGCTGGCCTTCACCCGCGGTGTGCGTGCATTCGTCGACGGCATCGCCTTCGTCGTGCTGCCGGCGTACCTGGAGCATCTCGGCTTCAGCGGGTTGCGCATCGGCACGGTCGTGGCCGCGTCACTGCTCGGCTCTGCCCTGCTCACGCTCGGCACCGGATGGGTGGCACACCGCTTCGATCCCGCACGACTGCTGAGAATCGCCTCGTGGATCATGATCGTCACCGGCGTGGCGTTCGGGCTGTCGAAGGCGTTCCTGCTGCTCGTCATCATCGGCATCGTCACCACGATGAACCCCAGTGCGGGAGATGTCAGCCCGTTCCTGCCGCTCGAGCAGTCGCTCCTGTCGGCCACCGTGCCCGATACCGACCGCACGTCGGTGTTCGCGCGGTACAACCTGGTGGGCAGCCTGGTCGGGTCCGTCGGGGCGCTGTGTGCCGGAGTGCCGGTGCTCGTCGCGCGCCACACGGGCCATGCCGACCAGACGGGTCGCCAGACTGCGTTCATTCTCTACGGGCTGGTGGGATTCGTGGTCCTCGCCGCGTACTCGCGACTCTCCCACCACACGCGCGTGACGGTATCCAAGTCCGACGCAGCCCTCAGCCCGGAATCGCGGCGCATCGTGTTCCGGTTGTCGGCTCTGTTCAGCCTCGATTCACTCGGCGGCGGATTCGCGACACAGGCAATATTCGCCCTGTGGGTGTTCCACAAGTTCGGCCTGTCCATGGGGACACTCGGTTCGGTGTTCTTCGCCGCCGGCATCGTGTCGGCGTTCTCGTCCTTGCTGTCGGTGAGGGTTGCCGCCCGCATCGGCCTGGTGCGCACGATGGTGTTCACGCACATCCCCGCCAGCATCCTGCTGGTCCTCGTCGCACTCGCGCCGAACGTGTGGGTCGCGATGTCGCTGTTCGTCCTCCGTGGCCTGCTCAGCCAGATGGACGTGCCCGTGCGAACCAGCTACGTGATGGCTGTGGTGTCGCCCGCGGAGCGTGCCGCGGCAGCGAGCATCACGAACGTGCCGCGCAGCCTCGCCTCGGCCCTGCCGCCCATGCTCGCCGGCTGGATGCTCGACCAGTCAACGTTCGGCTGGCCGCTGTTGGTCTGTGCGGCGCTGAAGATCACATACGACCTACTGCTGCTGCGCATGTTCAAGGACGTGCGCCCACCCGAGGAACTCTGAGTCGGAGCCGGGCCGGCGGTGCCGGCACCGACTAGCGGCTGGTGGGCTTCAGCGAACCGTTCGCCACGCCGTCGCGCAGCGCGGTCTTCAGGAACTTGCCGGCGGCGTTGCGCGGCAGCGGCTCGTTCATGATCACCACGTGGTTCGGCACCTTGAACGACGAGATCTTTCCGTCGAGGAACTTCCAGAGGTCCTCCGCAGTGATGGTCACGCCCTCCTTCGGGAAGATGGCAACGGCCACCTCCTCGCCGAGACGCTCGTGCGGCACGCCGAAGACGGCAGCCTCGTACACGGCGGGGTGCTCGTAGATGGAGCCCTCGACCTCGGTACAGAACACGTTCTCGCCGCCGCGCAGGATCATGTCCTTGATGCGGTCCTTGATGAAGAGGAAACCCTCGTCGTCGATGTAGCCGCCGTCACCGGTGTGCAGCCAGCCGTTCTCGATGGTCTCGGCGGTCGCATCGGGACGGTTCCAGTAGCCGCGGATCAGCATCGGGCCGAACATCATGATCTCGCCGTACTCGTTCGGGCCGAGCGGCTTCTTCGTGACCGGGTCCCACACCGCCAGCTGCATCGGGCGGATGGCGCGGCCCGTGGATGTCGGGCGGTCGGTGTAGAACTTGCCCGTGTTGCCGGGGCCGAACGCGTTGGTCTCGGTCATGCCGTAGCCCAGCTGCGGCCCGCCTTTCTTGATGCTCTTCGCCACCTTGTCCACCAGCGCGGCAGGTGCGGGTGCGCCACCACCGCCGACGGCCTTCAGCGACGACGTGTCGTACTTGTCGAAATCGGGGTGGTTCACCAGGTCCCAGCTCTGGGTGGGCACGCCGACGAAGTTCGTGATGCGCTCGTCCTGGATTATGGGCAGGGCCTTGCCGGCGTCCCACTTGTACATGATGACCAGCTTCAGGCCGGCCATGAAGCACGACAGCATGACCGGCACGCAGCCCGTCACGTGGAACAACGGCACGATCAGGATGAACGACGTTGGGTACTCGCTCTGCGACATCAGCTTGTCCTCGGGATCGCTCGCGAGCGCGAGGACGCCGTTGCGGGCCGAGAACGCCATCAGGGAGTTCACGACGGCGCGGTGCGTGGACACGGCGCCCTTCGGGCGGCCCGTGGTGCCGGAGGTGTAGAGGATCGTGCAGTCGTCGTCGGGCTGGATGTCCGCAACGAGCGCGCCGAGACCGGACTTCACAACCTTCGACCACTCGTCGATGTCCGGTCCGACCTCTGTCTCGGGGCGCACGATCAGCATCTTCACGCCCATGGCACGAGCCACGTGGTGCGCGGTGTCGATGCGCTGCTGGTCACCGATCAGAACCTTGGCACCACAGTCCTCGAGGGCGAACTTCATCTCGTCCTCGGTCCACCACGCATTGAACGACACGTTCACGGCACCGACGGAGACGATGGCAGCGAACGAGATGATCCATTCGGGGAAGTTGCGCATGGCGACAGCCACCCGGTCGCCCTTCTTCACGCCGTAGGTGTTCACCAGCAGGTGGGCGAGGCCGTCGACCTCGTCCATGACGCGGGCGAACGTGTAGCGCTCGCCCTCGTAGAGGAGGAACGTGGCGTCACCATGGGCGCGGGCGCCCTGCAGAGCGACGGCAAGGTTCTGCGGGGCGTGCTTGAAGACCTCCATCTTCACGCCGAACACTTCTGTCTCTGTCAGCTCGAAGGGCGTGCCCGAACCCGGGTCCAGAACGGCCTTCTGCGCGTCAATCCAGGACAGTGACATGGTGATCCCCCAGGGTTCGTTGTGGTGGTGGAGCTGAGGGGAATTGAACCCCTGACCTCTTCATTGCGAACGAAGCGCTCTGCCAACTGAGCTACAGCCCCGTATTCGGGTGTGGCGGGAAAGTCTATGGGGACACCCTGCCGAGCGTCACATTGACTTGTCGACGGGCCGGGTCAGGCGGCGCGATGATCGCCCAGTCAGCGTCGCCTGGTCAGGCGGCGCGATGATCGCCGTAGTACCGGCGCAGGTACTCCTGGTTGCGGATCTGCACGAGCGTGTAGCAGTACCCGACCAGTGCGATGGCGGCGATGCCGAAGAAATACACCATGGCGGTGGACCCGGTGGTGAATGCGAGGAAGAGGCTGAGTCCGTTCACTGCGAGCAGGCCGTAGAGAACATTGGTGCGGCGTCGGCGGACGATCTCGCGGGGGCTCAGGAACATCTCCTCGGGCGCGAAGTGCTGTCGCTGCATCGCTGCCGTGTGATGGCTACGGCGGTGACGCGGTTCTGTCTGGTCCACCGGCACGAGGTGCGGGCGGCTGTACCCGGCCGGGCGCGGGGCTGCCGAGCGACCGGTGCGGGGCGACTGCCCGGGGCGCTGGGCCGGCGCACCGAGGCGCGGACCGCGGGCGGGCGACGGGGCAAGAGGACGGGCCATGGCGCGCATCGGTGCCTGGGCACGAGGACCCTGTGTGCGCTGGAGGGTGTTCAACTGGCGACGGAAGTCCGACACGGAAGACACGGATCCACCGTCGAAGCGACTGCGCATCAACGGGGGAAGCAGAACGGCCATCCAGGCGGCGCCCACAACAAGAAGAATCAAGGTTCCCATGGGTATCGAGGGACAAGCCTAACGATGGTTTCGGGCGGGGGCGACCACTGTGGCCCCTCCCATTTGAGAGAAAGAGTGAGAATCCGCCGATTCCAACGCGTTTCTCCACAAAACCCCGTGATTTGCCGGGGTCTTGACAAGGGTCACTTCAGCGCCGGTAGTCCCCCGACCGACCCCCGGACTTCTCCCACAGGGCCACATCCGTGATTGTCATCGCCTTGTCGGCGCTCTTGCACATGTCGTAGACGGTGAGGGCCGCGACGGACGCAGCGGTCAACGCCTCCATCTCGACGCCGGTCTGGCCGACGGTCTCGACGGCCGCCTCAATCTCGATGCTCGTCCCGTTCACGGTCAGGTCGACGGAGACCTTGGTGATGGCGAGCGGGTGGCAGAGCGGGATCAAGTCGCTGGTGCGCTTGGCGGCCTGGATGCCGGCGATGCGTGCCACGGCCAGCACGTCACCCTTCTTCATGGACCCGTCCGAAATGGCGGCGGTGACCTCAGCCGTGGTCCGCACGGTGGCGCGGGCGACGGCGCGGCGCTTGGTGGCGGACTTGTCGCCGACGTCGACCATGTGGGCGTTGCCCCGGTCGTCGAGGTGGCTGAATGTCGGCTCGCTCACGGGACGAAGCGTATTGGTGCGGTGCCGATTCTGCGACGGCCGGCCGACATGTTCCGGAGTCGCCGGTGCGGGCCGCTCAGGAGCGTTTCCAGGGCCAACGCACGGCGCGCTTGCCGAGGAAAGCGGCAACCCCTTCGCGCACTTCCCCGCTCTGGTCCATGGCGGACTCCCACTTCATGGTGGTGGCGGGCTTCACCCTGCCGTCCGTGATGACCTCGTGCACCATGGCCTTGGTGGCCACCTGCGTGAGGTGCGACCTCTGCAGCAGCACTGCCACGTAGTCCTGCACCCGCGCACCGAGGTTCGCCACGTCGTGCACCTCGTCCACGAGACCAATGTGCAGGGCACGTGCCGAGTCCACGATGTCGCCGGAGAACATGAGCTGCTTCGTGGCGCTGCCGCCGATGAGCCGCACGGTGCGCTCGAGTGCGTTCGTCGGGTAGACGATTCCGAGCTTGGACGGCGTGATGCCGAACGTCGCGTCCTCGGATGCGAAGCGGATGTCGCACGCGGTGGCGATGCTGACGCCGCCACCGATGCAGTTCCCGCGGATCTCGGCGATCGTCGGGCCGGGGAAGTTCGCGAGCGCCTCTTCGGCCGCCCAGTTGACGCGTGCGTACTCACCGCCCGGGCCGTTCGTGAGTTCGGTGATGTCGGCGCCTGCGCAGAAGTGGTCTCCCGCACCGCGCACGAGAAGAACCCTCACGTCGGGGTTCGCCGAGAGTTCGGTGACACGTTCCGCGAGCGCGCCCCACATGGCAAACGTGATGGCGTTGCGCTTGGCGGGCCTGTTCAACGTGATGGTCGCGACCGCCTCCTCGACCTCCACGATCACCGGGGCCGAATCGAGGGGCATGTCGCCGGTGGCGTCCTGCTGCGGTGGGTTGATGCGGGACACTTCAGCCGCCGATCTGGCTCATGGTGCGGGCCGGACGGACGAAATTGACCTGGCCGATCTGGTGCCCGGCCCACTTCGCTCCGACGGCACGCGTGATGACGTCAGCGATCGCGTCGTCGATCGCCGACGGTGCGCCGCCGCTTCGCAGGATCGACTTGAGGTCGGTCTCATCGGTGGCGAAAAGGCACGTGCGGAACTGGCCGTCACTCGTGAGTCGAACGCGGTCGCAGTCGCCACAGAACGGGTGCGAGACCGACGGGATGACGCCGACGGTCCCCCTGCCGTCGAGGTAGCGCCAGCGGTCCGCCGGCGCAGCACCACGTGCCGGAGCCGGCTCCAGCGGGAACTCCGCGGAGATCGAGGCGACGATCTCGTCCTGGGTGACGACCTTCGCGCGTTCCCACTCGTTGGTGGCATCGAGCGGCATGAACTCGATGAAACGGACCTCCACGTTGTTGTCGCGTCCGTAGCGCGCCATGTCGAGAATCTCGTCGTCGTTCGCCCCGCGCTCCACGACGGCGTTCACCTTCACGGGGTCAAACCCGACGGTCTGTGCCTCACGGATGCCGGCGAGAACGTTCTCCAGCTCGTCGCGGCGCGTCATGGCGAGGAAGCGGTCACGCTGCAACGAGTCGAGGCTGACGTTCACGCGGTCGAGGCCGGCGTCGCGCAGCTCGGCCGCGATGTTGCGCAGGGTCGCCCCGTTCGTGGTGAGGGCCAGGTCGGGCTTGCGGCCGTCCGCCAGGCGCAGCGCGGCAAGACGCGAGATGAGCTGCGGCAGGTGGGCCCGCACGGTGGGCTCACCGCCGGTGAGGCGCAGGCTGTCCACCCCGAACCGCTCCACGCAGATGCGCGCGACGCGCTCGATCTCCTCGTACGTCAGCACCTCGGCGCGGTCGAGCCACGTCATCCCTTCGGCCGGCATGCAGTAGGTGCAGCGGAAGTTGCACCGGTCGGTCACGGAGATGCGCAGGTCGCGCACCACGCGCCCGAATCCGTCGACCAAGTCCATGGCGGAAGCCTAGGCAGTGGTGGGCAGGTGTCCGCCAGCGCCGAGCAGGGTCACGAGGACCTCGTCGCCCGCACCGACCCCGTTGCCGTCGGGGATCTCGACGAGGGCGTTGGCAAGGGCCGTGGCGGCAAGCTGGTGACTGGCCTGTGCAGCGACGCGGGCGACGTGGATGCGGCCGTCGGCACCCCACGACGCGACACAGCGGTCGAAGTGCACCTTGCCGTCGGGCTGGCGCGCGACTGCGTAGTCGATGATCCCCTTCACGCGGCGGCGGCCGGTCATGGAATCCGCGGTGTGCATCATGATCTCGAGTGCGGGCCGCGCGATTAGCTCGAAACTGACGAGGCTGCTGACGGGGTTCCCCGGCAGGCCGAACACGGGCACGTTCACACCGTCGTCGTTGCGGAGCGTTCCGAACGCGAAGGGCTTCGCGGGCTTCATGGCGACCTGGAACCACGACATGTCGGCGATGCGCGACAGCACCGACTTCACGATGTCGTAGTCACCCATGCTGACGCCGCCGCTGGTGACGAGTGCGTCGAGGCCGTCGTTGTTCACAGCGGTGCGCAACGCGGACTCGAGTTCCGTCTCGTCGTCGCGCACGATGCCGAGGTCGACTGCCTCTGCACCGGCTTCTGAGACGAGCCGCAGCAACATGGTGCGGTTGCTCTCGCGGATCTGGCCCGGTTGCAGCGGGGAGCCGTCGTCGACGAGTTCATCGCCGGTACTGATGACACCGACGCGCGGTCGCGGCCACACGGAGACGGTGCGCGCGTTCACGGTGCTGAGCACCGCCTGCACCGCGGCAGTGACGAGGGTGCCGGCACGCAGCGGCACCTCGCCCCGCACGACGTCACTGCCCGCGCGGCGGATCCCGTCACCCGCGCTCACGGAGCGGTTGATGCGCACGCGGTCGTCACCGACACGCTCGGTGTCCTCCACCATGACGATTGCGTCGCAACCATCGGGAAGAGGGGCACCGGTCATGATGCGCACGGCCGTGCCGGTCTCGACCGATGCGACATGCTGGG
>Ga0208783_10000866_pt1:0-12500 | contig 18391 bp, 11 predicted proteins | sample DEB19_08_DNA_2_FD_184529 | JGI IMG/M metagenome (GOLD analysis project Ga0208783, IMG submission 184529) | Aqueous microbial communities from the Delaware River and Bay under freshwater to marine salinity gradient to study organic matter... | ecosystem: Environmental > Aquatic > Marine...
GGCTACGCCCCGGGCTCGTGGTCGGCCGAGCGCCGCGCGAGGCCCGCCTCCTGACGCCTCCCACGGGCCGGAGGAAGCGAGCCACGGCCAGGTCCGGCCGGTTTGCCGGACCGAGGCCTCGAAACTAGGGTCGTCCTCGTGGCGAGCGATGCAGGAGTCCATGCCGGGGGCCCGTCCGAGGGGATCCCGCGCTGGCGCGAAGCCCTGTCGCGGGAGGAGATCCGGGAACTCGTGACCCACCGCGACCTGCGCTCCGTCCTCGCGCTGGCCGTCGACTGGGGTCTCGTCTTCGCCTCCTTCGCGCTGGTCGCCCGGTGGCCGAATCCGGCGACGATCGTGCTCGCGCTGTTCGTGATCGGCACCCGCCAGCTCGGCCTCGCGATCCTCATGCACGACGCCGCCCACCACGCGCTGTTCCGCGATCGCCGGGTCAACGACCTGGTCGGCAACTGGCTCTGCGCCTACCCGGTGTGGGCGGACGTCGGGCCCTACCGCGCCTACCACCTCCAGCACCACGCGAAGAACTGGACGGCCGAGGATCCCGATCTCGGGCTCGTGCTCCCTTTCCCGATCACCGCGGCGAGCCTGCGTCGCAAGATCCGGCGCGACCTCACCGGGCGAACCGGTTGGAAGCGGGCGAAGGCGACGCTCCGCCGCGATCTCGGCCTCTCGAAGGGACGGCAGTCGCGCACCTTCGGCGGAGTCCGCAACCTGCGCGGCGTCGCGCTGACGAATCTCGCGCTCTTCCTCGCGCTCGCAGCCGGCGGACACCCCGCCCTCTACCTCCTGTGGGTGGTCGCCTGGTTCACCACGTTCCAGCTCGTCACCCGCATCCGCGCGATCGCCGAACACGCGATGGCGCCCGACCCTTCCGACCCGATGCGGAACACCCGCACCACGCTGGCAAGTCCCCTCGAGCGGCTCTTCGTCGCGCCGAACCGGGTGAACTACCACCTCGAGCACCACCTCCTCATGACGGTGCCGCACTACAACCTGCCGCGGCTGCACGAGATGCTGCGAGACCGCGGGGCGCTCGATGGAGCCTGGATCGCGCGAGGCTATCTCGGCGTGCTGCGCGAGGCCGCTTCCCGGCCGGCGTAGCGGGCCCGGGAGCCCAACTCCTCCTCGATGCGGAGGAGCTGGTTGTATTTCGCCACCCGCTCCGAGCGCGCAGGCGCGCCGGTCTTGATCCGGCCCGCCCCGGTCGCGACGGCGAGGTCGGAAATGAAGACGTCCTCGCTCTCGCCGGAGCGGTGGGAGACCATCTGCCCGTACCCGGCCTTGCGGGCGGTCTCCATGGTGTCGAGGGTCTCGGTGACCGAACCGACCTGGTTCAGCTTCACCAGGATCGCGTTTCCGACCTTCGCCTCGATGCCGCGCTCGAGCCGGGACTTCTGGGTGACGAACAGGTCGTCGCCGACGAGCAGCGTGCGGTCGCCGAGCGCGCCGGTGAGCTTCGCCCATCCGGCCCAGTCGTCCTCCGCGAGGCCGTCCTCGATCGAGACGATCGGGAACCTGCGACACCAGTCCTGCCAGAGGGCGACCATCTCGTCACTGGTCTTCTTCTCGCCGGTCGTGCGGGCGAGCGAATACACCCCGCCCTCGAAGAGCTCGGTCGTCGCCGGGTCGAGCGCCAGGACGACCTGGTCGCCCGGCTTGTAGCCGGCCTTTTCCACCGCGCGCAGCAGCAATTCCGGCGCATCCTCGTTGCGGGCCAATGCCGGGGCGAAGCCGCCCTCGTCGCCGACTCCGACCGAGAGTCCCTTCTCGTGGAGGATCTTCTTCAGCGCGTGGTAGCACTCGCTCCCGGCGCGGAGCGCGTCCGAGAACGTCGGGAATCCGATCGGCGCGAGCATGAACTCCTGGAAATCGACGCCACCCACGGCGTGCTGGCCGCCGTTCAGCACGTTCATGAAGGGCACCGGCAGCAGGGTCGCGTCGTCGCCGCCGAGCCAGCGATAGAGTGGGACTCCGGCCGCGTTCGCCGCCGCCCGGGCCGTCGCCATCGAGACCGCGAGCACGGCGTTCGCGCCGAGCGTCTTCTTCAGCGGTGATCCGTCGGCGGCGAGCATCGCCTCGTCGACCTTGCGCTGCTCGCGAGCGTCGAGCCCGGCGACGGCCTTCGCCAGCGGGCCGCGCACGTTCGCGACCGCCTGGCGTACGCCGGCGCCGGCGTAGCGGTCGCCATCCCCGTCGCGAAGCTCGAGCGCCTCGTGGGCCCCGGTCGACGCGCCGCTCGGGACGATGGCCGAACCGGATGCTCCGCCAGCCAGGTGGACCTCCGCCTCCACGGTGGGCTTGCCGCGCGAGTCGAGGACTTCGCGGGCGTGGACACGGGTGATCGCGGTGGGCGCACTCATGCTCGAGAACCTCCGGCGTTTCCCCTGCGATAACCCAAGCGAGCCGACGGGTCGAGCGCCGCCCGGCCCCGGCGGTCCGGGCGGCTCCGGTGCGTCCCGGGACGGCTCGCTCACCCGGGACCCGCGCGCGCTCGATCTCCGGCACCGAAGGCCTGCGACGCCCCTCGCCTCCGCATCGGTGCAGTGCAGCGCGACACGCATGCACGGCGAACATGTTCGTCTCGCGATGACGTTTTGGCAGTGTCGGACGGAAACGACCGCGTGATAGCGCCGCGTTCGGGCAAGGCGATCGACATGCCGGCCACGAAGGGAGGACGCAGTGGACTCGACGCACATCACGACAGGCGCAGGGACCCCGTCACGACGAGGCCCCTCTCGGCAGAGCTCGTCGGTACTTCGGATCTCCGCCGCCCGAATCGGGCCGGCCGCTTGCGGCGTCCTCGCGACGCTCCTCGCATCGGCGACCGCGACCGAGGCCGTGGTCACCTCGGATCTCTGTAGCGGAGACCCCTGCACGATCTCGGGGTCGTGGACGCTCCCGCCGGGGACACGCCTCGACTTCGGGCCGACGACGGCGCTCCGCCTGAAGGCAGGCACGACCGTGAGCGTCGGGCCCGGTAGCGGCTCGCGGGTCCTCGGATTGCTCGCGGGCTCGATCGTCCTCGAACCCGGTGCGCGGATCCTGGGCGGCGGCGACGATGCCGTCGTCCTCCTGGAGGCCCGTCGAGGCGACGTGGAGCTCCAGGCGGCCGGCACGACGGGCTCCCGGATCCTGGTCGACGCAACCGCAGGATCGACCCGGTCCGGATCGGCAGGCTCGATCGGGATCGAGGCCGCCGGATCGATCACCATCGCCGGGACCCTGGACGCGAGCGCTTCGGGTGAAGACTCCGCGGGTGGTTCGATCGATCTCGTGGCCGGCGGATCGGTAGCGCTTTCCCGCGACGTGGCCTTCGGCGCTTCGGGGCCCGGCTCGTGGGGCGGAACGTTCTCGGTCGAGGCCGGCGGACCGGTCTCGATCGGGGGCGCCCTGCTCGGGGCGGGAACGGGTCAAGGGGGCGAGGTCGCGATCGCGAGCCTCTCCGCGATCAGCGTCACGCGTCGGGTCGATCTCGCGGGGGGCGCGCCCGACGGTGCCGGTGGCGCCCTCTCGCTCGTGGCGGACGGCGACGTCGCGCTCTCGCAGGTGACGGCCGGCGGCGGCAGCGGCTCGGACGGCAACTGCGGCGACGGTGGAAGCGTCACCATCGACGCGGGTGGCGCGATCGCACTCGGCGGACCGCTCACGCTCTCCGGCGGCGTCGACTGCAGTGGCGGGAGCCTCGATGCGACCGCAGGAACGACCTTCGGCCAGGCCTCCGCGGCTTCGCTCACCGCCACCGGAGGATGGAGCGGCGGGGACGTCGCGATTCGGGCGGCAGGAGCCACGACGCTGCGAGGCTTCGACGTCTCGGGCCGGGACGGTGGGGGCTCCATGGACGTGCTGTCGACCGCGGGGACGATCGACCTGCTCGGGGTGATCGATGCGAGCGGGACCGGGACCGACGGCACCCCCGGCTCGATCGTCGTCCAGGGCTGCCAGGTGTCCATCGCCGCGACGGCGCGCCTGCTCGCGACCGGCGACTTCCACCTCGAGCCCTACGGGCGGATCCGCCTGGTCGCGGGGGGGCCGCTCTCGGTCGCCGGCGTCCTGCGCGCGGAGTGGGTCAACGAGCTCGTCGTGCGCGCGGGCACACCGAGTCTCGTCGCAGGCTCCCAGCTCGCCCCCTCCCCGTCCGTGCGCATCGACCCGGGACTCCCGACCTGCGTGCAGCTCGCCGTCTGCGGAGACGGGGTGCTCGATCCCGGCGAGGCCTGCGACGACGGGGGCAATGCTCCCTGCGACGGCTGCTCGTCGGACTGCATGCGGGTCGACGGCGTGTGCGGCGACGGCACGACCGAGTGCGGAGAAGCCTGCGACGACGGAAACCTCCTCGACGGCGACGCCTGCGCGCGCGATTGCAGGCTGCCCGGGGCCGCGGCGAACCGCTGGGTCGGCTCGACGGTGAACCACGGCTGCTTCGCGCAGTGGATCCTCTCGGCCGACGACGTGCGTTCGAACGACAAGACGGGGTTCCCGGCGCTCGACCAGTTCTGCGTCGACGGAGACGAGGGTTGCGACCACGACGGGCGCAACGACATGGCCTGCTCCTTCGAGGCCCGGATCTGCGTCCGTGGCGACGACCCGAGACTCCCGGAGTGCAGTGCGAACGTCGCCCCGATCGCCGACGTCGTCGTCCGGTCCCCGTCCGCACTCGCGGCGGGCTCGGCGGTGGATCGGGCGAACACCGCGGCGATCGCCTCGGCGCTGCGCGCGCTGGGCGGCACCGTGCGGGTCGGCTCGACCACGGTCCAGTCCGGACCGGCCGTCGAAGCCTTCGAGAGCTGCACGGCTCCGTTCCGGCTCTCCGTGCCCCGCACCGCCACGGCCCAGCGATACGAACTCTTCACCCTCGGGGCCCACGATGTCGGGGGAGCCACCATGGACTCGGTCCGGATGCGCCTCCACTGCCTGCCGAACGACTCGATTTGCGGAAACGGCATGCTCGAGGTGACGGAGACCTGCGACGACGGGAATCGGTCCGACTGCGACGGCTGTTCCTCCCGGTGCCGCGTCGAGCGCTGTGGCGACGGAATCCGGCAGTGCGGCGAGGAGTGCGACGCGGGGGCCGCGAACGGACCCGGGGGGCCCTGCACGAGCGAGTGCACGGACCCCGCCCCGACCCTCCGCATCCCCGGCGGGGGAACCCGCAGCCTCGACTGCGGCCACGAGTTCGCCGTACGACTCGATCCCGGGCGCATTCGCAACGACCCGACTGGCGTCGCTCGCCCCGACCAGGAGTGCGTCGACAACAACCCTCTCTGCGACCTCGATCCGAGCCCCGGAACGTGCACCTTCCGGCTGTGGTCGTGCGTCGGCGGTGCCGACGAACGTCTCGCCTGCCCTGCCGCTCCGATCGAGTCCTGGCAGGTCGTCGAGCCGAAGAGTCGATCCACGGGACGACAACTGGACGCTCGCAATGCCCTGCTCCGGGCGCTCGAGTCGCTGCCTCGTCCGGCGGGGCCCGGGGAGCTGTGCACGCCTCCCTACGAGGTCGCGGTCCCCGTGGCCGGAAAGGGGATCCGTTTGAAACCGAAGGTCCGCTACCAGGGCCTTCCCAACTCCGACGCGGACACGATCAGGCTCCGCTGCCTTCCCTTCGCTGCTCCCTGAAGCCGTGCGGCGGGGCCGCCGGGCCCGGGGAGCACCCCGGCCCGGCGGTCTCGTCCGCGTCGGCCGGGGGAGGTTCGCGGAGAGGCCCGGGGGGCCGCTCAGAGCCCGATCATCTTCGCCATGTAGTGGATCATCGTCTCGTCGGCCCCGCCCCCGATCGAGATCAGGCGGGAGTCGACGAAGGCGCGCCCTGCGGCGCTCTCGGTCATGTATCCCATTCCGCCGTGGAGCTGGATGCACTCGTCGGCCACGTAGCGCGAGGTCCGTCCCACCACGAGCTTCGCCATCGAGATCTCGAGCGTCGCGTCCTCGCCGCGGATCCGCTTGCGAATGCAGGAGTGGACGAGCTCCCGGTCCGCCGTGATGCGGGTCAGCATCTCGACCAGCTTGAACTGCGTCACCTGCATCTTGCTGAGCGGTTTTCCGAAGAGCACCCGCTGCTCGCAGTGCTTCCTCGTGATCTCCCAGATCGCGCGAGACGACGCGTTCGAGCTGACGCACGCGACCAGGCGCTCGTCCTGGAACTGCATCATCTGCTGCTGGAAGCCTCGCCCGACCTGCCCGATCGTGTTCGACACGGGGACCCGCACGTCCTCGAAGAAGAGGAGCCCCGTGTCCGAGCCGCGGTTCCCGATCTTGTCGAGCAGGCGGTAGGTGAATCCCGGCGAGTCGGTCGGCACGACGATCTGCGAGAAGCCCTGGTAGCCGGCCGAGGGGTCGGTCACCGCGAGCAGGCACAGGAAGTCCGCCGTCGCGGTGTTGGTGATGTACATCTTCGAGCCGTTGATCACCCAGTGATCGCCGTCCCGGACGGCGCGCGTCTTGATGCCGGCGACGTCGGACCCGGCGTCGGGCTCCGTCACCGCGATGGCGCCGACCATCTCTCCCTTGATCGCCGGAACGAGGTAGCGCTGGCGGAGGTCGTCGGAGCCGAACTGGTGGAGCGATGGCGTCGCCATGTCGGTGTGGGCGCTGATGCCCATCGTCACGCCGGCGTTGTCCGAGCGGGCGAGCTCCTCGAACAGCACCGCCGAGTAGGACCAGTCGAGTCCGGATCCGCCCCAGCGGGGCTCGTAGCGGATGCCGAGCATCCCGAGATCGCCCATCCGCCGGTACAGGGACTTGTCGACCCGGCCCGCCTCGTCGAACTCGCGGGCGCGCGGGGCCAGCTCTTCCTGCACGAACTTGCGCACCGTGCCCCGAAAGGCCTCGTGCTCGGGCGTGGCGTAGATCTCTCCGCTCATGGTTCCATCCTCCCGGGGAAACACCCCGAACCTAGCCCGCGACCTCGGGGTCGCGCCAGAGCCGCCGGCCCACGGCGGCCGCGACCCGCGCGACGAGACCCGGGGCCACCCCCGCGACGACGGCCAGGAGCTTCGCCGCCGGCGTGAGCACGATGCGGGGTCTCCCGCGCTCGCTGGCCTCGAGCACGAGCTCGGCCGCGCGCCTCACGTCCATCGACACGAACGGCGAGCGAAGCCAGCCGGCGACCCCCGGCGGCAGGCCCGGCACGCCCGCGACGCCGTGCGTAGCCTTCACCTCGGCTGCCGGGCGAAGGAAGCCGGGACAGGCGAGCGTGATCCCGACGCCGCGCGGCTCCCACTCCGCGCGGGCGCTCTCGGTCAGGCCGACCAGGGCGAACTTGCCGGTCGCGCAGGCCGAGAGGAGCGGCCCGCCGACCAGCCCCTCGATCGCCGACACGTTGACCACCCGGCCCCCGCCCCGCGCGGCGAAGACGGGCCACGCAGCCTGCATCGCCTCGGCAGGTGCCAGGACGTGAAGGGCCAGCGACGACCGAATCGCGTCCGGGTGGAGCCCGACGAAAGGGGCTGCCGAGATCGCGCCGGCATTGTTCACGAGCAGGTCGAGCCCTCCGAATTCCGAGACGGCTCGCTCGACGGCGCGGCGAGCGGAGCCCTCGATCTCCAGGTCGCCGGCCCATGCCAGGAGCCGCGCGCGGGGGAACTCGCCGGCGAGCGCCTCCCTCGCGGCCTCGATGCGCACCGGGTCCCGAGCGACGAGCGCCACCGCCCATCCCCGCGCCGCGAGAAGGCGCGCCATCTCGAACCCGAGCCCACGCGAGGCGCCGGTGACGAGAGCGGTCTTCTGGATCTCCCCGGGATGCTCTGCCATCGTCTCGCGGTAGGTGGTTGCCACGCACTCTCCGGCCGTCGAGGCGGCACGTGCCCCCGCGAGCGATCCGCGGTCGCGCCGCACCGGCACGGGATCACCGCTGCGACGGGTGACGCCCGACATCGGTCTCGACCACTTCCGGATGGCGGTCAATCGGTCCGGACCCGGCGGTTCGGCGTCGCCGGTCCGCCGGTCCCGCCGACGGGAGGTCCCCGCGTGACCGGCAAGACCTGCATCGTGACCGGGGCGACCTCGGGAATCGGCCGGGCGACGGCCGTCGCGCTCGCCGCCCGGGGATCTCGCCTCGGAATCGTCGCCCGCGACCCCGGGCGGGCTCGCGAGACCGTCGCGGCGATCCGGGCGGCCGGCGGCGACGAGCCGCTGGTCTTCCTCGGAGATCTCGCCTCGCAGCGCGAGATCCGTCGCGTCGCGAGCGAGATCCTCGACCGCTGCCCACGCATCGACGTGCTCGTGAACAACGCGGGGATCGTCAACCTTCACCGGACGACGACCGTCGACGGCCACGAGTCCGTCTTCGCCGTGAACCACCTCGCCTACTGGTCGCTCACGCTGCTCCTGCTCGACCGCCTTCGGGAGAGCGCGCCGTCGCGGATCGTGAACGTCTCCTCGGACGCTCACAAGCTCGTGGACGGGATCGCCTTCGACGATCCCGGGTTCGCCCGGGGATGGTCCACCATGAAGGTCTACGGGCACTCGAAGCTCGCGAACATCCTGTTCACGCGCGAACTCGCTCGCCGGCTCGAAGGCACGGACGTCACCGCCACGTGCCTCCACCCGGGCGCGGTCGCGACCGGGCTCGGCAAGAACAACGGGCGCGTGGCCCGCTTCCTGATTGCGATGCTCCGCCCGTTCTTCCGGACACCGGAGTCGGGGGCCGAGACGTCGATCCACCTCGCTTCGTCCCCCGCGGTCGAAGGGCGGAGCGGTGGCTACTTCGCGAGTTGCCGGGAGCGCTCTCCCTCGGCCGCGGCGCGGGACGACGTCGCCGCGCGGCGCCTCTGGGAGCTCAGCACTCGTCTCACCGGGATCGGTCTCGACGAGGCCGGGAGGGTCTTCTCGTGAACGAGACGCTCATGGTCGTCCTCCAGGTCGCCGCACTCGTGTTCGCCGTGTGCGTCCACGAGTCTGCCCACGGACTCGCAGCGCTCTGGTGCGGCGATCCGACCGCGCGGGACCTCGGACGCATCTCGCTGAACCCGCTGCGGCACGTCGATCCCTTCGGATCGATCCTGCTCCCCGCCATGCTCGCGTTCTCCGGCGCGCCGGTGTTCGGCTGGGCGCGGCCCGTCCCGGTCGCTCTCGCCCGCACTCGCGATCCCAAGTTCGCGAACCTGGTGGTGTCGGCGGCGGGTCCGCTCTCGAACGTGGTCCTCGCGATCGCCTTCGCGTTGCTGGCGACGCGGATCCGCGGCCTCGAGGCGGCCGGTCCGCTCGCGGTGAAGTTGTTCTGGTTCGCAGCCTTCTCCGTGATCGTGAACGTCGCGCTCGCGATCTTCAACCTGATTCCCGTTCCCCCGCTCGACGGTTTCGGCGTGCTCGAGGGGCTCCTTCCGCACTCGTTCGACGGACTGACGTCCGCGCTCCGTCGACTCGGCATGCCGATCCTGCTCGCGCTCATCTTCACGGGAGCCCTGAACGGCATCCTCCGCCCGGCGCAGCGCGCAGCCATCGGGTGGCTGCTCGGTCGTCCCTGAGGGCATCGCGACCGCCCGCCGCAGCGCGGACGGCCGACGCCTTCGGCGCGTGACCGTGGCGCGGGCGGACCGCGCGACTCGTCTTCAGTCTCCCGCGGCGAGCATCTCCGCGTAGCCTTCCCGGAAGGAGGGAAAGCGGAACCGGAAACCGGAGGCACGGAGACGCCGGTTGCTGCAACGCTTGTTCGACGCGTTTGCGCCGCGTCGGGCCTCGGACGCCTCGGGGACGCGTGGAGGGCGCGGCAAGCCCATCCTGTCGGCGAGCCAGTCGTACACGGCGCACTGCTCGGCCGGCTCGTCGTCGACACCGACCCAGGCTCCGCCCGCCTCGTCGATCCGAAGGAGGTGGCGGACCGCTTCCGCCGCATCCTCGACGTGAATCCGGTTGGTCCAGCGTGGGCCTCCCTCCACGCAGGTCGCCCGGCCGCTTCGGACGAGATCGAGAAGCCTCGTGCGCCCCGGTCCGTAGATTCCGCCGAGGCGAAGGCTCGATGCAGCGACACCGAGGCGGGAGGCGTGTTCCGCGAGCACGGCCTCGGCCTCCAGCATCACCCGGCCACTGAAGCCGGGCGGCTCGGTCGCGGAGGTCTCGTCGACCCACTCGCCGCCGGTCTGGCCGTAGACGCCCGTGCTCGAGGTGAAGACCATCCTCGCGGGCACGCTGCCCGAGGCCGCGAGGCCGTTCAGGAGGTTGCGAAGACCGTTCACGTAGACCGCCCGGTAGGCGTCCTCGGCGCTGGAGTCGGCGGCCGCGGCGAAGACCAGGCAGGTCACACCGGCGGGGAGTCGCGTCATCTCCTCGGGTCGTCGAAGGTCGATCGCGACCGGCTCCACGCCGGGAGGCAGGTGGTCCGGACGCCGTCGCAGTCCGAACACGGAGGCCCCGTCGGCGACCAGGACTCGCGCGAGCGCCGAACCGACGTCGCCGCATCCCGCGACGAGGATTCTCTCTCCCTTCATGCCGACCTCCTTGCACCCGGCCTGCGGGAGCCGCGACGACCGCCACCCGCGGGAGAGCAGCCTGCGGGCCCCCAGGAGGCCGCCGCATCTCCGCCTGCCTCGAGGGCGTCGGGGGCTGGCGGGTGTGAACGATCGTGGTACCGTTTACGCATGTCGGACTCCAAGGAAGCGGTCATCCTCGTCGGTCACGGCGGCATTCCCTCGGATTGCCCCGGGGACCTCGTCTCGGAGCTCAAGCGCCTCGAGGGCATGCGGCGAGCGCGCGGCCAGGTGGAGATGAGCCCTCGCGAGGCCGAACTCGACAAGCAGGTCCGCGAATGGCCGCGAACCCCGAAGACGGATCCCTACGGAGCCGGCCTGGAGCAGATCGCGGTCCGCCTTCGCGAGCGCGTCGCCCCGCGAAAGCTCGTCGTGGCCTACAACGAGTTCTGCGCGCCGAGCCTCGAGGACGCCATCGCGGACCTGGTGGCCGAGGGCACGAGGACCATCCTCCTGACCACCACGATGTTCACCCCGGGCGGATCCCACTCCGAGCAGGAGATTCCGGAGATCGTCGAGCACGCGCGGAAGCTCCACCCCGGAGTCGACATCCGGTATGCCTGGCCGTTCGATCTCGAGCGGGCGGCCGACTTCCTCGCCGACCAGCTCGGGCGCGCCTGAGACTCCTTCCCCCTGCCGGGTCGCAGCCTCGCAGGACTTTCGGGGGCCGCGCTACTCGGCCGGCGTCGCGAAGGCGCCCGCGAGCTGTCTCAGGACGTCGCTGGTCGTGACCGGCCGGGTCGGGTCGAGCGTCGGGGCGAGTCCGCCCCGCACGCTCTTCACCGACAGGTCCACGTCGGGCGACTTCGCTCGAAGTGCTGCGGCCGTGCAGAGTTCTCTCGGCCGATGCGAGAAGGCATCGAGCCGGAAGATCCGCAGGGCGTTCTCGTGGGTGATCCGGTTCACGTCCTCGTCGGAGACGCCCCCGAGGCTGCGAGACAGGATCTCCGGCGAGTTCGGCCACGTCGTGTCCGAGTGCGGGTAGTCGCACTCCCAGGTGATCGTGTCGAGGCCGACCCGGTCGCGCAGCACGATCCCGGTCGCGTCGTCGATGAAGCAGGTCACCATGTGTTCGCGCCAGACCTCGCTCGGACGCTTGCCGCCGAAGTCCTGGTGGGTCCATGCATGGTGATGCTCGTGAACGTAGTCGGCCCGCTCGAGGAAGTACGGGATCCAGCCGATTCCTCCCTCGGAGAGTGCGATGCGGAGCTTCGGGTACCGCTTCAGGACGCTCGACCAGAGGATGTCGGCCGCGAAGTCGACGATCTTCATCGGCGTCGTGGTGATCATGACGTCGACCGGCGCCTCCATGGAATTGAAACTCATGCCGGCGCCCGAGCCGATGTGCACGGCGACGACCGTGCCCTCGTCGGAGCAGGCGCGCCAGATCGGGTCCCAGTGCTCGCTGTGAAAGCTGGGGAAGCCGAGCTTCTCGGGGCTCTCCGTGAAGCTCAAGGCGTGGCACCCCTTGCGCGACAAGCGGCGCACCTCTTCCGCGGTCGCGGCCGGATCCCACATCATCGGAAGCCCGAGCGGGATGAAGCGCCCCGGGTAGGCCCCGCACCAGTCCTCGACGTGCCAGTCGTTGTAGGCCTGCACGAGGACCGCGGAGAGCGCCTTGTCGGCGTGCTCCGCGAACTTCATGCCGGTGAAGGTCGGAAACGAGGGGAAGCACATCGAGGCGAGCACCCCGTTGGCGTTCATGTCGCGGATCCGCTCGTGGACGTTCCAGCATCCGGGGCGGATCTGCTCGTAGGAGGTCGGCTCCATCCCGTACTCCTCGGGCGGGCGTCCGACGACCGCGTTCAGAGCCAGGTTGGGGATCTGTTTGCCGTCGAAGATCCAGACGTCGGAGCCGTCCTTCTTGCGGACGACCCGGGGGGCCGCGTCCCGGTACTGGACGGGCAAGGCCCGCTGGAACATGTCGGGGGGCTCGACGACGTGGTCGTCGACGCTGACGAGGATCATGTCTTCGGGGCGCATTCGCTTCACCTCGAGGCAGGACCCGCGTGCTCGATGCACCCGGGTCCCGTGGCTGCT
>Ga0208783_10000866_pt1:15000-18391 | contig 18391 bp, 11 predicted proteins | sample DEB19_08_DNA_2_FD_184529 | JGI IMG/M metagenome (GOLD analysis project Ga0208783, IMG submission 184529) | Aqueous microbial communities from the Delaware River and Bay under freshwater to marine salinity gradient to study organic matter... | ecosystem: Environmental > Aquatic >...
ATTTGATTAGCCTTTCACCCCTACCCACAGCTCATCCGAGAAGTTTTCAACCTTCACCAGTTCGGGCCTCCAGCTCGTGTTACCGAGCCCTCACCCTGGCCATGGGTAGATCATCCCGCTTCGGGTCTACTCCCAGCGACTCGACGCCCGTTTCGGACTCGCTTTCGCTCCGGCTCCACCTGTTACGGCTTAACCTTGCCGCTAAGAGTAAGTCGCAGACTCATTATGCAAAAGGCACGCGGTCAGACATCCGCCGGCGAACCGACGGAAACGTCCTCCCACTGCTTGTAAGCACACGGTTTCAGGTACTATTTCACTCCCCTCACTGGGGTGCTTTTCACCTTTCCCTCACGGTACTTGTTCACTATCGGTCGCGAGTTAGTATTCAGCCTTGGAAGATGGTCCTCCCAGCTTCCCACGGGATTCCACGTGTCCCGCGGTACTCGGGAACGGCATCCAGAGAGACCGACGCGTTTCGTGTACGGGACTCTCACCCCCTCTGGTCGTCCTTTCCAGGATCGTTCCACTACACGTCGATTTTGTAACTCTCCGGGTAAACCCCGATGCCGCCCCACAACCCCGGGAGTATCGCTACCCCCGGTTTGGGCTCTTTTGTTTCCCTTTTCGCTCACCGCTACTGGGGGAATCTCATGTTGATTTCTTTTCCTGGGGGTACTGAGATGTATCACTTCCCCCCGTTCGCCTCGTGCGACTATGAATTCATCGCACGATGACTGGCCATTACGCCAGCCGGGTTGCCCCATTCGGAAATCTCCGGATCAAAGCCTGCTTAGCGGCTCCCCGAAGCTTATCGCAGCTTGCCACGCCCTTCATCGCCTTCTCGCGCCAAGGCATCCACCGTGTGCCCTTAGTAGCTTGACCGCCATTGAGCGAGCTACCACGCTTGAACACTCTGTTCATCGGAAAATTGCCCAGTATGCAGTTGTCAAAGAGCCCGGAGCGACACTCGCGCCGACCACACGGGGCGGCACTCGAAATCGTATGTCTCCGGCCGGAACGCTGAATGCGGTCCCCTCGAGCCCCGCGCTGCGGGAACCGAGGCCACCGAACTCGGCCTCTGCCTTCTCGATGCGAACGCCAGCGCGGGGACGGGGCCAGGGATGGAGCTGAAGGGGATCGAACCCTCGACCTCCGGCTTGCAAAGCCGGCGCTCTCCCAGTTGAGCTACAGCCCCTCGAGGCGGCGCTGATCGTCGTCCTTTTCGAATCCTCCCATCGACGGCCCCGAGCGGCAACACCCGATCGAGTGGGCCTAGGAAGATTCGAACTTCCGACCTCACCCTTATCAGGGGTGCGCTCTAGCCACCTGAGCTATAGGCCCCAATCAACCTCTCGTTTCGCGACCGCGGGAAGGCCCCGGTCCCTCAAAACTGAATAGTAGCGCTGAGAATCGAATCTCGGTCCGTCATGATCGGACATGAACTCGTGCCTTTCGGCCCGAGATTGACCAGGAAGTCCTGGTAGGACTCCTTAGAAAGGAGGTGATCCAGCCGCAGGTTCCCCTACGGCTACCTTGTTACGACTTCACCCCAGTCACCAGTCATACCATAGGCGGCTGCCCCCCTTGCGGGTTGGCCCACCGACTTCCGGTACAACTGACTCCCATGGTGTGACGGGCGGTGTGTACAAGGCCCGGGAACGTATTCACCGCGGCGTGCTGATCCGCGATTACTAGCGATTCCAACTTCATGGAGTCGAGTTGCAGACTCCAATCCGAACTGAGGACGGCTTTTTGGGATTCGCTCCCCCTCGCGGGTTTGCTGCCCTTTGTACCGTCCATTGTAGCACGTGTGTAGCCCTGGACATAAGGGCCATGAGGACTTGACGTCATCCCCACCTTCCTCCTGCTTAACGCCGGCAGTCCTCTTAGAGTGCCCAGCTTTACCTGATGGCAACTAAGAGCAGGGGTTGCGCTCGTTGCGGGACTTAACCCAACATCTCACGACACGAGCTGACGACAGCCATGCAGCACCTGATCCACCGGTCCCCGAAGGGAAGGCTCCATCTCTGGAGTTGTCCGATGTTGTCTAGCCCAGGTAAGGTTCTGCGCGTTGCGTCGAATTGAACCACATGCTCCACCGCTTGTGCGGGCCCCCGTCAATTCCTTTGAGTTTTAGCCTTGCGGCCGTATTCCCCAGGCGGGGCACTTAATGCGTTAGCTGTGGCACCGCAGGGGTCAATACCCGCGACACCTAGTGCCCATCGTTTACGGCGTGGACTACCAGGGTATCTAATCCTGTTTGCTCCCCACGCTTTCGCGTCTCAGCGTCAGTCACCGTCCAGAAGGCCGCCTTCGCCACCGGTGTTCTTCCAGATATCTACGCATTTCACCGCTACACCTGGAATTCCACCTTCCTCTCCGGGACTCTAGTCTCGCAGTTTCCAGCGCACTTCCCGGGGTGAGCCCGGGGCTTTCACGCCAGACATACGAAACCGCCTACACGCGCTTTACGCCCAGTAATTCCGAGCAACGCTTGCACCCTCCGTATTACCGCGGCTGCTGGCACGGAGTTAGCCGGTGCTTCCTTTAAGGGTACCGTCAAACCACGGAACTATTTGCACCGCAGTCCTTCTTCCCCTCCGACAGGGCTTTACGACCCGAAGGCCTTCATCACCCACGCGGCGTCGCTGCGTCAGGGTTTCCCCCATTGCGCAATATTCCCCACTGCTGCCTCCCGTAGGAGTCTGGGCCGTGTCTCAGTCCCAGTGTGGCTGGTCATCCTCTCAGACCAACTAGCCATCGTAGCCTTGGTGAGCCGTTACCTCACCAACTAGCTAATGGCGCGCAGGCCCATCTTCGAGTGATAGCTTGCATGCAGAGGCCATCTTTCACCTCAGGAGCCGAGACTCCCGTGGTCATATCCGGTATTAGCCCATCTTTCGATAGGTTATCCCGGGCATCGAAGGTAGGTTACCTACGTGTTACTCACCCGTGCGCCGGTTTACTAGGAAGGCCGAAGCCCTCCGTTCTCCCTCGACTTGCATGTGTTAAGCACGCCGCCAGCGTTCGCTCTGAGCCAGGATCAAACTCTCCAGTTTGAAAGTTCGTCGCCCTCGCCTTTCGGCTTCGGACGACTCGCTTGTAGAACGGGTTCCTCGACTCGAATTCTCACTGGACCGATCCCCTGCGGGATCGGTGCGCTACTATTCAGTTTTCAAAGACCGCGGCCCCGCCCGCCGGACGGCACCACTTTTCTGCTTCTCGGTTTGGATGGGCTCCGGCCAGAACGACCGGGGCTCTTCTCTTCCGACCCCGGCAAGCCTTTTCGGCGTCCGAGACGCCTCCGGGCCCGCAGGGAATCCGTCTTCTAACCCGCGGCTCGACGGGCGTCAAGGGGCCGCTCGAAGAATCCCGCGGCCCCCTCCCGGCT
>Ga0208783_10000870_pt1 | contig 18367 bp, 16 predicted proteins | sample DEB19_08_DNA_2_FD_184529 | JGI IMG/M metagenome (GOLD analysis project Ga0208783, IMG submission 184529) | Aqueous microbial communities from the Delaware River and Bay under freshwater to marine salinity gradient to study organic matter... | ecosystem: Environmental > Aquatic > Marine >...
TTCCCACTCCGGCGGCTTGAAGGTGGTGTTGCCGCGCAGAAGGGCGGCCGAGAAGATCAGGTTCTGGTTGAAGGTCGATTGCCGCCCTCGACCGAACTGGTCGTTGGCGTCGGGCCGCAGGCCCACTTGCGCGATGGGCGTCGGCAGCGATCTCGCTTCGTAAACGGTGTCCGAAACCAGGTTCAACGCGAAGAAGATGTCGTTGCCGATGATCGGGCGGTCGCCCTTCAGCGTGTTCGGGTTGTACGGGTCGTACCAGCGCTGGTTCACCAGGCCCAGCTGATCGACGAGGCGCCAGCGGTCCGGAACGGAGGTCGAGACGCGGGGTGTGGCGGGGTAGGGCGCGGGCACCTGGTCCGGCATCGCGGGCGGCGGCACGAACAGCACCGTATCCGACTCACCGGGACGGCGAAGGTCGATCGAGCGCGCCCAGTTGTCGTCGGGCGGAATTTTCTCGTCGACGTTCCGCGTCGGCGGAAGTCCTACAGGCGGATTGGGGTCGGGCGCGCGCGTGACGGCAACTGGCGGTGTGGGCGCGGTTGCAGAAGGGGGCGAATCTTCAGCCGCAGGGGGCGTGGGCGCAGCGGGCGGGGCGGAAGCGGCCGTCGCGGGCGGGGTTGCGGCTGCAACCACCGTCGTCGGAACGCCGCCCGCACGCGGGCGCAGATCGACGCGCAACTGGTGCCCACCGCCAGACGCAGGCAGCACCGCGATTGACGACGTGGCGGGCGCACGCAAATCGAACACCACCCGCACGACGCCCGGGCGATTGACGGCCACGCGGATTCGCTCCACCAGCGGGTCGGCGTTCCCGAGGCGCCCCGGCAGTGCCTTGATCTCGGGCCCGAACGCGACGCCGTCCAGGTCCACCACGAAGCGTAGCGGCTCCCGAAGGAAGAAGGCGCGATGCTTGGGCGGCTGCGAAGTGGTGAGCCACACGCGCGTCACCGGGTCTTCGCGCTCGACACGGGAGGCGAGGGCTTGTCCGGCCGCGAAAGCGGGCGTCGAAACGGCCAGATAGGCGCACCCCGCCAGCGCTGCGGCTGCCGCCAGCACCACCCCGCGCGGGGACGGCGAAGAAATCCTAGAGGCCGGCGCAGGCATTCTGCTCGGTGCTGTCGAGGAAGGGCGATGTCGGGCAGTTCGCGTAGCGAAGCCGGGTGCCCGGGCCTTTCGGCTCCAGCTGGTCCGCGCGGCGCGCCGGCGGCGGATGCCCGATGCCGGTGTTCAGCACACGGCCCGCCTGGGCCAGCGCGAGGAACGCGATCAGGTCGCTTTGGTCGGTGCCGTCACCCGAGACGCCGATGGCGCCAACGAGCCTGTTGCCGCGGAAGATCGGGAATCCGCCACCGAAGAGGCTCATGCCGCTGCGCATCGCCGGGATGCCCGTGCAGGACTTGTTGCTGAAGTCCCCCGACAGGAGCGAGCCGAGGAAGTTGTTGAGCGAGAGGTCAAGCTGCAGGCCGGTGGAAAAGATGCTCCAGTCCGCATAGGGTCGCGACAATGGCCCGTTCGGCGTGTTCTCGATGCCGTCGGGGAAGAAGGGCGAGGCGATGCTGGTGATCGATCGCGTGGAGAACCCGATGCCGTTGGCGAAGATCGACGGGTCGTTGAAGAAGCGGCGCGAGGCCTCGACGTACGCGGCAATCGACGAAGCGGGCAGCCCGTTGCCGTAGATGGCCGGTGGGCGTGCCAGGAGCTGCTCGGCGGCGCGCGGGTCGGAGAAGAACGTGGCCGTGCGCGCCTTCTGGATCACGACGTCGACGCTGTCCACCAGCGCGTCCGGGGAGCGCACGTAGCCGATCACCTCCCCGTTGGTGTCCACCACCACCGCCGAGACTTCCGCGGTCAGCCCCGAGGGCCGGCGGATCTGCGATCGGGAGCGGTTGGCGATCTCGAGCGCGCTCTTGAGCAGCTGCGTTACCTCCGCCTGGGTGAGGAGCCCGTCCGAGCCCGCGCGCGGCGGGAAGCGGTTGACGTTGTTGCCATCGACCAGGATGTAGGCGCCGGTGTTGCCGAAGGCGCCCGACGTGTCGGGACGGATGCCGGAGGCGGGCGAGCCAAACGCGGTGCCGGCGACGATCGGCTTGCCGCCAAAGCCGGGCAGGTTCAGCAGCCGGCCGGCCGTTCCTTCGAGCGACGCATAGCTGGGCGCGCGCGCAGGGTCGCTCGCGAGCGATTCGGAATCAGTAAAGCGAAGGGTGCGTCCGTCGGCCGTGACGCGGTCTGCCCGGATGGCCGTTGGGGCTTCGAAGCCGCGCGAGCCCGCCACCGCGATCAGCTCGTCGTTGTCGGTTTCGATGTCGAGCAGGTTGCGGTCGACCGAATAGTTGCGGTCGGAGGTGACGGCGATGGCGCCCACCACCGCGCCATTCTTGTAGAGCGGCACGGCTCCCGGGTCCGCCGCGAAGCCGAGGGGTGCCGGGCGCGGGCCCGCGGTGCCCGGCGCGGCTGGCGTGACGATATCCGAGCAGACGAGCTGGCTGAATTGCACGCTGAAGAGCGGCCCGGCCGGAACGTTGGCCTCGGTGACGTTGAAGTGCTCCTGCAGGATCTGCCCTGCCGTGCGCGTGGTGAAGGCGTTGCCCCGCGAGGAGAAGTAGGCCGACGTGAGCGCCTTGGAGATGGCGGCCAGCGCGGCGAACGACGTGTCGGCCGATGCGGAGGCGGGCGGGTCGAGGACGGCGTTGTCCAGGCCGCTACGCACTCCTCGGTCGCCGTTGGTGACGATGCCGCGCGGCGCGCCGGCCATTTCGAAAGCAGCGAGCACGTTGCCGACGCGGTCCACCACCACGATGGCAGCCGGCGCCCGTCGCGCCTGGGCTTCGAAGATCGCCTGGGCGAGGATGCGACGGACGTCGTCTTCAGAGAGGAACTCCGCCCTCGGGGGCTCGCAGCCGTTGGCGCACGGCAGGCTGCTGCCACCCCCGGAGGGCGACGTGGAGCCGCCACCCCCGCCCCCGCAGGAGCCGACCGAGAACGCCAGGGCCACCGCGCCGATGGCGAGCGCGGCGCGGTGCCGCCAGCCTTGCAAGCTCAGGCGTGGTTTGCCCATGGCCTCAGGGCCCTCCGGCGCTGGCGGCAAAGCGCTTGCCTGTCTTCGGCTTGAAGGCGGGGTCCCACGGGTGCTGGTCAACGTGGAAGCCGTGGCAGAGCAGGCAGTTCGACGTGACCTTGTTCATCTCGGGGTGCGAGCCGCCGTGGCACTCCTGGCAGCGGTCGATCTTCGGCATCGCCACGTCACGGCTGGTCTTGGATTTCTCCACATCGTGGCAGGACGAACATTTCTCCGTCGCGTGGCTGGCGTGGTTGAAGCGCGCGCCCGGCATCCACGTGTGGTTGATGCGCACCTTCGCGATTTCCCACTCCGGGCCCTTTTCGGTATCGGCCCGGCGAACGACGTGACATTCCTTGCACACGCGGCGCTCGAAGAGTTCCCGCGTGACCTTGTCCGATTTCGCGCGGGCGACGCGAAGCGCCGCCTCCCGCGCTTCCGCGGAGGGTTGCCCCGGGCGGCGCAGCAGGCCCTCCCCCGGCATCGCGAAGGCCGCCTGGAAGCTGTCCCGCGTTCCGGTGAGCGCGAGATCGGAATAGAACTCGCGAACTGCAGCGACCGCATCGGCTGCCGACCCGTGCGGCACCTGCCGCGTGGTGACCGCGGGCTCGAACGCCAGGTTGTGGCATTCGCTGCAGTGCTTGGCCATCGATATCGGCTCGAAGGTGCGCTTGGACACGTCCGGGCGGTGGCAGGCGTCGCAGTCGAGCACCACGCGCTTGTCCTTCGTCGGGTGCTTGATGCCCTTGGGGTCCAGGTGGGTTGCGTGCGGGAAGTTCAGGTTCGCGAACTCCTCCAGCGGGCTTGCGCCCTCGCGCACGCGCTGCACACCCTGGGCGCGCGGCAGCGAGAGCCGGAAGCGCGGGTGGTCCTTCGCGAAGTCAGAGACGTTTTGCGAGGCAACTTCCTGTTTCGCGTGCGTCTTGATGTCGCGATGGCAATCGACGCACAGGCGGTCGTCGTCCTTGTGGGTGGCCTTCGTGCCCTTGTGGTCGCGGTGGCACGACGCGCAGCGCTGCCCGTCGAAGAGGGCCGCGGGCTTCAGGTCGGGCCCGATGTGCTGGCCGATGTTCGCGTGGCACTCGAGGCAGGACGCGTCGCGCACCTGCTGGAACGCCACGTCGTGGCACGCCTCGCATTTCATCCCCACCGGCTGGTGCGCGAGCATCACCGGCCCCGGGTTCCACAGGCGGTCGGTGAGGGACAGCAGCTTGGCGCCTTCGACCCAGGGCCAGTCGAAGACCTTCGCGGCGGGCAGGAAAAAGGCCCCGATCGCGATGATCACCATCAGCCCCATGGCGACCGTTCGCTTGCGAAGCCCGATAGAGCGCAGGCTCAGTTGCCTGGCGCGCTGCAGGAATTCCGGCGCCCCCGAGTCGCTTGCCAGCGCCATCTCGACGCGCAGCGCACAGTCGAAGCCTTCCGGCGCCGTGTCCACGACCAGCCGGTAGGGCCCGATCTCAATGGTCTTCCCGGGCGTCAGGCGCTCGCTCTTGTAGTTCGCGCGTTGCGCGCCGGCCAGCGCGCCGGCTTCCATTTCGAGGTAGGTCGGCCCGTCGCGATCGACGATCAGCGCGTGGTCGAGCGCGATGCGGGGGTCGGCGAGATGGATCTCGCTGGAGGCGTTACGGCCGACGCGCACCCAGTCGGAGTCGACTTCCTTGCGCGTCGTGACGAGACGGCCGTTGGCGCGGTTGCGGGACTGGGAGAGCAGAAGAATGCGCACGGCCGGCTACCAGTAGACGAATACGCTCACAACGTGCGCGAGCAGGGCGGCCAGAAGGGCGAGCGACAGGGGCACGTGGAAGAAGAGCCAGATCTCCATCAGCGCCTTGAATCGCATGTCCCGCCTGGCGCGGGTGAGCAGCTCCTGCTTCCTGAGAAGCATCGCGTAGACCTCGTGATCCACGTTCGCAATTTCGTCCTGCAGCGACTTGCCGGCCTCGGGTATCACTCGGATGGCGCGGGCGGTCGGGCAGTCGGGGTCGCGGCCGGAAAGGATGCGCCCGAAGGAGCCGCCCAGGCGGGTCTTGTGGACGGAGTCGTTCACCAGCGCGAGCAACTCGTCGGGCAATGAGAGCGCCTTGTGCGCGATATTGCGGTCGAGGTCCGCGATCTTGAGCAGCATCGCGTCGAGGGTGTCCTGGCCGCGGTTGCGGGTCATGAGCGCGGGCACCGTGGCGTAGAAGTACACGCCCACCAGCCCGCTCGCCACGGTGAGGACCATCAGGACATACGCGAGGCCGTGGATGTTCCAGCCCAGCTCGAAGCCCGTGTGCAGGGTGGCGATGACCACCACCGCCACGCCGAGGTAGACGTGGGCGGAAAGCCAGCCGCGAAGTGACGCCGAGTGGCGCGCGTAGCGGCGCTTGCGAATCCCGAACCACAGGAGCCACAGGATCAGCAACCCACCGATCGTGCCGAGGGTGTAGCCAAGCCAGGTGCCGCCGTAGGGACGGATAGGCGGCTCGTGCCAGACGTAGGCGATGGCGCAGGCGAGGCAGAGAAGCACGGCTCCCTTGAGCCAGCGAAACCGCGCGTGATCGACGAACGAGTCGTGAGACAAAGCGAGTGACGCCGGCCGTGCGCGTCAGGGCGTATTTGGGAGTCGGATTCTAGCGGTTATCCACAGGCGTGCCCACCGAGGGAGACGCTGCTAGCATCCGGGCGATGAAAACGACCTCGGCCGGGCGGCGGGAGGCCCTGATCCGGTTGACGCTTGCCCTTCCCCTGGGCGCAGCGTGGTGCGCTTCCCATTCGGGCCGGGTGGCCGCACAGGCGCCTGCCCGGGTACGCCTGCTGGTGGGGTTCCCCGCGGGTGCCGGCTCGGACGCCATCGCGCGAATCCTCGCCGAGCCCCTGCGGGAGCAGCTGGGCGTGCCCGTCATCGTCGAGAACCGCGCAGGGGCCGGGGGCCAGCTCGCAGCCCAGGCCCTCAAGGCCGCGGAACCGGACGGCGGCACCCTCTTCGTGAGCCACGACCACACCATTTCGATCCTGCCCCTCTTCACCGCCGACCCGGGCTTCGACCCCGCGAAGGATTTTGTGCCGGTGGCGGGGTTCGCAAGCTTCGTGAACGCGTTCGCCCTTTCGGCCTCGACCCCGGCCCGCTCTTTCGCCGAGTACGTCGCGTGGATCAAGCGAAACGGCGGCAAGGGCAGCGTCGGCATCGCCGCGCCAGCCTCGCTGCTCGAGTTGGTCGTGGGTTCCGTGGCAGATCACTTCAAGCTGGACTTGGTCGCGGCACCGTATCGGGGCAGCGCGCCGATGATCAGCGACATGCTGGGCGGCCAGATTCCGGCGGGCCTGGGCAGCACGCCGGATTTCATCGAGCAGCATCGCGCAGGCAAGGTTCGCATCGTCGCGGCGCTCGGGCCACGCCGCCAGCCGGCCTTGCCGGATGTGCCGACGTTCGCGGAACTGGGGCTCGCCGGCTTCGAGGCCATGCCCTATTTCGGCGTCTTCGCGCCGGCGGGAACGCCCCCGGCCACCGTGGAGCGGCTGGCCAACGCCGTTCGCGAGGCCATCGCCCGCTCCGGGGTTCGCGATCGTCTGACGGGCTTGGGGCTCAACGTCGAGTTTTCGGGGCCGGCGGCGTTCGCCAAGCGGGTGGCTGACTACTCGCGCGAATGGGCGGTGATCGCCGCAAAGCGGGGCGTCAAGGCGGTCCGCTGACCGCGACTGACTGCAAGTGGCGGCGGCCTCAGGAGGCCGCGTGCTGCGCCAGGGCCCAGGCCACGTGCTCTCGCACGATCGCATCGGGGTGATCGGCCCGGGCATTGAGCGCCGTGATCACTTTGGGCGACCGGGGCGCGTTGCCGAGCGCCACGGCGATGTTGCGTAGCCAGCGCGCGTGCCCGATACGGCGGATCGCCGAGCCCTCCAGGCGCGTGTCGAACTCGGCTTCCGTCCAGGCGAAGAGCGCGACGAGGGTCGCGGCATCCAGGCCGTTACGCACCGCGAAATCCGGGATGCTTGCTGTCGTGGCGTACTTGTTCCACGGGCAGGCAAGTTGGCAGTCGTCGCAGCCGTAGATGCGGTTGCCCATTGCCTTGCGGAGCTCCCGGGGGATAGGGCCCGGATTCTCGATGGTCAGGTACGAGATGCAGCGCCTCGCGTCGAGCTGGTAGGGCGCCACGATGGCGCGCGTCGGGCAGGCGTCGAGGCACCGCTCGCAGGTTCCGCAATGGTTGTCGACGGGCGCGTCGGGCTCGAGCTCGAGGCCCACCAGGAGCTCGCCGAGAAAGTGGAGCGACCCGGCCTCGCGCGAGAGCAGCAGCGTGTGCTTGCCCTGCCAGCCCAGGCCGGCGCGTGCGGCGATCGCAACTTCCATCACGGGCGCGCTGTCGGTGAAGGCCCGGTAGGCAAACTCGCCCAGCGTTTCGACCATGCGGTCCGCGAGCGATTGCAGCCGCGAGCGCATCACCTTGTGGTAATCGCGGCCGAGTGCGTAGCGCGAAACGTAGGCAGCATCGGCGTCCGAGAGGGTATCGAGGGCATCGCGTGCCTCGGCGGGCCAGTAGTCGAGCCGCACGGTGATGATGCTCAGCGTTCCAGGCACAAGCTGCGCCGGCCGCGCGCGGGCGACGCCGTGGCGAGCCATATAATCCATCGCGCCATGCCAACCCTTGTCGAGCCACGCGAGCAGCCGCGCTTCCGCGTCGCCGAGATCGGTGCCGGTGATGGCTGCGCCGCTGAACCCCAGTTCCTGCGCCCACCGCTTCACTTGTGCGGAGAGCGCCCGCGGTGATCGATCGAGCGTCATGGCTGCGATGGTAGCTGCGGACAGCCCGGCGCCCCTGCGCCTGTTCCTCGCGGACGAGGCTGCAACACTCGCGCTCGGCGCGCGCCTCGCGCCGCTTCTCGTGCCCGGCTTCGTGGTCACGCTACGCGGCGACCTGGGCGCGGGCAAGACGACGCTCGTGCGCGGCCTGCTCCGCGCGCTCGGTTTTGCGGGACGGGTGAAGAGCCCGACCTACGCGCTGGTTGAAACCTATAATCTTTCGAGGTTAAACTGCTATCACTTTGATTTTTATAGGCTCCAGGACCCACGCGAATGGATCGAAGCGGGGTTTCGGGAAGTGGCCGGCACCGAGGCGGTTTGCCTGATCGAGTGGCCGGAGCGGGCGCGGGGGCAATTGCCACCCGTGGACCTGGATATTTCGCTGGCCGTGAGCAATCACGCGCGCTCGGCGTTGCTCACCGCCTGTTCTCCGGCGGGAGAGTGCTTGCTTGTGGCGTTGTCCTCGCCAGCGCCTTCGGCCTGACGGCGCTATTCGCGCCGTCGCTCGCTTTCGCCAGCAACATTGCCGTTGCCACGCGCGTGTGGCCGGCAGAGGCCTACACCCGCGTCACCTTCGAGTCGTGGAAGCCGGTAAAGCACCAGCTGTTCGTGCTGCCGAATCCCCAGCGCCTGGTGCTCGACCTCGAGGGTGCGCGACTCGATGACGGGCTCAAGTCCCTCGCCGGAAAGGTGAAGGCGGATGACCCGTACGTGAAGGGTGTGCGAGTCGCGATCAACCGTCCCAACGTCGTTCGCATCGTGTTCGACCTGAAGGCCGAGGTGCGGCCCGAGGCATTTGCGCTGCCGCCCGCCGGCGAATACCGGCACCGCGTGGTGCTCGACATCCACCCGCTGCAAGCCAGGGACCCGCTGCTCGCGTTGCTGGAGGCGCGCCGCGAAGCTCCCCGCGAGGCGCCGGCATCCGGGGAGGCTGCGCCGCCCGCGGAGCCCCCGGCCCTTGCCCCGCCCGCCGCGCTCGCGACTGCGCCCGCCCCTGCATCGGCGATGATGTCGATTCCTGCCACCCGCTCCGGGCGTGAGCGCACGGTAGTGGTCGTGATCGACCCGGGCCACGGCGGCGAGGACCCGGGCGCGCGCGGCAAGGGCGGCACGAACGAGAAGGACGTGACGCTCGCGATCAGCCGCCTGCTCAAGGCGCGCATCGACAAGGAGCCGGGCATGCGGGCCGTTCTCACCCGGGACGGCGACTTCTTCGTGCCCCTCGGCCAGCGGGTGCAGATCGCGCGCCGCGTGAATGCGGACCTCTTCGTCTCCGTGCACGCGGACGCCTGGATTCACCCGAGGGCGCGTGGCTCCTCGGTGTTTGCCCTCTCGGAGCGCGGCGCCACGTCGGTGGCGGCGAGTTGGCTGGCCAAGAAGGAAAACGAGTCCGACCTCATCGGGGGTGTGAACCTGGACGTGAAGGATCCGGTGCTCGCCCGCACCCTGCTGGACCTCTCCCAGACGGCCTCCATCAACGATTCGCTCAAGCTCGGGCGCGCAGTGCTGTCCGAGCTGGGCGAGATCAACCACCTGCACAAGTCGTCGGTCGAGCAGGCCGGCTTCGCGGTGCTGAAGGCCCCAGACATCCCGTCGATCCTGGTGGAGACCGCGTTCATCTCCAATCCCGAGGAGGAAAAGCGGCTCGCGGACCGTGCCTACCAGGAGAAGATGGCCAACGCGATGGTGCAGGGCATCAAGCGCTACCTCGCGCAAAACCCGCCGCTCGCGCGCACGCGGCTCGCTCAAAACCCCTAGACTGGCGGCCTTCATGGGCCGCATCCACGCGCTTGCCGACCAACTGGTCAACCAGATCGCCGCCGGCGAGGTCGTCGAGCGCCCGGCATCGGTGCTCAAGGAGCTGCTGGAGAACAGCCTCGACGCCGGAGCGCGCTCCGTGTCTGTCGACTTGGTGGCGGGTGGCGCCCGGCGCATCCGCGTGGCAGACGATGGCGGCGGGATCGAGCCCGAAGACTTGCCCCTTGCGCTCGCGCGCTTCGCCACCAGCAAGATCACCTCGCTGGAGGACCTGGAGCGCGCTGCCACGCTGGGCTTCCGGGGGGAGGCGCTTGCCTCGATCGCCTCGGTGTCGCGCTTCGCGCTCGCAAGCCGCCGCGAGGGCGCCCGGCATGCGTGGCGCATCGGCGCCGACGGCGGCGCCGTGGCCCCTGCCGAGCCCGCTGCGCTGGCAAGCGGGACGGTGGTCGAGGTGGAGGAGCTCTACTTCAACACGCCGGCGCGCCGCAAGTTCCTGAAGAGCGAGGCGACGGAGTTCGGCCGGTGCGAGGAGGTGTTCTCCCGCATGGCGCTGTCGCGGCCCGACGTGGCCTTCTCCCTGTCGCACAACGGCCGTCGCGTCGCCCACTACGCGCCGGAGGCCCTCGATCGACGCGCCGCGTCGGTGCTGGGTGAGGAGTTCTCGCGCTCGGCGGTGGCGGTGCGCTCGGAGAGCACCTCGACACGGCTGACGGGCCTCGCTGCCGCACCGGGCTTCACGCGAGCGTCGCGCGACGCGCAGTTCTTCTACGTGAACGGCCGCTTCGTTCGCGACAAGGTCGCCGCCCACGCGTTGCGCGAGGCCTATGCGGACGTGCTGCACCATGACCGGCACCCGGCCTACGTGCTGTTCCTTGAAGTCGACCCGCGCCTCGTGGACGTGAACGTGCACCCGGCGAAGACCGAGGTGCGCTTCCGAGAGTCGGGTGCTGTTCACCAGTTCGTGTTGCACGCGGTGTCACGCGCGCTGGCGGCGCCCATCGGTGGGGCGAAGAGAAGTGGAGCAACGGCCGTGCCGCCTGCGCCTTCAGGCGCTGGTTATCCGATTCCCGCCGCTTTCCTCGGCGCGCAGCAGGCAACGCTCGCCGTCGCACAGCCCTCGCCACGTTACGAGGCGCTCTTTGCGGCAGCCGTGAGCGATGCCCGCAGCGTCACGGCCATCCCCGAGACGGCGCCGGGCGCGCCGCCTGCCCTCGGTTACGCACTGGCCCAGCTTCACGGCGTCTTCGTGCTCGCCCAAAACGACAAGGGGCTGGTGCTGGTGGATATGCACGCGGCGCACGAGCGGATCGTCTACGAGCGCCTGAAGGGCGCGCTGGATGCGTCGAGCCTCGCCTCCCAGCCGTTGCTGGTGCCGATCGCGGTGCCGGCGACGCCGCAGGAGGTGGAGCAGGCGGCCGAGGGGGCCGCCGCCCTGGAGAGCCTCGGCTACGAAGTGAGCGTGGCTGGCCCGAAGGACCTGGTCGTGCGTGCGGTGCCAGCCATGCTGGCAGACCTCGACACGGCGGCTGTGCTGCGCGCGGTCCTCGGGGACATGCGCGAGTTTGGCGCTTCGCGCGTGCTCGTCGAGCGGCGCAACGAGCTGCTGGCGACGGTTGCCTGCCACGCCGCGGTCCGGGCAAACCGGTCCCTCACGGTGCCGGAAATGAACGCGCTGCTGCGCGAGATGGAAGCCACCGAGCGCGCCGGGAGCTGCAACCACGGCCGGCCCACCTGGGTACAGTTCACGCTCGCCGACCTCGACCGCCTTTTTCTGCGCGGCCGCTGACGCAAACGACATGAGCGGCGCATCTGCGGAGCGCGAATGCCGTCCTCCGGCCATTTTTGTCCTGGGCCCGACGGCCAGCGGCAAGACCGCCGCGTCGCTCGCCCTGGCGCGCGAGTTCCCGCTCGAAATCGTGAGCGTGGATTCGGCGCTCGTGTATCGAGGCCTGGATATCGGCACGGCAAAGCCCGGCGCGGCCGAGCTCGCAGCCGTCCCGCATCACCTCATCGACCTGGTCGAGCCCACCGAGCGCTACTCGGCGGGGCGGTTTCGCGAAGACGCGCTGGCCGCCGCAGCCGGCATTCAGTCGCGAGGCCGCGTGCCCTTGTTCGTCGGCGGCACGTTGCTCTACGAGCGCTCGCTCATGCGCGGCTTGGCGAGCCTGCCTGCCGCCAACGCCACGGTGCGGGCCGAGATTGACGACGAGGCGCGGCGCGTTGGCTGGCCCGCCTTGCATGCGCAGCTTGCGCGCGTGGACCCGGAGGCCGCGGCGCGCCTCGAGCGAACGGACCGGCAGCGAATCCAGCGGGCCCTGGAGGTCTGGCGCCTGTCGGGCAAGCCGCTGTCGCAACTTCTCGCAGAGGGCTCGTCTCAGGAGCCCCCGTTTCAGGCGCTCCGCGTGGCGCTGGAGCCCTCCGATCGCGCCGCGCTGCACGATCGCATCGGCGCGCGCTTTCGCGCCATGCTGGCTGCAGGCCTGGTCGCCGAAGTGGAGGGATTGCGCGCCCGTCACGCGCTCACCGCCTCGCTGCCGTCGATGCGGGCGGTCGGCTATCGGCAGGTATGGGAAACGCTCGAGGGAACCGAGTCCGAGGCGACCCTCGCTGGCCGGGGCATTGCTGCCACCCGCCAACTGGCGAAGCGCCAGCTCACGTGGCTGCGGGCCATGCGAGACGTCGAGCGGCTCGACTGCCTCGACACAGGGGTACCGTCGCAGGTGATCGGCCACGTCGGCCGATTTCTGGCGCGGGCACGGCTCGGCAGCTGACCCTGCCTCAGGGGCCGGTGTCCTCGACGCGCACGCCGGCGCGGCCGATGGCGAACGTGACGTCCAGCCTTTCGCCCTGCTGCAGCGTCGTCGCGTCGCGCACCACGGCGCCGTCAGGCCGTCGGGCGATCGCATACCCGCGCGACAGCACTCGGGTCGGGTCGAGATGGGAGAGGGAAGCCCGGGCTGCCTCGAGCTGCGCGTACCGCGCATCCTGGAGCCGGTGCATGTCCGAAAGGAGTTGTCCGCGCAGGCCCTGAACGGCTTGCCACGCACGCCCGACGTCCGGCGCTCGCAGCCGGGGGGAGAGTGCCCGGAGCTTCAGCGAGGCGAGCGACGCGGGGCGCGCACCCGAGGTGGCGAGCCGTCGCGCGAGCTCGGAAAGTCGTGCTTTCGCAAGGCGAAGCCTCTCGGCCGGCGTCACCAGGCGGCGGGAAACGTGGTCCAGCCGCTGCGCGCGATCGGTTAGCGCCCGGGAGCCGGCGCGAGTCAATCGTCTCGCCTGGGCCGCGAGCTGATCGCGCAACGTTTCCTGGTCCGGGCTCGCTGCCGCCGCTGCCGCGGTGGGCGTGGCCGCCCGCAGGTCGGCGACGAAATCGGCGATGGTGAAATCCGTCTCGTGGCCCACGCCGCTGACCACCGGGATGGCCGAGCTTGCGATGGCGCGAGCGACCCCCTCCTCGTTGAAGGTGAAGAGATCCTCAAGGCTGCCGCCCCCTCGGGCCACGATCAGGACGTCGCAGGCGCCGTGCCGGTTGGCAGCGCCGATGGCCGAGGCGACCTGCTCGGCCGCGCCCTGGCCCTGTACCAGCGTGGGATAGATGACGACGGGCACCATGGGCGCGCGTCGTCGAAGCGTGGTGAGGATGTCGCGCAGGGCTGCGGCAGCGAGGGAGGTGACCAGTCCGATGGCGCGCGGAAACGCCGGCAGGGGCCGCTTGCGCTCCTCGTCGAAGAGGCCCTCGGCGGCGAGCTTTTTCTTCAGCCGCTCGAAGGCCTCGAATAGGGCGCCGAGGCCGGCCTGTCGCATCTGCTCGACCGCCAGTTGATACGCGCCACGGGCCTCGTAAACGGTGACCCGTGCCCGTACTTCCACCTTGAGCCCGTTCTCGGGCCGGAAGTCCAGTAATTGGGCGCGCCCCTTGAACATGGCGCAATCGACGGCTGCCGACTCGTCCTTCAGGGTGAAGTACCAGTGCCCCGAGGCGGCGAGCGTGGCGCGGGAGATTTCGCCCGTCACCCAGACGAGGCCGATGCCGTTCTCAAGGGCAAGTCGGGCCCGGCGGTTCAATTCCGAGACGGTCAGTGGCAGGTCGCGCGGTGCCGTTTCCATGAGCCCGCATGGTACCGAGTCCGTCGCCACGCACGCATCGAACGCGGTGGCTGTCAAGGACGGCTATGGCCTTGCTCGGCAACCGACCGTCAGAGGAGAGGGTTGCCCAAGTCCTTGAAAAATATAGGTAAGTTGATCTGCTCATTTTTTCAGCGGCGGAAAGAAAAGCCTTTGTCATGCGGCACTTGGAGAACACCCGCAACGAACACCCACAGGCTTATCCACAGGCTCTGTGGATGAGTTTTGACCAACGTCAAGCCGACTGGACATCGAGCGTGTCCGACTTGTGGAGGCGAGGGCGCGCGCGCGACAATGATCGCCGCTCGTTTCACCGGAAAACACCCTTGTTCGCGATCATCGAGGCCGCCGGCTGGCCGATCTGGCTCATCATCCTCGCGTCGGTGACTGCCCTGGCGATCATCATCGAGCGCTTCTGGTCGCTTCGCGCCTCGGCCATCGCGCCGAGCGGGTTGCTCGACGACACCATCCGTCGGTTTCGTGCGCAAGGCGTCACCCAGGACCTCCTCGATACGCTGTACCGGGGCCCGCTGATCGGGCGCATCTTTTGCGCGGCTCTCGCCAACGAGTCGAGCCCGCGCGAGGTGATGAAGGACGCCGTGGAGGACGCGGGCCGCGCGGTCGCGCTCGAGTTGGAGCGATTCCTGGGCTTGCTAGGCACGATCGCAACGGTGGCGACTCTGCTCGGGTTGTTCGGGACTATCGTCGGAATGATCGAGATCTTCGGCTCCCAGACGGCCTCGGGCAGCAACCCGTCGCAGCTCGCCCACGGCATCTCGGTGGCGCTCTACAACACGCTGTTCGGCATCGGCGTCGCGATTCCGGCCGTGATCTTCCACCGGCACTTCCGGGGCCGCGTCGACATGCTCGTGGTGCAGATGGAGGGGCAGGCAATCCGCCTCGTGGAGATCGTGCGGGGCGAGCGGCGCGCATGAACTTCCGGCGCGGTGCCGGGCGCGACGAGCCGGAGATCAACCTGATCCCGCTCATCGACATCCTGATCGTGGTCCTGATCTTCCTGTTCGTCACCACCACGTACGACCGGTTTGCGCCGCTGCAGATCAGCCTGCCGCAGTCGTCGATCGAGAAGAAGGACGACAAGGCCCCGGTGCTCGTCGCCGCGATCGATCGCGACGGCCGGTACTTCCTCAACGGCGCGCCGATTCCGTTCACGACCGCTGCAGACCTCGCATCCCGAATGAAGGCGGCCTCGCCGGGGCCGAGGCCGCCGGTGGTGGCCATCAGTGCCGACGCAGCTGCCACGCACCAGTCGGTCATCCACGTGATGGAGGCGGCGCGCATCGCGGGCTTCAGCCAGGTCTCCTTCACCACCCAGACTCGCCAGTAGCCCGGCGCCCGAAACGATGCGCTCGTGGCTCGAGGGAGAGTGGCAGCGCCTGGGGGGCGGGGCGCTCCTGTTGTTTCCGCTCTCGATGGCCTTCGCAGCCGGGGTCGCCTTGCGGCGCGTGCTGTATCGGCTCGGATGGCTTCGCGCGTGGCGGGCGCCCGTGCCAGTGGTGGTGGTGGGCAACATCACCGCCGGGGGCGCCGGCAAGACGCCGCTGGTGATTGCCTTGGTCGAGCTGCTGCGGGCGGAAGGCCGTCACCCGGGCGTGGTCTCCCGCGGCTACGGCAGGGTTCCCTCCACGGATGCCGATCCACTGGGGGTCATCCGTGTCCTGCCGGGCGTGGCTACGCCGGAGCACTTCGGGGACGAGCCGGTCCTCATCGCCCGGCGCACGGGCGTGCCGGTCTACGTTTCGCCCGACCGACCTGCCGCCGTGCGAGCCCTGCTCGAGGCCCACCCCGAGACCGACGTCGTGATCACCGACGACGGCCTGCAGCACTACGCGCTCGCCCGGGACGTGGAGATCGTCGTGGTCGATGGCGAGCGCGGATTCGGCAACCGGCTCCCCCTGCCCGCGGGCCCTTTGCGGGAGCCGGTGTCGCGGTTGCGCGAGGCCGATTGCGTCGTGGTGAACGGAGGCAGCGACTTGCCGCTGCCGCAGGTCAACACGTTCAGCATGCGATTGGGCCGCGAGGTGTTTGTCTCGTTCGACGGCAACGAAATGCCGCCTGCCGAGTTCGCCGCTGCCGCGCGCGGGCGTCGCGTCGTTGCAGTTGCCGGCATCGCGAACCCGTCGCGCTTCTTCGCTCACTTGGAACGACTGGGCGTGGTTGCCGAGCGCCATGCGTTTCCCGACCACCATCCGTTCCAGCCTGCCGACCTTCGCCTGCCCTTCGCCGAGGCCATCGTGATGACGGAAAAGGATGCCGTAAAATGCGTCGCTCTCGCGGACCCGCGCATGTGGTTCCTGCGGGTCGACGCCGCACTGCCCGCCGATTTTCGCGACTTCCTCCTCCGGCGAATTGCCGAACGCACGCGCCACTGATGGACCCGAAGCTTCTGGAAATCCTCGTCTGCCCGCTCTGCAAGGGGCCACTCGTGTTTCGGCGCGAGGCGGGGGAGTTCGTCTGTCGCGGCGATCGGCTGGCCTTCCCCGTGCGTGATGGCATCCCGGTCATGCTTGAGGAAGAGGCGCGAGCGCTGTCCGCCGACGAAGAGGCCTAGGCCGCGTGCCGATGGGTGCTGCCGGCTTCATCGTCCTCGTCCCGGCCCGTCGCAACTCCTCGCGCCTGCCCGGCAAGATGCTCGCCGACATCGGCGGCCGGCCCATGGTGGTTCGCGTGGCGGAGCGAGCCCGCCTGAGCGGCGCGCGCCTGGTCGTGGTGGCGACGGACGATCGCGAGATCGCGCAGGCCGTGCAATCGGCCGGCATCGAGTGCCGCATGACCTCCCCCGACCATCCCACGGGCACGGATCGCCTTGCCGAGGCGGCCCGGCTCCTCGAGCTCGGCCCGGAGGACATCGTCGTGAACGTGCAGGGCGACGAGCCGCTCATCGATCCCGGGCTGGTGTCCGGCGTGGCCGGCTTGCTGGCGGCTCGCCCGGAGGCGGCGATGGCCACGGCCGCGCACCCCATCGACAGCCCGGCGCTGTTCTTCGACCCCAACGTCGTGAAAGTGGTGTGCGACGAGGCCGGGTTCGCGTCCTATTTCTCGCGTGCGCCCATTCCCTGGGCTCGTGATGCGTTCGGCAACGGGCTGGCCCAGCCCGATGCCTTGCCCGAGGGGCTGCCCGCGTTCCGGCACATCGGGATCTACGCCTACCGGGCCAGATTTCTTGAGCGCTACCCGAGCCTTGCCCCAACGGCCGCCGAGCGCGCCGAGGCGCTCGAGCAACTTCGCGCCATCGGCCACGGGCACCGCATCGCGGTGTTGCGTTGGGAAAAGCCGGTGGTCTCTGGCGTGGACACAGCGGCCGACCTGGAGCGGGTGCGGGGCCTTTTCGCCAGAGGCTGACCTTATGGTCCCATTCAAGCGGTTTGACCCCTATCCCCGTGGACAGCGATAATCGCGGGCTCGCCATCTGGGCTCCACGCCCGGGGAGGTTCCATGCGTCTGATTCTGCTCGGAGGACCGGGTGCCGGCAAAGGCACGCAGGCCGCGTTCATCACGCAGCGTTTCGGCATCCCTCACCTGTCCACCGGCCACATGCTGCGCGCCGAAGTGGAGGCGGGCACGGCACTGGGCCGATCTGTGCGGGATCTCATTGACCGGGGCGAGCTCGTCTCCGACGACATCATCATCGGGTTGGTGAAGGCCCGCATCCGCGACGCCGATTGCCAGAAGGGCTTTCTCTTCGACGGTTTCCCGCGCACGGTTCCCCAGGCCGAGGCCATGAAGGTGGCGGGCGTGGGCATCGACCATGTGGTCGAGATCCACGTGGACGACGCCGTGATCATCGACCGCATGTCGGGGCGGCGAGTGCACCAGCCCTCGGGGCGCACTTATCACGTCCGCTACAACCCGCCCAAGGTCCCCGGCAAGGACGACTTCACGGGCGAAGCCCTCATCCAGCGCGACGACGACTTCGAGGACACGGTGAGGAAGCGCCTCGAGATCTACCACCGGCAGAACGGGCCGCTGGTGACTTTCTATCGCTTCTGGTCGGAGCGCGGTGGTGCGGGCGCGCCGCGGTTTCACCGGGTCGACGGATCCGCCGCGGTCGAGGACGTTCGCGACCGCATCATCGCCATGCTGTCGTAGGAGCGAGCCCATGCCCCGCAACGCCTTCTACGCGCAATCCGGTGGGGTCACCGCCACGATCAACGCGTCGGCGGCAGCGGTGATCGAGACGGCGCGCCGGTTCCCGAGGCAGATCGGCAAGGTGCTTGCGGGGCGTAACGGGATCCTGGGCGCGCTGGACGAGGACCTCATCGACACGAGCCTCGAGGCGCCGGCAGCCATTCGCGCGCTGCGCCACACGCCCGGCGGCGCATTCGGCTCCTGTCGCTACAAGCTGAAAGATGGCGATACCGGCCACGGCGATTTCGCCCGCTTGCTCGAGGTGTTTCGCGCCCACGACATTGGCTTCTTCTTCTACAACGGCGGCAACGACTCGGCCGACACGTGCCTCAAGGTAGCCCGCCTGGCCGAGGCGCAGGGCTATCCGCTCGCCGCCGTGCATGTGCCCAAGACCGTCGACAACGACCTGCCGGTGACGGACAACTCCCCCGGGTTCGGCTCGGTCGCGAAGTACATCGCCACCAGCATGCGAGAGGCGGGGCTCGACGTGGAATCGATGG
>Ga0208783_10000874_pt1 | contig 18359 bp, 40 predicted proteins | sample DEB19_08_DNA_2_FD_184529 | JGI IMG/M metagenome (GOLD analysis project Ga0208783, IMG submission 184529) | Aqueous microbial communities from the Delaware River and Bay under freshwater to marine salinity gradient to study organic matter... | ecosystem: Environmental > Aquatic > Marine >...
TCGCCCTCGGCTTCGCCGCCCTCGCCGTCGCCCTCGGCCTCGGCATCGCCGCCGTTGGCCTCGGCCTCCTCCTTCTTGCCCCCCTCCTTCTTGCCCCCCTCCTTCTTGCCCCCCTCCTTCTTGCCCTTGTCTTTGCCCTTGGCCTTGTTGTCCTTGCCGTCAGCCTTCTGCGACTTGCCACCCTCGCCGCTCTCGCCGCTCTCGCCACCTTCGTCGCCCTGCTGACCCTGCTGGGGCTGGGGCTGGGCGGCATCCGCGATGGCAATCAGCACGTCGAAGGCGACCCGCAAGCAACCGAGGTCGTCGGCCTCGCTCATGTTCACCGCCTCGTCCAGCAAGGGCCGCAAGGTCGTGACCACGAACCCGAAGGCTTGAGCGTTGTCAGCCTTGTAGCTGGCCAGAGCCGCACGCTGGCTCTCCGTGTTGTAGCCCAACCCAAGGTCGCGGAAGGTCTTGCCAATCACGCTCAAGGTGCCGTTGACCTCGACACCGTGTGCCCGAGCCGCCGCGTTGCCCTTGGCCTCAAGGTCGAGGATGAAGTCTTGGAGGTCGCACATCTTGGTGTGCGTGCCGGGGTAAGCCGCACAACCCAGCCGCTCAATCCGCACATCCTCGATGATGTTCGACCACTCCAGCAGGAGCTTGGTCGCACCCTTCCAGTCCTGAACCTTGGCCCACCGAGGTGCCACAATCGCCATCACCTCCGCAACCGTCAGGTTCCGACGGCAGGAGTACTTCGTGTGCCACGCCTCGTGGTAGGCACCACCGATGAGCGCCGACGCCGTGCGGTCGTTGACCTCCGCAGGCGTGTCCGCGATGGTAATCGAGGGCTGGTAGACGTAAGTGCCGTTGGCCTCCTCGACCCAACCCCACACCCGCTCAGGCGTCAGCGGCTTGCTCGGGTTGCTCTCGATGTCCTTGCACATCGAGACCAGCAGCGCACGACCAGTCCAACGGTCGCGGTTGTAGAACGAAGTGCCGTGCGAGTGGACGGCGCGGGTGTTGCCACCCAGAATGGCCGTCACGCTCGACTTGTGCGTGGCTTTGAGAGTCGCTGCGTTCATCTGTCCTCCGTCTCGTCGAGAGCCAATCCTCTCTTCTGGTGTACGCGCCACCCCCCAAGCCCTAACAACTTTCAATCCTCGAAGAACTTCAGCCGAACAACTCGACCCCCCAGCCCCTCCGACGACAAGCACACCATGCCCCGAGGAACCATAAGAGCCTCCACCTCTGCCCGGCCATGCCCATGCCTCTCGCAGAACGACCCCCACAGCCGCGACATCACATGCCGCAACACCAAAGGATCAGAAGCCCCCACCCCAGCACCCCGAACCTCAATCACCGCCACCCCAGCACCCCCCTCAGCCAACTCCTCCTCCAACCGACGCAAAGCAGGCTGCACAGCCCCTATCAACCTGTGATTCGTCCGCAAGAACTGCCTGTCCATAGCGCAAACCTCCTGTGTCCCCGCCCTACCCTAACCAACCCCCGCACCAAGGAACTGAAAAGACCCCTTGTCGTATTTGACCCCCCCTCTGGTGGGGAACCCTTTAGGACTGGTCGAGTGCCTGAGTCCGGGCGGTCGAGAACCCGAGTCTGGGCGGTCGAGAACCCGAGTCTGGGCGGTCGAGAACCCGAGTCTGGGCGGTCGAGAACCCGAGGCCACTGCCGTTGCCCCCTTGGGGCAGGGGCGGGGGCCAACCCCCGTTTCAGATTAGGGGATCTCAAAATCATTACGGTTTCAATCCTGCATTTTTGACACCCCACCAGCCGCTGACGGGTTTTCTATACGGTTCTACAGGATCGATCCTGACCCCCATCTGCTCGGCTAGGGGGGTGCGAATTCTTGTTAGCCCCGGCCTCTCGGGGCGTACATGAGGAGAGGGGAGCAGAGGGCACCCCGACGGAGACGGACGATGAGCAACACGACGACTGACCCCCGCTTTGAGTGCCTCGTGGCCTTCATGCGTGGCGAGACTGTCCGCGTGGGCGGGTTCCGCTTCCAACCCATCTCGGGTGGTCGAGTGGCTGTGTTCACGGCTGGGCGGTTCGTGCCCGAGATCACGGACTGGTTCGGCGCAGCGTTGCGGTGTGGCAACCTGATGCGGCAGGCGGCGGTGTGGGGCTAGGCAGGGGGCTGACCCTGCACGGATGGAGGTCAAGATGGACAGCGTCAAGATTGCGAAGGGTGACAAGGTGGTGTTCGCGGAAGGTCGCTCGGGGTACACCATGCTGACCCGCGAGGACGTAGAGAAGTTCAAGGCCGACCACTATGGCGTGATGCGCGACGACGGGGAGACTTGGATAACCCCCTCCTACAAGGCGGTCAAGATGAGCGGGGTCTACACGGTGGTTCGCGCCCGGTGTGCCCCCACCCTGTTCTATACGAAGAACAAGGGCATGGTCGAGGTGGTCAGCGAGGATGGCCTGATGTTCTACGCCTCCCGTAGCGCGGTGGCTGCGGTTGCGTCAGCCACCGCCTAGCGGACTAGCGGGCTGACAGGAACCTGTTAGCCCAGCACCCCTCCCGCGTACATCCAGTGAGAGGACGAACCAACACCCACAGGAGACAGACACCATGATGGACACCATCAACTACGCTCTGGACATCTACTCTGGCAACATCGAGTTCGAGGTCGATGCGGGCGACGACTCGTTCGACTACGAGTACGGCAGCATCCGTGGCACCCACGGTGGCAAGTACTGCAACGTCGAGTGCGGCGGCGAGGGTCTGACCCTGACCGTCACCGCCCACGAGGACGACGAGTTCACCGATGACCTCGTGGGTACCGAGGGTACGCACACCGTCGAGTGCGACAGCGGCTGTGGCACGACGACGGTATCCGTCAAGTTCACCTACACCGTCGTGAGCGTTGACCCCGCCGCCCGCACCATCGAAGTCGAGTTCGACTTCTGGGGGTCGGAGGTCTACGAGAACGACAGCTTCGACTACGACGACTACGACGACTACGACGGCTGCGCCCACGACGGCTACTGCTACTAGGACACCGTGGTCTCCCCATAGGGGCAAAACCATCCAAACAGCCAGACCCGCAACCCGCCCCTAGTGATTATGGGCAGTTGCGGGTCTGGCCCGTTTTGCAGGGCGTCCCAAAGTGGATGGTTTTACCCCTATGGGGAAAGAACGAGGGTTGGTTTGGCCCCTAGCGGGAGACCCACCCTCCCGCCCGCCTCACACCCCCGCCAGACCCTGATCTAGGACTTTCAGGCACTTAGCTCGGACAGGGCTGGCGGGGTGCAAAGTTGGATGGTTTTACCCCTATGGGGAAAGGAACGGATCAGGAATCACGCCCGGAGCAGGGCCAGCATGGCCTCGAACTCGGCCCCGCGCATACCCGCCGCCTTGGCTGCCTCACGGTGCGACCCGCCATCAGCCAGCACGGCCATCGCACGCTTGCCAGCTTCCCGCAGACCCTCGGGCAGCTTCGCCGCCAGAGAGTCCATGACCCCAGCAGCGTTGCTCTCGTTGACCGCCCGAGGCGTAGCTGCCACTGCTGCCCCCGCAGCGTCCGTGACCTTGCCGTCAGCCCCACGGTGCCCAATGACCTCGACATCGCGGATGCTCTGCTGCTTGCGGTGGTAGTTGGTCAGCACGCACCCGATGACCAGATGCACATAATGCCCGAACGAACTCTTGCGGGCATCCCAAGGGCAAGTGCCGTTGTTGCGGGCAATCAGCCCACGGAAAATCTCCTGCAAGACATCCTCGGGGTCATAACCCGCACGCAGGATCTTGTGCCCAAACCCAGCCCACATCAGCTTGCGTACCTCGTGCCCGCGTGCCGCCAAGTCAATCCCCAGCTTGGGGCCAAGAGCAACCTCGGGAACCGCGAACACCTCCAGCAGCGTTCCCTCCGTGCCCATGAAACGCCCAGCCCGGCGAGCCTCCCGCTTGGTGTAGCGGGATACACTCACAGGACAGGGCTTCCCCAGAGCCGCCCAGAACTGCCGAAGCGAACGAAAGCGGCTGACGGATTGCGTGACAGGATCGATAACCTCGACAGAAACAGCACCGCGACGGTCTACCCCCGGCTTCCTGTGCAGCCTGACGAGAACCGACCCATCAGCCTGACGAGTCCAGAACGCCGTGCGCCCGTGACTGCCCCGGCGCAACTCAAAAGCACTGCCTGAGATGCTCGGGAAAGCACAATCAGGCGCGGGACTTGCGACCTCAAATGTCATGTAGCACCTCCGATTGATTTCGTCTAAGTCGTTTCTCTGTGTTGTTTCTCAGGTGCCTGTGCCGCTCGGGAAAACCCTTGCAGTTTCGGCAACTTGCGGGCGAGCTAAGAACCTGTGTGGGTTTGACTACTTACACACGACCCTGCCGCTACGCGGCGAGTCAGGTGTACGGCGTCTTGGGCATTACGTCAACCCCTGCCTGATGCTTTCCTCCGAGGGGAGCGCAAAGGGCTTGGGTTTCAAGGGGATTTTCGACTGCTGGGGATACCCACCCCGATAGGGTAGGGGAAGCAGGGGGTAGGCCCCCTTTGTTGGAGGACGGAATGAGCGACGAGCGCGAGAAAGACGAGATGGGCGACGAGAAAGACGAGATGGACGAGACGAGCGACGAGAAAGACGAGAGCGGGTTACAGAGCAATATCCGGGAGGCGTGGGTCTTGAGTCGGCGGGTGGGGGAGTTATGGCCTTCTTGGGCAGACATAGCTGGGGTAGCGGCGATAGATCCTCAGCATGGGTTTCGCTGGCGTCGGGTAGGTGGGGATGGGGGTTCGCCGTTGTTGTGGATAGACGAGTCGATGGGCGATTGGACGATGTTACGTCGGGGGCATGAGTTGAACGCGAGGATTGTCTCTGCTGGGCCAGACTGGCGGGATGGTGCGACGAGGGGTGCGCTTTTGATGGCGGTAGTGGAACGTCGTTCGTTGGACACGGAGCTTTTGGCTAGTTTGGGCGATCCTGTTGCTTTGCTGCGTGCGGTGTTGGTGACGTTTGGCGGCACGGAGGGTCTGTTGGAGGCTGGTTGAGGGTTGGGATACGAAGTTGTTAGCGTAGGGGTTGTTGTGCGTACATGAGGTGTGAGGGTCTAGTTGAGTGACCCTCAAGGAGGTGTGGGATGCCGAAGGGACTGGTTGGGAAGTTGGCGGCATACGAGAGTGGGGGGCTGAGTTTCGAGGAGGTGGTGGAGTTGTTCCAGACGCTGGTCGATAGCGGGATGGTGTCGCACTTGCAGGGGCATTACGGTCGGACGGCTGAGATGCTGTTGGAGTCCGGGCATGTGGTCGAGAGTGGGGGGCCTTCGGTTGAGTGCTGCTGTGCCGCCGAAGCCGTCGCTGTCGCCGTCGGCGGGTAGGGTCTGGATGGGAGTCCAGCGAGAGGTCTGAGGTGAACTCAAAGAGATTGGCGTTCGAGACGTTGCTTGATCAGGGCAAGGTACGGCTGTTGTTCCTTCTGGACGTAGAGGGGGTGGTGGTACCTGATGTCGCTAGGGAGAAGTCGCCCAATGGGCGGGCTTTGGCGTTGGACTACTCGAAGCGGTTTGCGATGCCTCACTTCGAGGTGAGCGATGAAGGTGTTCGTGCTGTGCTGACGTTTGGCGGTCGGTCTCACATGACGTTTGTTCCTTGGGATGCTGTGGTGGGTGTTGTCCAAGAGGGGCGATTGCTGGAGGCTTGGGCACCGCCTACGGCTCCGGGGCAAGAGGCTGAGGGGCGAGAGGCTGAGGGGCCTAAGCCTACGCCTGACTTGGAGTTCGAGATTGACGAGGACGAGGTCAAGTGGCTTTCGCAGACGGTGGGTGAGGGATGACGGGTGGCGGTGGGCAAGATTAGCGAGTTGAACGAGAAGCAGCGCAAGCTGTACGACCTGTTGGTCAGCCAGTACCGCATGAAGCCTGCTCGTGCCTTGGCGGCGGTAGCGATCAGGGGTGGGGAGGGTGCCTTTGCCGTTGGCAAGGAAGCACCTATCCAGCCGTGGGTGTTCTCTGATGGCTGGGTGCTGAACTGCAAGTGCAAGGCGGTGTTGGTGACGGGTTGTGCCTACAAGGGCGAGGCGGCGACGGCGGCGGTTGCTGCTGGTTGGGTGGCAAAGGATCTTGTCGTCCGCTGCCCTGCGTGCCGTGCTGCTCTGCGTTAGGGTAGGGCGTTGTAGGAGGCGACTGATGCCGCCCAAGTTTTGACACCGGGAGGCATGATGACTGACCCTGCGGACATTTACCGTGCGTTGCTTGTGATGCGTGCTGACTTCGACATGCTGGGCGAGATGGCCAAGGACGAGAGCATGGACGTTGTCGTCCTGCGCCGCATGATTGCCATGAAGGTGGGCGACAGCGAGAAGCTGATGTCTGACCTGTCCGTAGTCCGTTCGCGCTTTGCCGCGTTGGAGTCGCTGGGCTTGGCTGCACCTGTGCCGCCTGACCTGATCGCGGACGCTGTCGCAGAGGGGATGGAGGGTGCGGAGAACGAGGTGTTCAAGCGTCTGCGTGCCTTGCGGTTGGAGGTTCCTGCCGAGGTGGCGGCTGACGTGTATGGCTGTGTGTCGTCGTGCTTCGCTGGCTACCGTGTGCGGTTGCAGAAGGCACAAGCCGAGGTCGAGCAGCTCAAGGCCGAGTCGGCTGCGGGCAAGCTGATGAGCATGGACGACTGATGGCCTACTGGACATCGAGTATGGTCAGTTCAACGAGGGCGTGCAAGGTACGGTGTTTGAGGACGAGTTTGCCAAGGTGGTGTGTATGGGCGTTGTGACGGTTGCATCGCTGTTCGCAGGCGGTGGTGGTTGGGAAGTGGGCGCGATCTTGGCTGGCTGCAAGCCAGTGTGGGCCAGTGAGTTGCAGCAGGACATCGCGGACGTACACACGGCTGCGTTGCCTGACTCTGTGGTCTTTGTGGGTGACGTGACAGACCTGTCGCCCGACGAGGTCACGCCAGTGGACATCCTCTGCGTATCGCCGCCCTGCCAAGGCTACAGCGTGGCACGCAAGGCGCACTCTCTGCCTGACCGCGATGACATGCTGGTCGGTGCCGAGGCGGTGCGCTTTGTCCAGAAGCTGCGGCCACCTGTCGTGCTGTTGGAGAACGTGCCTGCCTATGCCAAGTCGAGCGTGTTCAAGCAGATAGTCGCCAGCCTGACCGAGCAGGGCTACAAGGTGGACTGGCGCAACGTATACGCGCCGACCTACGGTGTGCCTTCCAAGCGACGTAGGCTGGTTCTGCGTGCGTCACTGGCACCGTTGCCGCTGTGGCCAGCACCAATGCGCGAGTTGCCTACATGGTACGACGCGCTTGAGGATCTTCTGCCGTCTCTGCCAAGTGCAGGCAAAAAGCTTCCCGACTACATGCAGCGCACGCTGGACAAGACCAACCCGCCCATGGGTGTGCCGCTGCTGCTCTGGTCTGGGGGAGCGCAACGGCATACAGCGACTGGCGAGCGTGTGCTGTGGGTCGCGGCAGGCAATCCCGGACCAGTGATCACCGCGACGTTCAAGAGCATCGGCACGTCGCGCATCCTGCTGCCTGATGGTTCGTCGTACAAGTTCACCGCGAGGTGTGCTGCACGGCTCCAGAGCTTCCCCGACTGGTATCCCCTGCCTGACGACAACGTGCTGGCCTTCAAGGTCGTTGGCAACGCTGTGCCGCCGCTGCTCGCCAAGGCGATGATCGATTCGATGCTGAACCCCGAGCATGAGGCTGACTCGCTGCTGGACTGGTTCGAGGTAGGATAGGGCTATCCAAGGAGACTACCTGATGCTTCCTGAACTGCTGACAGCACAAGAACTGGCCGATCGCCTGCGTGTCGAGAAGGACACCGTGTACCGTTGGACTCGCGCTGGTAAGATCCCGAGCATCCGATTGGGGGGGCGGTTGTTCCGCTACGAGTTGGACAAGGTGCTGGCCTCGCCGCACCTCAAGCGCAAGGAGGTAGGCGATGCCGCGCAAGTTGGACGTTGAAGTGGTCGCGCTGTGCGGGGCGATCAACAAGTGCGCTGGGCTGCGGACGTACTCGTCCTGTGCCGGGCATGGGGCCAAGCCGTTTGAGGTCTGGTTCAAGGCTGACAGCGTGACGGCGATGTTCCCGCTCTTGCGAGCGATTGACCCGCGCTACGGTGGGCCTGATGGCTTCGACACTGGGGTCGCCATTGGCCCGTGGAAGGTCGAAGCCTACTGCACAGACCTAGTGGGCAGTGACAGTGTGACGTTCTGCCTGTCGTCGCGTTCGCTGGGCGATGTTGCCTACGCGGAGGCTGACAAGATTGCGTCTAACCTGTCGGGGGTTCTAGCTGATGACAAGCTGTTGGCCCACTTCAGGTTGGGCAATGGGGTGCTGTGATGGATTCGCCTGAAAGCAGTTGGGCCGTAGGTGTCCGTGGTGACAAGCTGACCCTGCGCGTGTCGGACGGCAACCAGAAGGTGGGTGAGGTCGTCGCCACGCCGCAGCAGATGCAGATATTGGTCGATGCCCTGTCAGCCCTGATTGCCAGCGTCGAAGCCAAGAAAGTCGGGCATCGCAAGCCTTTGGTTGACAATCGCTGGTTGGACGATGGGGGGAAGTGATGGCCTACTCCCGCTGGTATAGCTCGAACTGGTACACGTTCTGGTCGGTCGGGTGGCCGTGTCCAGAGGGCAAGGATGACCAGTTGCTGGCCGTCTGGTTCGCAGGGGCAGAGGACTTGCTGAACTTGCGCTTTGAGCAGTTTGGCGGGTGTACGGAAGCCGACATCGAGGCGATGGCCAAGCATGTCGTCCAGCACTACGAGGGGCAGGGTTGCACCGTTGGTGCGGACGATGTGGCGCAGTTGCGCGAGGACTTGAAGTGCTGGGTCGAGGACGTAGAAGCGGACTTTGACCCTGAGCGGCGATACAACAAAGGAGGGAGTGAACCATGAGTGACACTGACAAGGGAACGGACAACCCGCACTACTACTACGACAACGTGGGCAAGCCGCTACGCAAGATGGCTTTTGGACTGCTGATTGTGACGGTGGTAACGGTTGCGGGGCTTGTGTGGCTGGTCTTTACGGCTCACCAGTGAGCCTCGACAGGGTCAGCGCGTTATCGCCAATCTTGCCGTGATACCACCAAGGGAACGAGAAAGACGCCTGCTTGACCTTGTGGAACTCCGGGTCTTGCTGTGCTGCTGACAGGAACCCTGCCGTCTCCGTTCGCCGCAAGTACAGGACTTCGACCTTGCTGGGCATGTTCTTGAGGCAAGCCGACCAAGCCTTCTTGAACCAGTCACCGTAGGTCGCGTCCGACCAGAGGACGCCTGCGATAGGCATCTCGCACAGGCCCCCCTGTGCTGCTGCGTAGGCGATACCTTTGCCGCCGCGTGAGTGCCCTGCGACGTAGATCAGCCGAGGGTTGTGGGTCTTGGGGATTGTCGCCAGTGCTGCCTCGGCATACCGCTTGAAGCCGCCGTTGGCCCAAGGCCGTCTGCCGTCCGGGTGCTTGGCATACACCGACCACGGCATCTCGGGTTCGACGATGGTAAAGCTGATGTGCCGCTGGGCTAGCTTCATCGCCTGCGGGTACATGTTGGCGGCGAAGCCGTGAAAGCCCCCCATGCCGTGGAACCAGAAGATGACCTTGTGGCTGTGGGCTGTGCTGTCCTCGTGGTGGACGATCAGCGTGCGGATACCGTCAACGGCGGTAGTTCTCGTCACGAGGGCCGGGAACTGCCGCTGTGCTGTCTTGACCTCGCTGTTAGGTCCCTGCCCTAGCACAAGCAGCAGCAAAATCGCCCACATAGTCCCTCGTTAGAGCAGTTCGGGTTCTTCGAGCGGGGGAATGAGGTCGGCGGGAAACTCCGTTTGGTTCGGATCAGGCTCAAGATTCCATTCCGTCAGCTTGGCCATGACTTGAGCTTCAACGTCGTCGGGGCCGTTCGTGTCGAGCACGACCAAGTGCAAGCAGTCAGGGGCGTCGGGGTGGTCGCCCCATGACACGCCGTAGAAGCCTGCCTTCTTGCCCTTGTCCTTGCCGCTTGCGTAGATGACGCCGAGGGGGGCGAAGTCGCAGCAGTGCGTGCCCTCGTAGCGGGCCACCGTACTGCGGTGGTACATGGTGAGCTTCATCATCGGGCGGGCCTTCCTTTGCGTCAGGTGGTGAAGCCTGCACGCCAGCGCATGAGTTGCAGCACCCGCGTGACTTCCGTGGCGGTCAGCACTCGCCCGAAGATTACGGCTTGCGACAGGTAGCCGTTGGCGTACAAGGGGGAGGGGGCACCGTTGAAGCGCACGCCGTAGAACTGCCGCTGCGTGCCGTAGGCGTTGGTGTTGTCCGAGTTGGTCGAGGAGGAGAATGAGGTCACTAGGGTGCCGTTCTGATAGACCGTGACCTCACTGCCGCTAGCTGCCGCTTTGTTGAGGACACCCGTGATAGTAGACCAACCCGTCTGCGAGGATGACCACTCACGCAAGCTAGTGCCCACGTTGCCGCGTAGTGCCGCGCCGCCGTTGGTTGTCCAACCGTAGACTTCCCAGCCTTCTACCGAACTTGTGTATGGCGCGGCGCGGGATGTCAGTACGCCTGCTGTTGCGTTGGACAGCTTGTGCAGGGTCAAGACGGTTGCGGCCTGACTGTAGCTAGCATCCGTGCCGATCACAGGGATGATGTTGGACGACGAGAAGAAGTTGTTGAAGGCGAGTTGCCAGCACTTGATGTTGCTGTCAACGGCCATCGCAGGGCGAGACGGTGCGCTCACTTGCAGCGTGTTGGACTGCCGCTGCCATGCGTTGTCCATTGCGTAGCTGCCTGTCTGCCCGACGCTGTAGTTCTCCGAGGATGCGTCCAACCACGACTGCATGGCGGAGAAGGTGCCGCGCAGTTGCGTTCCTGCCATGCAGCGGCGGGTCTGTTTAGGGGCGAAGCGCATGGCGGTCGGGGCCATGTTGGCGGTGTAAAGCATGGGCTAGTCTCCGTAGGTCACACCCTCAATGGTGTACGTCGCAACGTCGCTAGTTGAAGTGAAACTTCCGAGGCTGATAAAGACCCTGTCCGCTCCGCGTGTCTCGACTTGCAGAAACATCCCGCCGTTGTCCACCGTGAGGTTTTGGATTGAGGGGGCGTCACGATAAGCGGCCCACAAGCCGTGCCTTGCATTGTAAAGGAAAAAGGTGATCATGCGACAGGTCTCAGTCGCGGGACCTGTGAGGGAGATCCACACGTTGAGGAATCTGTGGTTGTTCGTCGCGAAACCATCCGTCGTGGTTAGCGTCGATGACAAGGGGTAGGTGTAGTTGTTGCTTTTGACATTTGAATATGTACCTAGCGGTTGCGGCATGACGTTGCCGTTCCCATCGCTGCTGTCGTAGGTAATGCCTTCGTAAGAGATGCGGGGAATCGTGAGGGCTGCGCCAATCTGCACGATGTTGGTGATCTGACAGTAAACCCGTTCTACGCTGCCCCGAGGCTCCATGTAAAAGATAGCCCCGATAGGCGAGTAGTAGACGGGCCATGGCCCCTTGGCCGAGATCCAACCGATGCCTGTGCGGTAGTACCAAATTTGAACGGCGTAGCCGTCCGTGTAGAACGTGCCCCCGCTGCTGCGAATCCAAATGTTGATGAACCGATGATTATTGGTCGGAAAGCCTTGCGTCGCCAGCGTCGGTGCGCTGCTGATGACGGGGTTGTTCTCGACCCCTAGGAGTTCAGGCTGTTGCGGCATGGTGTGCTTTCCCCTAGTAGGTCACGCCCTCGACAAAGATCCGACAGGTCGGGGGGCCGACGAGGTTGAGCAATTGAACGTAGATTCGTTCAGCACCGCGCATCTCAAGTTGAAAGAACCCGCCTGTGTTTGCCGTCGTCACCGTCGTTTGCGGGACATCGACGTACAACACCCAACCAATGCCCGTGCGCCACACCCAAAACTGCACATCGACAGAAGTGCCGCCTGTCAGGCCGACCCAAATGTTGAGGAACCGCTGGTAGTCCGTGGCAAAGCCAGCCGATGCTCCCGAAGGCGTGCCGTTGGCAACGGTGATGTTGTTGATGGTGCCTAGCTGCTGCGGGGTCTGTGGTGTTGCCATGTTCGGCTCCTGTACCTTGCCTGCAAGAGGCGAGGGTATAGGACGGCTAGAACCGCTAGGGCGGTAGGGTAGGAATGAGCGAGGAGGTGCTGCGATGAGCAAGCGCATGACCCGCTGCCTGACTTGGGGCCAGATGGAAACGGAGGGGGTGCCCCTCGTGGGCGACGGAGGCCGCATTGTTGGCCACGTCTGCTTTGGGCAGTACGTCACGCTCTGCGGGCGAGGCGATGACGACCCAGAGGTGGCAACCGTCTACGAGTACGCCAAGAAGCGACCCGTGGGCGTGTGCCCGCGCTGTTGGTCGCAGTACCGTGAGGACATGAGCCGCGCAGTGGAGGTCGAGCATGGGCGTTGATGACTGGATCGCTCGCGAGGGCCACGTCTGCCCCAAGTGCAAGGCACCCAACTGCGAACGGTGGGCGATCGAGCAAAAGCTCGCGGTGGCACCGATGCTGGTGGTGCAGAAGTGGTGGATGGACAAGTGGAACGAAGACTGCGCCTTCAGGGCGAACGCCTGCCCTGAGTGCAAGGGCAAGTGCTGCCGTGACACAGACTACGGCTGCCGCGTCTACCACATGGGCGCGGAGGTCTACAGCCACTGGTGCGACTACTGCCACGACGGCACGATGCCCAAGCCCGATCCGCGTGATGAACAGATCGCCCACCTGAGCGCAGAGCGGGAACGGCTGATCGAGAAGCTCAAACGGATCGAGAACCTGTCACGCCTAGCGTGGGAACAGGTAGACAGCAACCCGCAGGAAGCCAAGGAGTTGTTTCGCATGATCAACATGGTGGCAAAATGAGTTGGATGAACGAGGCCGAGAAGTCGATGAGGGCGTCTCTCACGCGGATCACAAGTGATCCGCGTGACGAGAAGATCGCTGCGCTGAGTGCCGCCATCGCTGCGTGGCCTGCCTCGGTTCACGAACAATGGTGCGCTATTCGCGCTGACTGTCCTTGCAACTGCGGATGCGCTGAAGTGAATGAAGCCCGCGCAAACGCACGCCGTGTCGCAGGGCTGGAGGACTAGATGACTGTGGAGAAGGTGCAGCAGTTCCTCGCAGAGGGCGAGTGGAGTCGATGGGATCACGCGGACTTCGGTCAGGTCTGGAAGTTCGACGGAGAGGATGAGAAAGGCCACGACATCGCTTGGCGCATCCACGACCTCGACGGCCACGGGACGATCGAGCGTGTGGCGGGCTGGTACAGCCAGATGGGTGACTGGTCCTCGTATGAGGAACTGGCGGTGGTCGGTGCTGCGATGAACGCAGCGGCTGAGGCACTTGAGGCGGTCCTCAAGGAAGGGCAAAGGATCATCGCGGAGGAGGGGCAGGAACCATGAGTGGATGGAAGGACACGCCGCAAACGCGGCGCGAGATCGTGGTCTGGCATTTGCTGGCAGCCAGCGAGAACCTGTTGCGTTCGCAAGCAGAACTTGTCACGCAAGGGCAGAAGTGGCGAGATGAGGAGGCCAAGTGAACTGGAAGGACATTGAACAGGCACGCCGCGAATGGATTATCCAACTCTTGCTAATACAGCAAGATGGCGTCGTCGATCTGATGAGGTATGCCGAGAAACACGACCTGACCGCTCGACGCGACCATCTCGTCGATGACCTTCTAGCCATAGAAGCCGCCATCGGGCGGCTCAAGGAATTGCCGTGAAGTACCTGATGCTGGCTTTGCTACTGGTTGCCTGCGGCAAGACGGAACCGCGACCGTGCCATTCAGGCGTGGCAATGAAAGACCAAGTACGCAGGGTGCAGACGCAGCCCTGTGACTACAGGGCCAAGGCGTTTCCGCTGGCTGACGGCAACGTCCTGTGCCTGTGCCCTGAGGACGTAACGAAGCTGACCAAGTAGGGAGGGGATGACGATGGGATGGGATGCGCCTAGCCTGCCTAGCGTAGATGCGACATGCGATCGCTGCGGGCGTTGTGACTACTTCGAGGCTGACAGTTCAACGTCTGGCCACTGGGAGTACCCGCAGCCTGAGGATGTGGGCTGGGGCTATGCTGATGACGGCCTGTTGTGCCCTGACTGCCTTGGGGGTAGCGAAGAATGAAGCAGGAACTCGTCACGGCTGCTCTCGCCAGCAAGCACTGGCTGTGGCTGGCTGGCATGAAGGTCATAGGGCGCAGGGCGTATGCGACCGCGTGGTTCCGTCTGGAGGAGGATCTGCCCTCGCTGTCTGGCGAGTGGCGGGATGCCAAGCCTGACTGGGACGACCCCGCGACCGTAGGCTGTCTGCTCGAAGTCGTGCGCCGGGCGTGGGGGCCAAACAAGACCCTCTGCACTGTCAAGCGTGATGGCGTGTGGCGAGCGGGTTGGCCCTTTGGCGACATCGGGTTCGTGGTCGAAGGAAAGGGCGACACTGAGGCTGAGGCTCTGCTGGTCGCCTTGGGGAAGGCACCGTAAAGCCCCTTGCACAAGGGAAAAGGAAGGTGGGCATGGACGATACACAAATCAAACAGGTTCAGGCTAACTTGGTCAACATGCAGGCGTTCAACGACTACCTGTATAACCATGGCAATTCGTACATCGCGAACGCCTTCGCGCTACTGTCGGAGAAGAACACCGACAAAGGGATGGCTGTCATAGTAACGCTGATGGAAAGCAGCTTTTGGGCGATGGCTGCGGTGGATTCAGGCGGGGCTGCTGCCTTTGCGGCCAACACCTTGTGCGGCATCCTGAACGCTTGGACAAGCGGGTCACCCCCGCCAGACATGGGCAAGGCGTTTTCCGACCTGATCTTGCGCTTCCAAGCCGCCAGCGAAGATGTGGACAACCAGCTTGCTATTTACCACAGCGACCCTGCGACCTACTGGGACACGGTTTTTACTTACCAAGGGCACACTTGCACGCTGGGCGACCTTGCCACCGTCTCCTTCCCCGCTGAAAGCGACCCGCTATTCTACACCTACATGAACCCTTGCATGTGGGCGCTAGACCAGTACATCTGGCAATACATCCTGACCTCTGGCGACTTCAGCATCATCAAGTGGGAACCCGAAGTGGACATCCCGCCGCCGTTCGACTTCGACGCATGGCTGAACACGTTCTGCGGCTACCACCCTTCGTACTGGGCGACTTGTCAGTACCACCAAGACAGCGGACGCCGTGGTGATTCCTCCTACTACATGGTCACGGAATACAACTTGTCCACAGGGGCCACTGAGTTTCACGACGGGCACATCAGCGACGATGCGTGCAACTACCTGTTCGCTGACCGTGCGCCCGGTCAGTCCTACTCCTCCTGCACACGCGGACTGTTCCCGCGTGCTGACGTGTTTACCAACTTGGGCATCCAGCAGAAGGAAGTTTTCGTGCCGTCCGCTACTTTGCTATCTCGTGGGCGACCGCGCAAGCAAACGAAGGGCTAACCATGAGGCAGACTGACATCATCGAGATGCCAGACGGTGAGTGGTACGCCCCGCGCCCTGAAAGCGTCAACGCAGGGCACGCCCGCTACCTGTGGGTCAAGCGGGCGTTGGGGCGAGAAATCCACATCGCCTCGCCTGAGCTTTGGCGCAAGTGGGCGTCTCAGTATGGTGTCAGGCTGCTGGTCGAGAACGCAGACGGCAGTGTGAGCTTCAAGGAGACCCCATGAAGGGAACCGTTTGGCAACTGGAGGCCAATTTCCAACGCCTGCTGGCCAAGTGCGGCCCCTTCGCATGGACGCTGCACAACCTCGTGGCGCACCCATTGAGCGAACTCGTCTGGCTGTTGTCACTTGGCCGCGCTGAACGTATGTCGAACTGGTTGCACGACGTGACTGTCCCCTTGCATGAGCGGGGAAAGGGGCGAGGATGAAGGGAACCGTTTGGCAACACCGCAAAGGCGGTGTGTACACGGTCGTTGGCATCGCCAAGGGCTGCGAGAAGAACAAGCTAGGCATCGAGGGCCACGACATGGTGGTCTACCAGTCCAACGACTTGGAGCGGCGGTGGTACGTCCGCGCCAAGCACGAGTTCCTCGACGGACGCTTTACGCTAGTCGAGGAGCAGAAAGAAGCCGATAACTGTTAGCGCAGTTAGCCTCGTGCGTACATTAGGCGAGGAGGCCCGATGACTGCAAAAGACTACGCCATCGCCAAGCACGGAAGTCAGAAGTACGGCGGCTCGCTGCCCTACAGCGCCCACCTCGAAGCGGTGTGCGGGGTGCTGAAAGAGTACGGCTACACGACGGCTGAACACCTCGACAGTGCCTACCTCCACGATGTGCTAGAGGACTGCTGCCCGACCCCAGCCGAGAAGGCTGCGACGGCTCTGGAAATCGCCAAGACCTACGGTGAGGCGGTCGCCAGCGCGGTCGCCTTCTGCACGGACGCCGAGGGTGCCACGCGGAAGGAGCGGAAAGCTGGCTCCTACGCCCGGTGGACAGCGGCGCGGGAAGCCAGCGACCCCCACTACGAACTGGGTGCGCGGGTCAAGCTGGCCGACCGACTGGCGAACTTGCGGCACTGCGAGGAAGGCTCGCGGATGATGGAAAAATACCGGGGCGAAGCAGAGAGCTTCAAGAAAGCCCTGCACGCGACAGGGGTGAGTGACGCGATGTGGGCTGAGTACGACAAGCTGGTCACCCCCGCCTAGAGACTCAGCAAGGGGGTGAGGATGCTGCCAGACGGCTGGTACCAGACAGACCTACAGAGACGCGGCGGCAGTAACAAGCCGACCAACCCTCGTCACCTGTTGAACGAGGGCGTGGCCGTATGCAGCCGTTGGAAAAGGTTCCGAGCGAGGACAGAGCAGCAAGCAGATGCGCCCAAGTGCCTTAGCTGTCTGCGCGTGCTGGCCTCGCAGATACGCCGAGGGCAGTTTGTCGATCCCGACGTAGGGTAGGGGAAGCAAGGGGCACAGACCCCGCCCGAGTCGTAAGAGAGGAGCCATGCCCGAGTTGATCGTCCTGACCCCCGAACTCGTCAACAACACCTTTGCGGACTGCATTGCGCCCAAGCGCAAACACCTAGAGCGTGTCCGTGTCACCGTGGGCAAGACAAGTGCGGTGTTCGACAAGGCCAAGCTGATCGACCACTTCCCCGTGATCCTGCTCATGCTGTCTGACTTGCCGACCGAGTTTCGCGTCAAGAAGCAAGGCGGTGCCGGGGGCTGGACGATGCGGAACGCCTGCAAGAACAAGAACGGCGAGCAATGGACAGGGTTGATGGTCGAGGTCGAGCGGCTGCTGGCACTGGGCATGGCCCAAGGCTGGGTCAAGCTCACTGTGGCCAAGGAGTTTTTCCGCTACACGCAGCACGAGGGCGACTACTACATCTGCATCGATCTGCCGCTGCCCCTGAACACGGGGGGCAACCCATGAACGGCGACTGCGGACACACTGAGGCGCACTACTGCGTGATGGAGTGCGGCGACTATGTGACTGACATGCACCGCTCCGATGAGCATGGCCCTAGCGGGTGCTATGCCAACTACTTTGCCTGCTGGGCGTGCGTCCAGAGCGGCGATGCAGGCACACTGTCTGACCAGTGGTGGGCCAAGCACCGCGAGGTCTGCCCTGTTGGTTACGCTGCTCCAGAGGGGGATGAGATGAGCCTGCTCAAGACCACGGCCCTAGAACGCAGGGTTCGCTTCCTCGAAGCGAACCGCGACAAGTGGAAGGCGCGGGCGCTGGAAGCCGAGGAGCGGTTGCGTAGCGAGGCTGTAGCCGTCGATCACTGGCGCGACTGCCCACGGTGCGGCGTAGCGTATGAGGAAGGCGGCGACTGGGAAGTCTGCCCGCACGAACCCACGGAGGAGCCATGAAGGAGTACATCGACAAGGGCAAGGCTGAACTGCTGAAAAAGACCCTGAACGACATCCAGAAGGAAACGGCCAAGGTCTGGACGGGCAGGGCGTGCGCTGCCGCGTTGCTTGGCCTGCACGGCGATGCCAAGGAGTACGCCCACGAGGCCATCGAACACGCTGCGCTGTCAGGCGACGACCTGTTGCTGACCGAGATCCGCTCGACACTGCTGGGCTACGAAGTCGAACTGTGAACGAACCCCCTGTCATCGTCGGCCAGACCTACCGCGTCACGCGATCGTGGCGGCATTTGGAACCTGAGTTACCTTGAGCCTGTAGACGATGACGAGCCTATCAGCACCCCCTGACGGAAACACGTTCTCGTCAGGAGGTCGAAAGTGAGCAAGCCAGAGAGTCCGAACCCAGAAGCCATCAAAGCCGCTCTGCTCCAGCAAGTCGGAGCCGCCCCGAAGAACACGGTGCCGAGTGAGGCCGTGTTCGCCACCCTGCACCATCGCAAGAGGGCCAAGTGGTGGCTGGTCGAGAAGTCCATGAAGCGCAAGTGAGGCAGGCATGAAAGTCCTAACGCACGCGCACGACTGCGAGGCTAGGAACGCCC
>Ga0208783_10000875_pt1 | contig 18331 bp, 32 predicted proteins | sample DEB19_08_DNA_2_FD_184529 | JGI IMG/M metagenome (GOLD analysis project Ga0208783, IMG submission 184529) | Aqueous microbial communities from the Delaware River and Bay under freshwater to marine salinity gradient to study organic matter... | ecosystem: Environmental > Aquatic > Marine >...
CGGAGGAGCCAGCGGGCGCACCGCGCAGGAAGCGCCGGACTCGCTGCGCTCGAAGGCCTATGCCCGCGTCCTGGATCTCATCAGCGAAGGCGAGATCGAAGGGCTGGTGAACGGATTGCAGTCGGTCTACCTCGACGGCACGCCGCTGCAGAATGCCGACGGAAGTTTTAACTTCTCCGGGGTCTCGGCGGCGATCGTCACGGGCACGCAGAATCAAGACATGTTCAACGGCGTCCCGGCGACGGAGTCGGTCAACTCGGTTGGCGTGGAGGTCTTGCAGGCCACGCCGGTGGTGCGCACGGTGACGAATGCCGATGTGGATGCCGTCCGCGTCACGCTCTCCTTTCCAGGGCTGACTCGGCAAGATACGACGAACGGCGACCTGAACGGCACGTCGGTGCAGATTGCCATCGCCGTGCAGTCCAACGGAGGCGGGTATGTCTCGCAATCGATCGGCTATGACTGGAGCCAGTCGGTCAACCCGGCGGTGCTCGCCTCGATCGGCCTCTCGCTGGATGCCACCTGGAGCGCCGCGCTGGCGGTGGATGCGTCCGGGAATATGGCGTACGGCTCCATCACGTATCAGGTGCAATATCGGGCGGTGGGTGCGCCAGGCTGGACGACGTTCAAGGAGGATTCGCTGACGACGGCGGACCTGCAATATAGCTACGATGACAACGGCTACACGGTGACGACGTTCCCGACGCGCACCTATGACATGCTCGACCTGGTTGAGGACGAGTATGAGGCGCGGCTGTATAAGACGAGCGGGGACGGCAGCGTCACGATTTCGGGGTTCCGTATTTTGTCGCAGGTGCCCTACGACACCATCGCGGGCAAGACGGTCAGCACCTACCAGCGCTCCTATCGGGTGCCGCTCACCGGCTCCGCTCCGTGGGATATTCGCGTCAGCCGCATCACGGCCGATTCTGTGTCGGCTGCGCTGAATAACAAAACGGTCTGGGCGGCCTATACCGAGATCATCGACGAGAAGTTCAACTACCCCAATAGCGCGATCGTCGCGATGAGCGTCGATGCGTCGCAATTCAAAACGATTCCGACGCGGGCCTATGACGTCAAGCTGCTGCGGGTGCAGATCCCGTCGAACTATAACCCGGTCACCAGGACCTACACGGGCGTCTGGGACGGTACCTTCACGGTGGCCTGGACGGACAACCCGGCCTGGTGTTTTTATGACCTGCTGACGAATGCCCGCTACGGGCTGGGGGAATTCATCGCGGCCTCGCAGGTGGACAAATGGGCGCTCTACGCCATCGGGGTCTATTGCGATGAGATGGTCCCGAACGGCTATGGCGTCAACGAGCCGCGCTTCACCTGCAATCTGTATCTGCAAACCCAAGCCGAAGCGTTCCAGGTCATCACCTCGCTGGCCTCCGTCTTCAGGGGCATGGCCTACTGGGCGGCAGGCTCGATCACGGCCGTGCAGGATTCGCCGGCCGATCCGGTGTTCCTCTTCACCGAGGCGAACGTCGAGAACGGCCTCTTTACCTATAGCGGATCGGCGAAGAATGCCCGGCACACCGTCGCGCTGGTGAACTGGAACGACCCGGACGACGGCTACACGCTGAAGCCGGAATATGTCGAGGATCTCGACGGTATCGCCCGGTATGGGGTGGTGGAAACGACGGTCACGGCCTTCGCCTGCACCTCGCGCGGGCAGGCCCATCGCGTGGGGAAGTGGCTGCTCTATTCGGAGCGGATGGAAACCGAGTCGATCGGGTTTGTCTGCGGGACGGATGGCATCTATCTGCGCCCTGGGGACATCTTTGCCGTGCAGGACCAGCACCGTGCAGGGATTCGGTACGGCGGCCGCATCCGCTCTGCGACCTCAACCAGCATCACGATCGATCGTGCCATCACGATCAATAGCGGAGAGACGTATACGGTCAAGGTCGTGCTACCGGATGGCACGCTCGACACCCGCACGGTCACGAATGCGCCTGGATCGGCGACGGTCCTGACGGTATCGGTAGCGTTCACGGCCACGCCGGTCTCTCCGGCGGTCTGGATGGTGACCTCGAATGTGCTGGCTCCGCGTCTCTATCGGGCGCTCTCCATCGTCGAAGTGGAGCGGCATAAATACGAAGTCCAAGGCGTCGAGCACAGCGCCACGAAATATGACGCCATCGAGCAAGGGCTGACACTGCGGGTGCCGAAAACCTCCACGGTCGGTCTGGTGCCGGATGCGCCGGAGAATGTGACGATTTCGGAATCGCTCGCGATCCGGCAGGGTCTGGTCAAGGCCATTGTGACGATCGAATGGGAGCCGGTAGAAACGGCCACGCGCTACCGCGTGGAGTATCGCCGAGACACGGGGAACTATGCGGCGTTGCCGGAGGTGTCGGGCCCCTCGGCGGAAATCGTGGACGCCATCCCCGGCTATTATGACGTGCGCGTCGTGGCAGTGAATGTCTTGCAGGCCAGTTCGCTCCCGGCCACGGCCGCCCGGCAGATCTATGGGAAAACCGCGCCGCCTGAGGATGTGACGGGGTTCGTGGTCTCGCGCACCGGCGACACGCTCAATTTCTCCTGGGTGGCCGTCGGGGATCTCGACCTCTCGCATTATGAGCTGCGGCAGGGCACCACCTGGGCCGCCGGCGTCCCACTCGGCATCACGATCAACACGCAATATCAGGTCACGACGAACATCGGCACGACCTATCTCATCAAGGCCATCGATACATCGGGCAATGAGTCGGTCAACGCCTCGGCCATCATTATCGGGGCCAATACCGACATCAATGTCGTCGTCACGCAAAACGACTCGCCGACATGGAGCGGGGTCAAGAGTCAGACGCGGGTGACGCCGTCCGGCGTGACGCTCGACGGGCAGAACACCTGGAGCGATCTCACCGGCACATGGGCTTCCTATACCGGGTCCTGGTTGGCCGTCAGCAATCTCTATGGCACCGGGACCTATGAGACGGTGCCGGTCGATCTGGGCGCGGTCATGACGAGCCGGGTGGAGATTCACCCGACCGTGCAACAGGTGCCGATTTCCGGCGTCTGGAACGATCTTACCGGCACCTGGGCGAGCTATACCGCGCCCTGGTCGGGCGATCCGGGGCAGATCGAAGTCACCTATGAAATGGCGATCAGCCAGGACGGTGTGACCTATGCGGCCTGGCAGACCTTTCTGGCAGGGACCTACGAGGGCTGGGCCTTTAAGTTCCGCGTCACGCTCACGGCGCTGGATGTGGCGAATTATCTCCCGCTGCTCACCTCGCTGCTGGTGACGGTCGATGTGCCGGACCGGGTGCTGCATTTCGAAGACCAGGCGACGAGCCCAAGCGGGACGACCCTGACCTTCAGCCCGGCGTTCATCAATGTGCAGACCGTCACCGGGACCATTCAGGGCGGCTCGGTGGGAGACACGTTTCGCGTCACGGGCAAAAGCACGACCGGGGCGACGATCACGGTCTATGACAGCGCGGGTGTGGCGAAAGCAGGCAATGTCGACATCGATGTCTTCGGCTATGGAGCCATTGCGTAAAAGGAGTCTGAGCGATGAGTCAAACATGGGATATTGATCTAATCACCCCGGCCTCAACTTCACCGGCCACCGACATTCAGCGCATCATTGATGGATTTTATGCGCTGCGATCGATCTTCAGCGGGGCCTCGGAGCCGGGCGCGGCGGATCGGGTGGCGTACATGCTCTGGGCCGATACGACGACGGGGTTGCTGAAGATCCGCAACGCGGCCGACAGCGCCTGGATCACCATCGGCACGCTGGCCTCGACGAATCTCGGCCTGCTCGCGCTGGCTGGCGCGAACATGACCGGCGGGGTCAATATGGCGAAAACGACGGTCGCCTCGGCGGCCACGCCGGACATCTTCGCCACAACCGTCGGGAACGTGGTGGACTATACCGGGACGACGACCTGCACCGGTTTCACGACCGCTCCGCAAGCCGGCTGCCGCCGGTTGCTCGTTTGCGCAGCGGCTGCGCCGTTCACCGCCGGGGCGAATCTGCTCATCAAGGGCGTGCCTAGCGGCAGCACCTATACCGCCGTCGCGGGGGAGACGCTGGAAGTCATCGCGCTCACGACCACGCAATTCCAGATCATCCCGGCGGCGCCGATCACCGTCGAGCAAAACAGCAAGAGCGCGGCCTATACGACCGTGATGTCGGATGCGAACAAGCACATCCTGCATCCGACGGCCGACAATAACGCCCGCACCTTCACGATCGACTCGAACGCCAACGTGCCCTATCCCATCGGCACGACGATCACGTTTGTGAACCAGATCAACACGGTGACGATCGCCATCACGAGCAACACACTGACGCTGGCCGGCGCAGGCACGACCGGCAGCCGGACACTGGCGGCGAACGGCATGGCGACGGCGCTGAAGATCGGCAGCACGAGCTGGATCATCAGCGGGACGGGGTTGTCATGATCGGACAGGTGCTGATGGCATCCTATGATGCTCCGCTGCGCGTGGTCGACGCGGCTGACTTTGATGGGGTGAATGATGTCGTGAAGCGCAACGCGGATTTAACAGGCAATGCCGATGGTAAGAAAGGCATTGTGTCATTTTGGTTCAGGATGGACGGCTCAGACGGTTCACGGTGTACCGTATGCACTACCGCTCCTTCGTCTGGCAGCGGGCGTTTTTTTGTATTCAGAGACACAACGAACAGACTCGTTGTCCTTGGCTATAGTACCTCCGGCTCAACAATTCTTCAGTTTCAGACAGCAGCAACGCATGTACAATCTTCGACCTGGAAACACTTTCTAGCCTCGTGGGACCTGGCAGTTGGAGCAAGTGCTGTTCATGCCTATATAAACGACGTGTCAGATAAGTTCGTAGATTTCGCCACAAATGCCGATGTGGATTATACGGGTACAGATTTCAATGTTGGCGCGTATGGCGATTTGACTGCGGCATTCAATGGGTGCCTGGCCGATCTCTACGTGAACTTATCGGAATATCTTGATTTCTCTCTCGTGGCAAATCGTCGCAAGTTCATCTCAGCCAGCGGGAAGCCGGTGCATCTCGGGACGGACGGTTCGCTGCCTACCGGCACGGCACCGCTGCTCTACCTACACCTGGACGACGGCGAAGCGGTTGCCAGCTTTGCGACGAATCGTGGGACTGGCGGGAATTTCTCCATCACGGGCACACTGGACACGGCCTCCAGTAGTCCGAGCGATTAACACGTGAGGAGCCAGACGACATGAAAGACTTCACGCTGAAGACGATGTGGCAGATCTCGCTGCTGGCGCTGATGCTCTGGCGGGAGGCGCGGGGCGAGTCGGACGCGGCGAAGATCGCCGTGGCCTCGACGGTGATGAACCGCGTGGCACATCCGGGCTGGTGGGGCACGACGATCGACGATGTGGTCAGCCGGAAATGGCAATACTCGAGTATGACCGACCCGAACGACGCGCAGCTCGTGAAGTGGCCGCTCGTAACCGATCCGTCGTTCATGCGTTGCCTGGAAATCGCGCACGGGGTCGTGACGGGCCTGATTCCCTGTCCGCTGCCGGGGATCGACAGCTATTTTGACGACTCGCTCCAGGGCGACCAGCGGCCCAAGTGGGCGAAGGAGCATCCGGAGCGGTTCGTGGGGAAGGTGGGGCGTCTGAACTTTTTCAACATGGATTGCGACACGGAAGATCCGCACGTGGTGCTGAAAGAGACGGAGGCGTGAGGCTCTATCGGTGTCGGCGATGCGGGGCCGTCTATGTGCATGATCGGGCCTATTTCCACAATGTCTTTGAGTGTGCGCAGCGACAGGGAGGGAGGCATGGGGGATCTCTCGAAGTGGGATTGGGCTGATGCGGCCAGCGGGGCGGTGATGGGCGTGCTGGGAGGGGTGGTGTCGATGTTCGGCTGGTTCAACGGGAAGCTCGGCAAAGTACACGACCGGATCGACCGCTTGCATACGGCGCAGGAGGGGCACACGACGAGTATTGCCGTCCTGCAGGCCAACGGGCAGGCGATCGCCGAGCGACTGCAACGGATTGAAGAGGGCCAGGCGACGATGAATGAGAAGCAGGACGATCAGATGAAAATTCTGATGGATCTCCACGGGCAGGGGCGCTTCAACCAAAGGGGGCAATGATGCGACGAATAGGGGTATTGTGTGCCGTGGTGTTTGCGATGACCTTCCTGGTGCGGGCCGTCTGGGCGCAGGAGGCAATGCTCTCGCCCGCGCCGTCAGATCCGTGGAGCATGCTGATGGAGATGGCGCTCAAGAGTATGATCCCGGCGATCTGGGTCGCGGTGGGGCCGCTGGCCGTCGCGGCGATCACGAAGGGGGTCAATGGACTCGCCGGGGCCTATGTGCCGCGCTCCGTGCAGGTGATTCTGTCTGGACTCGTGACGGCCGTGGCGGCGGGTCTCGCAGGCGATGCGTCCGGGGTGGCGCAAGCGGTGGGGACCGGGATGGGCTCCCAGATGCTGGCGGCGACGAGGCCGGAGACGCTGTTGACCTCAGCGCGTGATCCTGTGGCGCCGGACAGCCTGCGGGCGAGCATGAGTGGAACGGTACCGATGCTTATGATCTGCGGGTTGCTGAGCCTCACGGCCTGCAAGTCCGGCGATGGCGCGAAGTTCAGTCAAAAGCTGATCCGGCTCAGCGGTGACGTGCAGCGCGTGCTCGTCGAAGGGTGCGACGGGCTCCCTGGCATCACAGTAGCCTATCAGACGCTGGCGCCGTTGATCCCGGTGAACTCGGATCTTGCAAAGGGATTTGAGATCGGCCAGGACCATGCGGAGAAAGTCTGCGCGAAGGTCACGCCCGCAAAGGTGGCTCCGGCCTCATGACCTGTACGCGCTGCCAGGGGCGGATGATCCGGGAGCATGTCTACCGGCGCGGGGCCTGGTGGTGGCGTTGTTATAATTGCGGCGAGCGAGTCGATCGGGCGATTCTGCTGGCCAGGGCTGAGCAAGAGGCCGAATCAGCCTTTCTCCGAGCCTCCGCCGACATCGAGCGCAAAGAATGGGCCGCCTGGATGGCCCGGATGCCGGCCAGCCCGGCTCCGGTGCCTGGCTTCTCTTCCTTGCCGACCTGACTGCTAGGGTTCTGCTACGGTTTCTCTCTATTTTTGACGAATAACCGGCATCAAACACCCATCAACCCGATTTTAGCCGGCCTACCTCTTGGGGTGGCTTGCGGCATGAATCGCGGCATCTGTGCTGTGATTGCGGTGTTGTGGAGTGGTGCGCCCGACAGGACTTGAACCTGTAACCTTCTGATCCGTAGGGAGAAGCCGAGTGTGCGTTATCAATCTGTTAGGATGATGGTGCTAGGGTTGTGCTACGGTGCCGGTCTTTTTTTCTTGGTCGTTTTCTTCTTTTTGTTCTTCTTCGGGAGCGGGGCGGTGCGGCTCAGGGTGACGAGTTGGTCGATGGGCAATCGTGAGAGGGCGGCGCGTTGGGCGGGGAGGCTGATGTCGAGGTAGAAGTTGGCGGTGGTACGGATGTCGGCATGGCCGAGGGTGTCGGAGACGGTCTTGAGGTTGTCGCCCGCTTCCATGCGGTGGGTGCCGTGGCTGTGACGAAAGCGGTGGGTGCTGACGGGGAATTTCACTTTCCGGCTCACCCAGCGGTAGTAGTTGGCGACGGCTTCTGGGTGCAGCGGCTTGCCGTCGCGGGAAAAGACGTATGTCGAGTGCGCGATTTTTTCGGCTTCCGTGACGATCCATTCGATTTCGGGCGTGAGGGCAATGATTTTGGGTTCGTTCTCTTTGTTGGTTTCGATTTCGATGAACCCCTGCTGACGCCTGACATGGCTGCGCTCCAGGTTGCAGAGTTCTTGCCGGCGGACGCCGGTGGCGTACAGGAACAGGGTGACGAGCCGCCAGAACTGGTTGGGGATGGCGGCAATGATGACGGGGATCTGTTCCTGAAAGAGGCGCTTCGGGCGTTTCTTTTTGGCCTTCGCTCGCGTGAGATGCAGGAAGGGGTTCGCCGGGAGCCATTTCCAGGCGCCGGCGCGATTGCCGAGGGCTTTGAGGGTGCGGCGCTGGCTGTTCCAGCTATGCGGCGACAGCCGGTGCTTTTCGGCGCGCTCGTAGTCGCGGATCCATGCTTCGGTGATGTCCGCTAACATGGCCTGCGGCTGGTATTTCAGCAGGCGGCCCAGGGCCCAGGATTCGGCGCGATCCCATGTGGCCGGGCTGACAATGCGCTCGGTGGTGACACGGAGCTCGTAGCGGTCGACGAACTGCTGCAGGGTCATGGACTCGTCGGCGGCCGGCTGGACCGGCAGGCCGAGCGCGGCGGTGGCTTTATCGGCGGCCAGGGCGCGGTCTTTGTCTTTTTGTTTCTGCGCGGCGGCCTTGCCGTCTTTGGTGCGCAGGGAGATGCAGTGCTGCTTGTGGCCGGCGGGATGGGCTTCGCAGCCGGGGGCGCAGTAAAACGAGAGGTACCAGCCGGTGGGGCGCTTGTAGAGGGTGCTCATGCGCTGGTGGCTCTCAGTATGGCTTTCCTCGCAGACCGCGACTGCTGGACGGGGCGGGCATGGCTAATCACGCAACGGAAATCCGTCGTCGAACTTCTCGAACCATTCAGCTTTTAACGTCGTCAGGGTATTCGTCATGTGTTCCAATTCTCTCAATCGTATCAAGTCTTGCAGGCATGTTGTCCGGTGCAGCCATGTCTGAAATGTCGCGAGCTGATGGAGCTGTTGTGTGTCGTGGGGGTTGGCGAGGATGGCGGTATCATTATCGATGATGGCTAATAGGTGGCGACATGGCCAATGCCGCTGTCCGGCTGGGCAGCTGCACGTCATGATGAGCAGGCGATCGTCTAGATCTTGCTCGATGATAATTTCGTGCAGGATGTCGGGATGGCTTTTGCTCCGGCAGTCGAATCTGAGTTCCGTCCGGCTGTCGATCGCATGACTCTCGGCTTTCAGCACATAGATCTTCTTTGGCTGATGGTTTGCGGCTGGATCAAATAAGAGGCCATGGGTGCGTAATCTGAATTTGCCTTTTGCGGGTGTCTGCTGTGTATCGGCCGGAATGTACAGCGCGGCCTTCAGCGCATTGTGCACTGCGACCTTGTCTGACGAGTGAATATCAAAGAGGATGATCATCACAGTTGGAAGCGGCGGCTGATTATGGGGAAGTGCAATGATATTAGAAGGGATATCTTGCTCGGTAAACGTGGCTGTGCATGTAAGCTGGTGCCGGATCTGGCGATATTTTTCGATGGCGAGCTTCGCTGTTGGATCGAATGCCATGAGGAAATAAGTGTGAGTGGGAATCGGGTGCGGCAAAATCTGGCTGGCGGCGCGTTCGAGAATGCTCTCGGGGGCGGTGAGCTTACCTTCCGATTGTCGCGCCGGCCGATTTATATCAGCCCATGTCAAGGGGGCCTCATCGGGCATGGCGTGGACGTGCAACGTGGAGACATTACCGTGCCAGATAGTGGTGTAGAGACGCCCTTGTGTTGTCTCGATTCGCTGTGGCGGCGCCGAACTGCGATGGTCACGAAGGTCAATGGTGACTGATGATTGCCAATTGGATCTGAAAGTTGCGCTGCCGCTATGGCCTGCTGGCTCATTCGCGGCGGCAACGACCTGTATACTGAAAAAATCTTGAGGTCGTCCGTGTGTCCAGGCTTGGTAGGCTTGGGGGGAACTGTAGATAGTATCTCCGCGCGAAAAACAGCAGGCAGCGAGTGCGTCTGCGAAATGAAGAGGAATGGCCCACTGGAAACCGGGAAAATAGTCTCTTGGATCATGCCGTGAACTGTCCATCAACAGGTCGTGAAGTGAAGATGCGGAACGCGTCACTCTAAATCTCCTGATGTACCCAGTAGGCACCGCTCGCACAACGATCCGTCGCGGCGCGGTTCGTAATGATGCGGGCAACGCCGCTCCATCCAGAGTTCCTTGACGCTGTGATGTTGCCCACCCACCAAGCCCACTAGCCCAGCGTCTTTACTAGGAGCATCCCTGCTATTTGTGGTGCGGCCGTCCTCGTGTCATGTATGGCTCAAGGTGCTCAGCGGCCTTTTCGAGTTCAGCGGGAATCTTAGGCCACCAGCGGTCGTCGAGGCCGTATTGATCGGCCATTGCGAAATAGAATTCCAGCGCCACTTCGAGAACGCGACTTTTACTTTTCAGGGTTTCGTGGTCGCGCACAAATGCAATCAATCGTGCCTGCGTCGGATCTCGCAGGTAGGTAACCTCTTTATTTTGCTCCCGTTTTCCCATTGCCGTACTGACCATACTCCGCCCTCAGACCGTCTCTAGTAAATAGCTATTGACAGACTATACATAGTCTGGATATAGTCTAGGCATGAAGTCGCCACTCCGAAGAAAACTCAAGGGCACAAACTCAAGGCCGTTCACGGTCTATCTCCCAGAGGAGTTGGACCTGTGGGTGCGAAATTCAGCGCATGAAGCTGGTCGCACACTCTCCGAGCAAACGACTCGCATCCTGCGGGCCGGTCGTGAAGTTCTCACCTCACAATCAATCAAGGTGGCCTAATGAGTCGTCCAAAACTTGATGCGCGTGTCACGATTCGACTCCCGGAGGAGTTGCTGGCCGATCTGGGCACGATGGCAGATCGGCGTGGCTCCTCTCTCAATGAAGTGGTTCTGACCTCGCTCGAAAATGAAATTGCTCGCATGCTCACCTATCGCCTCGATTACTACGGCCAGGTTAGACCGTTGGCGGCGGTGTGCCAAGGCGACGTTGTCAGCCGGGCGCTCTCGTTGTCTGACATGAGCAGCGAAGTACTGAACCAAAAGAAAGTTGTCTGACATTAGGGATAGTTGTCTGCCAATGGCGGACGGAAGGGGGTGTGATGTCCATCGAATGTGTCGAGTCAGCGTGCGCCGCTTTCATTAAGCGATGGCGCCGCACGCTCGCCCGGTGGGCCTCCGGGGGGAGGCCTGCCGGACGCTGTGGTGTGTTTGCGGGGGTGCCGCGATGGCTGAATTGATGACGCCCGGCTATCTGACGATCGATCAAGCGGCGGCGTACCTGAATACGTCGATTGGGACGCTGCGTGAATGGGTGCGCACGAAGGGCGTGCCGCATCACCGGCCGGGCAAGGAGCTGTTGTTTCGGGTGCGCGATCTGGATGCCTGGATGAATCGCTATCGCCAGGGGGATCGCGGGCTGGCGCTGACGGGATTGGCTGATCAACGGAGGGGCGCATGACGGTGTGGGTGGCGCTGCTGGCGCTCATGATTCTGGTGGGGTCGCTGGTCAAGCGCCTGTTTGTCTGGATGGCGGTCTGTGTGGTGGGGCTGCTGGCGGGCTGTGCGTGCGCGCTCTATGGCTGGCTGACGAAGGGTGAACGCGATGAGTTGGAACCGCCCACTGATCCAGCTCACTGGGGAGGGTTGTGATGGCGACGAATTCGACGGTGGATCTGGATCTGCGGGCGAAGGAATTTGGCCGGATGACGATTGCGGCGTTGGTGGCCTTTGCGGAGTCGGTGGGGCATGAGCTGCACATCGAATTTAAGAAACCGGCGCCGCTGCCGGGGCCGAAGAAAGGGACGGTGCGCGCATGACGCTGACGGAGGCGCAACGGCGCACGCTGAGTGAGTATGCGGAATGGCGGGATTTGCAGCTCATGCTGAACAACTTCGAGTGCTATCTGCGGTTCACGCGGCTGGAGGATTTGAACTTCGGCGGCATGATGGAGACGGTGGAATTATTGGCCACGCGGCGGGCGGCGTTTCTGGCGCGCTGGGAAGCCGCGCAGGGCCTCACGCGGGAGGGGACGCATGCGGACGTTGATCGTGCGGGAGCGGGTGCGGCTACCGATGGAGGATTGTCTCATGGGGAGTCTGATGATTCGCCTGTATGGTCGGAAGGCGAAGGCCAATCGATTTCAGAGTGCTGAGCGCACGGCGCTCGGCGGGGTGGCGCTGGCGCTCGTCGGAGTGCTGTTGACGTGGTTGCTGCTCACGTGGTGACGGAGGATGTCCATGATGTGTTTCGCGCCGGTGCTATTGGCGGGATATCTGATGACGCTGCATCCGAATAGCTGGCATGTGTCGTCGTTTGATGGCGCGCTGGTCGAAGTGCAGACGTGCGATCGCGGGCTGGGACTCGATCTCAAGGCGAGTACTGCCGGGATCGGCAGTCTGTCGCTGCAATATGGGCTGCAGATGGCGGCGGGGAACTGGTCGTTCACGTTCACGCCGAAGGCGGGCGTGGGCTATTTCGATCATGCGGTGCCGGAGCTGAGCTCGCAGGTGAATTTCAGTCTTGGCGCGCAAGTGCTGGTGGGGTATCGGCGGGCGCGGGTGGCCTTTGAGTATTGGCACCAGTCGAACGCCTATCTCGGCGATGTGAATGCGGGACTCGACATGCTGGCGTTCACGGGCGGGTGGCAGTTTTAAGCGTGGAAACCTGAACAGGGGGACGCGATGAACCGTTGTGAGAACTGCAATGTGCTCGGGATGGAACGGCCGCTCTATACGCGGATCACGGTCGTGGAGGATGAGACGGTGTGCCTGTTGTTTTGCAGCCGGTGCCAGGCGATGAGCAATGAGGAGTTGCGGCGGAAGATTCATCTGTGGCTGCCGCCGTATGACCGGCGGATGATGGGAGTGGGGGCATGAAGGAAGAGCGGTCATTTACGAGCGGTGAGTTGATCGGCAAGCCGACGACGTGGATTGCCGCCTGGTCTGCCTCGCCGGAGACGAAGTCGGGCCGCAAGTCGCGGCTGGCGTTGGGCAGTACGAATAAGGTGAAGGCGGGCCTGAAGAAGCTGGAGAAGTTGGGGATTCGATGATACGGCGCTGCCAAGACTGTGACGGGCCTGCAACCTCGACGCGCTGTCGCGCCTGTCATGGACTGGAGATGAAGCGGCGGCATCGCCAGAAACGCGCCCGGCTGGCGCAGCTGTTCAGTCAGCAGTTCAAGCTGGTGAGCCGGGTGGTGAGGATGATGGGATCTTACACAAAGGAGTCTGTGCATGGAGCATGAAGCGATCACGATCACGACGATCTGCAACGGGGGGGGTGCCGGAAGTATTTGAACGTGAGTTGCGCGAGGTCTTGGCAAATATCGCCGATCCGAATACTGAGGCGAGTAAGTCGAGGGGTCTCACCTTGCGTTTCGTCTTTAAGCCGCTCGACGACCGGAGCGGTGCGGTGGTGTCGTTTGCCTGCAAGTCGATATTGCAGCCGGTCAAGGTGGCGACGAGCCCGGTCTTTCTCTCGCGGCATAGTGGTGAATTAAAGGCCTATTCGCTCGATACGCGCCAAGTCTCGATGTTTGCCGGTGCCGACGAGACATCGAAGGGGATCACGGTCGTTAAATAGTCATCTGCATGGGTGGCGTAGTCATGGAGGTTTCTATGCTGAAGGATGCGATTGAGAAGCTGCAGGAATTGATCGGCGCGGCACGGGTGCCCAACATGGTCGCGCATGGCGGGCGGACCTACTGTGACAAGGCGCTCACCGCAATGGAGCCACCACACGATGATGCGCGCCAAGTGGCGACATTGACCGGGCTGGCCGATTTGTTGACCGTGAGCGTGAACGGTGCGAGCACGGCGGATGTATTTCTCCATGTGCTAAGTCCCACCAAGGTCGTACTCTGCGATGTGCGTTGTAATGAGTGGGGCAAGCGGCAAATCCACGCCACGGCGTCTCTTCCTGAGTTCGGCAAGTTTCCCTTCGGGCAGTTCATCGATCAGGAGCAGTTCATTATTGGCCTGCAATCGTTCTTTGTGCAGGGTTCTCCTGATCTGGCCTATCTCTATTCGGTGGCGGGGTTGCTGACGGCCGAGCAGGTGCAAGTCAGTGCTGACAATGGCGTGGGCCAGGTGGCGACGATGCGCAAGGGGGTGGTGCTTGCGGAAAACAAGGAGGTGAAGCGCGTCGTGACGCTGACACCCTGGCGGACGTTCCGTGAAATCGACCAGCCGTCAGGGCAATTCATCTTCCGTCTGAAAAACCGAGACGGTCAAGTGCCGATCCTCTCGCTGCATGTGGCCGACGGCGAAATGTGGCAGTTGAAAGCCATGCAGGACATCAAGGCATGGCTGGAAGCACACGCCACGGGCGCAAAGGTGGTGGCGTAGGTGATGAAGAGGAAGGATAGGGTGTGTCAGCGCAAAGGTAATCGATGATGCCGATATCTCAGAAGGACTGTCTGCTGGCGATGCTGGAGGAGCTGCGCGCGGATGTGACGACGTTCTCGCTGTATGACGCGGATCGGCGGGAGCGGTGGTTTGACGCGCTGGCGCAGGTGATTGCGGCGGTGCGGTCGGATGATCAGCGGATGGCCTGGGTGGCGTTGATTGCGGACGATCTCTGCCGGCGGATTCCGGGTGTGCCGTTTGCGGTGGCGGCGCAGCCGTTGCTGAACCGGCTGACTCTGATGGGGGGTGGTGATTCGATGAAGATGCTGGAATTGACGGAACTGGAGCGCGACATCCTGCGCCACGCGCTGGGGCTGGATCGGTGCCTGGTGGCGTATCGCAACAGCTACAGCGCGGCGCCACGCTCTGAGCATTATCCGATCCTGATGGGGCTGGTGTCGAAGGGTTTGATGGAGCGGACGGCCGGCTATACGGAGACGATGATTCATTTCCGCGTGACGGACGCGGGCCGGGAGGCGGTGCAGTGATGAGGGGTGAGCTGGTCTATGTGGTGGGGCCGCTGGGGAGCGCGGAGCAGGCGGTGCGGGCGGCGCAGGTGTTGATTGAGGCGGGGTGTCTGGCGGTGTTTAAGCTCTCGGATGGCTGGTCGGAGATGGACGCGCAGCGCGTGGCGGCCTGCTGGTGTGTGTTGCGGTTGCCGGGTGAGTCGCGCGCGGCGGATCTGGCGGTGGACCTGGCCCAGGTGCTCGGGGTGCCGGTGTATCACGAGCTGGGCGATTGCCTGGCGGCGTGGCCGAGGGTGCGATGTTGACGCGCTCGGTGCAGTTGCGCACTGCGATTGAGGAGAAGAAGGCGCTGGCATTGCATCGGCAGCCGACGGAGCTGCGGCGTTGCCTGAAGTGTGAATTTTGGATGCACTCGACGGGCGCGGATCATCGGATCTGCAATCCATGCAAAGGGGAGCCGTTTGTGCGCGGGATCGCGGGGAAACGGGTGAAGGGATGAGGCTTGGGGATTGGATTCTCTGCGTCTCGATGGTTCTGAACGTGGCTGCGGCGCTGGCGTATGCCTGGGATCGGCAGTGGTCGAACGTGGGCTACTGGTTCGCAGCGGTGCAGTTGAATTTTTGGCTGATGCGGATGCGGTGAGGGGGATATGGAGCAGCCAACGCTTCAGATCACGGAAGAGGATTGCAAGCGCCTGGGGATGAGGCTGCCCATCGTTGTCTCCACTGGCAAACGCGCGTGGACGGTGTATGCGCAAGATTGCGATGAGGCGTTTGCGAGATTTCTACTTCTTAGGCCGATGACAAAGTTGGGGATGATTGTGCGATTTCAGTGTGAGTATTGGCCGGAGCCATCCTTGCTTGCGCTCACTGAAGTGATGTTGAAGCGGGTGCAGTCTCCTGATTTTGTGCTGAGGGGGTAATTCGATGAGTTTTGCGGAAGGCACGAGCGTGCCGATCGAGCGGTCGAAGGCGGAGATTGAATCTATGCTAATCCGCTATGGCGCGGAGCAGTTTGTCTCGTGGTGGGGCGAGTCGGAGGCGCGGATTCAGTTCCGGGCGAAGGGCCGCATTGTCCGATTTTGCTTACCGATTCCGGCGAAGGATGAGAAACGGTTCACGCAGCATGCGCGCTACGCCTCCAAGCGTCGAACGGAGGGTGAGGCGATGAAAGCGTGGGAGGCGGAGTTGCGACGGCTCTGGCGGGCGCTGGCGCTCGTGGTGAAGGCCAAGCTGGAGGCGGTGCAGAGCGGCATTGTCGGGTTCGAGGATGAGTTCATGGCGCACATTGTGATGCCGGACGGAAAGACGGTGGCGGAGCATGCCCGGCCGATGATTGCGGTGGCCTATGACACGGGTAAGGTGGCCGCGCTGCTGCCGGGGTGGTGAGAATGGATAACGGAGTGATGACGTCATGTGGGTAAAGCTCGATGATGCGTTTGCGGATCATCCGAAGATGGCGCTGGCGGGACCGCTGGCGATGGTGATTCAGGTGCGTGCCCTCTGTTATGCGAGTCGTCACCTGACGGACGGGTTCATCCCTGGCGGGGCGGTGCATTATTTCCTGGCTGGGTTCGACGATCTGACGGTGCTGGATGACTCGGGGGTGAGTCGTCCGGCGCTGACGATTGATTGGGCGGCCAGGATGGTGGAGGCGGGGCTGTGGGATCGCACGAAAAACGGTTATGTGATCCATGACTTTCTTGACTTTAACCCCGCGAAAACACAGGTCTTAGATGAGCGGCAGAAGGCGAAGGACCGACTGTCTCGAATGCGGAAGAAGGGGGGGGCTGAAGAGCCTGCTGTTGGTGATGTCGCGGGTGATGTTCGCCTGAACATCGGCAACTGTTCGCCCGATGTAACGGATGATGTAACGCCGTTACTTCGCCCGAACATCGGGCCGTGTAACGCTTCTCCCGCTCCCGCTCCCGCTCCCGCTCCCGCTCCCGCTCCCGCTCCCGCTCCCGCTCCCGCTCCCGCTCCCGCTCCCGCTCCCGCTCCCGCTCCCGCTCCGCGTCGGATGAAGAGAAGAGTTTCGGCGGGGGTTGCGCGACAACCGCCCGCCGATCCCGATGAGGCGTCGCCAGTGGCGGCGGTGTGGGAGGCGTATGCGGCGGCGTACTTGGGCCGGTACGGGAAGCTCCCGGTGCGGAACGCGATGGTGAACGGGCAGCTGGCGCAGCTGGTGAAGCGGCTCGGGGCGTCGGTAGCGGCGCAGGTGGCGGTGTTTTACGTGGCGCACAATCACCCGTACTACGTGCAGAAGAATCACACGGTGGGGCCGCTCCTGGTCGACGCGGAGAGTTTGGAAAACCAGTGGGCGCGGGATGTGAAGACGACGACGCGGGAGGCGCAGTCTGCGGAGCAGCGGGACAATGTGCGTGAGCAGTTCAAGCGGGTGATGGCCTCGATGGGCACAACGGAGGCGGCGCATGGCTAAGGACACGGTGGTGCAGGCGGTGCTGGTGACGTGTGAGCTGATCGGGCAGCAGATCTCCGACGCGGCAGTGCGGGCGATGGTGGAGGAGCTGGCGTTGTATCCGGAGCGGGCGGTGCTGGAGGCGCTGTCGCGCTGCCGGCGAGAGGTGCGCACGCGGGTGCTGACGCTGAGTGATGTGCTGGATCGTCTGCCGGGTGGGCATCCCGGCGCGGAAGAGGCGTGGGCGATTGTCTCGGCGGCGATCGGTCCGCGTGGGTTGGAGCGGGAGGATGTGTCGATCGTCTGGACGGACGAAATGCGGGAGGCGTTCGGTGTGGCGCTGCCTCTGGGGTCGGACAAAGTGGCGGCGCGGATGGCGTTCAAGGAAGCCTATACGCAGCGTGTGAGCCTCGCCCGGGCGAATCGCCAGCAGCCGCAGTGGGCGGTGTCGCTGGGCTACGATCCGCACGGGCGCGAGGTGGCGGTGCAGCAGGCGTTGAGCCGCAATCAGATCTCGCAGGCTACGGCGTCGCTCTTGCTGCCTCATGCTGAGGCGGTTGCGCCGGAGGTCTTAGCGATGGTGGGGAGGATCGGGCAATGAGGACGGCGATGAGCCCCAAGACTGGACTCTTGTGGCAGCTCTGCGAGTGGAACGATGTGTGTCAGATGCCGGTCGGGTTGGTGCGTGATAGCGAGGTGAAGCGGTATTGCCGCTGGCATCGGCGCTGCCTCGATTATCCTGCGCATGCTGGTGATCATGGGGCGTTCGTGATGTGGCTGGACTGGCTGAATAAGAGATACCCCGCGATGGGCTGGTGGCGCTATGACGAGGCGTTGCTGTGGTCGGTGATGCAGGGCGTACAGTCGATCTGGGATGTGGAGCGAGAGCTGGCATGACCTGCGGGAAGTGTCAGGGGCTGGTGATCAATGATGCCGGTGATGTCCGATGTCTGAATTGCGGATGGCGTCCAGGATCAGGGATTAGGCCGGCTGATTCGTTCGAAGATGATCAGGAGCAAGGAGGGGGCAAAATGGGAGTGCCATGGACGGAAGAGCGGCGGGCGAAGTTCTCAGCGACGATGGCGGCGAGGCGTAGTGGGGGGGGGCAGGGCAATCGTGAGGAGAAGCACAACAGCGCCTGCGCTGGTGGATACTGATGCGACAGCCATGCCTCGACCGATTGCGAGTGGCGACGTGCTGGACGTGCTCGATGCTGCGATCGTGAGCGCGACGGCCGACGTAGCTGCGCTGGAACGTGCCAGAGAGATCGTGCTGAGGAGACAGGGGTGATCAATCAGTGTCACGGGTCCTTCCCGGCATCCCGTCTATGCGGGTCAGCGAAGC
>Ga0208783_10000876_pt1 | contig 18326 bp, 14 predicted proteins | sample DEB19_08_DNA_2_FD_184529 | JGI IMG/M metagenome (GOLD analysis project Ga0208783, IMG submission 184529) | Aqueous microbial communities from the Delaware River and Bay under freshwater to marine salinity gradient to study organic matter... | ecosystem: Environmental > Aquatic > Marine >...
CACCCGGAACCCAAAGCACCGCCACTCCGTAGGCTACGAGAGTCGCGGCGACCCAGGCGACGGCATAGACGACACGGGAGGAGGTCACCGCGGTTCTCCGTCCGACCGCTCGATGGCGGCCGACGTCCGGAGCAGATCCCACGTCCCGATCGCTATTCCGAGAAGAGACCCCACGAGCTTCCCCCACGGCTCCCATCCGCGACGCGCGTCGAGGAGGTCACCGAGCCACCACCCCGCGGCGACCAAGACCGCGAAGGTCAAGCCGCATCCGAGGTAGCGCAGCCCCTTGAAGGAGCCCGAGGAGCGCGATCCGTCTCCCATACCTGCTTGCCCGGAGGAATCCGTCGAAAAATGCCCTTGACAAGACATTCCCCGAGCATTCCACCCGAAAGGCTCGGCACGTTATCCACGCTCACGGCGGCGTACAACCCTCCGCCGAAGAAATCGGAGCACTCCGCGAAACCCCGGAAAAACCGTCGCCCTCGCGCCCGATTCGCGGGTTGCCTCCGCACCCGCCCCGCGCTAGATGGAGACGCGCCGGAATCGCGGCCGTCCCGCGCAACGCAAACGCAGGCCGCCCCGGAAACGGGTTCGAGAACCATGGAAACCACTCTCATCATCGTCAAGCCCGACGGCGTGCAACGCGGGCTCATCGGTCGCATCGTCTCCCGCTTCGAGGACAAGGGCCTTCAGATCACGGGCATGAAGCTCACGAAGATCCCGATGTCCCTCGCGGAAACCCACTACGAGGCCCACAAGGCCAAGAAGTTCTACCCCGGCCTCGTGCGCTTCATGACGTCGTCGCCCGTCGTCGTGTTGGCGGTGCGCGGCATCAACGCGATCGCCATCTGCCGCAAGATGATGGGCGCCACGTTCGGCTCGAACGCCGAACCGGGCACGATCCGCGGCGATTTCGGCGTTTCGAACTCGTTCAACCTGATCCACGGCTCGGATTCCCCCGAGGCCGCGAAGCGCGAACTCGAACTGTTCTTCGCGCCGGGCGAAGTCCTCGCGTGGGACTGGTGCTCGATCGGCTGGACGTACGACGCCGCCGAAGAGAAGTTCTGACCGACGCCCCGCGCCCGTGCTGACTCCATCCGAACTCTGCCTCGTCGCCGCGGAGTTGAACGGAACGTGCGCGGGCGCGAAGGTGCGCAAGGTCGGGCAACCGACCGACACCGCGATCGTCCTCCGCCTTTCGAGGGAGGGAGACGATCGCGGTCTTCTTTTGTCCGCATCGAGAAGGTTCCCGCGCGCCCATCTCGTCGCGACTCCCCCGCCGAATCCCCGGACGCCGCCGCCCTTCTGCGTCGAACTCCGCGCGCGCCTCGAAGGTTCGCGACTGGTTTCGGTGGAAACGCTCCCGAGGGACCGCGTCCTCGTCGCGACGTTCGACGCGCGCGACGACTCCGGCGCCCCGCGCCGCCTCCACCTCCGCGGGCACTTCTTCGGATCGAAGCCGGATCTCCTCCTCGTCGACGCCGACCACACCGTGATCGCGTCGATTCTCGGAGCGGAGAGCCGCTTCTCCCGCGGAACGAAAGTCCCGTCCGGGCCGCCGCCCGCGCGCGACCCCGGATCGGACGTGCCGTTTTCGGGTTTCGGCGAAGATTTTTCGCCGCGTTCGTTCGAAAACGGCGATCTTTCCGCCGCGCTCGAAGCGTGGTTCGCTCCGCGCGAATCGGACGCCGAATCCGCCGAACTCCGCTCCGAATGCGCCAAGGACCTGCGGGAGTCCCGCAAGAAGCAGGAGAAGATCCTCGAAGGGCTCGCGAAGGATCTCGCGGCCCTCGACGCGATCCCGACGCTGCGCCGCGAAGGCGAACTGCTCAAGTCGGTGGTTCACTCGATCAAACGTGGACAAAAGTCCATCAAGGTGACGGACTGGGAAACCGGCGCGCCGGTGGAGATCGCCCTCGACCCCTCCAAGACCCCGCGTGAAGAGGTGTCGGCCCGATTCGACGAGATGCACCGACTCGAAAGAAGCGGCGAGGCGGTGGCCGCACGACGCGGAATCGTCGAAGAGCGGATCGCGGCGATCGACGCGGCGGCCCGGACTTTGGAGGCGGCCGTCGACGCCGACGCGATCGCCGAATGGCGACGCGTCGCCGAAGAACGCGGCATTCTGCGGAAGAAGCCCGCGCCGCCTCCGCCCGAATCGTCGAAACGCAAGGAAACGCCCGAACCGAGAAAGCCGCACCACGTGTTCCTATCGAAGGACGGGCTGGAAATCCTCGTCGGGCGGACGGCCTCCGACAACGACGTCCTCACGTTCAAGGTCGCCGCGGGCAACGATTGGTGGCTCCACGTGCGCGACTACCCGGGGTCGCACGTGGTGATCCGCGACACCGGGGCCGATATCCCCGAACAAACCCTGCTCGACGCCGCCGCCCTCGCGGTCCACTTCTCGAAGGCCGACGCCGCATCGAAGCACGACGTGTCGTGGACCCGGCGCAAATTCGTGTCGAAGTCGAAGGGCGCACCCGCCGGGCAGGTGCTCCTCTCCACCCACAAGACGCTGCGACTGCGCCCCGAACCGGAACGCCTCGCCCGACTCCTCAACCACGACATCCCGAAGCGGTAAGATCGCGCGGCGCCGGGCCCCTCCTCCGGCGACGGATCCCCCCATGAACGCCCGCAACGCCCTCTCGGCCCTCGGCCTCCTGCTCACGATCGGCTGCGCCCTTCTTCCGGAAGACGACCCGCGCGCCGACAAGGACACCCGCATGTTCGATGCGGCGTACTACAAGCAGAACGCCGCCGAGTACTTCCAAGGCCGCCAGTACCCGCGTGCCCGCGAACAATTCGTGAAGTACCTCGAACTCGAACCCGATTCGTGGACGGGACGCCTCGGCCTCGCCTTCACGGACTACTACATCGCGCGCGACTTCGTCGTCAGCCGAGGCGATCTCGCCGCGGCGCGCGAGCGCACCGAACTCGCCGAAAAATCGTTCCGCGAACTTTGGGACGGCACGATCGAAGGCTCGACGGAAACGGCCGACCCGCGGCGCCCCCAGTGGAAGGCGGCCCTCGGCGTCGCGATGTCGGTCCGACAACTCGGCGTGCTCGATGGGCTCGAAGCGGATCGATGGGAAGCCGAAGCCCGGAAGGGCGGCAAGAGCGCCGAAGAAGCCTTGAAGCGCGGCGTCGACGCCGAAGCCCGCCGCGACAAGCGCTACCGCGAAGCGGTGGCCATCTACGAAAAACTCGTCGCGCAGGAAGCCGCATCGGCTCAGTCCATTTCGGATCTCGCCGAACTCCACGTCGTGCTCAAGCAGGATGCGAAAGCGGAGGCGCTCTACCTCCGCTGGCTCGACGCGGCGAAGCGCACGCGCGAAGGGCTGACGAGCCGCAAGACCGAAGCCGCGTCGATTTCCGATCGCGAAGCGAAGACGCTTTCGATGAAGTTCCTCGACGAAAAACTCGAAAGCAACGCCGAAAAGCAAGCCGACGTTCTCTCCGACCTCGCGGGTCTCGCGTGGGCGCGCGGCGAATGGCAACGCGGCCGGGCATGGATCGAACAAGCCGTCGAGACGGCCCCGCGTCGCACCGAGTTCCTGCTCAAACTGGCGCAGTTCGAAGACAAGTTGATGATGTACGAAACCGGGATCACGCACATCGACGCGTATCTGAAGGACCGTACCGCGCGCAATCTCGAATTCGACGACGCGGCCGCCGAAGCGCTTCGACTCCGCAAGCGGATGCAGGCGGAGATCGATCGCCGTCCGAAGCCGCGCGGCGGCTGAACGCGCTCGAGCGACGGGTCGTGAAAAAGGGCGTGTCTCCCGGCGGGAAACACGCCCTTTCTTCTCGGCGGTCCGACGATCAGGTGTCGATCTGCGCGCGCTGCAGACGTCCGGAGTGGTCGACGTACACCGACTTCCACTCGGAATAGAACTCGTACACCTGAAGCCCCGCCTCGCGGTGACCGTTTCCGGTGCCCTTCACGCCGCCGAAAGGAAGTTGCACTTCGGCGCCGATCGTGGGGCCGTTCACGTAGGTGATGCCCGCTTCGAGATCGCGGATCGCCGTGAACGCGCGATTGACGTCGCGCGTGTAGATGGACGAAGAAAGACCGTAGTCGACTTCGTTGTGGATCGACACCGCCTCTTCGAACGAGTCGACGACGAGGATCGCGACCACGGGTCCGAAGACTTCTTCGCGGGCGATGCGCATGCCGCGCGTCACACCGCCGAAGACCGTCGGTTCGAACCACCACCCGTCCGCACATGCGGGATCCGTCGGCACACCGCCGCCGCAGAGGAGTTTCGCACCCTCTTCCTTGGCGATGCGGACGTAATCGGCGACCCGATCACGCTGCTCGCTCGACACGAGCGGCGCGACGTTGACGCCGTCGTGGAGGCCGTTGCCGATCTTGAGCGTCCGGACGCGCGCGAGGAACTTCGCGGTGAACGCCTCGGCGATGGATCGATGAAGGATGAGACGCGAGGTGGCCGTGCAACGCTGACCCGTGGTGCCGAAAGCGCCCCAAAGGGCACCGTCCACGGCGAGGTCGAGATCGCCGTCCTCCATCACGATTTGGGCGTTCTTCCCGCCCATTTCGAGCGAAACCTTGCGGTTCAAACGGCCGCACGTCTCGCCGATGAGCGATCCGGTCTGCGTGGATCCGGTGAAGGAAACCGCGCGGATTCCGGGGTGCGCTACGAGCGCCGCCCCCGCTTCTTCGCCGGAACCGCACACCATGTTCACGACGCCCGCGGGCACGCCCGCGTCCATGAGCGCCTTCACGAATTCCGCGGCGCACGCCGGAGTGAGTTCCGACGGCTTGAGCACCACGGTGTTGCCGCACACGAGCGCGGGGAAGATCTTCCACGACGGGATCGCGACCGGGAAGTTCCACGGCGTCACCATCGCGCACGGTCCGACCGGCTGACGGATCGACATGCCGAACTTGTTCGGCAGTTCGCACGGAACGGTTTCGCCGGCGAGGAAGCGGCCCTGAGCCGCGACCAGAAGCGCCGTGTCGATGGCCTCCTGAACGTCGCCGCGCGTTTCCGTGATGGGCTTGCCCATCTCGCGCGTCATCAGCGTCGCCAACGCTTCCTTGCGTTCCGCGAGGATGCGCCCCGCCTCGGCGATCATGAGACCGCGCTTCGGAGCGGGGACCAACTTCCACGACGGATACGCGGCGACCGCGGCCTTCACCGCGGCGTCGACGTCCGCGGCGTCGGAGAGCGGCGCGGAGGACACGGTCTCCCGGGCGGCGGCGGGGTTTTCGCGGGCGAGGGTTCGACCGGTGCGGCTCGCGCACCAAGTCCCGTTGATGAGATTTTGAACGTGAACGGTCATGGCGGGAGACGTTAGCAAAGCGGTCGCGTTTTCTGATAACGTCGCCCCGAGATGGAAGCCCCCCGTCGCCTCCGATTCCCGAAAGCGGCCCGACTGCGTACCCCCGAGGAATTTCGGGCGGTTCGCGCGGCGCGGAGGGGCGTTCGCGACCACGTGCTCGACATCGCGTTCCGCCGCAACGGACTTCCGCTGACGCGTCTCGGGCTCGCGATCACGATCCGGGGCATCGGTGCCGTCCACAGAAACCGGGTGAAGCGCGTGCTCCGAGAGATCTTCCGGCTGCGTCGGCCCGACCTTCCGATGGGGCTCGATCTCGTCGTCGTCGCCCGCGATCCGGCGGCGGCCGGTGATTTCGCGGTCGCCGCGAAGTCCTTCGACGCCCTCGTCCGACGCATCGCGGAGGTGGCGGCGCGATGATCGGGAAGATCCTGATCGGGTGCGTGCGTCTCTATCAATGGACGCTCTCCCCTCTCCTTCCCGCGTGGTGCCGCTTCCACCCGTCCTGCTCGGCCTACATGGTGGAGGCGATCCGCACCCACGGCCCCGTCGCGGGCACTTGGCTCGGCCTAAAAAGAATCGGCCGCTGTCGCCCGGGGGGCGGCAGCGGCTTCGATCTCGTTCCGCCGAAGGATCCGGCGGAACCGCGTTAGATCACCAACCCTCGCCGGGGCCGACGGGGCGATCGTTCATGGCGTCGCGGACGAGCTTCGTGGCGCGCGCTTCGTCCGCGGCCTTCTGCTTCTTCTCGCGATCCGCCTTGCGTTCGGCTTCCTTGCGGGCGGTTTCCTTGCGCGCCTCGATGTCCTTGTCGGAGTCGGGAGCGTTGAGATCCACCCACGCCTTGTTCTTGAGGTTTTCCCACGTGAACACGGCGGAGCCGGGCGTCGTCGGAGCGACGCGCTGTTTGATCTGATCGATGTTGGTCTTCGACGCGGCCCACATCTCGTCGACCGTCGCGGCGCGGCGCGCCTCGAGCAGCGGGACCGCCGAAGCGCCCCACGCCGTTTCGAGTTGCAGCATGCCGATGCGGCCTTCCTTGAGTTCGGCCAACGCGTTCAGACGCGACGTCTTGCGCCAGAAGCGGGCGGCGCGCTCGTCGCCGTCGAGTTTGTCGTCGGCGGTGAAGCGGGCGTCGCGGCCGCCGTTCGAGCGGCGGAGCCAACCCGTATCGCGGACGTCGACGTTCTGTTCCTTCGCGACCGAAGCGAAAGCTTCGGCCTCGACGGACGCCTTCGCGGCTTCCGACGCTTCTTCCTGCTTCTTCTTCTCTTCGTTTTCGATTTCGAGAATGGCGACGCCGTCCGACGCCTTGTCGCGGGACAGGTTCTTTTCCTTGATGCGGTTCTCGATCGCGGCGACGCGGCCCTTCTCGAGATCCTCGAGCTTCGACTTCAGCTTTTCGGCGACGCGATCGTCGACGGCCTTACGGAAGGCTTCGGCCTTGGTCTGCGCCATTTCGCCGGCCTTCTTGGCCTTCCAGGCGTCAACGACCTTCGTCAGAACACCTTCGTCGTCGAGGGTCGGCTCGCGTTCGGCGTTGAAGGCCGTGACCTTCCACACCGCGACGTTCGAACCCGGCTCTTCGACCGCGCCCTTGCAGGCGTAGGCGTCCGAGAAGACGGCGTCGAGAACGGCGGGCGGGGTCAACTTGCCTTCACGGATCTGCTGGAACACCTGCAGTGCCGCGTTGGACGAGGGGAAGTCCGGGTGCTGTTGAATCTTGATCGAGTCGAGATTCTTGACGTCGGCGAGGCGGAAGCCGTACTTGTCGGCGATCGCCTTGCCGTCGCCGCCGCCCTTCCACTCCGCGAACGCCTTTTCGGCGAGCTTCGCGAGGAGGTATTCCTTCTTCACGCGTTCCTTGACGAGGTCGAATTCCGTCGGGTTGTCCGCGGGCTTCGAATCCGTCGTGGTCTGACGCGCCTTGGCGGCCGCTTCGGCGAACTTCGCGTAGGACTCGGGGAACGCGTTGTAGCGGATCTTCGCCTGCTCGTCGGTGACCGAGAGACCGGCCGCCGCGACCATCGCCGCCCACGTGTCCTTCCACGCCTTCTCGAGCGCGGCGTCGTCCATATCCGCGGTGCGGACGTACATCACCTGACCGTCGATTCGATCCGGAACGCGATTCGCGGCTTTCAGCGTCGCGTCGTCGGCGAGGTACTTCGCGAGCGTCGCTCGATCTTCCGCGTTCGCCGGATCGACCTTGACGTCGTCCTTCGAAATGCTGAACCACGCGAACTTCGCGCGCAGGCTTTCGTAGTCCTGCTTGAAGCGTTCGAACACCTGCTCGTAGGTGGCCGAGGGACGCGCGCGATCGGAGAGCGTACGGAACGTGCGGATCGCGGTGAGGTCGCGGTAGAGCTCGCGGACCGTCTCGGGGCTGCGCTTATAGAGATTGACGTCGACCTGATCGGCACCCGGTTGCGCGGCGCGCGCTTCGTTGATCGAAGCCACGATCGCGCCGTCGGTCGCGATCACGCCCGCTTCCTTCGCGAGCGCCTTGAGGACGAGGTACGACCAGACGACCTGCGGGTCGTCTTCGTACTGCACCTGAATCTGGTTCGCGACCTGCTGCTTCGAGCGGAGGTTGCGGTCGAGTTCCTGCGCCGTCATGTAGTAGTTCTCGACCGACACCGTGACCGGTTCGCCGTTCGGGAGCTTGAACGTGCCCATGTCGCCGGTCGGTCCGCTTGAACCGCGCATGCTGTCGCTCAGCGTGGCCCATGCACCGAGGCCACCCAAGGAAATGACGCAGAACCAGAGAATCGGCGCCTGGTAGCGCTTCATGAAGTCGAACATCAAAATGTCTCCGCGGTGCGGAAGCAAACCCCTGTCGCGCAGGAAGATGGCACACCATCCTCGGTCCACGCGGGGAGGGGAATGTTAGGAGATGGGACGTCGGGGTTCAAACCGCCGCACGTTACGACGGTTCACCTCTTGCGAGGCGCTTGAGATCCTCGACTCCCGGTAGATCTTCGACAGATTTCAGGCCGAACTGACGCAAAAACTGGCGGGTGGTTCCGTATTGGAACGGGGCGCCGGGGATATCGGCCCTCCCGACGGTCCGGACGAGGCCTCGATCCATGAGGGTGCGGACGTGTTGCCCGGACTGGGCGCCGCGCAAAGCATCGAGTTCCGCGCGGGTAATCGGCTGCTTGTAGGCCACGACGGCGAGGGTTTCGATGGCCGCGGGAGTCAAACGTTCCTCGATCCGCACCTTTGCGACGCGCGACACCCACGGGAAAAGGTTCTCCCGCGTGAGGAATTGCCACCCGCCCGCCACCTGAGCGAGCACCACCCCGCGGGGCGCGCCGTTCGTGGCTTCCGCAAGCCTATTCAGCGCGTCGAGGAGGTCGGTCACGCTCGTATCTTCACCGAGGATGCGGTGCAACTGGGCGAGACTGACCGGTTCCGGCGACGCGAAGAGGATGCCCTCCACGATCGGGACGAGGTCGTTCGCATCGGAGCCCATAGGGCCCGCGGGGCTGTTGGTGTCGGTCATGGAAATCGTCTGCCGGAAACGCCTCAGAGCGTACCGTCGATCCAAAGGTTGTAAAGGCGTTCGATCCGGAGGTTCCACGCGAGGAATTCGAGCGTGCCGACCGGTTCCGTGACGAGGCCGGCTTCGATTTCCCCCGAAACCTCGACCCAAGAGGCCGTTCGGGGCGGAATCCGGCGCAAAAGACGCACGATCTCGAATCGACGACGCCCGGAGCCGTCGTCGACCGAGAGGATTCCCGTGCGCTCGCCGGGAGCGAGGGCGAACGCCCGATCGGCGACCGCCGGTGCCAGGCTTTCACGGGCGACCGGGGGCATCCGCCCCCCCGCCCGAGCGGTTTCGTGGGTCGAATACTTCATCGCCAACGCGGCCATGTCGGCGCCCGCGTCAAGTTTCGCGGCGACTTCCTTCGCCGTCGCTTCGTCGTCGACGAGGATGATCTGCAATTCGACGCGATCCGCGCGCAACCCGTCATAGCGGACGACGCGGGAGAGTTTCCATCGCTCCACGAGATCGTCGCGGCGCGCGGCCTTCCAGTCGTCGAGCGACTGCCGATATTCGAGGCGCACGAAGGATTCCGGCGTCGCCCCTTTTCCGTAGGCCTTGAGGGCCCGCAGCGCGAGATCCTCGACCGCCTTCGCGAGTTGCGCGTCGACCACGTCTTCGGGGACCTTCAAGCCGTGCTTGCGGACTTCCTGCTCCACCACTTCCCGAACGACGAGTTGATTCAGCGCGGCGAACGCTTGTTGGCGAAGCGTCGCGCCCGGGGCCCCGGCGGACTGGGTTCTGAAGAGATGTCGGACGACGTCGTCGCCGGTGAAGACCCGATCTCCCACGCGCGCCACGGGTCGACCGCCGGCCGTCGCGACCGGAGTCGCCGACGCGGGTGCCGGAGGCGCCGGGAGAACTTCGACGGACGAAGCCCCCGCGACGACGGGCGTCGGCGGCGGCAACGGGCGCTGCGGCGTGCATGCCGCAAGCATGCACGCGAGTAGAAGCCCCGAGGGGCGGAATCCCCTCACTTGTACGAGACGCCGCGATCGCGCATGTGACCTTGGCAACGCGGGCACACCGCGCGAAGGACGTCGCCCTGCGAGCCGGAGAACTGGATGTAGCCCTTCGCGCCGCAGCGTTCGCAGTCTTCCCACTTCTCGCCCGTGACTTCGACCTTCTTCGCGTTTTCCGCCCAGAACGCCATCATCCACTGCTCGCGCTCGGACGACTGGGAACGGGTCCACCATTCCTCCTTGGTCGGAGGCTTCGGCAGACGATCCTGAGGCGGGGCGGCTTGCTGGCCGTTGCGACCCTGCTGACGCGCTTGTTGCGCGTAGGCCTGCGCCATCGCGCGCTGCATCTCCGCTTGGAGTTGCTGCGCCTGCTTCGCGACGCCGAGGATGACGAACGACCCGGATCCGTACATCGCGAATCGGGTGGCATGCCACCGGCGATCCTCCCACATCTTCTCGACCTCGTTCTTCGGGTCGAGTTTGTGGCGCGCGGCGAGGTCGGCCACGACTTCCTTGTGGATTTCGGAGCGGAGCTTCCGGCGTGCTTCGTCGAGCGTCAGTTTCTCGTCGCGGGAGAGCGCGCGGATCTTGTTCTTCAGGACGAGGTCGTATTCGTTCGCGACGATGCGACGGAAGTACTCGTAGCGCTTCTTGGCGAAGGACTCTCGATAGGTCGTGATCTCGGCGCGAATACCGGCGGGAACGTCGGGCAGCTTTTCGATCTCGTCGAGGGCGGCGACCGCCTTGTCGAATTGATTCAACATCGCCTGTTGGCGGGCGCGGTCGAGTTCGTCGCGGAGCACCTTGTTCTTCGCCAACGCCTCGAGCCGTTCGAGCGTGTTGGCGATCCAATCCTTTTGAAACTCGGCGTCGGCGGCCCGAACCTTGAGCAGATGACCGACCGCCTGCTCGTAAAGCCCCAGGGCGTCGGCGAGGCGGGCGAGATCCATGTGGGCGGCGACGTCGTCGTCGGTCGCTGCGGCTTCGGCTTCGCGCTTCGCGAAGTAGTCGGCCGACTTCCAAATCGCCGTCACGGGCACCTGCGTCTGTTCGATCCCGTCCTTCACGATGTTGGCTCGCGGGATCACCTGCTTCGTGCCCGCGACCATGACCGACAATTCCTTGTCGTTCTGCGCGTCGATGCGACCGACGACCTCGTCGCCGGTCTTGAGCGTGATCCGAACGCCCGGCTCGGAGGGAATCCGACTCGATTCATCCTCCTTCAATCCGCGCGCGATCATGATCCGGTTGCGATCCGCCTCCCGAATCAACGACCACGGAACGAACACCGTGCCGCCGCCGTCGAGGAGCTTGACGCGAAGGCCGCGATCGTTCGCCTCGAGAATGCTGACGTGCAGGTAGCGTCCGTCGACGAGCACGAGATCCTCGGCGTGGAGCCACGCCGGGCAGAGGACGAGGACGAGAAGGGCGAGTAGACGGCGCATGGCTGTCTCCATTATTGCGGCCTTCCGGTGCGACCCCGGAGGATGGCCTGATTATCCGACGGCAGCGCGATCGGAAGGTAACCGAATTCGTAGGTGCGTTCGCCGCCCGGAGCGGGAACGACGAGGGTGACGCGGGCCAACACTTCCCGACCGGCATCGTCGCCGGGAACCGACTCGAAGAGGTAACGGCACTTCCAGCGGTTCGACCCGCCGAGACCGAACTCCCCGTCCCCCCGGCTCTTGCCGCCCTTCGAGCCGCTCGCGACCCGCGCGGCGGCCTCGTTCGAAATACGCTCCACGGCCTCGGGCAAGAGCAACGCGGCATCCATGCGTTCCGCCGCCTCCGCTTCGAGATCGAGGGCTCCGGAAAACAGGGCGATGACTCCCGACATCCCGATGACCAAAAGTCCCATGGCCACGAGGATTTCGACGAGCGTGAATCCTTTTTCGCCGCGACGGGTCATCGGGTGGTCTCCGTGTAGTCGGCGCGTCCGGTCGGCGGGCGCACGGTCAGACGGTAGGTCTTTCCGACATTGACGGCCGTGCCGGGCGCGTGCTCCCCGACCTCCGAACGCCGGCGACCGCGGGCGACGCGCGCACCGCCCGCCACCACGTCGTCGACCTCGCACCATTCTCCGCCGACGGACACCAAGCGATCGCGGTCGCCGAGACGCGGGAGACGTCCCGGTTCATCGACGACGAGTTCACGTTCGCCGGGGCGCAACGGACGCACGAGGCGGGCCTCGGGGCGTCCCGGGGTCCCGATGGTCAACGTGATGCCGAGACGTCGAGGGAAGACGTCGTCCCGCTCGTCCGCGAGCGACGCGGGCCCGCGCGCGAGCGCGAACTGCTCGGGCGGCAAGAGGGCGCGCGTGGAATCCCACGTCTCGCGACCCGAGGCGTTCGGCGGAGCGTCGAGCAAGGCGGCTTCGTCTTCGATCGACGGAACCGAGTCGCCCGCATAGACCCGGAGGAGCAGCACGCCGGTGACGACGGGCGAGAGATTGCGGCGGACCCAAGCGGCGTCGGCGCCCGCCGGGGCGTCGTCTCCGAAGAAACCGCCCTGCGCGAGCGCGGGCGTCCGCACGCCGCGCCACAAGGTCAACACGCCCGGAGGATCGACGTCCTCCTGCGTCAACGCCCAGCAGACTTCCATGAGGCCCGCCGGGGGCGCGAGTTGCTCGCGCGCGCCGGTCCCCGGATCTCCGCCGGTCCACGCCGCCTCGGGTTTTCCGATTTCAGGAAGCCCTCGGGCGGAACCGTCGGTCGGCTGGGACTCCGGAGTCGGGACGGGTGCCGGGCGCGCGCCGGCCGAGCGCAGCACGGGATGCTCCGACTCGCCCTGCGGAAGAGCCCGCACCAAGCGGATCATCGATTGCGGTCCGCCGCCGACGCGCGTCGCCGAGACGACGAAACGCCCGCCGGCCCCCGTGTGGATATTCGCGAGATCGTCTTCGAGAAGACCGAGCACGGTCGATGCGGACGCGAGATGCTGCCCGCTGCGTTCACCCGCGTGATAGAGGTCGAACGAGTTCCTCATCAACTGGACGAGGAGCGTCCCGAGCGTCCCGAGCAGCGCCATCGCGGCCAGCAATTCGACGAGAGAAAGCCCCGAGGTGCGGCGACTCATCGACGTTCCTCCCGGGTCAACGTGCGCGTTTCGTCCATCCAGAGGACTTCGACTTTTTCCAGGATCGGCGACATCTTCCATTCGTGACGCGCCAGATTGACCGGATCGAAACACCCGGATTCGAACGAGACTCCGAAGCGCACGTCGAAACCGTCGCCGTGGGCTCGGATGGCGTGCGGCTGTTTCCCGTCGGCCGCGGGATCGTCGAACCGCATCACGTACGGAGCGACCGCTCCCGGACCCGCCCACGGCGCATCACGGCGGAGACGCACCGTCGCCGTGAGACGCACGCTGCGCGAGGGGCTTTGTTCCTCCCAGCGGAATCCGTCGAACCATGCGCCGTCGAGCGGCAACGAGAATCCGTACCACGCGAGTTCCGGACTATCGTTGTCCCGCGAACCGCGATCCCAATGGCGGAACGGCATTTCGAGGACGATGGCTTCCGCGTCGTGGGCACGGGTGACGGTGCCGAATCGACCGCGGAAGAGTCCGCCCGCACGCTCGCCCTTTTCGTCGAGGCGCGGCGGCATCGTCAGCGTGTTTTGGTTGCGAGCGGCCGAATAGTGGATGAGTTCTTCGTCCACGAGAACGAGCCCGCCGTTCGCGACGAAATCGCCGGTGGAGGCGAGATTCAGGTCCGTGGCGTCCGCCGCGAGCGGCCCCTGAAGCATCGAGACGGGGACGAAGTCGAGGAAGACCGCGGAGGTTCCCCAACCGTGCTTCTGCGGAGTCGTATTCATGAAGCCGCGGATGCAGCGCAGGAGCGCCGGTCCGCCGCCCTTCCCCGTCCCGATCTGGCGATACGCGATGATCTCGTCGCCGACCTGGACGAGACCCGCGTCGTTTTCGGGGAGAACCGACTGCAGGGGTTCGTCGGCGAGAACCTTGGTGCCGTCCGGGAGCGTCGCATAAAGTGGCGGCTGTTGCGCGAAGCCTTCGCGCAGGACCCACACCGTGCGACACAAGGGAATCTCGTCGGTCGACTCGTCGATTCCCTGAACTTGCGTGACGGACGCGCCTCCCGACGTGTTGCTCGTCGACGACGCGTTGAGTCCCATCGTCGCGTGATCCCAAACGATGAAACGCTCGTCGGTGGTCGGAGCGATACGGACTTCGTCGAGGCGCCCCGACAGCGGCGACAACGCCCCCGACGTGCCCTGTCCCCCCGCCGCCGCCAACGCACCGTTTCCGCGGATACGCGGAAGTTCGCCGGAGGGGAACTTGAGGAGACGCGTGTAGGTCTCGCGCGACGGGTCCTCGACGGGAACTTGTCGCACGGTGAATTCCTGACCGCCGGTCGCGAAAGCCGCGAGCCCGATCGAGGGATTACCGTTGACCGCTTCGGGGATATTCGCCGACCACGCGACGTCGAAACGACGACGAATGCCGCCCCCCGATGATTCGACGGTGACGGAGTCCCCCCAACCGGGTCCGGGCATCGACGGCACCGGAACCGAAGTCGGCTGCCCCGGCTGCGGATTCGTGACGGGAATCGTCCCGATACCGGGGAACATCGGGACGCGGAACACCGGGGCGACTTCCTCGTTGGATCCGTGGATCGCGGCACCTGCCGCAAGCAGGTTGTCGTAGCCGAAGATCGTGGTTCCACCCTGCGAGCGGGACCGCAACGCTTGATTCACGAGCAACGGGGCCGCGGGCGTCGGATTCGTGATCGACTCGAGAAGCCGCTGCACGGCGTTGTCGAGGCGCGGGCCGTCGGCGTTCACGAGAAGGTTGCGCCCCGTGTCGCGGTAGGTGTACCGGATCCACTCGACCTTGTGCTGCTGAATGTCGGAGAAGTTCGGGACCCCGACGGAAACGAACTCGGGGTTGATCCCGTTTTGTCCTTGGCGCGGCTCGAAGTAGCTCGAGACGTTCGTGACTCCGATCGAAAGCGGAATGACCCGGCACAGGGTCGGAACGTTCGCCGCCGAGCCTTGACCGGCACGCTTCACCCAGTGCTTTTGACGCGTTTGGGAAATGACCAAGTTGCCGCCGACCTGCCCCGTGATGGGGTTGTCGGTCGGCGAGGAAAGTCCGAGAAGGGTCGTCCCCGCACGCGACTGGTAGGTCGCGAGTTCGATGACGGTCGGGGCAAGGCCGCCGAGATTCACGCCGCCGGGCAGCGTCTGACCGGTGATGCTCGAGACGATGAGGACGTAGCCGCCGGTCGGCTGGAAACACGAGAAATCCGGTACGGATCCCGTCGCGAGCACGAGATCCAGCCGATCGCCGTTCGGCTTCGCGGGGTCGAGGATCTCCATCGTGATCGGAGGAGGTCCGCCCGCCGGAGCCCCGGGGCCGCCGCCGACGGTCAACGTTTCGACCGCGTTCGACGCGAACGACGCGAGATTGAAGGGGCCCAAATCGGAAGCGAGTTTCCCGCCGCCCTTCGCGATCGCGACGCCGCCGCGATCCTGCTGCGGGAGGAGCGGCAGCGAATAACCGAACAGTTCGACGCGCTCACCCGCGGCGTGGTCGATCGGGCTCGTCCCGCGACGCCCGCGGCCGTTGCCGCCTCCGTTCGGGTAGGTGATCACCGAGAACGACGTTCCCGTGCGCTCGAATTCGACGATCTCGCGACCGACCCAAGCGGCACCGCGATCAGGCCATCCATCGGCGTCCTCCGTCGTGAACGTCGTATCCGCGCGCGCCATCGAACCGGCGAGACGCGTCGAGTACTTCGCCTTCCCGCGCTTCATGCCGTCCCACCAAATCGCCACATCGGAGGGTTTCGAGCCCTTGTAGGAAAGGCCCGCGTGGTACCACGTGTCCGACTTCCACACGCCACCTTCGGGGGTCCATGTGGTTTCGGCGACCTCTTCGATCGTCGCAGCGGGATTCGGCAGCGTGCGATCCGCCACGCGCGCCTTCACGCGACCGTCCGCGTCGCGCGACAAGGTGATGAACTGATTCGGATCGTCCGACGCCTGCAGGTGGAAGAACGTCGCCTGCGACGGCGCGCCGTCGAAGCGGAACCACCCGTCGAGTTTGACGGGATTCGGACCGGTGCGGTCGAGCAAGGTGCCGACCTGCGGACGGCGATTGCCACCGCCGTTGGCGGTGACACCGCCGACCGTGCCCGGGAGTCGGGTCGCTCCGGCCGCCGCGCCCCCACGCCCGCCGCCGCCGCGCGCACCGGGATTCGATTTCGGAAGTTGATAGGCGCCCTTTTCGAGCATCCACCCGTCGGGATCGATCTTCTCGACATCGATGTTGTCGGGAACTTGGAACGCCTGGCCGTCGAAATGTTCGATGAATCCGCCGAGGGGTTCGAGCCGCGCGGGCGAAAGCCGGACGTCGCCCTGTTCCCGATCAGGGAAAACGCTGCGCTTCTCCGCGTTGCCCGAATAGAGCAGCAAACGCGGCACGCGACTCGGAGGAATCTGGTTTTGAGATTCGAACCTCTCGAGCGGCTTCGGCCACGTCGAGAACCAACGAGCCGTACGGGCCGCGAGGATCGGTTCTTCGAAATCCCACTGCGTATCGAAGAAGGTGCTGCGACGTCCGGGCGACGCGACGCGCACCTGCTCGGTGACGACGCGACGCGCACGCTCGCGGCCGGAGCGGTCGTTCGCCACCGCACTCGCCGTGATCGTGTAATGGTCGTAGGACCGGAACGCGAACGGCACCGTGTTCATGAATCCGAACAACTTGTCGCCCGGATCGATCGCGTTGCGGAACACCGCGAGCATCTGCAATTGATCGTAGATGAGGGGCGCGTTCGTCAGCAGGTTCTGCAGCGTATCGCGCAGTTGTTCGAGATTGCGAACCGGACGCGCCGCGAGCAACGCGTCCACCACCGCTTCCGCGCCGAGGCGCGTCACGCGACCGGTGGTTCCGTTCGCGCTGCGGCGTCCCCGCGTGAACTGCAAGCCCTCCACGACACGAAGAAGGGTATCCTTCGTGGCGGTGTTCACATTCACGGGATGGCGAAGCAACGGCGCCACGAACGTCTGTTCGGAGGCGTAGGCGTTCGCGAGCGGATCGCAGAGCGCGAGCACGGAAACGGCACCGCGCGGCTGCGAGTCGAACACCATGTTGTATTCGGTCGTCGCTCCGTTGGTGATTCGTATCACCGTGCCGGGCGAGATGCCGTCGTTCCCGCGGACCACGATCTTGTAACCGTCGGTCACGTCGGCGTTGGTCGGGTCGGTGTCCTGCGCGAGCGTCGTCGGCGCTCCGAATCCGTCCGACGTGGGACGGCCCCCGACGAGCGAAAAGTCGCGTGCGAGTCGATCGACCTCGTTCGCGGTCAATCGGACGTCGGAGTAGAGAGCGACTTCCTTCATAGAACCCGGCCACGACGATTCGCGGCGCGTCGCGCCGGATTTGCGGGGCGATTTCCAAGGGAGCATCGCGAGTTCCCGCGCGCGGTCGTCGATCACGAAGGCGTCGGTCTGATGTTTCCGAGCCTTGCCGCCGCCTGGCAACCCGCGCTGGCATCCGAGGAACTGGTTGCCGGTGGCCTTCGCGTACGCAATGCGCTCGCCTTCGAGGAAGAGGTATCCGTTCGTCGAAGGGAATCCGGTCGTTTCCTCGACGGTGATGACGCCGTCCGTGTCGGTGATCTCCGTCGTGAGGACGGTCCTGCCGAGCGACGCCGCGATGAGGAAGGGCGGAGACGTCCATAGATTCGGGGTCGCCTGGGAATCGCGGACCGAGACGTCCCACACGTCGCCGCGCGGATCGTTGCGATAGAGGAGCGGAACTCCGTCCGCATCGACCAACGGCTTGCCCTTCGAATCGACGAGGTCGAACGGAATCTTGAACTCTTCCTCCGTGTCCCAAAGCGGGGTCGACATCGGATCGGTGTCGGGATTGCCGCCGCGCTCGAACTCGCGCTCGGAGGTCGTCCGTTCGAGCGACACCTTCGCATGGTCGAGCACGGCGCGCGCCCCGACCTTGACCCGTGCCTCGGAAACGAGGTTCTCGCTCGCGCCGTTGTCGTTCAGGGCGATCGCGAGGAATGGTGCCGCAAGCACCATCAGCCCGAGAAGGCACGAGAGGACGAGGACCAAGGCGACGCCGCGTTGCGGTCGACCGTTCATCGGATCACCCCCGCGAGATCGACCGCGACTTCCTCGATCCGTTCTTCCTGAACGAGACGCAACCGAACGGGTTCGCCGTGCAGACGACGGTCGAGCCGTCCCTCCTCGTCGAATCGGATCGTCAAGGGGGTTTTGATGTCGAAGGCCACGCCGCGCTCGAGGGAGAAGGGTTCGCCGATGCCCACGGTGACGTAACGCACGCCGTCGACGAGTCCCGCGACTCCGCCGCCGATCATGAACGTGTAGTCGGGAGCCGACGACGCCTCGCCGGCGACGAGCGTTTCCGCTTCCACGACGCCGTGCGCCGCTACAAGATCCCCCACAAGTACTTTCACGACATGATCGACGGCGTGTCGAGCGACCTGGCGCCGCAGCGGATCGCGA
>Ga0208783_10000878_pt1 | contig 18290 bp, 47 predicted proteins | sample DEB19_08_DNA_2_FD_184529 | JGI IMG/M metagenome (GOLD analysis project Ga0208783, IMG submission 184529) | Aqueous microbial communities from the Delaware River and Bay under freshwater to marine salinity gradient to study organic matter... | ecosystem: Environmental > Aquatic > Marine >...
GCATAATGGTGCTATTGAGTGGTTGCAAGTTCCTGGAGGTCTGAGTTTTGTCTATGAACTCTTTTCTGAGGATAAGGTTAATATAGATCTCAGAGAAGAGGGATATATTTTAATTGATAACAGGTAATGTTAAATGGGAAAAAAGAATACGCTAGATAAGTTCTATACTGTTGATATAGTTGCACAACATTGTGTCAATAAGACACGAGAGCTAGTAGGTTTTAACTATAACGTAATACTTGAGCCCAGCGCAGGATCTGGCAATATCTGGAAACTATTACCACAAAATAGGTTAGGTCTAGATATTGCACCAGAGCACCCTGAATTAGTAGAAGCTGACTATCTTAATTTTAAATGGGATACTGGTCTAAGTTATCTTGTAATAGGTAATCCACCTTTTGGAATCAATGCTAACCTAGCTAAGCAGTTTTTTAACTACTCAGCTAAGTTTGCAAGAGTAATTGCTTTTATTGTTCCTCGTAGCTTTAGAAAGGTTAGCGTTCAGAATCAGCTTGACCTAAACTTCAAAATTATCTATGATGAGATATTGCCTACAAATAGTTTTACCTTAGAGGGAAAACCATATGCAGTGCCTTGTGCATTTCAGATATGGGTTCGTTCGTCTCCACCGAGACAAAAGATAACCTTACCACTTACTCATAAAGATTTTTCTTGGTCTATACCAACACAGTCTCAGTTCTCTCTACGTAGGGTAGGCGCCTTAGCAGGCAAGATAAACAGAGATCTAAGCTATGCTCAAGCTAGCAACTATTTTATTAACTCACACATAGAGCCTGAACTTCTCTTCGAGAGATTTCAAACTCTTTATTCCAAACTAAACGAAACTGCTCAAGATACTGCAGGTAATCCTAGTATTGGCAAAGCAGAAATAGTCAACCTCTATACACAACAATATGGCTGAAAGACAATTACACGGACTCCAATGGGAGTCTCATATTAAAAAACAACTTAACCTATCATCTAACTCTTATACCTCCCACTGGGACGGTGAGTTGGATGGGTTGCCTCTAAGCATTAAATGCATGGGCATTTCTAATGCTCTAGAGATGTCGTCGCTTTTAAGATTCTGGCAGTCTCCTCCTTTCTTAATGATAGTAGGTTGGTGGAAAGATACCCATACTAAACAGGTAGAAGGATCTCAAAAACTATTTTTCTCTGAGGAGATCCTCGGCCGTTTGAGAGGAACACTCTCTCTTGAAGATATTCAAAAGGCTGTAGATACTTTAACCATTAAGAATTTTCCAGAAGGACGCCATGAAGAAGCTAGGGCATGGTTTAAGCAGTGGAAAAAAGACCATAGCCCTAAGGCAGGTCTACTTACCTTAACAGGTAAAGTAGATAGTAAAATTCAGAGGAGATGGCAATGTAGTATTAACCGAACTAACTTTATTAAGTTGTTCGGTCCGCGACGTTGCGATCTCTTAATCTAATAAGAGGGAAAAATGAATACAATTACACAAACCGTAGATGAGGGTCTTAGGTCATATCTCATCGGCGTCTACAACAAGATGACCACTGCGCTCCTAGTTACAGCGCTAACCGCCTGGGTAGCCGCTCCTTGGGTAGCCACACTAGGTAGTTTTAATATCGTCTTAGCTTTTCTACCCCTAGCATTCGTCTTAGCCTTAAATTTCATGGATAGGATGTCTGAGACAGTTGCACACCTAGTATTCTATCTCTATGCAGCCGCTACGGGTTTAAGCCTAAGTTCAATCTTCTTAATCTTCACCCTAGGCAGCATAGTTCAAGTGCTCTTAATCTCTACTAGCGTTTTCGCAGCAGCAAGCCTCTATGGATACTCTACTAAGAGGGACTTAACCTCTCTAGGAGGGTTTCTCTTTATAGGCCTAATCGGTATCGTAGTAGCATCAGTAGTCAACCTGTTCCTAGGTTCTTCTATGCTTAGCTGGATTGTTTCTGTACTAGCAGTCCTAATCTTCACAGGTCTTACTGCCTATGATACTCAAAGATTATCAGAAGAATACTACTCAAGTGGATTAGTCTATGGATTCAGTTCTCAGGCTCGTAGCAGCATCTTCGGGGCTCTTACGCTCTACCTAGACTTTATCAATATATTCATCCATCTCCTACAACTCCTGGGTCAGCGGCGTGAAGATTAATCCAGTATTTCGTACTGCATTATATCGCTACCCACGTAGGAAGGCCCTAGTCTACATTAAGAATTTTGTAGACTGGGGCCTTTTACTATGAGATAATAACCTATGATCAAAATTAACCTAAAAGATATCGCTAAGAGACTGCCTCATGCCTATGACTGGAAGTATGCTCTTCTTTGTAAGCTTCCTGCATTTCATTTTATCGGTAATTTCTGTATAGCCGGTGGAGCAGTTCGATCTCTCCTAGAAGGTAAGAAGGATATTGATGGAGACATTGATATCTATGCTTTTTCCGAACTGGATAAGAAAGATCTAGTAACTGCTCTTATCAGTTCAGGTTTTAAAGAAGTCGCTCACACTGAGTGGAGTCGCACCTTTAACGGGCACGGCACCGATATCCAGATAATGGAACAGATATACGTCGACGAAAATGATGTTATCCAGAGTTTCGATTTCACGGTAACTCAGGGTGCTTACACTCCTGACAAAGACGAGTTCACCTTTGGTTTTTGGACTTTCTCAGATGTCAACACCAAGACCTTAACTATTAACAAGCTCAAGCATTCTGATAAGGTCCTAGGCCGTCTTGTTAAATACTGCAACTATGGCTATGAACCTACGCATGATACGCTAACTCAAATCTACGAATTTATTCGTCTTAGCCCCTCTACTAAGGTAAGCCCTTATTACCGCAGGGGCCGTAAGTATCTTTACTAATATGGAAACCATGACAGCCTGGAATAGGAATATTCCATTTTTTGAACACGAAATCGCTCCTCTCTGCAAGTCGCCTATCTCTATCCTAGAGGTGGGATCTTATCAGGGTATGAGCACTCGCTGGATGCTAGAACACCTCCAGCCACAGGATATGACCTGTATTGATCTTTGGAGAGAGACTGCACAGCATGAAGGTGCAGACTTCAAGAGTGTAGAAGCACAGTTTGATCGGAATGTAGAGCCATACCAACACAAGGTTACGAAGCTCAAAGGAGATAGCTGGAGCCAACTCTTGCATCTCAATCAGATTAAACGGCAGTTTGATCTCATCTACATTGATGGAGATCACTCAGCTCAAGGTGTTCTCCGAGACCTAGTACTCTCCTGGCCCCTACTACTTAAAGGTGGGGTTATGATTTGTGATGACTATGTCTGGAAAGAGAATACGGAAGCTTGGCGCTTAGGCTTTCGAGATTTTCACTCTCCCTTAGAGACGCCCAAGATGGCGATAGATGCGTTCACTCTCATCTACTCCGATCAGATGCGTCATTGGATGAGCTACTACCAGTATGGAACGGTAGCTTTTATGAAAATCTCAGACTAGACTCTAGACCTAAATTGTGCTATAAATATATGTGATAGATTGCACAGACGCAGTTAACGTATCTCCCATATTGATCCATATGGAACAATATAGAGAACAACCTATATACTAATAGGTTGCTGCTTTGTGAGGGATATCGGATATATCGAATAGATCTTTATACCTATTAATAGGTCAGAACTCGTTTATAGAATTGACCGTAAAATGACGTCGCTGGATGCCGCGGAGCGGCACCACGAAAGTAACGTTGCCACGGAGTGGCACCACGAAAGTAACGCTTATTTCCATAAAAAAATAACAAGTTAATTAAATTTAATGCTTGCTGTCTAGTTCTGAGTTTAGTATAATCTATAAATAATAAGGCTTATTACATTCGATAAGCCTTTAATTTTTTGTGAGGATGTAATGATTGAAACCTTAAAAATAGCAATCATTGCTTCTTATTTGGCCTTACCTTTCGTAAGCAAGGATATTACTGCTAAAGACATTCGTTGTATGGCAGATAATATGTATTACGAATCTCGAGGAGAACCTGCAGAAGGTATCTTTCGTGTAGGCCTGGTCACATACAATCGAATGTTGAAAGCAGACAAATCAGCATGTGAGATAGTATATCAAAAGATAGACGGGAAACCGCAGTTCTCTTGGACCGCTAAGAAGCAACGAAGTGCAGGAAAGCTTGACCGCATGGAATATGAATTCTGTGTAGCCATAGCAGGACTAATTCTATCTGGAGATGCTAATGACATTTCTCAAGGTGCTACCCACTTTGACAATGTTACTCCAAAACGTGCAAGAGCTTGGTTCAAACACGCTCTTAAAACTGGACGTATAGAATATATAGAAACTATTGGCGGACACAGTTTTTATCGTCAAACACACTAAAGGCAGGATCTCTCCTGCCTTTTTTCTTAGGATTAATTATATGCAAAAAATATTAATAATGGGACTCCCTGGTTCTGGTAAAACTACTTTAGCTAAAGAGCTTGTAGATATACTATCGAAATACGGTGTCACTTGGCTAAATGCAGATGAGGTTAGAAAGAACTCTAACGATTGGGACTTCTCTACTGCTGGTAGAATACGACAAGCCCAGAGAATGAGCTATTTAGCTAGAGATTTTAAGACTACATATGTGATAGCAGATTTTGTCTGCCCTCTCTCAGCAATGAGAGAGATATACAGTCCAGACTGGGTCATATGGATGGATACTATAGAGAGTGGTAGATTTGAAGATACTAATGCTATATTTGAAAAACCCAGCAGAGGTTACTATGATTTTAGAATATCAGAGTTTGATGCTAAAAAATGGGCACTTCTCTTGGCCGAACAGATCTTAAAAAACGATAAGCCTACATTTGATTGGAAGAAACCTACTGTTCAAATGTTAGGTCGCTGGCAGCCCTGGCATCAAGGTCACCGCGCTCTTTTTGAGAGAGCCATAGCAAAAACTGGACAGGTTGCTATTATGGTGAGAGACTGTCATGATGATAAAAATCCTTTCTTGCTCAAGGAAGTTACCGAACGGATTTATAAAGATCTAGATAGCCTATATAATAATAGGTATATCGTCTATCCTGTCCCCAATATTGTTAACATCACTTATGGTAGAGATGTTGGATATAAGATAGAACAAGAACATTTTGATGAGAGTATTACTAGTATTAGTGCTACTAAAATCAGAAAGGAAATGGGTTTGTGATAGATATCAAAGTTGATCGTTTTCCTATCGTAATATTGGCTAATTTTAGAACAGGGTCTTCTGCGTTGGCAATTCATCTGGCTCGCAAATATGATCTTGTTTGTTATTCTGAACCTTTCCATAATGAAAACCTAGGATTGTTTGATGAACACAAAATCAATTTTATTTCTGCACTAATAAATGGAAACGATAGGTTTGTTATTAAATTCATGCCAAACCAGATTAGTGGTTTCAATAACTATGAACAAATGTTAGATCAATCTGGCTTCAGGATTAGATTGAATCGAACAAACAAAATTGAGCAGATTGTTAGTTTGTATGTTGCTGAAAAAAGAAATAAGTTCTTCAAACTTCATAATGAAGAAAAAGAAAGATATACGTTAAACATTGACAAGAAATATTTATACAAACTATCTCATGTCATTCTACGAAATGATTTTCTACTTCGAACTTTACCTTACACATATGATTTGGATCTTACATATGAAGATCTTGGATTCATAGAAAATACAGATCATGTTCTAAGTGATCAGCCAGAAAATATTGAAGAAATTCGTGAAGAGATAAGAAAGATATTAAAATGGAAAGATATATTCAATATTTGAGTATTTTACTAAATAATACATTTGTTGATGAAATCTTTGCAATTGTATATGGGTTTTATATTTTTTTCAAGACTCTATACAAGATAAATAGAAATATGTCTGGTAATCAATACTAATCTCTAATATAATAAAAGAATGTCAACTTATCTGATTAAAGAAATTCAGAACAACCGTTTTCAAATTGCCAACTTTGAAGATAGTGCGGCGCCTGAGGGAATCTATGAGATTCTCTATACTAAGAGCCGAGACTATCTGAGTTGCAATTGTCGCGGCTTCAGGATGCAGAAAGACAAGTCGGAACATAAGCATTGCAAGATGGTTAGGTTTTGGATGAGTCATGGCAGTCCTGAGGGTTCTGCTATCTGGGAAGATGGCGGTGAGTTCAAGATGAATAAGTTTGTAGAGGTTTAAGATGAAAGTATTAGTATTAATTTTTATAGTATTAGCTATTGTAGCTGGGCCGCTACTTCTAATCTGGTCCCTCAATACCCTATTTACTCTGGGTATTGAGTATAGTATAACTACTTGGGCGGCTGCTCTTGTATTAGGCGGAGTAGTTTCTGCGAAAAGCAGTAAGTAATGTCTAAAGATTTTTTACTAGAACTCATAGATCATGACACTTGGCAGGTCACTTTCTATGAAAATGGAGAAGAGATTTCCAAGTCTCTATTCGCTTCTCAGGAAGAAGCAACCATAGCTGGTCAGGCATTCCTTAATGACTATGATAATTTCCTACCTTGGGATGAATGACTAGAGTAGTTAATATCCGAACTGATGTCTACGACGTCAAAATAGATAGATCCACCCGTTGGGGTAATCCTTACCCTATAGGTCATCTATCCAGACGTCAGGTTATCTCTAAATATAGAAAGTATCTTGAACAAGAGATACGAGAAGGTAGAGTAACCAAAGAGGATCTACTCTCACTTAAAGGTCTTAGGTTGGGTTGTTGGTGTAAACCTCTTTCCTGTCATGGAGATATTTTAGTAGAGTTTATCAAACAAGCTGGAGAAATAAAATGAATTGGCAACCGATAGAAACAGCGCCACGGGATGGGACAGACATCCTGCTTTGCTGGGCAATCGACGCTGATGGCCGTCCAATCGACTGGACTGAAAACATGCAGACTGCTGGGGTTTTCGTTCAGGTCGCATCGTGGAGCGAAGAGATTGGCGAGTGGGCGATCTACGCCGACATGATCAGCGACCCGATCCTGCATTTCCGCCCGACCCATTGGATGCCGCTGCCGCTGCCGCCCTGCAAGGAGGCCAAGCCATGAGCGAAGACATCGTGGCGATGGCTCGTGCTGCCTATCGCGACGAGCGTCTGGCTGACGGCCCGCTGTACGGCAAGCTCGCTGACGAGATCGAGCGCCTCCGCGCCCGCGTGGAGGAGTTGGAGAAGGTGCGCGCGGCAGCGCAAGCCCTCATCGACGAGGACGCCGGTGATGACCCAGCCGAAGATGGTTGGTGGGAGTGGGAAAAAAATTGCGAAGCCCTGAGCGTCGCGCTAAAGGAGGTCTCTCGCCTCCAAACTCAAGTCCGTGAACTGAAAAAGGGCGCTATTGCCGCAGATCCGTTCGCCGCACCCGACTGGGTAGGCCCTTGACAATTCTCTGAAATTCGTTACACTAAAAGATGTTGCAGACAGGCACGCCTTTTACGGAGAGTTTCGAGATTGGTAGAAAGCTAAACTATGGGTACTATAAAGACAACTCACTTTCATTTTGACCTTGCCTCCTAGTCTGGATTATAGTAATATGTATCTATGATGAATGAGAGGAAACAGATGACACAGAAGCAGATCAACTACACTAAGGAACAGACTGAGCGTCTAATTGCACTCTACCAAGAGCGCGGTAACGACAGTCTCGAGGAAATTGCCCAGGAGATGGGTAAGACGCTAAAGAGCGTCAGGGCGAAGCTAGTTCGCGAGGGGGTTTACCTAGCTCCTGATAAGAGCAAGAAGAACGACGAGGACGGTCCTTCTAAGAAGGAGCTAGTTCTAGAGCTAAGCAAGCTCACTGGTAAGGAACTTACTGGTATCGAGGGTGCTACAAAGGGCTCTCTTGCTGAACTCATCGAGGCTTTCCAGACTCGATGATTGTAGCAGGGACAGGACATCGGCCCGATAAACTAGGCGGATACGGGGATGATGTCTATCAAAGGCTAATCAGTCTTGCCACTGATTGGCTCTCTGATAACCTGCCTACAAAGGTAATATCTGGTATGGCGATCGGTTGGGATCAGGCTCTTGCTCAAGCAGCTATTGATCTTCAGATACCGCTAGTCGCAGCTATTCCCTTCAAAGGCCAGGAAGACCTCTGGCCTGAGAAGAGCCGTATTAGATATAAAGAGATTATGACTAAAACCTCCACCGTAAAGACTGTATGTAGTGGCGCATATGCAGGCTGGAAGATGCAGACCAGAAACGAGTGGATGGTGGACCAGTGCGACATGGTCCTAGCATTATGGGACGGAACTTCCGGCGGCACCGGAAATTGCGTTAGATATGCTAAGAAAACAAATAAACCGCTGATAAACCTCTGGGAACAGTGGTCTAAATAAAACAGTCAATCTACACCTATTAAAGGAGTTTTGCGTTTGCAAAACTCCTTTTTTTATGCGATAATGTAACTATGAATATAAATGTATTACTTTGGCTAATCTTAAATAGGAAATAAAATGAATGAAAGAATTAAACAACTTGCTGAGCAGGCGGGGGCAGGTTGGGACCACAAATACCATTGGTATGTGGGTTCTGAAACAATGCAAAAGTTTGCCGAGTTGATTGTGAAAGAATGTGTTGGTGTTGCGGATCATTCAAATGTGACTGGTAAGAGCATCATTGGTCAAAGAATCAAAGAACATTTCGGAGTGAATGATGAGTGACCAAATTCTAGAAGAGCTAATCAAGATCAGGCAGTTGCTTGAGAGAATGCAATCACCTATCCCAGTTGTTAGAGACAACTGGGGTACGATGAATACACATAAGCCAGATTGTGGTTGTCCTCCGTACAATGTTTGCGGGAGTCTATCCTGTCCTAGAGGGATAAAGGTAACCTGCTAATGAAGATTCCAGGAGTTAGGTTGTTGCAGAAATATGAAACTGCCACTCACAAAGTGGTAGTTTTGGGCGATGTTGCAACCGGCGGAAAAAGTCTGTGCATCGCACACTTTACAGACAAAGTGCCTATTTCTTTGGCTGTAAAGCAAAAGGCTGCGATCAGAGCCTTAGATGCAATTCGTGAAGGAATAGAACATGAACGCACAAGAACTACATGATGCCTGCCATGAGGCTTGCACCCATGGAGACCAGAGAAGTGACTAAAGAAGAATCTGAAATTCTTTTAGAGAAATGGACACACAGCAAAGGGCTGTTTGAAGTTTATGATACGGTAGACACTTGGCTCACAGAAGGAAAAGTAAAAGAAATTGGATCTCTATTGTCCTATGCTTTGCCTGAAAATTTATCAGACAATTTGGCACTTGCTTTACTTGCAAGCTCAAGACCTAGAAAGGCAGAGTTCAGTAAACAATACGGCGATTATTTTGAGCGACTATATTCAGTTTTTGAAGACAGACACGGTTCAGAGTTTGCCAACGAAGTTTTAAGGAATCTAAAATAATGACTAAGAAAGTATTCACAAAAAAAGAAGTGACTAGACTCTGGAAACATCAGTTTGGTCCCTGGGAGAAAGGTCAGTTCTTTCATCCATATACCTGCGAGAATCGCAGTAACCACCCTGAAGTGGCTGGCGACAAAGGCGTTCTCGTTCCAACTGTTCGCGGATGGATTTGTCCGTTTTGTGACTATACTCAGAACTGGGCGCATGGGGTGAACCAGAAATGAATACAACAAGAACTGGCAGATGTCTATGCGGAATGGTAAAATTTGTAGCTAAGTCAGAACCTATAAGGACTTTTGTCTGTCATTGTACTTTTTGTCAAAAAGTAACAGGCTCTGCCTTTTACGTTGAATCGTTGTTTCGCAAAGAAGATGTTGAACTCAATGAAGATGCTTTATCAAAATATCAGCACGTATCTGATAACAGCAATAAGAAAGTTATGGTTAATTTTTGCTCAAAATGCGGAACAACCATAGGTCTTACATTTGAACGTTGGCCAGATTTGCTAGCAATTTCTCGCGGATGTTTTGACGATCCAAACAGTGTAGAAATTACTAGCCATATCTGGACAAGATCTGCTCAAACAGGAGTAGTTTTACCTGCTAATATTGATTGTTTTACAGAAGCTAGATCGTCATTGGATGGATATCCTGCATTAGCAAATAGATTTAATGAACCATATGGATTTTAATATGAACGCACAAGAACTACATAATGTATGAAGATAGGATATAAAAGATGAGCCTCGACATTACCCTTACAGCTCTCCGTCCAACCACTGTGTGGGCCGAGAACATCACTCACAATTTGACTATTATGGCACGTGCAGTGAAGGTGAGTAACACAACTCTGTACACGGTTCTTTGGTATCCAGAAAAACTTGGATTGAAGACAGGAGGAGACATCTTGCCTTATCTTCGAGTGGGTCTTTCAATGCTAATGACCTTTCCCGAGGAATACAAGCAACACAATCCCTCAAACGGTTGGGGGGACTACGACAGTCTTGTAGATTTCGTCAAGTCATACCTCATTGCATGCACGGAATTTCCTGATGGTGTGATAGGGATTTCTAAATGACTGGATTTAAAAATAGGTATGATTGGTATAGGCCAATGACCTTAGGTGAGATAGAGCGTCTTGATAAACTACTGCAGTTGGCTTATACTATGACAGACAATAGACTACAAGGAGTGCAGCTTGAGTATTGGGATCTATATATGCAAATGTATCCCCATGTAACTCAGCCAAAGGATCTTGCTTGGTTTGTAGACTTTATCGTTAAGATATGTACACCAGAATTTATGGAATCGACAGTGAAATGTGTCAAGATTTGTGCCCATATAATTGTCGACCTGATCATACCACACTGTAACTCTTTAAAAAAGAAAAAGAATGAAAAAGCTAAATCTAAATAGTTTAACAGATACTATTAATTATACTTTTGAGAGGACAGTTAAGTTTAACCCAAATGGATCTCTAGGACATACCTTAGATAGGGATGTTTTCAGAGTAATTGCAATTGCCATTGCATCTGATATTTTAGATAGACATAACACTGGGCTGTCTGAAAATTAAGAAGATAATTGACGCAGACCCGTTTATTTAGTATCATAAGTATATGAAACATATGGATAGTCTGATTTTGATCGCCCGAGACCAGCCTAAAGTTTTTGGTGTTAAGATTGCGTCATCCCTCTACCGAGGGAATAGGCTCATCGCTTATGGCTTTAATAGCCTTAAGTCTCACCCGTTTCAGAAGCGTTGGGCGCCTCATCCAGAAGCTATCTATACTCATGCAGAGATTGATGCTATTCGTAATGCCCTCAAGAGGGACGAGGATCTTACTCGTTGCACGCTCTATATAGCTCGTTGGACCAATGAGGGTCAGGCTCTTGCCGAACCTTGCGATGGTTGCTGGTCTGCTATTAAGGCTTTTGGTATCCGTCAGGTCCACTGGACTATGGCTAAGAAAGGAATTGGCTCATATGAACGATGAGTTTTCAGATGAATATCTAATTGGATTTGCCTTAGGTAGACGTATCCCTAATAGGGACGAGGTTTATGAGCAATTCGTTTCGGCATTATTTCAACTAGAAGAACCACTAACTAAGCCTAGTCAGGATTTTATTGATGGGCTATTTGTGGGATTGATTTATAAAGAGGAATAACTATGAAAGTGTATATGGGACCACCTAAGAGGTGGTTTGGGCCTTATCAGCTAGCAGAACTACTCTGCTGGTGGGCAAAAAATGATATTGACGAATTTGGTGGAGTCAATAAGCCAGAGTGGGTCCATCGTTTTGGAGAGTGGCTAGCACACGGTACTCTGTTACCTGAGCCTAAACTAGGTGATGAGTCTACTGCCTTAAGGGATGAGCGTCCAAAAACTTGGCTCTATCGCTTTCTACTCTGGGTCGATAGTAAGCGTTCTCGTAAAATTTGGGTTCGTATTGATAACTACGATACCTGGAGTGTAGATCGTACTCTTGCCTATATCGCTCTTCCACTTCTTCTAAAGCTTAAAGAACGTAAGCAGGGAGCTCCCGCCGTAGATGATGAAGATGTTCCTGTAGAACTACGTTCTACCAGTGTTCCCGAGAATTCCAATGAGCTAGATACTGACCATAATTATTTTGAGCGGTGGAATTGGGTTCTAGATGAAATGATCTTTGCTTTTAAGAGTGAGCTGGATGATAATGCAGAAGATCAGTTTTATTCAGGCACTGCTGACCTACGCATGGTAGTAGATCAGGTAGATGCAACAGGAAAGCCTGTAACTTATCACCTTGTTAAAGGTCCTAACCACACTTGGAAGATCGACGAAGAAGGTCAAAAGCGTTATTATGATAGGGTTCAACGAGGATTTTGCCTATTCGGTAAATATTATCGTAATCTATGGAGTTAACTGTGAAAGTACGAATACTAGTTACTCTTAAAGAAGAAGTTACAGACACTCACGGTCTTGGAATCTTAAATCAGATCACTTTAGCAGGTCACAGTGAAGTTACTAAGGTAAGGTATGGTAGACTATTTGACCTAGTCCTAGATGAGGACGATAGGCGAATAGCCTATATGCGGGTTAGAGAGATGTGTGAAGCCCTATTAACTAATAATCTCATAGAAGATTACGAGATAACTGTAGATAGATAAAAAAGCCGGGAGTGATCCCGGCTTTTCTCGTTTAGTCGTCTTCGTTTTCTAAGTCCAGTTCTTCTAGGAGTTCGTCTACTATATCTTTTACTTCTTCTGGTGATTGAGCGACCCAACGACGACCGTCGCAGTCTACTAGATAACCATTTTCTACACGTTCGATTTCAATTGACATATCTTCTCCTTCGGACTTTCTAGTCCGTGTTCATTTTAAGCGGTTAGAGAGTTAGTGTCAACTATTAAATTTTCCTTGTCACCTAGACAGAACTATGTTATAGTGGTTGTATGATTACAATTTATCTTGATATGGACGGAGTTCTCTGTGATTTTGATCGACGGTTCATGGAATTATTCGAAAACAGAGAGTATGATCCTAGGCTTTTTAGAGAAGCAGTGCTTCGTCACCGGATCTTTGAAACTCTTGAGTGGATGCCTCATGGTAAAGAATTGCTTGAAGGTATCGTTCAGCTAGAAGATAGTTATCCACCGATTGTTCAAACCGAGATCCTATCTAGCACAGGCACTTCTGAAACTGTTATTCGGGAGCAAGCCATGTTACAAAAAAGCTCTTGGTTAGATAAACATGGAATTGAATTTCCGCGTAACTTCTCTACATCTAAAGTCGAGAAATCAAAGTGGGCACACAAGAGTGCTATCCTAATTGACGATAGACTTGGATGTGTACACCCATTTAGAACTAAAGGTGGGAATGCTGTCCTTCATGAGGATAAAGATTATCTTTCTACCCTCTCTCAGGTAAGGCATTATATCACTGAGATCTTGCGTCTCGGTTATACTTGTGGTAATATGGATCTATGAAATATACTTCTTTGCAGTTATATCTTATGCTGAAAGATCGCTCAAGTGCCGAGATCTCTGGGCGCTTGCTCAGTCGCGCCGAGGCTTTCGAGAAACTTGACACAGACGATCCTTTTTATCGTCGCTGCGCGGTGCTGGATCGAGTAGCGTCTGAGCAGATTGAACGGCTCGTGGCGATGCTAAATCCAGATAAGGATATCGCACATTGGTGCAAGGTCAGGGACGACTGGCGTAATCAAACATCACAAGGAAAATAGTTATATGAAAATCGCTATTGCAAGCGATCTCCACCTTGAGGTGAGAGACGTCGCTTTTGAGAATCCCGGATCAGACGTCTTAGTCTTAGCCGGAGATATCTGTACGCTTCGACATATGGATGCAGATGGAACGCTGGGAGATAGGTTTAGAGCCTTTTTCCAGAATTGCACATCTAGGTGGGAACACGTCATCTATATCCTTGGTAACCATGAGAGTTACGGATACCGGATTGATAAGGCTCTTGATCGTGCGGGTCAGATCTCAGGAGTTCACCTCCTTGATAATAGTACTAAGACTATTGGTAAGGTGACCTTTTGGGGCGCTACTCTCTGGACAGATTGGGATCGTAATCCTATGGCTAGCCTTGCTAGTCGAGGTCAGATGAATGACTACCGAGTTATTCGTACAGATGGCGGAACTCGTCGTCTGACTCCCGAAGATACTCACCGGCTTCACGACCAGTCTATCCTTAGTCTGAAAAGCTCAAGGCCTGATGTAGTGATTTCGCATCATCTACCTAGCTGGAAGAGCATCCCTGCTGAGTATCAAAACCCAGACAGTTTCTTGCTTAACCATGCCTATGCTTCTCATCTAGATAGTCTAGTGGAGGAGCTCTCGCCTCAACTCTGGATTCATGGACATACTCACAATTCGTGTGACTATAGTCTAGGGAAAACCAGAGTTGTCTGTAATCCGAGAGGGTATGCAGGATACGAGAGGCAGGCTAATCTGTGGCAGCTCAAGGTAGTTGAGCTATGATAGAAATCTTTGCTTGGGCACTAGGGTTTGCAGTAGCAGCCCTAGTGCTCAAAGTATTCGCAGTTTTGGCAGGAGACATCTTTGATAACAAAAATAGATAAGATACTAGATCTCATTCAGGAACTACCTGAGATAGATCCTACAGATAGTAACCATTTCGTATGGTTAACTCTCCTAGAAGGTGCACAGAGAAACCTGTGTGCCTTACAGACAATACTTACTAAGGAACAAGATGAATCTGACAGTTCAAAGATTAGTTGAGACTCATCATTGGCTCCAAGAGCTAAAAGTAAACTATCTCTCTGCAATTCGCGGAGTAGAAGTTGAAGGTGCCCAGAGCTTCATCATAGATATAGATCTTAGGTGTGAAGCTCTAAGAGATTCCATAAAAGATTTGCTTAATACACAAAAAAAGGATATCATAAAACAATGAAGACATTTAAGAATATGGCAGCCCAGGGTGATTTCGTTATCATCCGGGTAGACTCTATCCCTGAGGGGCTAGAGGAGATTAATGTAACCAACAAGATTGTGGTGGCTCATTCTGAGACTGGCCACGACCATGTTATGGTTCTTGAGAGGCCTGGCGCTGTTCAGGCTTTTAAAGATAGCAAAACTAGTGAGGTAGATCTCTATGAGATGTTTCTGCTTGTGTCGGAGCCTACTCCGATCGAGCATATGCGTGCTTGGCGCACTCACGAGACTCTCCTAGTCCCCCCGGGTCGTTATAAGATCCGTAGGCAGCGTGAGTATATTCCACAGGGCTTTAGAAAGGCAGCAGACTAATGGCTAGGCTAAACGAACTTACCCAAGAACAGATTGACGCTATGCCCCTTTATGTAGATAAGTGGGTTAAGGTCGGCCTGTCTACGGAGCGCGTTGACTTTGAGCGTGCTAAAGGTCTAGTCGCTAAGGCCTATGAGAAGGCCGGTCTGGCTCCGCCTAAGGTCTACCATTTCGCTAGGGGTCCCAGAGAGGGATTTGCGATTTACAAGGCACACCCCACGGGCACCGGAACTTACAACGACTATACTAGTGGTTGTATGTTTGGCTCTCAGGAATCCTCTTGGCTTTCTTACTGGGACTACTACAAGTCAGAGACTTGCGTTGAGGTTGATGATCTCTCTTATATGAAGGAAATCGCTCTTCATTGCGGTTGGGTATACACTGGAGATACAGATGTAATTATTCACGACCGTCCTGAGATCATCAAGAGGGATGAGAACCACGCGCTTCACTGCGAAGATGGTCCGGCTATTAGGTATCTCGACGGTTACGAATTCTACTCTTGGCACGGGCAGATTGTCCCGAAGGAGTGGATCGTTGACCGAGCTAGCCTGACGCCTGAAATTGCTCTAGGCCAGCGTAATACGGAACTACGCCGTGCGGCCTGTGAGATTCTTGGTTGGGTTAATGTAATCGAGCGGCTTAACTGTAGGGTGATTGATCAGGATGCTGATGAGATGATTGGCACCCTGCTCGAGGTTCATATTCCAAATATTGGAAATGAGTCTATGCTGGAAAAGTTCCTTAAGGTTCGCTGTGGTACTGGCGCGGAATTTGCTCTGCCTGTCCCTCCCGAGATGCGAACTGCTCTAGAGGCTAATGCCTGGACCTACGGTCTGAAGCCTACGGAATACGTTCCAGAGGTTAGGACCTAAAGAGAACAGCGGCGAAAGCCGCTGTTTTTTTACTATGAAACCAGTTCGAATTTTATCACTCAGTCACCCAATGTGGGGCCAAGCCTCTCGTTCTGTATATGACCACGCATATAGTCTGGTATATATCCCGACTGTGCGTCAAGTACAAGACCAGGTTTGTGATCTTGTGATTATCCATGAAACCTATCCCTCATATTAGATACGATAAACAAACCTACTGTCAAATCCATGACCAAGCAACTAGTTCTTTGCGTATGGTTATTCAAGGACTTTATGTCCCTACTTGGACTCAGGTTAGGGATCAAGTCCATCTCTTAGTGAGAACCACCGAACCATGAACCCTGTTCTCAGACAAGTCTGGAAACCAGCTATGGATCTAATCCATGATCAAATCAATTCTCAACAATCCACTCGAGTCTGTTTTCAAGTCTTCGATCGAGTCTGGTGTAAAGTTTATGAACTCTGTCATCAAGTTAGGAACCCAACATGAACCCACAACTCTTTCAAATCGACTCTCAGATTTGGCCTCAATTTTGGCGTCAAGTCTCCCGTCAAATCTATTATCAAGTCGACCTTCAAATTAGGGATCAAGTCTATCATCAAGTTTACGATCAAGTCGTATCTCTTGTACAGAATACCGAACCATGAAATCAGTCAAAGCTCAAATCCGAGACCCGATTATAGGTCAAGTCGGAGATCAAGTCTCCGATCAAGTCCGCTCCCAAGTCTGGAACCAGGTTTGGGAGCCAGTCTTCGAGCAAGTCGCTCACGTTTTTATCTCCATAAGGATGAACACCCTATGAATCCTATCCTCAAACACGTCCGGTGTGCAATTAGAGATCAAGTCCTGTGCCAAATCCGGCTCCAAGTCACTTATCAAATCTGGAGTCAAATCGAACGTCTAGTCTGGAATCAAGTCTACCTTCAAGTTAGCGATCAAGTCTTTATGCATATGAGGATAAAACCATGAAATCCGTTAAATACCAAATCTGGAACCAAATCTGGAGTCAATTCAACCCTCAAATATCTACTCGAGTCGCTTGTCAAATCGACCAGCAACTCCATTATGAAGTCTGGAAGCAAGTCTATGAAGTCTACTATCCAATTAAGAGATTTCCATGAGATCAGTTAAGCCTCAAGTCTTCCATCAAGCCCTTAATCAAGCCTCCGATCAAATCAAGCATCAAATTTCCAGTCAAGTCCGTGATCAAGTCGCCGATCAAGTCTTAAGTCAAGTCTTCGATCAAGTTTGGACTCAAGGCTACCTTCAAGTCTCAGGAACTTTCAATGAAATCTGTTAAGCCTCAAGTCTGGGAACAAATCTGTATTCAAGCCTCCGATCAAGTCAGAGATCAAATCAGCTTTCAAGTCTACCTCTATGTCTTAGATCAAGTCTGGGATCAAGTCTATCGTCAAGTCTGGAGAATTCTATGAGATCTGTTAAGCCTCAAGTCTGGGAACAAATCTGTAATCAAGCCTCCGATCAAATCTTAGGTCAAGTCTTAAGTCAAATCTTAAGTCAAGTCTTAGGTCAAGTTTGGAGTCAAGTCTACGATCAAGTCTCAAGTCAAGTCTTAGATCAAGTCAGGAGACTTTCATGAGATCCGTTAAGCCTCAATTCTTCTATCGAATCATCTATCAAATCGATCGTCAAATCAATCGTCAAGTCACGTATCAAGTTTGGGATCAAGTTTGGGATCAAGTCAGGAGACTTTCATGAGATCCGTTAAACCTCAAGTCTTCGATCAAGTCTTCTATCAAGTTATCAATCAAGTCCTTCGTCAAGTCGATCGTCAAGTTTGGGATCAAGTATTCCATCAAGTCGACGATCAAGTCTTTAATCAAATCTTGGCCCAAGACTTTCCAAAAGTCAGGAACTTTCATGAAATCTGTTAAGCCTCAATTCAGTCAAGTCTTAGATCAAGTCTCGATTCAAATCTTTCATCAAGTATTCCCTCAAGTCTCGCTTCAAGTCTGGGAACAAATAGTTCGTCAAGTCTTAAGTCAAGTCTGGGATCAAGTCTCCATTCAAGTCAGGGATCAAGTCAGGAGAAATCAATGAGATCTGTTAAATATCAAGTCGCCGATCAAATCTCCAATCAAGTCTTAGATCAAATCTTCTATCAAGTCAATCGTCAAGTCAATCGTCAAGTCTTAGATCAAGTCTTCTATCAAGCCAATCATCAAGTCAATCATCAAATCTTAGATCACGTTAGGAACTTTCAATGAAATCTGTTAAGCCTCAAATA
>Ga0208783_10000879_pt1 | contig 18282 bp, 19 predicted proteins | sample DEB19_08_DNA_2_FD_184529 | JGI IMG/M metagenome (GOLD analysis project Ga0208783, IMG submission 184529) | Aqueous microbial communities from the Delaware River and Bay under freshwater to marine salinity gradient to study organic matter... | ecosystem: Environmental > Aquatic > Marine >...
TCGAATTCGCCACGATGTGCGTTCAGGAGGCCCGGGTCGCGGTGTCTCCCGGATCGGGCTTCGGGCCGGGCGGCGAGGGTTTCGTGCGGTTCGCTCTGGTCGAGAACGAGCAGCGGATCAAGCAGGCGATCCGCCATCTCCGCAAGGGTCTGACGAAACTCGGGTGAGTTCCGACGGCGGACTCAGGTCGACGCCTCCTCGCGGGCCCAGTCCCGCGAGCGTTCCACCGCCCGGTGCCACGCGGCCCGGCGGGCGGGGATCTCGGCCCCACCGCTCGGTGCGAAAGAGGCGTCGGCCGACCAGGTGGCGTTGACCGCCGCGGGCGACTCCCATACCCCTTCGGCGAGACCGGCGAGAAATGCGGCACCGAGGGCCGTGGTCTCGGCGACGGCGGCCCGCCGCACCGGAATCCCGAGTAGATCGGCCTGGAACCCGCAGAGCAGATCCATCACGGACGCGCCTCCGTCGACGCGCATCTCGGTCGGGGTGGTACCGCTGGCGGCGGTGATCGCGTCGACGACGTCGGCGGTCTGGAAGGCCATCGCCTCGACCGCGGCCCGGGCGATGTGGGCCCGGGTGGTGCCCCGCGTGATCCCGGTGATCGTGCCGCGGGCGTACGGGTCCCACCAGGGCGAGCCGAGGCCGGTGAAGGCCGGGACCAGGAACACGCCGCCCGTTTCGGGGACGGACGCGGCGAGGGACTCGGTCTCGGCGGCGTCACCGATGATCCCGAGGCCGTCGCGCAGCCACTGGATCGCGGCGCCGGTCACGAAGATCGCTCCCTCCATTGCGTAGGTGACCTCGCCGGGTGCGAGTGACCATGCGACCGTCGTGAGCAGGCCGTCGACGGGCTCGGGTCGGGTCGATCCGACGTTGGTCAATACGAACGAGCCGGTTCCGTAGGTGTTCTTGGTCATGCCGGGATCGACGCAGGCCTGACCGAACAGCGCGGCCTGCTGGTCGCCAGCGATGCCGCTGACCGGGACCCGCAGCCCGGCCGCCCGGGCGGGGTCGGTGATGCCGAACCGCCCGCTCGACGGCAACACCGCCGGAAGGCAGGAGGCGGGCACTCCGAATCGGTCCACGAGTTCGGGCGACCATTCGCCGCTTCCGATGTCATAGAGCATCGTGCGGCTCGCGTTGGAGGGATCGGTGGCGTGCATGCCCCCGTCGGGCCCGCCGGTCAGATTCCAGAGGATCCACGCATCGACCGTCCCGAACGCCAGGTCGGGGGAGGCGGCCACACCGCCCTCGGTGAGCAGCCATTCGAGTTTGGTCGCGGAGAAGTAGGGGTCGAGGACGAGGCCCGTCGTCTGTCGGATCATCGGCTCGAGGCCCTCGGCGCGCAACGCGTCGCACCGGTCGGCGGTTCGGCGGTCCTGCCAGACGATCGCCCGCGCCGCTGGTCGGCCGGTCGTCCGGTCCCAGGTGACGACCGTCTCGCGCTGATTCGTGATGCCGATCGCAGCGACGGATTCGCCCCGCGCGTCGAGTGCGGCGACGACCTCGGAGAGGGTCTCCACCGTTACCCGCCAGATGTCGTCGGCGTCGTGCTCGACTCGACCCGGCCGGGGGAAGTGCTGGGGGAACTCGCGGTACGCGTGCAGCAGGGGTCGGCCGTCGGCACCGACGGCGAAGGAGCGCACACCGGTCGTGCCGGCGTCGATCGCGATCACACAGGTCATGGGGCCGTCTCCTCGGAGGGCGGGGGGATCGGTTGCGGCGAGGTCGGGACCGATCCGGTGAACCCGGCCTGATCGGCGTGCTCGCGCACGGTGGCGACGATCGTCTCGGCGGTTCGGGCCCCTTCGGCCGACCGGAGGAACTCGAGGCGGAGCGGGCGCCGCCCCTTCGTCCACACGGCGATGGTCCGGGGGCCGCGTCCGGCGACGATCAGGTGGGCGAGGCGACCGGAGTAGACGCGGCGGCGGGGGAGGCGGGAGAAGAACCCGGTCGAGTAGAGGATCAGGTGGTCGTCGGTGAGGACGACGTGATCGAGGGTGCGGGCGGTGAGCAGGCGGGGCAGCGGGCCTTCGGTCGAGACCCAGGCCCGGCCCCAGGCCCGCAGGTGCTCGTCGCCGCGCAGGAGCCGACGGAGGTGGCGCTCGGTGCCGGCGCCTCTACGGCGGGACGGTTGGCGCGCGGCGGGAGTGGGAATCCGTTCCATACGAGCCTCGGCGGCACGGCAGGATACGCCTACGGCGCCACGGGGCGGCGGGGAGGGGAGCGACGATGCGGTTCGGGCTTCTGACCGGTGGGGGCGACTGCCCCGGTCTCAACGCGGTGATCCGGGCGGTGGTGCGCCGTTCGACGGCGGAACGCGGGCACGAGATCGTCGGATACCGCCACGGGTGGCGGGGGGTGATGGCGGGCGAGTCGGTGCCGCTCGACTTCCCGGCGGTCCGCGGGCTGTTGCCCCGGGGCGGAACGATCCTCGGCACATCGCGCACGAATCCCTACCGGGACGCCGACGGAGCCGAACGGGTCACGGCCACCCTGAGCCGGGACGGGATCGACGTGCTGATCGCGATCGGGGGCGAGGACACCCTCGGGGTGGCGCGCCGACTCGCCGACGCAGGGATAGGGATGGTCGGCGTGCCCAAGACGATCGACAACGACCTCGACGGCACCGACTTCACCTTCGGCTTCCACACTGCGGTACAAGTCGCGACCGACGCGATCGACCGCCTCCACACCACCGCCGAGAGCCACGACCGGGTCATGGTCGTCGAGGTGATGGGCCGACACGCGGGGTGGATCGCGACCTATGCGGGCCTGGCGGGCGGGGCCGACGTCATTCTCGTTCCCGAGGAGCCGTTCGCCATTTCCGATGTATGCGCGCGGATCGAGGCCCGACACCGCCGGGGGGCCGAGTTCTCGATCATCGTGGCGGCCGAGGGGGCGGTTCCCGTCGAGGGGACGATGGCCGTGCAGGAGGCGGCGACCGACGAATTCGGTCACGTCCGGCTCGGGGGGATCGGCTCACGGATCGCCGAGGAGATCGAGCGTCGCACGGGCTTCGAGTCCCGGGTCACGGTGCTCGGTCACGTGCTCCGGGGCGGGACGCCCACGGCGTTCGACCGCGTCATCGCGACCCGATTCGGCATCGAGGCCGCCGATGCCGCGCACGAGGGTGACCTCGGGGTGATGGTCGCGCTGCGCGGGACCGATGTCGTGCGCGTGCCGTTGGGTGATGCCGTCGCCGCGCTCAAGACCGTCGATGAGCGTCTCGCCGCTGCGGCTCGGGTGCTGACCGGCTGAGCGTCGGTAGATTGCTCGTCCAGTGGGACGTGCCGTCGAAGACCTCATCGCGATTCTCGAGCTCGAGCAGCTCGAGGTGAACCTGTTCCGGGGCGTAAGCCCGGAGGAGGACCGTCAGCGTGTTTTCGGCGGGCAGGTCGCGTCGCAGGCCCTCGTAGCCGCCGGGCGCACGGTCGACCGGGACCGGCCCGTGCACTCGCTCCACGCCTACTTCCTGCGGCCCGGGGATCCCCGGGTGCCGATCGTCTACGAAGTCGACCGGATCCGCGACGGTCGCACGTTCACGACCCGCCGGGTCGTGGCGATCCAGCACGGTCGGGCGATCTTCAACCTCCAGGCCTCGTTCCAGATCGTGGAGGAGGGACCCGAGCACCAATACCCGATGCCCGAAGCCCCCGACCCCGAGACGTTGCCGACCATCCGCGAGCGGCTCGAGCCGCACCTCTCCGAGTTCCCGGCCGACTTCGTCGACTGGATCAAGCGCGACCGCCCGATCGATACCCGTTCGTCGCGTCCGCCGCGGTGGCTCGACCCCGAGCCCGGCCAGCGTGACGCCGAACAATTGGTGTGGTTCCGGGCCGACGGTGCCCTGCCCGACGACCCGCTGCTCCATGCGTGCGTCGTGGCCTACGCCTCCGACCTGACCCTCCTCGACACGGCGGTGCTCGCCCACGCCCGATCGTGGGACGACGATCGGTTCCAGATGGCGAGCCTCGACCACGCGATGTGGTTTCACCGGCCGTTCCGGGCCGACGAGTGGCTGCTCTACCACCAGAAGAGCCCCTCGGCCGTAGGGGCTCGCGGTCTCGGTGAGGGCTTCATATACACCCAAGAGGGCGCGCTGGCGGTCATGGTGATCCAGGAGGGCCTGATCCGCCCGGTCGTTCCCGACTGGCGCGACGCGTGACGGACGGCCGGTGAGCGATCCGGCGGTGCCCGGGTGCGTGCTCGCCGTCTACGCGCACCCCGACGACCCCGAGGTCTCGGCGGGCGGAACTCTCGCCCGTTGGGCCGACGCGGGCGCGGCCGTGCACGTGGTGATCACGACCCGCGGCGACAAGGGCAGCGACGACCCCACCGCCGACACCGACGCGCTGGCGGCAACCCGCGCCGGGGAGGCGGCGGCGGCGGGCCGGGTCCTCGGGTTGGCGGCGACGCACCACCTCGATCACGACGACGGCGATCTCGTCGACGACCGGGCCCTGCGGCTCGAGATCGTGCGCCTCGTACGCCGCCTGCGGCCCGACATCGTGTGCTGCCCCGACCCGACCTCGGTGTTCCTCGGTGACGGCTACGTCAACCACCGCGACCACCGGGTGACGGGATGGGCCGTGCTCGACGCAGTGGCTCCGGCCGCGGCCGGTGTCCACTACTTCCCGGAGTTGCGGGCGGAGGGACTCGATCCGCACCACGTGCGCGAACTGTGGCTTTCGGGCACGCGCGAGCCCAACCACTGGGTCGACATCGACGCCGCGATCGACCGGAAGATCGAGGCGGTCCTGCGGCACGCGAGTCAGGTGCCGGATGGGGGCGACCTCCTCGCCGAGTTCCTTCGCGACGCGGCGGCCGACGCGGGGCGGGTCGCCGGCCTGCGGTGTGCCGAGGCGTTCCGGCGGGTCGTCCTCGCCTGACTGTCCGGGGAGTGGTGGAGGCGTCACCGTGGGGGGTTCGGTCGCGGGGCGTGCCCCCTCCACTCCGACTGCGAACGGAGCAGCAGCACGGTCACGACCCCGGCGCCGATGGCCGACCCTGCAGTCGCCACGAGCGCGACGACGAGCGCCGACCAACCGCACGAGCCGCTCGCCGCGGTGAACCCGGGGACGACCTCGGTGAGCAGCCGCTCGGCCCGGGTCGGGGCGTCGGAGCACGATACGCCGACCAGGCCGTAGCCGATGGTGCCGCCGAGGACTCCGGCCGCCGCGATGCCCAGGAATGCGAGCGCGAGCACTCCCCGGCGGGGCAGGTTCGGGTGCTCGGGAGTCGTCACCGGAAGCGAACGTAGTCTCTCGGCGATGGCCCTGCGTGAGTGGACCGTGGCCGGCGCGCTGATCGAGATCGCTGACGGCGTGCTGCTCGTGCGCAACCGCAGACACGGTGGCCGCGAGGACTGGAGTACCCCCGGTGGCGTCGTCGATCCCGACGACGTCGATCTCCTGAGCGGCCTCACCCGCGAGGTGAACGAGGAGACGGGCCTGCTCGTCCACGAGTGGTCGGGGCCGCTCTACGAGGTGCGGGCCCATGCTCCGGGAATGGGCTGGATCATGCGCTGCGAGGTCCACCTCGCCGTCGCCTTCTCGGGCGCGATCCGGGTCGACGACCCCGACGGCATCGTGGTCGAAGCCGCTTTCGTGCCGCCCGATCGGTGCGACGAGTTGCTGGCGTCGGGTGCCCCGTGGGCGAGTGAACCGCTCGCCGCGTGGCTGCGCGACCGCTGGGCTCCCGGCGCGGGTGTCGCATTCCACTACGAAGTGCACGGAACCTCGCGCGCTGAACTGCAGGTGGTCCGCACCGAGGGGCCGAGCGGTGCCGGGGGCTGACCGGGCGATCCTCCACGTCGATCTCGACGCGTTCTTCGCGTCGGTCGAGCAACTCGACGATCCGGGCCTACGCGGTCGTCCGGTCGTCGTGGGCGGGACCGGTGGTCGCGGGGTAGTGGCCGCCGCCAGCTACGAGGCGCGCGCCTTCGGAGTGCGGTCGGCGATGCCCGTCGCGGCGGCACGGCGGGCGTGTCCCGGTGCCGTCTTCGTCGCCCCCCGTCCGGGTCGGTACCGGGAGGCGAGTGCGGCAGTGATGGCGATCGTCGGGACCTTCTCGCCGCTGGTCGAGCAGCTCTCCATCGACGAGGCGTTCCTCGACGTGACGGGGGCGCGGCGCCGGGTCGGGGAGCCGGCCGAGGTGGGTCGGCGGCTGCGGGAGGCGATAGCGGTCGCAACCGGGTTGACCGCGTCGGTCGGCATCGCCTCCACGAAGTTCCTGGCCAAGGTGGCGAGCGACCTGGCCAAGCCCGACGGGCTGCTCGAGGTGCCCGCGGCCGGAGCCGAGGCCTTTCTCGCCCCTTTGCCGGTCACACGGTGCTGGGGGGTCGGCCCCGCGACGCTCGCTCGACTCGAACGCCTGGGGGTCACCCGGATCGGGGACCTCGTACGGGTCGGTGCGGCAGGCCTGGAGCCGACGCTCGGCGCCGGCCTCGCCGCCCACCTGGTCGCGTTGGCCCGCAACGACGACCCACGGCCGGTCGTCCCCGGCGGGGCGGCCAAGTCGATCGGAGCCGAGGAAACGTTCGCGGCCGACCTCACGAGCCGAGCGGACTGCGACCGCGAACTGCTCCGGCTGGCCGACCGCGTGGCGGGTCGGCTCCGCAGCGCCGGGTGCACAGCCCGCACCGTGACCCTGAAGATCCGCTTCGGAGACTTCGAGACTCGGACCCGGGCCCGGACGCTCCCCGAGGCGACGGCGATCACGACCGCAGTGCTGGATGCGGCCCGATCCCTGCTCGACGGGTTCGACCCGGGGCGAGGCGTGCGCCTGCTCGGTATCACGGCGTCGAACCTCGTGGAGGGTCCGGGGGAGAGCCAGACCGAACTCCTCGTCGACGACGACGCGGTGCACCGGGCGGCCACGGCCCGACGCGGGGTGCTCGACCGCGCGGTCGACGAGGTCCGGGCCCGATACGGGCGCGGGGCGGTGCAGCCGGCGGTCCTGCTCGAGTCCGAGCGGGGGCCGGGCCGGTGATCCGCGTCGGACTGGTGGGGTGCGGTCACATCGGCGCGGCCCACGCGCACGCGATCACCGAACTCGCGAGGGCCGGTCTGGTCGATGCGCGCTTGTCCGCGACCTTCGACACCGACGCGGCGCGGGCCGAGCGTTTCGCGGCGCGGTTCGGGGCTCGGGCCGTCCCCGCCGTCGACGCGCTGGTGGCCGAGGCCGATGCCGTGTGGATCTGCACGTGGACCTCGGGCCACGCTCCCGTGGCCCGAGCCGCGGCCGACGCGGGTCGGGCCGTCTTCTGTGAGAAGCCGTTGGGTCGCGATCTCGCCGAGGCCGAGACGGTGGCGGCGGTCCTGGCCCGGGTGCCTCACCAGGTCGGTCTCGTTCTGCGGTCCGCGCCCGTCTTCGAGGAGATGCGGCGGCGCGTGGTGGGCGGCGAACACGGCCGGGTGCTCGCCGTGGCGTTCCGCGACGACCAGTACTTCCCGGTGCGGGGCACCTATCGATCGGCGTGGCGGGGGGAGGTCGAGCACGCGGGCGGGGGGACTCTGCTCGAGCATTCGATTCACGACGTCGACCTCCTGCGCTGGATGCTCGGAGAGCCGGTGCAGGTGAGCGCGACGGTCGCGAGACGTTTCGGGTATCCCGGTATCGACGACGTCGCCGCGGTTTCGCTCGCGTTCGCCGAGGGAGCGACGGCTCAGCTCACCAGCGTCTGGCACCAGGTGACCGCCCGCGAGTCGAGTCGGCGACTCGAGGTCTTCTGCGAGGATGCTCTGCTCTGGACCGACGACGACAACCTCGGGCCCCTGCGGGTGGAACGCTCCGAGGGCACCGATGTCGTTGCCGGGGTACGCCCGGAGTGGGCCGAACGCCTGGCCGTGGCCCCGGAGCACCGCGCCGCCCTGGCGATGTACGCGGCGCCCACGAAGGCGTTCCTCGACGGCCTGCTCGACGGGCGGCCCGGAGCCCCGTCGGCGGACGAGGCACTCGCGGCCCACCGGATCGTGGACGCGGCCTACCGGTCGGCGGCCGCGGGCGGCACCCCGGTCCGGCCCGGACCCGGCTAGGCGGGGCCGCGTTGGTCGGACCCCCGGCGGCGCGCGAGACTGTGCCCATGCCGCTCTCCGACGAGGAGCAGAAAATCCTCCGCGAGATCGAGGCGCACCTGCACGCCTCCGATCCCGCCCTCGCCGAGCAGGTCTCGAAGACGACGATCTACCGGCACTCCGCCCGGGTCATCCGGTGGGCCGCACTCGGCTTCATCGGCGGGCTGGTCCTGCTCGTGCTGACCTTTGCCGCCAGCGTCTGGGTCGGGGCGCTGGGGTTCGGCGTCATGTTGGCATGCTCGCTCGTGATCGAGCGCCAGGCCCGCACGATGGGTCGGGCCGGCGTGCAGTCGCTCGCCGGCGGGCGCGCCATCGGCGGCAACCTCCGGGGCGCGATCGGCGACCAGGGCCGTTCCTGGCGCGAGCGCTTCCGGCGCGACGACGACTGACAACGGTGTCCGACGCAGGCCGCGGCCACGGGCGGGTGCTGCGAGCGGTCGTCGTCCGGCCCCGCCTCTGGACCACGGCGATCCGTCAGGGCCTCCGGGCCGTGCCCCGCGACTGGTGGCGGGTCCCTCCGCGCCTACCGCGACCCGATCCGGCTTACGTGCGCTTCCGGATCGAGACCGCGTACGGGGTCGACGGCATACCGCGCCCCGAGGAGGTCGTCCGCTACCTCGAGTGGTGTCGCAGCACCGAGCGGGCCCGGCGGCGGGCTCGCCGGGGATGAGCGGTGGCGCCGGGGGCTGAGGGCGTGGCGCGGGTCCTGCTCCTGAACGCCGGCTTCGAGCCGCTGTCGGTCGTCCCGGCGCGGAGGGCGGTCGTGCTCGTGTTGGGCGGGAAGGCCGAGGTCCTTCATGCGGGTCGGGGTGTACTGCGATCGGAGCGCAGATCGGTTCCCGTCCCGAGCGTGATCCGCCTCGTCCGGTTCGTGCGCGTTCCCTACCGGGCGGTTGCCCCCCTGTCGCGTCGCAACGTCTTCGCGCGCGACGGCGGCCGCTGTCAGTACTGCGGACGCCCCGCCGAGAACCTCGACCACGTGGTTCCCCGCTCGCGGGGTGGTCCCCACTCGTGGGAGAACATCGTGGCCTCGTGTCGAGCGTGCAACGCCCGCAAGGAGGACCGTCTGCCCCACGAGTGCGCCATGCACCCGCGGCGCACCCCCACGGCCCCGCACGCGCACGCGGCGCTCGCCGCGGCGGCCGGCGAACTGGCGCCGACCTGGCTTCCCTATCTCGGAGCGGCGGTGGCGATCCCCGCCTGAGCGGGGGTCACCCTGCGTCGCGACGGAGGTCGCGCCGCTCCTCCTCCGCCAGTCGGACGATTCCCTCGGCGGTCGTCCGGGCATTGCGGCGGATCGCCTCGGCTTCGCGCTCGGCCTCGGCGACTATCGCGGCGGCTTCGCGTTCGGCCGCGGCTCGGGCCCGCTCGGGCGCATCATCGGCCAGTCCCAGCCGGCGCAGGAAGGCGCCCTGCGCTCCGAGCAGAGCTCCGACGGCGGTCCGGGCGGTCCGCGCCGGGTTCACGTTGCGCTCCCGGCGGGCTCGATCACGGTGCCCATCATCGGTCACCGGCTCCCGAACCGCCCAGCCCGTCTGTGGCGGGTGGGGCTCGAGAGCAATTTCGAGGCCGAAGGGGTGGATGAGGTTGACGTGGTGGAGGGAAAGGGCGTAATGTGGCGAGTGGTGGAGGAAAAGGGAGTGACCCCGAGCCGGTGCCCCAGGGTGCGGGTGGGGGAGCAGTCCCGGACGTACAGGACGCGACGGCCCCGCAGGGGGCCCGGGAGACGGAGCAGGCATGTCCGTGGGGGAGCAGCAGCGCCCCTTCCTCGGTGAGCACCCGCGCTCACTCGATGCGAAGGGCCGCGTGATCCTCCCGGCGCGCTTTCGGGAGCGACTCGAGGGGGGAGGGGTGATGGTCAGCGCGATCGACGGATGTCTCGGGGTGTACACGAGCGAGGCGTTCGAGACGTTCGCCGCGAAGGTCGCCGCCGCCCGCGAGCAGGGTCCCGAGCAGCGTGATGCCGCCCGGGCGATCTTCGCCGGCTCGACCGACTTCGTTCCCGACCGGCAGGGTCGTATCCCGATTCCGCCGAAGGCCAAAGCGCACGCCGGACTCGAGCGTGACGTGGTCATCGTCGGCAACTTCGACCACTTCCAGATCTGGGATGCCCGGCGCTACGCCGAGCGCGACTCCCGGGGGTCAGCGGTGCTGATCAGCGGGGTCGGGGTCGAGAACCTGGTGTGAGCACTGCGCCCGGCGGAACCCCTCCGGGCGATTGACAACAACGACGGGTCGGATCAGTCCCGGCCCCGTCTCCAGCCCCTCGGTCGGCGCGGTTGTTGGCCCCTACTCCGCCCGCTTTCAGCCGTCGTCGACCCGGGGAGACATCCCGGGCGACACCAGTCGGTCCGGGGGGCTGGAGACGGGTTCGGTGGCCGAACGGCCCCGGGGTAGCGGCGAGGAGCCAGGTGGAGGAGTTCGGGCATCTCCCGGTCATGGGCCGGGAAGTGGTGGAGCTCCTGCTCCCGGCACCGGCGGGGCTCCTCGTCGACTGCACGGTCGGAGGCGGAGGCCACGCCTCCCTCGTGCTCGAGGCGAGGACCGACGTGCAGGTGCTCGGCATCGACCGCGACGCCCGGGCCGTGACGGCGGCTCGGACCCGGCTCGCCCGCTTCGGCGAAAGGGCTCGGGTGGTGCACGGGGGATTCGAAGGTATCGGCGGAATCGTCGAACGACACGGTGAGGGGGAGCGCGTCATGGGCATCCTGATGGACCTCGGGGTCAGTAGTCCACAGCTCGACCGGGCCGAGCGGGGCTTCTCGTACCGCTACGACGCCCCGCTCGACATGCGGATGGACGTTCGCCAGGAACTGTCGGCGGCCGAGGTCGTGAACGACTACGACGAGGCGCGCCTGGCCGAGGTGATCGCCACTTTCGGCGAGGAGCGCTTCGCCCGCCGGATCGCCCACGCCATCGTGGCCGCGCGACCGATCATGACCACCGCCCGGCTGGCCGACGTCGTGCGCGACGCCATTCCCGCCGCCACCCGCCGACGGGGACCGCACCCGGCCCGGCGCACGTTCCAGGCGATCCGCATGGAGGTCAACCGCGAACTCGAGAGCCTGGAGGCGGGACTCGACGAGTCGGTGCACCTCGTCGGGCCCGAGGGTCGGATCCTCGTCCTCGCGTATCACTCGCTCGAAGACCGGATCGTGAAGGAGCGCTTCGCCGAGTGGTCGGGGGCGCGAGCCGCAGCCGCCGAGCCGCGCGGTCTGCCGGTTCCGGCGCCGGCCCCGGCCGCGATGGTGCGTCTGCTCACCCGGCGCCCACTGCGGCCCGCTGACGAGGAGATCGCGGCGAACCCGCGCGCCGAGAGCGCCCGGCTGCGCGTCGTGGAGCGGCTGGCCGCTCCCGTCGACGTCGTCGACGCGGTCGCATGAGCGCGACCGCACGGGTTGCGCTCGCCCCGTCGCGCCCTGAGTCCCGACACCTCCGGGTGGTCGGTGATCCCGTCGCCCGTCGCCGCGTCGTCGTCCTACCGATCGTCGTCGTGGTGGTCTCGGCCTTCCTCCTGGTCGGGTTCTGGGCTGCGCTCGCTCAGTCGGCGGTAAGTCTCGACTCCCTCGAGCGCACCCGTGACACCGAGCAGCTCCGCTACCAGCGCCTCCGCGAAGAGGTCGCTCGGCTCGCCAGTCCGGCCGCGGTGACGGCCGCGGCCCGACGACTCGGTATGGAACCCGCGGTCCGCAGCGAGTTCATAGCCGTGCCGCGCGCCGCGCCGCGGCCCGCGCCCGCCGATGCGGCACCCGTCTCGCTCGCGACCGATCGTTACCTCCGAGCGAAGCAGGCTCTTGGCCGGGACCGCTGATCCGCTGGGTCGTCGGCTCCGGGCCTGCGCCGCGGGGGTCGTCGTCGCCTTCGCGCTGCTCGGGGTCCGAGTGGTGCAGGTCCAGGCGCTGAACGGTGATGTCTATGCCCGCCGGGCCGTGGCCCAGTCGCTCCACCGCTCGGATGTGCCCGCCGATCGCGGGAGCATCTTCGACCGCAACGGCCGCGACCTGGCCCTCACCGTCCGCCGCTCGACGGTGTACGCCGACCCTACGTACGTGCTCGACCCGGCAGGCACGGCCGAGGCGCTCGCCCCCGTGCTCGGGGTCGATCGGCAGTTTCTCCTCGGTCAACTCTCCGATCGCCGGTTCCGGTTCCGTTACCTCGCCCGGACGGTGTCCGACGAAGCCCAGACCGCGGTCCGGGCGCTGAAGCTCCCGGGAATCGGTTTCGTCGAGGAACCCGATCGGAGTTACCCGGCCGGCCCGCTCGCTGCGTCGATCCTGGGACGCGTCGGAGGTGATCCGCCGGCCAGCGCCGTGGGCATAGAGGGCCTCTACCACGACCTCCTCGCCGGAGCCCCGGGCCGGATCGAGGTCGAGGTCGACCCGGGGGGCAAGGAGATTCCGGGGACCCGGCGGGTGGCGATCCCGGCCCGCCGCGGTTCCGACATCGTGCTGACCCTCGACGAGGACGTCCAGTGGCAGGCCGAGCATTCGTTGGTCGATCAGGTCACGGCGACCGGTGCGGCGGGGGGAACGGCGATGGTCGTCGACCTGCGCGACGGTGACGTTCTGGCCATGGCCTCGGTGCGCGGCGTCGGCGGCCGGGGCGCGACCGCCGGGCCGTACGATCGAAACGGCGCGCTGGCCGACCTCTACGAACCGGGCTCGACCATGAAGGTCGTGACCCTGTCGTGGGCGCTCCAATACGGCCGGGTCGGACCGCAGACCGTGTTCGAGGTACCCGACCAGTACACGGTTCCCGGCGCCGAGAAGCCCTACCAGGACGCAGAGCCCCACGCGACCGAGCGGTGGACGACGACCGACATCCTTCGTGAATCCTCCAATGTCGGGACGATCAAGATTGCGCAGCGCCTCACCAACGCGGAGATGGGTGCCGCCCAGCGGGCGTTCGGTCTCGGGCGGCGTTCGGCGATCACGTGGCCGGGCCAGTCGAACGGTCTGCTCACCGATCCCGACGAGTACTACGCGACCGGCCGATTCTCAGCAGCGATCGGCTACGGCGCCGCGGTGTCGGCCGCTCAGATGCTCGGGGTGTTCGCGACCGTCGCGAACGGCGGGGTGTCGCGTCCGCTGCACCTCCGGGAGGCGACCGTCGATCCGGACGGGCGGCGTACCGTCGACGCGGTCCCCGAGGGGAACCGGGTGGTGTCGCGCGACACGGCCCGCACGATGACCACGATGCTGCGTCGCGTCGTCGGGGCGGGAACCGGAGCCTGCGCCGCGATCCCCGGTTACGCGGTGGCGGGCAAGACGGGAACCACGAAGAAACAGGTCGACGGTGTGTACACGAGCCGCAAGATCGTGTCGTTCATCGGTTATGCGCCGGCGACCCGACCGCGCTTCGCCACCATCGTCGTGGTCGATTCGCCCGCCGATCCCCACCTCACCGGTGGGGTCGTGGCCGCACCGGTCTGGTCGGAGATCATGCGCTTCGTCCTGACCCGAGCCGGCGTTGCCCCCGACGACCCCGCCGACGGTCAGTTCGCGGCGGCCCGGCAGCGATCCGCGGCGAAGGGTGTCGGTTGCGAGGTGCCCCACGGTCCGGCGCTCGAGCGCCTCCTCGCGGCCCGGGTTCCGGCCCGCCCGCGAGTCGCGAACCGGCCGGCAGCAGCGGAGCGGCCCGCTAGCCTCGGGCGCGTCCCGTCCCCGACCAGGTAAGGGTCGACCGTGCGCCTGCACGACCTCCTCGCGGGTTCGGGGAGCGCTGACGCCGTTCCCGGCCCGGATCCCGAGATCAGAGGCGACGCCGATGTCGAGGTCGGCGCCGTCGTCATCGACCACCGCGAGGTCGTGGAGGGGGCGCTCTTCGCGTGTATCGCCGGGACCCGCCACGACGGGCACGATCACGCGGTCGAGGCCGTCCGCAACGGCGCGGTGGCCTGTCTGGTGGAGCGGTCGGTGGCCGTCGCGGTACCCCAGGTGCGGGTGCCGTCGGTTCGGGCCGCGGTCGGTCCGGTCGCAGCCCGTCTCGTCGGCGACCCCTCGCGGCGGATGACCGTCGTGGGGATCACGGGTACCAACGGCAAGACGACCACTAGTGCTCTGGTCGAGGCGATCGCGGCGGCCGCCGGTCGGCGTACCGGGGTGCTGGGCACGGTCGAGACGCGGTTCGCCGGCATCTCCGAGGTGTCGACGCATACGACGCCCGAGGCCCCGGCCCTCCAGGGCACTCTCGCCCGTATGCAGTCGGCGGGAGTCGAGGTGGTGGCCATGGAGGTGTCGTCGCACGCGCTCGCCCAGTACCGCGTCGACGGAACCCGGTTCGCGGCCGTCGCGTTCACGAACCTGGGTCACGACCACCTCGATTTCCACGGCACGACGGACGCGTACCTCGCCGCCAAGGAGCGGCTCATCCGGCCCGCCTTCACCGACCGGGCGGCGGTGAACCTCGACGATCCGCGGGGCGCCGGGGTCGCCGAGCGTGCGGCGGCGGCGGGACTCACGGTGCGTACCTTCGGTCGTACACCGTCGGCCGAGGTCCGGGCCGAGGAGTGCACGACGGGACCCGACGGCAGCGAGTTCACCCTGGTCACGCCTTCTTTCCGCGCTCGGGTGCGCATCGGGTTGGCCGGCGCGTTCAACGTCGCCAACGCACTGGCGGCCGCCGCGGTGGCCGACCTCCTCGGGGTGCCCGCCGACGCCGTGGTGGCGGGTCTGGCCGAGGCCCGGGGAGTGCCCGGACGCATGGAGCGCGTCGACGGTGGCCGTCCGTGCCCGGTCTTCGTCGACTACGCCCACACCCCCGACGCACTCGAGGCGGTGCTCGTCTCGGCCCGCACGCTGGTGCGGGGGTCGGGTCGGGTCATTGTCGTCTTCGGCTGCGGTGGGGACCGTGACCGGGGCAAGCGGCCGGAGATGGGCTCCGTCGCCGCCCGCCGGGCCGACGTGGTGTTCGTAACTGCCGACAACCCGAGGTCGGAGCGGGCCGAGGTCATCGCCGCCGAGATCCTCGCCGGTATCCCGGCCGTCGTGCCGACCACGGTCGAGACCGATCGCCGGCGCGCCATCCGGGCCGCGTTGGCCGAGGCGCGCCCCGGTGACGTGGTGGTGATCGCGGGCAAGGGCCACGAGACCGGTCAGACGGTCGCCGGGGTCACCCGTCCGTTCGACGACCGGGCCGAGGTCCGGGCGGCACTCGGGGAGTGCGCGTGATCGCACAGTCGGCGGCGGCCCTCGCGGCGGTGACCGCCGGGCGCGTGGTGGGAGACCCGACGGCGGTCGCGACGGGCTGGGACTTCGACTCGCGGACCGTGTCCGCCGGCGAATGTTTCGTGGCGCTGCGGGGACACCGCGACGGGCACGACTTCGTCGGGGAGGCGCTCACGGCGGGGGCGGTGGTTGCACTCGTCGACCACGAGCCCGCGGGCCTCGTCGTCGGTTCCGGACGCGCGCTCGTCATCGTGGCCGACGTCGTGGAGGGTCTGCAGGCCGCGGCCCGGGCCCGCCGGCAGAGCCGGGCCGATCTCGCGGTCGTGGCGGTCGCGGGCTCGACGGGCAAGACCTCGACCAAGGACCTCCTCGCGGCGATCCTCGCTCCCCTCGGCTGTCACGCAAACCCGGGGTCGTTCAACAACGAGTTCGGCCTTCCCCTCACGATCCTCGACGCGCCGGCCGCGGCGCGCGTCCTCGTCACCGAGATGGGGGAGCGGCGCCCGGGCGATCTCGCCCTGCTCTGCCGCGTCGCTTTACCCGATGCGGCGGTGGTCACGAACGTCGGCCTCGCGCACGCCGAACATCTCGGAGGGCCGGAGGGGGCCGCGGCGGTGATCGGGGAACTGCTCGAGGCGCTGCCCGACCACGGGGTTGCCGTGCTCAACGCCGACGATCCGTGGTCGGGCTCGCTGGCGGACCGAACGGAGGCCCGCATCGTGACGGTCGGCACCGCGGCGACGGCTGATCACCGAGTCGGGGAGATCGTGCTCGACGATCGGCTCCGACCCTCGTTCACCCTCGACGGGGTCAGGATGCGCGTGCCGCTGCACGGCGGCCATCACGCCGCCAACGCGGCGGCCGCTGCGGTCGTCGCCCGCGAGGCCCTCGGGGTGTCGTTCGCCGCGGCGGCCGACGCGCTCGGTTCCACGGCGGCCGCCCGGTGGCGTATGGAGTTACTCGAGTCCGCCGACGGCATCGTGGTCCTGAACGACGCCTACAACGCGAATCCCACGTCGATGGCCGCCGCCCTCGACGCCCTGGCTGCCCTCGCCGTCGGCGGTCGCCGGATCGCAGTACTCGGCGACATGCGCGAGCTCGGTATCCACCACGACGACGCCCACCGCTCGATCGGGGAGCGGGCCGCCGGCCTCGGCCTCGATCTCGTCGTCGGGGTCGGGGTCGGCGGCGCCGCCATCGCGGCTGCGGCCGGGGCGGGCGTTGCGGTGACCACCGCCGCCGACGCCGAGGGAGCGGCCGAACTCCTGGTCGGGATCGTGCGCCCCGGCGACGCCGTCCTGTGCAAGGCGAGCCGCGCGGTGGGACTCGAGCGGGTGGCCGACCGGCTGCTCGGCGACGACCGGGAAGTCACGAGCGGGAGCGGTGTCCGGTGATCGCGATGCTGATGGCCGCCGCGGCCGCATTCGTGGTCGCGATCGGGACCACGCCCCTGCTCATCCGATCTCTGCGCCGAAGGGGAATCGGTGCCCACATCCGCGATGACGGACCGGTCGAGCACCCGCACGCCGCGAAGGCGGGAACGCCGACCATGGGGGGGATCGCGATCGTCGCGGCGATGATCGTGGGATTCCTCTTCGGGCACATCCGGCGCCCCACGGTCGCCTTCACGACTCCGGGTTGGTCGCTGTTGGCCCTCGTGGTCGGACTCGGTGCGGTCGGATTCATCGACGACTACCTGGGCGTGCGGGCCCGGCGGAACCTCGGCTTGCGCAAGCGGGGGAAGACCGTGGGCATCCTGGTCGTCGCCGCGGTCTTCGCCTGGCTGGCGATCACCTACGCAGGTGTATCGACCGAGCTCTCGTTCACCCGACCGCTCGGCATCGATCTCGGCCGGATCGGGTGGATGGTCTTCGCCATAGTCGTCATCTACGCGGCGACGAATGCCGTCAACCTCACCGACGGCCTCGACGGGCTGGCGGCCGGATCGTCGGCGTTCACGTTCGGCGCGTTCATGATCATCGCCTTCACGGAGTTCCGGCACCCCGAGATCTACGGATTCCTCCCGGCGCACGCCCTCGATGCGGCGATGGTTGCGGCGGCCGCGCTCGGCGCGTGCGCCGGATTCCTCTGGTGGAACGCGGCTCCGGCCCGCATCTTCATGGGGGATACCGGTGCGCTTCCGATCGGTGGGGTAATGGCGGGACTGGCGCTGCTCACCAACACGGCCCTCCTGCTGCCGCTGCTGGCCGGTCTGGCCGTGGTCGAGACGGTCTCGGTCGTGGCCCAGATCGTCTCCTTCCGGGGCTTCCACCGCCGCGTGCTCCGTATGGCGCCGATCCACCATCACTTCGAGCTCGGCGGCTGGTCGGAGTTCACCGTCACGGTCCGTTTCTGGCTCTTCGCCGCGATCTGCGTGGCGCTCGGTGTCGGCATTTTCTACGCCGACTTCCTCCGGTTCGGACTCGAGTGAGCGGCGTCGTCGTCATCGGGTGCGCTCGGACGGGAGTCGCGGTTGCGGGTCGGCTCCGGGCGGAGGGAGCGGCGGTCACCGTGATCGAGGAGTGCCCCGGCCCGTCCGAGACGTACCGCGAGCGAGCGGCGGCGGTACGGGCCTGCGGGGCCGAGTTGTTGGAGGCGCCCTCGGCGAGGGACGCCGCGGCTCGCGTGGCGGCCGCCGATCTCCTCGTACCCAGCCCGCTCGTGGCCCCCGACCATCCGCTGGTCGCCGTGGCCGGGTCGGCGGGTGTACCCGTCCGCGCCGAGATCGACCTGGCCGCGGATCGGGCGGGCGTGCCCCTCGTCGCGGTCACCGGCACCAACGGCAAGACGACGGTGACGAGTCTGACCGCCGCGTTGCTCGTCGCCTCGGGGGCCCGGGCCGCCGCGGCGGGCAACATCGGACGGCCGCTCATCGAGGCCGTCGGCGACGACGACCTCGATGTGATCGTCGCCGAGGTGTCGTCGTTCCAGCTCGCCTTCGCCCCGGCGTTCCGACCGCAGGTGGCCGTGCTCCTCGCCGTGACCCCCGATCACCTCGACTGGCACGGCGACTTCGACGCCTACGCCGCCGCCAAGGC
>Ga0208783_10000881_pt1 | contig 18248 bp, 14 predicted proteins | sample DEB19_08_DNA_2_FD_184529 | JGI IMG/M metagenome (GOLD analysis project Ga0208783, IMG submission 184529) | Aqueous microbial communities from the Delaware River and Bay under freshwater to marine salinity gradient to study organic matter... | ecosystem: Environmental > Aquatic > Marine >...
GTGCGCGGCCCGGCGCGCGCGTCCATCGGCATCGAGGTGGGCGTATCCGCGCACCGTGGCACCGTCGCAGGCCCCGCAGCCGCAGCGGAACGGCGATGCCATCGACCACTCGGTGCAGTTGTAGTCGAAGGTCAGCTGCTCGCCGGACGCGATGTCGCGCCGCGCACGGAGGACGAGTCCGTCGAGCCAGCAGTTCGGGTCGCAGGAGTGGTTGAGGAAGCGCCAGCTGCAGAGATCGACGCTTCCGGCCGCGACCGCGTCACGGGAGGGATGCAGGTGCTCGCGCACCCCGACCTGCACGCTGTGCGTGCTCGCCGTCGGCAGGATCTCGCCGTCGAGCTCGAGGATCGCCGCTCCGGCGGATGCCGCCTGCAGCGCGACGAGGCCGCGGCCCGACGGGACATCCCGGACGGCAACACGGCAGCCCGCGCCCTCGGGCATGCGCGGTGCGCGACCATCCTGGGCATCGATGTCGGGGTCCACGGCGATCGGACGACGCTACCACGCACCGCCGCTACACGACCAGCATCGCGTCGCCGAAGCTGTAGAACCGGTACCCCTCGCGCTGCGCCAGCGCATAGAGCTCCTTCAGCCGCTCGAGCCCCACGAACGCCCCGACCAGCGCGAGCAGCGTGCTGCGCGGCAGGTGGAAGTTCGTCATCATCGCGTCGACGTGGCGGAAGCGGTGCCCGGGCGCGACCAGGATCGACGTCTCCCCGCTCCATCCGCCGGCCGGCGCAGGGTCGGGAAGCGACTCCAGCGCACGCACCGTGGTGGTGCCGACCGCGACGATGCGCAGCCGGGGCCGCGCGGCAAGCAGCGCCGCGGTCGACGCAGGAACCGACATCCGCTCCGCGTGCATCGGGTGCGCCGAGAGCGTCCCGGCGTCGACGGGCTTGAACGTCCCCGCGCCCACGTGCAGCACGATCTCCTCGCGCCGCACGCCCGATGCGTCGAGCGACGCCAGCAGCCCCTCCGTGAAGTGGAGCCCCGCGGTCGGCGCCGCCACCGACCCGCGCGCCGCGGCATCGGCGTACACGCACTCGTACTCACGGCGGTCGGCGTCGTCGTCGCCCGGCTCGTGCCGCACCTCCCGCGCCTTCAGGACGTAGGGAGGAAGCGGCGTCCAGCCGGAACGTTCGATGACCTCGGCCGCCGACCCTCCGGCGGGCCCGGCCTCCAGGCGCACGCGCCACGCCTCGGCATCGCGCGCCACCAGCTCGACCGCATCGCCCGCCACGCCATGCGGACCGACGAGCGGCAGGCGGTCGCCCGCCGAGTACCGCTTCGCGCGGCGCAGCATCATCCGCCAGCACCCGTCCGCGCACGGCTCGAGCAGCAGGCCCTCGGTGCCCGCCATGCGAAGGCGCGCCCGCAGCACGCTCGAGCGGTTCACCACCATCGCGTCGCCCGCGCCGATCCAGCGCCCGAGGTCCCGCACGTGGGCGTGCTCCACCGTGCCGCGTGCGCGGTCGACCACCATGAGCCGCGCGGCATCGCGCGGGTGCGCGGGCTCGGTCGCCACGTGCACCGGGTCGAAGGGGTAGTCGAGGAGCTCGGCGGGAAGGTCCTGCATCGGGGCCGCCGCTCAGGCCGTCGCCGGCGGCGCGCTGGTGAGCGCCGTCGGCGCCGACAGCCGCGCCCCGCGCGCCCACGCGCCGAACTCCATGGTCTTGCCGCCGGGCGGCTGCACCTCGAGGACCCGCACCGCGCCCTGCCCGCACCACAGCGTGCCGTCCGGCTCGAGCGTCCCCGCCGGGCGCGCGGGTCCCGCGGGTGCGTCCCCTTCAGACTCCTCGCACCGGCGCAGGACAAGCACGCGCCCATCGACCTCCGCCGCGCACCCGGGCCAGGGATTCAGCCCGTTCACCCGCGCCCGCACGCGCGAGGCAGCCATCGACAGGTCCACCCACGCATCCGCGCGCGAGAGCTTGCGCGCCCGCGTCGCGCACGACTCGTCCTGCACCACCGGCGCCGCGGTGCCCGCCATCCACTGCGCCAGCACGCCGGACACCACGTCGGGCCCGAGCGTTGCCAGCGCATCATGCAGCTCGCCCGCGGTCTCGCGCGGCCCGATCGCCCGCGGTGCCTCGGCATAGACCACGCCCGCATCCATCCGCTCGGCAAGCGAGATCACCGAGACGCCCGCGACCCGGTCGCCCTCCATGAGCGCACGCTGCACCGGCGCCGCCCCGCGCCAGCGCGGCAGGAGCGATCCGTGCAGGTTGATCGCGAAGAGCCCGTCGAGGAGCGCCGGCCCGAGCTTCTGCCCGAAGGCGATCACCACCATCGCGCCACCCGGCTGCGGGCGCCTGGCAGCCCCGGCGCGCGCCGCGGCGTCGGCGGCGGCCCCGCGGATGCGCGCACTCGCCTCGGGGGCGTTGCAGTCCTCGGTGCGCAGGAGCGGCATCCCGTGCGCCAGCGCGAACTCGCTGACCGGCGTCGGCGTCGGGCGCTTGCCCCGCCCCGCCTCGCGGTCGGGCTGGCTCACGACGAGCGCCACGCGCCCGGCCCGCGCGAGCGCCTCCAGGGTCGGCACGCCGAACGCGCCCGCGCCCAGGAACACCACCTCGGGCAGGTCAGCCATCGCCGCCGGCCGCGAGCTTGAGGTCCTTCACCTGGCGGCGCACCTTCAGGCGGTCGATGGGGCTCATCTTGTCGATGATCAGGATGCCGTCGAGGTGGTCCAGCTCATGCTGCCACACGCGCGCGGCGAAGTCGCTGCGGGTCTCCTCGAACTCGCGCCCCTCCAGGTCCAGCGCCCGGATCGTGACCGCCACCGGCCGGCGCACGCTGCCGCGGATCCCGGGAAGGCTCAGGCAGCCCTCCTCCATCCACTCCAGCTCGCCGCCCACGTCGACGATCACCGGGTTGATGAAGGCACGCCGCGGCACGTCGCGCTCGCTCGTGCCGGTCACGAAGACGCGCACCGACTCGCCCACCTGCGGGGCCGCCAGGCCCGCGCCGTCCTCGAGGTCCATCGTCCGGAACATGTCGGCGACCAGCTCGCGCACCGCGGCGTCCACCGACCGCACGGGCTGGGCCTTGCGCCGCAGCATGGGGTCGGGGAAGAGGACGACGGGGCGCCCGCCTTCCGCGCTCGGGGAACCTTCGGCCATCGTGGCCGATGCTACGCTACGGAATCCCCACGTCCCCACACCAGGAGGAGCCCGGAACGTGATCTTCGGCTGGCGCAAAGGCGAGTCAGGAAATGCGGCAAGGCCGTTCGAGGCGCAGCCCGACAAGGCGCGCAAGTTCTTCGAGCACGCCCGCACAGTGGGCGAGGCCGACCAGCTCGAGTACGCGCTCCAGCTCTACGCCAACGGCCTGAAGCTCGACCCGGCGAACGTCGAGGCGCACGAGGGCATGTACCAGGTGGCGTGCAAGCACCACGTGGGCACCGGCGGCGCCGCCACCGGCAAGGACATCAAGGAGATCGACGGCCCCTCCGCGATCGACAAGATGGTGGTCGCGGAATACACGTGGATGCGCGACCTGAACAACGCGTCCGCGGCGCTGCGCTTCCTGGAGGCCGCCGGCAAGGCCGCGCAGGTCGAGGTGGGCCAGTGGCTCGCCCCCAAGATGCTCAACATCCTGCGCGGGGTGATGAAGGCCAAGCCGCAGAAGAAGGTCTGGCTCAAGGCGATGGAGCTCTTCTCCGAGGTGCAGGCCTGGGACGAGGCCTTCGCATGCGGCGAGGAGGCCCAGCGCCTCGACCCCTCGGACACCAACCTCGAGCACGAGATGCGCCAGCTGACGGCCGCCCGGGCCATCAAGCAGGGCGGCTACGAGAAGACCTACGGCCAGGAGGGCGGGTTCCGCGGCCAGGTGCGCGATGCCGAGCGGCAGCGCCAGCTCGAGGCAGCCAACAGCATCTCCGGCGCCGGCGGCAGCACCGAGACCGCCATCGACAAGGCGAAGCAGGACTGGGAGCAGAACCAGAAGTCCCCCGAGGCCGTCAACCGCTACGCGCAGCTCCTGCGCAAGCGCGGCCAGGGCGACGACGAGCAGCAGGCGATCGCCGTCTACATGGCCGGCTTCCGCGAGCTGGCCGAGTACCGCTTCAAGCTGAACGCCGACGACCTGCGCATCGCGCAGCTGCGCCGCGCGTCGCGGACGGCCACCGAGCAGCTCGAGCAGGCGCCGGACAATGCCGCCCTCCAGGCCGCGGCCGACAAGGCGCGCATGGAGCTCCTGGAGCTCGAGGGCGCCGTCTACCGCGAGCGCGTCGGCAAGTACCCCACCAACCGCGAGATGAAGGCCGACCTCGGCCGCGTGGAGTACGAGCTCGGACGGTACGAGGACGCGATGGCCGCGTTCCAGGCCGCGAAGGACGACCCGAAGCTGCGCGTCAACAGCGCGTGGATGCTCGGCAAGTGCTTCGCGAAGGAAGGCTGGCACTCCGAGGCCGTCGGCGAGTTCAAGGAAGCCCTCGCCGCGCTCGACGCCACGCAGTCCGAGCGCGAGCTGGAGATCAAGTACGACCTGATGCTCTCCCTCATCGAGCTGGCCAAGCTCGAGAAGTCGGGCGCCCACGCGAAGGAAGCCGCGGAGCTCTGCAGCGGCATCGTGCGCAAGAACATCGCCTTCCGCGACGTGCGCGCGCGCCGCAAGGAAGTGGACGAACTGGTCCGAACGCTCGGATGACCGGCCATGCGCCGAGCGCCCCGCGCCTCGTCGCCGCGGCGGCCGCGGCGCTGCTCTGCGCGATCGTCGTCGCCCCGCTCGCCGGCTGCCGCACCGAGCTGATGCCGACGCCCGTCGGCTTCGATGCCGGGGGCGGCGACCCGTTCGTCGCCACGCCCGCTCCGGCGCGGACCCCGCCCGTCACCGTCTTCTGCGCCTCGACGCGAGGCGTGGATCCCGGGGCCCCGCCCGCCCGGTACTTCAACACGAAGCGCAACACCAGCATCCTCCGCCTCTGCGAGCTGGAGGTCGGCATCGGGGATTCCGCCGAGACCTGGGACGCACTGCTGGAGACGTCGCGGGAGCCCGGGCGCACGGACGGGCCGGCCATGACGCTTCGCTCGCTCACCGACTACGGCCCGCTCTGGGCGGGGCCCGCGAAGCTCGACCCCTCGCCCGGCCTCGACGAGAAGGTCATGGGCCGGTTCGCCGAGGCGATCGACGCGGAGCTCGCCGAGGGAACCTCCGGCAACGTCTACGTCTTCGTGCACGGCTTCAACACGACGGTGCCGGACAACGCCGCGCTCGCGGCGGGGCTCTTCCACTACCTCGGCCGGGACGGCGCCGTCCTGACCTTCGAGTGGCCCTCGCGCGGCAGCGTGTTCGACTACGACATCGACAAGGCTTCCGCCAGCGCGTCCACGCGCAGCTTCCGGCAGCTGGTGTCGCTGATCGGCTCCCGCACCCGGGCCCGTGCCATCCACGTGATCGCCCACAGCGCGGGTGCACCGATCGCGGTGCAGGCGATCCGGCACCTGCGCCTGATGCACGCCCACGAGGGTGCGGACGACGCGCGACGGGCGCTTCGCCTCGGGCGCCTCGTGCTGGTGGCGCCGGACATGGACCTCGGCGACTTCCGCGATGCCGTCTCGGACGGCGCCACGGAACTTCCCGAGCGCGTCACCATCTACGTGAGCACCCGCGACAAGGCCCTCGACATCTCCTCGTGGATCTCCGGGTTCGCGCGCCTCGGCCGCCCCCTCGACACGCTGACGCCGGCGCAGGTCGGGTTCCTGGAGGACAACGCGAACGTCGACCTGGTCGACGTCTCCCGCGCCGAGCAGCGCCTGGGAAGCTGGCTCGGCCACAGCTACTTCCGCGACGACCCGTGGGCGAGCACCGACGTGCTGCTGACCCTCGGCCACGGCATCCACCCGCTCGACCGCGGCCTGCAGCGCGACCCCTCGCACAACGTCTACGCCTTCGGGGACGGGTACCCGGATCGCGCCCGCGCGGCGGCACGCGCCGCCCTCGCCCCGAAGCCCGCCGCCGGCGGGGACCCGAAGTGACCATCCGCGCCGCCGCCGTCATCCCCGCCCGCATGGCCAGCACGCGCTTCCCGGGCAAGCCGCTCGCGGACCTCACGGGCAAGCCGATGATCGTCCACGTCCTGGAGCGCGTGGCCCGATGCCGGTCGGTCGGCAGGATCCTGGTGGCCACGGACGACGCGCGCATCGTGGACGCCGTGCGTGCCGCCGGCTTCGAGGCACGCATGACCGACCCCGCGCACCCGAACGGCACCAGCCGCGTCGCCGAGGTGGCGCGCACGCTCGAGGAGGAGCTGATCGTCAACGTGCAGGGCGACGAGCCGCAGATCGAGCCCGCGCTCGTCGACCGGACGGTCGAGGCGCTCGCCGCGCGCCCGGACATGCCGATGGCGACGCTCGTCTCTCCCTTCGCGCCCGGCGAGGACCCCGCCAACCCGAACATCGTGAAGTGCGTCACCGCGGTCGACGGCCGCGCCCTCTACTTCAGCCGCAGCCTCGTGCCCTTCGACCGCGACCGCGCGCCCGGTGCCGCGGCCCCGCGCAAGCACGTGGGGCTCTACGCCTACCGTCGTGCGTTCCTCGACGTCTTCGTGCGGCTCGCCCCCACGCCCCTCGAGCGCACCGAGAGCCTCGAGCAGCTGCGCGCCCTCGAGCACGGGCACCCGATCCTCTGCGCCGAGGGCGAGGCGCACTTCACCGGGATCGACACGCCCGAGCAGTACGCCGCGTTCGTCCGCCGCATGAAGGCCGGCGCGGACGGCCGCTGAACCGCGCTCAGCCGGCGATCCGCTTCACCCACTCCTCCGCGCGGCGCCGGCGCGCCGGGTCGCGGTCGTGGGCGGCGATCGCGCGCATCCGCTCCAGGCCGTCCTTCGCCTTCAGCTCGGCGAGCGCGCTGCCCGCGGCGCGCGCCGGCCCCTCCTCGGGGTCGTCGAGCGCGGCCACCAGGAACGCCACCGCGGCGGCGCGCTCGGACTCGCCGACGCGCGCACCGATCGAGGCCATCGCGTCCATCGCCGCCGGCCGCAGGCGGTCCGGCACGCCGAGCGCCGCAAGCGCCTGGACGCGCGGCAGGTCCGACGCGTCGCCGAACCTCGCCAGGTACGCAATCGCCGCGCGACGGATCGCGTCCGCATGGCTCGCCACCGACAGCTGTGCGCGCACCAGGTCGATGTCCCCGCGCGACTCGTGCGCGCGCAGGACGTCGATCGCCTCCGCGCGCACCGCGTAGCTGCGCACGGGCGCGGCACCCTCGGGCGGCGCCAGCACCGCCCGCGCGATCGCCGCCGACTCGTCCTTCGGGCACGACGCGAGCGCACCGATGATCGCCGTCCGCACGCGGGGGTCGGCCACCTCCGAACGCGCAAGCGCCAGGATCCCCGCCTGCGCCTCCGGGCTCTTCCAGCCGGCCAGCGCGCGCACCGCGTCGGCGCGCAGCGTGTGCCGCAGGCGGTCGTCGCGCGCGGTCTCGAGCACCGCCGTGCGGGCGGCCGGGGTCTCGGTGCGCCCCAGCGCCTTCAGCGCCTGCCGGCGCGCGGCCATCGTGGGCGCCTCGCGCAATGCGCCCAGCGTCCACGACTCCGGCTGCTCGACCTCGAGCACCTTCAGCGCCTCGAGCCACGGGTCGACCCACGCGGCCGATGGCGCGGCGGGCAGCGTCGCGGTGACGGTCGCCGTGCGGTCGCGCATCTCCATCGGCACCACCACGTCGCCCGCCGGGGTGCGCACCCAGACCGGAAGCGAGATCCGCATGGCCGGCGTGCGCTCGGTGATCGGCTGCTGCTGCTCGGCGCTCGCGCGCAGGGTGCGCGTGGCGGCGTCGTAGGCGAGCGTCACCCTCACGCGCGGCGATCCCGGCCGGTCGCACCACTGGTCGAAGAACCACTCGAGGTTCAGGCCGCTCTCGGCCTCGAGCGCGCGGCGGAAGTCGATGGTCTCGACGAGCCCGAACGGCCGCTCGCGCATGTATCGGCGCACGCCGGCGAAGAACACGTCGTCGCCGAGCATCCGGCGCAGCATGTGCAGGATCGACGCACCCTTCGGGTACGGGTTGGCCGGCCGTCGGAACGTCTCGCCCGCCGACGCGTACACCGGGCTGCACATCGGCTGCGGCGCGTCCGCCACGTCGCGCTCGGCGACCCCGGCATTTCCCAGCACGCTGTCCCAGTAGCCGTCCGGCCCGTCGCGCTCCTCGAACCAGAGCGCGGTGCCGTAGGTCGCCCAGCCCTCGTTCAGCCAGATGTGCTCCCAGCTGCGGCAGGTGAGGTAGTCGCCCGTCCACTGGTGGCAGAGCTCGTGGCTGATCAGGCCGTCGAGGTCGCCCTCGGCGAGCGCCACCTCGTCGAACACCGCGGTGGGCTGCATGGTGGTGACGGTGGTGTTCTCCATGCCGCCGGCGCCGAAGTTGCGCACGATGAGCTGGTCGTAGCGCGCCCACGGGTACGGCACGCCGAAGCGGTCGGCGAACACCTGCATCATGCGGTCGGTGTTGGCATAGGTGGCCTTCGCATCGTCGCCGCGGCCCTTCGGCGCCCACACGGCCATCGGCACCTTGCTCAGCGGGTTCGCAAGCTCCACGCGGTCGAAGTCCCCGATCACCAGCGACACCAGGTACGGCACGTGCGACTGCTCCTGGTGCCAGTGCCAGGTGCTGCGCCCGCCTTCCGTGCGCTGCCCGACCAGCCTGCCGTTGGCGCTCGCCTGCAGCCCCGCAGGCACGTCGACCACCAGCTCGGTGGGCATGCGCACGTTGGGAAAGTCGTGGATCGGGAACCAGAAGTGGTTGGTCTCGGTCTGCCCCTGCGTGTGCACCTCGGGTCCGCGCGCCGGCGCGATGCCGGCAAGCTCGGGCGTCGCGGGGCTGAAGGTCAGGCCGTCGACCGGGCGGTCGCCCGAATAGGCGATCTCCAGCACGTGGACGCGCGCGGCACCGCCCGTCGCACGAACGAGGGGCTGCGGGAAGCGGATCGAGAGCGTCGCGCCGTCGTGCGTCCACTCGACCGGCGTGCCGTCGAGCGTGATGCGCGACACGGCCAGGCCGTCGGCCTGCAGCACGAGCGCCGGCACGGGCACGCCGATCGGCGCGATCTCCAGCCGCTGCGTGGCGTCGAAGCGACGGTCCTCGAGCCGCTCGAAGCGGAGCGCCAGGCGCATCGACCGGTAGTCGACGAGCGGGTCCGGCGGGAAGTTCCGGTGGTCGCGGCCCGTCGCGGCGTCGAACGCCCCGCCCCGCCCCTCACCCGGCGGCCGGCGCTCGGCGCGCTCGAGCCGGTGCGCCAGGCACCCGCACTCGAGTTCCTCGGCCCATCCGGGCAGCGCGGGCACCGCGGCCACCGCGGCGGCGAGGAGGGCGACGAGGCGACGGTTCGGCGCGGAGGGAAGTGCCATCGCCAAAACCGTACCTCACGCGCGCGCCACCCGCGCGGAACCCACGGAGAAACAGCGTCTTGTGCCGTGCCGCGGGCCCGTGCTACCGTATGCCATGCCCCTCACGGACGGACACGGCGCGCCTTCCCGCCTGCTCGACCCGAACCCCGACCCCGCCACCGCCGGCTTCCTGGCGCAGTTCGGGGCCTCCGACGAATCAAACGAGGCCTTCAGCCCCTCGCCCCGCGGCTACCAGCCGGGGCGGACGAAGTACGTCGTCGTCATCGGCACCGTGATGAGCGGCCTCGGCAAGGGGATCTTCTCCAGTTCGCTCGCCAAGCTCCTGAAGGACAAGGGTCTCTCCGTCGCCCCCATCAAGATGGAGGGCTACCTGAACATCGACAGCGGCACCCTGAACCCCTACCGCCACGGCGAGGTGTTCGTGCTCCAGGACGGCCTGGAGACCGACATGGACCTCGGCACCTACGAGCGCGTCCTGAACCAGGACCTGAGCCGGAAGAACTTCGTCACCGCGGGCCAGATCTACACCGAGATCCTGGAGCGCGAGCGCCGCGGCGGCTACCTCGGACGCGACGTGCAGATGATCCCGCACGTCACGGGCGCCGTGAAGATGCGCCTGCGCGAACTGGCCATGACCGGCAACGGCGGCAAGCCCTGCGACGTGGTGTTCGTGGAGGTGGGCGGCACCGCCGGCGACTACGAGAACGGCTTCTACATCGAGGCGCTGCGCGAGCTGGCCTTCGAGGAGGGCCCGGAGAACTGCTGCTTCGTGGCGCTCACCTACATCCTCGAGCCCACCATCCTGGGCGAGCAGAAGTCGAAGGCCGCGCAGCTGGGCATCAAGCGGCTCATGGAGGCGGGCGTCCAGCCGCAGCTCATCGCCTGCCGCGCGAAGAACCCGGTCAACGAGAAGGTGATGCAGAAGATCGCCATGTTCTCGAACGTCCCGATGCGGCGCATCTTCTCGATGCACGACCGCGCGAGCATCTACTCGATCCCCGACGCCATGCGCGAGGCCGGCCTCGACCGCGAGATCCTCTCGATCCTCGAGCTCCACGACCGCGTGAACACCGTGCAGGAGGACCGCGAGCGTGTCCTCTGGAGCGCCTTCACGCAGCGGATGCTCGCCCCGCGCACGCACGTGGTGCGCCTGGGGGTGCTGGGCAAGTACGCGAGCCTCCGCGACGCCTACGCAAGCATCGACAAGGCGATCGAGCACTGCGCCACCGAGCTCGGTGCGGACGTGCAGGTGGAGTGGCTCGACACGAGCGACGTGCAGGCGCTCTCTCGCGCGCGCGAGCTGGTCTCGCGCTTCGATGCGGTGATCGTCCCCGGCGGCTTCGGCATGCGCGGGGTCGAGGGCAAGATCCTCTGCGTGCAGGCGGCGCGCCTGGAGCGCATCCCGTTCCTCGGGATCTGCCTCGGCTTCCAGGTGGCGGTGATCGACCACGCGCGCAACGTGCTGGGATGGAAGGACGCGCACAGCGCGGAGTTCGACCCGGCCACGCCGCGCCCCGTGATCAGCGAGCTGCCGGACCAGAAGCGCATCGAGGGCATCATGGGCGGCACCATGCGCCTCGGGGCACAGGAAGTGCAGATCGAGCCCGGCACGCTCGCGAGCATGCTCTACGGCAGCCGGCCGTCGGTGCGCGAGCGCTTCCGCCACCGATACGAGGTCGACCCGCGGATGATCGACGCGCTCACGGCCGGCGGGCTGGTCTTCAGCGGCCGGCACCCGAACCACCCGATCATGCAGGTGCTCGAGCTGCCCGTGGCCACGCACCCCTTCTTCATCGGCGCGCAGTTCCACCCCGAGCTCACGAGCCGCCCGCTCGACCCGCAGCCGATGTTCATGGGCCTGATCGCCGCGGCCATCGCGCGGCGCGAGCCGGACTTCGCGGCGTCGGCGCTCGGCAAGCGCTGGGTGCGCGCGGCCAACGGCTCCGGGGCCGCGGTCGGCGCCTGAGGGCGCCCGCCGGGGCCGTGACGGCGCGTGCGGTGGCGCCCCGGGGCCGTCGCTATCATCCGCGATCCGCCCTGCGGCGCATGCCGATGTAGCTCAGATGGTTAGAGCGAGGGATTCATAAACCCTAGGTCGGCGGTTCGACTCCGCCCATCGGCACTTCACCCCCAGACGCCCGCGCCCCGCGCGGGCGTCGTCGTTGCGGCTACCGTGGCGCGCCGCCGGACCCATGCATACCTCGCCCGACCCCGATCCCCCGCAGACCACCGTCGAACGCGTGCTCGTGCTGTTCGCGCTGCTCGACGAGGCCATGCCCGTGGTCGAGCGCCTGCGCTTTCCCGAGGTGCCCTCGCCCGAGCACCGCCTGCCGCAGCGGCACTGGGCCGGGCGGGTCGGCACCGTCGAGGTCACCGTGGTCGCCAACGGGCGCGACCGCCGCTGCGGATCCGACCGCGTCGGCACCGACGCCGCGACGCTCGCCGCCTGGACCTCGATCCGTTCGTTCGCGCCCGACCTCGTGCTGAACGCCGGCACCTGCGGCGGCTTCGAGGCGCGCGGCGCCTCGGTCGGCACGATCTACCTCTCGCATGGCAACCTGCTCTTCCACGACCGCCGGATCCCGCTCGACCACTTTGCGCTGCAGGCGGCCGGCCGCTGGCCGTCGGCGCACGCGCCGAACCTCGCCGCCGCGATCGGCGCCCGCCCCGGCGTGGTGAGCACGGGCAACAGCCTGGACTTCCTGCCCGGCGAGCTCGAGTTCTTCGCCCGCGAGCAGGTCTGCGCCAAGGACATGGAGGCCTGCTCCATCGCGCAGGTCTGCGCGCTGGCCGGCGTGCCCTTCGTCGCCGTGAAGGCGGTCACCGACCTCGTCGACCACCCCGAGCCCGTGCAGGACGCCTTCCTGCGCAACCTCCGGACCGTCACCGCCCTGCTCGGCGAGCGCCTCGACGCCGGCCTGCGCTGGCTCGGCGCGCACCCGCGCCGGCTGTCGGAGCTGTGAAGCCGGAGGAACGCCCCAGGCGCGGCTCGAACGCGCGACCTCCAGTTTAGGAAACCGGTGCTCTATCCAACTGAGCTACTGGGGCACTTCGGGCCGCCGCGGCGGCGCGGCGTCACTTCCCCCGCGCCGAGTCCTGCTCGCCCTTCGCGCCGGCGAAGTAGACGAGTGCCCAGATCGCGAGGAAGACCACCCACGCTGCGTTGGCGAAGAGGACGGGCCACATAGGGACACGGAGTATACCGGGGTCCCGATGCCCGCCGACCCGCGCGAGCCCCGCCTGCACGTGGTGCTGTTCCGGCCGCAGATCCCGAACAACACCGGGAACATCGGCCGCACCTGCATGGCGACCGGCTGCCGCCTGCACGTCGTGCACCCGATCGGCTTCGACATGGGCGAGAAGGCACGGCGCCGCGCCGGGCTCGACTACTGGGAGCACGTCGACTGCCGCGAGCACGCCTCGTGGGAGCGCTACCTCGCCGACGAGCGCCCGCGGCGCCTCTGGCTCTACACGACCCGCAGCGCGCGCCCGCACTGGGACGCGCGCTTCGAGCCCGGCGACCACCTGCTCTTCGGGCAGGAACAGGGCGGCGTGCCCGACGAGGTGCACGCGTGGGTGGCGGCCACCTACGGCGCGGACCACGCCATCACCCTCCCCATGCGCGCCGACCCTCGCGCCCGCAGCCTGAACCTCGCCACCGCCGCCGCCTGCGGGGTCTACGAGGCGCTGCGGCAGGTCGGTGGCGTCGAACCCGCGTGAGCACGCAACGGATCGGCCCGCGGCGTCCGTATCATTCCCCGAGAGACCACATGCAGCATCCCACCGCCCCCACCGCGGCGCCCACCGGCCGCCCCATCGCCCGTGGCTTCACGCTCGTCGAACTCCTGGTGGTGATCGGGATCATCGGCCTGCTGATCGGCCTGCTGCTGCCGGCCCTCGGCAAGGTGATCGCCCGCAGCAAGTCGACCGCGACGCAGGGCACGATGCAGGAGTTCGCCAAGGCCTGCGACGCCTACTTCCAGGAATTCGGCGAGTACCCGTCGGCGGTCCCGGACGAGGTGCTGTACGCCGGCCTCGACGGCGACAGCCAGCTGCCGCGCTTCACCGCCGGCGAGAACGCACTGCTCGCCCTCATGGGTGGCTCGCGCATCCCGTCCGACCCCGACTACGCGAACTTCGGGGGCGTGGACTACAACTTTCCGGCCGTCGGCACGATCCCCGCCTTCCAGATCCGCGTCAACGTCGCGAAGATGGGCGAAGGCCCCTTCAAGAACGGCCGCAAGTACGACGCCTTCTATGCGCCCAAGGGCCGCGAGTTCGGCCGCGCGCAGGGCCAGGTCTACGGCCAGGGCATCGCGACCGACACCGACGTCCCCGACCTCCTCGACGCCTGGGGGGCGCCCATTGCCTTCGTGAAGCAGCAGCGGTCGGTGGGTCCGCTCGTCGCCCGCAACGCCAACGCGACCGTGACGCCGAAGGGCCAGTTCGAGCGCAGCGGGCTCCTGGGCTACGTGACGTCGACCGGCCTCGGCGACGTCGGACTCGACCAGACCGACGCGACGAAGGGCAGCGTGCTCCTCACCACCAGCGCCGGCGGCCAGAGCGGCGCCGTCGCCCGCAACCTCACCTTCGGCCAGCTGATCCGCCACGCCGCGCTCAACGCGCAGTCGGGCACCGCCGTCGGCGACGCCGACCGGGTCTGGGCCGGCACCGCCCGGGGCAAGTACTTCCTGGTGAGCCCCGGCCCCGACGGCATCTACTTCTCGCGCGACCAGGTGCGGAACAGCGCCGGCCAGCCGATCTCGGACATCGTCGGCAGCGCCACCAACCTCAACCCCGACGGCCCGAAGATCGTCGAGCGCTACGACGACGTGGTGGTCGTCGGCGGCAGCTGAACGTCACTTGCCCTTCGGGGCATCGCCGCCGACGGCGGGCGCGTCCTCGAAGTTGAACGGCTTGACGGAGCCTGGGCGCTTGCGGGGCTTCTCGCCGCCGGGCAGCATCGGGTCGGGCTCCATCGGGCCCGGCTCCTTCGCCTGCTCGGGCCCCTTGCGCTGCCCGCGGCGCTTCTGCGCCTCGGCCTGCAGCGCGTCGTAGCGTGCCTTGAAGGCCGTCTGCTGCTCCGGGGTGAGGAGCGCCCAGACCTTCGCCTGGGCCTCCTCGGGCTTCGGCGCGGTGGCGCGCAGCTTCTGCATCTCCTCCAGGACCGCGGGGTCGGGCTTCGCGGGCGCAGCAGGCTTGCCATCGGCGTCGCCGCCGTCCTGCATCGCCTCGCGGCGCGCACGCACCTTCTCCTCGAGTTCCTTGAGCTTCGGCTCGCTCGCCTCGCGCCAGGCGCGCTGGCGCTGGTCGAAGTCGGCACGGATGGCCCGCACCTCCGCCTGCACTTCCTGCGACAGCGTCGGCAGCACCTCCTCGAACGCGCGCCTCCACAGCTCGCCGTTGCGGCGCTCGGCAAGCATCGCCTGCATCGGCCGCTCGCGGCCCTTCGGGCCGCCTTCCATGCCGAAGCCGTCCTTGCCCGCGTCGGCGTCCTTGGCGACCGGCGGGCCGCCGAGGGGCGGCGCCTTCGCGTCGTCGGCAAGGGCGATGGCGGCGGTCAGCAGGCTGGCGGCGGCGAAGACGGCGGGGCGGGCGGCGGTCATCATGGGTGGTGGCTCCTTCTGGGGGCAGAACGGCGGTCGGCCGGGCCGGATTGCCCCACCGGGATACCATCTTCCCCCTTCCCCACGCCATGGCACTCACCTCCAAGCACCTCCACGACGCCCTCCGGACGGTCCAGGACCCGGACCTGAAGAAGGACCTGGTCACCCTGGGCATGGTCAAGGACGTGGTCCAGTCCGGAAACGACGTCCGGCTGGTCATCGAGCTCACCACGCCGGCCTGCCCCATGAAGGACAAGATCCGGGGCGACATCGACGCGGCCGTCCGCGAGAAGTCGATCGAGACGGGCGAGCCCCTCGGGAAGCTGGAGATCGAGTTCACCGCCGACGTGCGCACCGCCAACGAGCGCACCCGCGACGGCGCAAACCCGCTGCCGATGGTGAAGAACATCATCGCCGTGGGCGCCGGCAAGGGCGGCGTCGGCAAGAGCACCGTGAGCGCGAACCTCGCCGTCGGCCTCGCGCGCTACGGCGCGAAGGTCGGCCTCCTCGACGGCGACATCTATGGCCCGAGCGTCCCGACCGTCCTCGGCCTCGCCGACGTGCCGACCGCGGCGCGCGGCAACATGCTGCTTCCCTTCGAGGTGCACGGCATCAAGGCCATGACCCTGGGCAAGCTGGTCGAGCCCGAGAAGGCGCTCGTCTGGCGCGGCCCGATGGCGCACGGCGCGTTCAAGCAGCTCGCGCTGCAGACCGACTGGGGCGCGCTCGACTACCTGATCATCGACCTTCCCCCGGGAACGGGCGACGTGCCGCTCACGATGAGCCAGCTGCTGCCCCTCACCGGCGCGGTGGTGGTGTGCACGCCGCAGCGGATCGCGCAGGACGACGCCCGCCGCGCGGTGCGGATGTTCCAGCAGCTGGGGATCCCGATCCTCGGCGTCGTCGAGAACATGAGCCACTTCGTGGGCGACGACGGCAAGGAGTACGACCTCTTCGGCCGCGGCGGCGCGCAGGTGATGGCGCAGGAGATGGGCCTGCCCTTCCTGGGCGGCCTGCCGATCCACATGCAGCTGCGGGCGAACACCGACGCGGGCACCCCGCTCGCCAACTGGTCGGTGCCCGCCCTCGGCCGGGACCTCGACGGGCTGTGCCAGCGCCTCGCCTCCCAGGTGAGCGTGCAGGCACTCGGCGGGTTCGTGCAGCCCACCCTCAGCGTGCGCTGAGCGCGCCGCGGCTCAGAAGCCGCGCCCGACGTACGGCCAGTAGCCGCCGCGCAGGTTCGCCACGCGCAGGCCGCGGCGGCGCAGGTACGCGCACGCGCGGGCGCTGCGGTTGCCGCTTCGGCAGTAGACGACGAGCGGGCGCGACGCGTCGAGCTCGCGCCAGCGCTCGGCCAGCTGGATGAACGGGATGTTCGCGGCGCCCTGCACGTGGCCCGCGCGGTACTCGGCCTTCGAGCGCACGTCGAGCACGTCGGCGTGGCCGCCGGAGATCCGGCGGTACGCCTCGCGCGGCCAGATCTCCTCGCAGCCGGCAGGCTCGAACGCGTCCTCGTCGATCTGCGCGAACTCGCGCGGCGCGATCCACCCCGCGAAGGCGTCGATCCCCACGCGGTAGAGGACGCGCACCGCGTGGTCCACCGCCTCGGGCTCGCACACCAGGAGCACCTCGTCGCCGGGCTCGACGTAGTTGGCCACCGTCGGCCCGAAGTACTGGTCGAGCATGCTGAAGATCGAGCCCGGCAGGTGGCCGTCGAGCCACTCGCCCCACTCGCGGGTGTCGATGGTGACGCGGTTCAGGCCCCGTGAGGCCTCCAGGAACGCCTCCGGCCCCAGGCGCGGCGGGCTGGGCACGCCCTCGTGCACCTCGGGCCCGCGCTCGTTCGCCTTCTTCACGCGCCCGAAGTAGGGCGGCGGGTCGGGCTGGTCGCGGAGCAAGCCTTCCATGAAGCGCGGGCCGTCGTCCTTGGAGCGAAGCGGCCGGTTGATCACGCGCTCGATGCCCACCGTGGTCTCCGGCAGGCGGCAGATCATCTTGCCGCAGGCGCTGCCGGCCCCGTGGCCTGGCAGCACCACCGTCGCGTCGGGCATGTCGTCGAGGAGCGCCAGGCTCCGGCGCAGCGCCTCGGCGCTTTCCTCGACCGTCATGCCGCCCATCGCCAGGAACCCGAGGTCCGGCCGGCCGATGTCGCCGGCGAAGAGGAAGTCCCCGGAGAAGAGCGCGATCGGGAAGCCCTGTTCCCCGACGAACTCGAAGCTCAGCGCCTCGCGCGTGTGCCCGGGCGTGTGGCGCGTTCGGAAGCGCAGCGAGCCGATCCGGAACTCCTCGCCGTCCTTCAGGAGCCGCACGCGCGCGCCCGCATGGAACGGCCCCTCGGCGATCCACGCCGGCGGCTCGCCCATCCCGCTCAGCATGACCTCGACCGGCCGCGACGCCGCGAAGGCGCGCATGCCGCTCACGAAGTCCGCGTGGTGGTGCGTCTCCGCGACCGCCACGATGCGCAGGCCGAGCGACTCGGCCTCGCGCTCGTAGCGGTCGATGTCGCGCTCGGGGTCGAAGAGGACCGCCTCGCGCGACTCCGGGCAGCCGACGAGGTAGCTCGCCTGCGCGAGGGCCTTGTCGTACACCCGCTGGTAGATCACTTGAACTCCCGCCGCAGCGTGCGCAGCGCCTCGGCGAAGGCGTCGAGGTGGTGCTTCTCGTGCGCCGCGCTCACCTGGCAGCGCAGGCGCGCGTGTCCCTCGGGCACCACCGGGAAGCCGAAGCCGATCACGAACACCCCGAGCTCCAGCAGCCGCCGCGACATCGCGATCGCCTTCGCCGTGTCGTGCACGATGATCGGGCAGATCGCGGTCGGGCTCTCCAGCACGTCGAACCCGGCCTCGCGGATCACCTTCCGCGCGTAGGCCACGTTGTCGCGCAGCTTCTGCACGCGCTGCGGCTCGCGCATCAGGACCTCGATCGCCTTGGTCGCGCTGCACGCGACCGTCGCCGGCAGCGCGTTCGAGAAGAGGGTCGGCCGGCCGCGCTGCACCAGGAGGTCGACCGCCCGGCGCGAGCCGACCACGTAGCCGCCGGCGGCGCCGCCGAGCGCCTTGCCCAGCGTGCCCGTGAAGTAGTCGATCGCCGTGCCCGGCATGCCCCAGTGCTCGTGGGTGCCGCGCCCCGTGCGCCCCATGACGCCCGTGCCGTGGCTGTCGTCGACCACCAGGATCGCGCCGAACTCGTCGCACGCCGCGCGCAGCGCGGGCAGGTCGCCGATGTCGCCTTCCATCGAGAAGACGCCGTCGGTCACCACCCAGATGGCGCCGGTCACGTCGGGGTTTGCGCGCGCCGCGGC
>Ga0208783_10000882_pt1 | contig 18233 bp, 18 predicted proteins | sample DEB19_08_DNA_2_FD_184529 | JGI IMG/M metagenome (GOLD analysis project Ga0208783, IMG submission 184529) | Aqueous microbial communities from the Delaware River and Bay under freshwater to marine salinity gradient to study organic matter... | ecosystem: Environmental > Aquatic > Marine >...
ACCGTGATCGCCCTGGTGGTGTTCGCCCCGCTCGGCGAGGAGCTGCTCTTCCGCGGGCTCGAGCTGCGTGGCCTGGTGCGCCTGATGCCCTTCGCCATCGCCGCACCGATTTCGGGCATCGTGTTCACCGCGGCGCACCTCGACGCCTACCTCGTATGGCCCCGCGCCGTGGCGCTGATCCTCGTGGGGTGGGTGCTCGCCTGGCTGTACCGCTGGCGGGGGCTCGTGGGATCGCTGGTGGCGCACGCCACCGTGAACAGCGTCGCTGCCATCGCACTGATTATTCAGAGTTAACGGGAATTCCGGAAGGCTCTGCTAAAATGGTACGCCATGGTAGCTCTTCCACCGCCCCATGCCGGGCGCAAGTCGAAGGCCGTGGCGCGAAACCGGGCCCGGCACCTGCGATCGGCCCAGGAGCTCATCGTCACGGTGGGGCCCCAGGCCAGCATTGATGAGTTCGCCGAGCACGCAGAGGTGGCGGTGGCCACCCTCTACAAGCACTTCGGCTCAAAAGAGGGCATGGTGCTCGCCGCGGTGGAGGATGCCCTGCAGCGCTGGGAGCAGTGGATGCTGCAGGTCGTCGCGCCCATCAGTGACCCACTCGAGCAGCTGGTGGCATCGCTGCGGGTGATACTGCGCACGCGCGACACCCGCCCCATTGAGGGAGCGATCATGGCGCGAGCCCATCAGGCCAACATGGCGCCACTGGATCACCTGAGTGCCAACTTCCAGCAGCACGTCGCTCTTCTGGTGCAGCAGGGCCTGCTGCCCGCCGATCACATCGAGGCCCGTGCACGAGCTCTGCTGTCAGTTGTGAGCAACGAAGGCGTGCGCCAGATGACCACGCCAACCGCAACGCCCGAGGAGGCCGACATGGCCCTCGAGTGGGCGCTGCCGATGCTGGGCATCAGCCCCGCCAAGGCGAAGCGCCTGGCGCATGCCCCGCTGCCCCCCCTCGAGGTTCCTGTGGCCTAGAAATGCGGAGGGGCGACCACGCGGCCGCCCCTCGCATTTCCAACCCCGCCGTGCGGGTTCCGACTACATGTGGAACTGGTGGGGCAGCTTCGCCGGCGTGCCGCGGAAGCACCCGATGGAGTAGGGGTACTCGTTGTTGGTGACGTAGTGGTACATGCGCCGCATCTTCCCCTCCCACATGACGTTGCCAACCCTTCCGTGGCACTCGTCGAGCTGGCTGTTCCTGACGGGCTTGCCGTTGGGCCCAAGCGGGCCGTACACGCCAAAGCCATCCAGCGCGTAGCCGTAGAGCGGCGACTGCTGCCCGGCCTTGCCCTTGTTGGGGAAGCACTTCCACGAGTATCCGTGGTTGTGGTACATGGTCATGTAGGGGTGCCCCCAGCACTTGTCGGTGGGAAGCGCCGCGTTGGGATCGACGGCCTGCCCGGTTCCGTGTTAGGGAGCGGCAGTCAGGTGACCGGCGCACGTGTCGGAGTGGTCGGACGCGCTGGTTCCATCCGGGCAGATGGCACCAACGCCGAAGTCGGCCCAAACAACGTCCGTGAGTGTTGCGCCGGTGAATTCCGCGCCGGTGAGATCGGCATTGACAAACTGCGCGTTCGTCAGATTTGCGCCGGTGAATTTCGCGCCTCCCGTCAAATCAGCACGCCAGAAACTGGTGCCCACAAGCTGCGCGTTGCTGAAGTTGACCCCGCGCCGATCGACGGCGACGTTCGCAAAGACGCTAGTTCCAAGACTCATGCCCGAGGCATCCGAACCAGAGAAGTCGCCGTACGCCGCGGCGGAGCCGAGGGAGAGGACATACAGAGCGGTGCCTTTGCACACCGAGTGAGATGTAGGCGTCGCGTTCACGTTGCGGACGAAGGTGCAGGATGCAAGTCCAGTGCCCCCGCCCGAGCCGCCTGAGCCCGCAGGCCCCGCAGGCCCCGCGGGCCCAGCGGGTCCGGCCGGGCCAGCGGGTCCCTGCGCGCCGTCCTTGCCGTCCTTGCCATCGAGACCCTTCAGCGCAGCCTGGCTCAGGTCGCTCACCTGAACAGAACCGGGCTTGATGTCCGCACCGTTGATGCTGCCGTCCTTCAGGTCGTTACCGGTGAGGCTGCCGTTCTTGACGTCGGCACCGGTGACGCTGCCGTCCTGGATCTGCGATCCGGTGATCAGCGCGCCGGCGCCCACACCAATGCCCCCTGCGGCAATTGCCAGGGCGATGGCGGACACGACGAGGGGTGCGGATCGGCGAAGGCGGCTGTGGCCATCGCGTTCGGGTGCGGGATCGGACATGGAGGGTCTCCTCAGTCGGGGTTTCTGACCACCACGGTAAGTGCTCCATCGAGCCGTGTGAACGGAACCGGCACGCACTGTCGTGCTCCCCGTACCCCCCCGGGTGCAGGTGTCGTACTACCCGTACCTGATGCCGACCTAGACTCACCCCACGATGATCAGAGTGCTCCTGCTCGAAGACGAGGCATTGCTGCGTCTCACGCTCGCATCAACCCTCCCCGACGACACCATGAGTGTGGTGGGGGGCTACGGCGAGGCCGCAGAGGCAGTGGCTGCGGCCGAGGACACCGCGTTCGATGTGCTCGTGACCGACCTTGACCTGTCCCAGGGGCCCGGGCCCAACGGCATCGTGGTGGCCAATGTGCTGCGCCGGGCCAACCCGCGCCTTGGCGTGGTGCTGCTCACCTCCTACGCCGACCCGCGGCTGGTGGGCGCCAAGCTGAGCCAGGTTCCGGAGGGCAGCGAGTACATGCGCAAGCAGGACGTGCGCGACATCGAGACCCTTCGCGCGGCAATCCGCCACGCGGCCAACCGCACGGGCGACGGCACCCCGGCCGACCTGGCGGTGGCGCTCACCGACATCCAGATCGAGACCATGCGCCTGGTGGCCCAGGGCCTCACCAATGCCGAGATCGCCCGACAGCGCGTGGTCACCGAGCGGGCCGTGGAGAAGTCGCTCTCACGCATTGCGCAGAGCCTGGGACACGAGGGCGATGCCACCAAGAACCCGCGCGCGCTGATCGTGCGGGCGTACTACGAGATGGCCGGCGCCGGCAGTGCCAGCGACACGTCCTCGCCCCCGGCCGGCTGAGCTTCTCGGTGGCCGCTGGGCCACCTCGGTTCGCGTCTGGCTGATCAGCTCGGTCGCGTTGCTCCTGACGGTGCCCGGGGTGAAGACCCTGAGCGGAGCGGAGACCGACGTGATCGTGAAGACGGTCGCGCTGCAATGGCTGCTGCTGAGCGTCCTGTATGTGGGGGCGCACTTCACCATGTTCCGCAACAGCCGCACGAGCCCTGTGGCACTCCCGTGGGTCATCGCCTTCTGGCTTCTTCTGGGCATCACCAGGTTCATCACAATTCTCGTCGGCGCAAGGGGCGACTCAGGTCCGCTGCACACAGTGAGCGGGGTGATCACCACCGCGGCGAGCGTGATTCCCGGCACGCTCGTCGCAGTCCTGCTCATCACCTACGTGATCGCCGTCAACGACTGGTATGCAGGGGAACGCGCACGACTGCTGCGCTTTGAGGTGAACGCCGAGGCCACGCGACTGCGCACATCCGGCGCGCTGAGCGCGGCCCGGGCGGTGGCGACGCAGCGAATACGCACCGACCTCGAGCAACGGCTTGAGACGCTCGACAGGGCAGCATTGTCTGGCATCGACCCGGGGCTGTCGGATGCGCTGCTCGATGCCGCCAGCGCGTCGGTACGCCCCGCGAGCCATGCCCTGTGGGCGCAGGCCAACACGCCATCCACGCGGCGCCCGGAGTTCCGCGCTCTCGAGCGCGCCAGCCTGTCCACCCCGCTCCCTGTGCTGCTGCCGTTCGTTCTGTGGTTCGTCATCGCGGTGCCGAGCATCGCGATCAAGGCCACCTGGGCCCTCGCCGCAGCAGGCGCATTGATGGCGCTGGCCGGCATGGCAATCTTCTACCCCCTCGGCAGCGCCGCCATCCGGCGCCTCGCCCCACCGCCCCACTTCGCTCGCGCGCGCATCATCGGCATCGCATCCATAGTGGTGGCAACACTGCCCGCCCTCATCGCGTGGTGGCTCACCGCCCCGGCCGGGCACGGCTTTCTGGGCCAAGCACCGTGGGCTCGCCTGGCCCTCGTGGGCACACTCATCGTGCTCACAGTGCTGGTGACCTGGGTTCAGACCGGCCTGCGCATGCAGGAAGCCGACATCCGCGCCCTGCGCACGCAGGTTGAGGAGACCGAGATGGAGCGTCTCGCCCTGGAAGAGGCCACCGAGCGCATGCAGCACGATCTGGCGCGGCACTTGCACAGCACCGTGCAGGCCGGGCTTGTGGCATCGGCGTATGCCATCCAGGACGCCGTGAACCGCGGAGATCAGGTGGCGCTTGAGCGGGCCATCGCCGAGGCCCGCGTGGCGGTGGCACGGGTGGATGCCGACGAGGCACCCCCGACCACTCACGATCTGCAAGCGCTGCGCGATGCGATTGATGCGACGTGGCAGGGCATGCTCAGCATCAGTTGGGATCTGCCCTCGTCACCGCCCCCCGCCGAGGCGTTACAGCGCATCGGCAACGTGGTGCAGGAGTGCCTGGCCAATGCATCGATCCATGGAGCGGCCAGCGCGGTAACCGTGCGCGTATCGGCCGACGGCGCCTCAGGTGACGTTGTGGTGGAAGTTGCCGACAACGGCATCGGCCTGGGCGAGGGTGCGCCGGGCCTCGGCAGCGCGGTGCTCACCGAGGCGACCGGGGGCAGCTGGACCATCGCACCCGCGCCCTCCGGTGGCGCCGAGGTGCGCGCCCGAATCACCGCCTGAGAAAACGCGCGAGGGCGGCCCGAAGGCCGCCCTCGCGGGAACACTCAAGGGGTTGAGGAGATCAGTCCTCGCCCTGTGCCTTGGTGAAGCGGTCCTCTCCGTCAGTTCGTAACCGGTTCGAAGCGGAAAGGGCCATCGAGCTCGACTGGCGCCACAAGGGGGCCTCGCCGACTCACGGGCACAGCCGGCTGCGTCGGCTGATCTGGGTTGAATTCGCCCCAACCATCGTTGTGCCGACACACACCCCAATCGTCATAGCCAGAACGCGGTGACCCGCGCGTCCACTCCGTCAATGTGGTCGAATCCGCCGCCCAATAGGCTGGCTCGTCGGTCCCATCATGGGGTGTGCGGAACACAGCGGTACGCAAGGCGTCGCCTGTCGGGGGAGTTAGGAGATACGCCTGACCGGAACACGTATTGTTGAACCAGATTATCCGATTACGTTGGTCGTTATAGGGCATTGCCACTTGTCCGTCGCTTTGGACCTGCCAATTCTTGCCGTTCAGGCGGATCCAAAAATTGTTGACCGCATTGGTTGAGAAATCGTATGAGGCAGACCCCTGAAGGACGTTCGGCACTTCCTGGCCGTTCGCGTCGAGGATGGGGGGCATGCCGCCACCGCCCGCGCCACTTGCGCCACGCGCACCAGCAGGCCCAGCAGGGCCCGCGGGCCCTGCTGGGCCTGCTGGTCCTTGCGCGCCGTCCTTGCCGTCCTTGCCGTCCAGCCCATTCAGGGCGCCCTTGCTCAGGTCGCTCACCTGAATCGAGCCTGGCTTGATGTCGTCGCCGGCGATGCTGCCGCTCTTGATGTCGACACCGGTGATGCTGCCGTTCTTGATGTCGGCCCCGGTGATGAGCGCGCCGGCGCCAACGCCGATGCCGCCTGCGGCAAGGGTCAGGGCGATGGCCGACACCACAAGGGGTGCGGAGCGACGCAGGCGGCTATGGCCCTCGCGCTCGGGGTTGTTCTCAGACATGGAGGGTCTCCTGACTCGTTTGCATACCGGGCTTGTTTGTTTATAGCAGGCTTCTGCTATTTGATGTTGGCTTGTATACCCGATTTTCACTCTCGCCACCGGACCACCCCATCGGCGTGCTCGCGCCCACCGGGGGTGCCGAGGTGCACGCCCGCATCACCGCCTGAACCCAGCCGAAGTCGGCACGATCGTTCGCGTCAATCGGCGCGCTGCGTCACCCATGCGCAAGACGCTGCTTCGTACGTTCGGCGCATGCCGAAGAAGGACCGAGAAGTTCGCGCCGCCCTCATTGCCGCGGGGTGGGAAAAGGTTCGCCAGTCGGGATCGCACGAGACATGGAGGGGCCCACTGGGCATGGACGCGTGGTTGTGGCCGGGAAGGACTCCGATACCGTGCCGGTAGGAATTCCGGCGTCCATTCGACGCACCACCGGACTGGAGGACATGCCATGACCGAGTACCTCGTCATCCATGAGACCGCCGAGGACGGAGCCTGGGGTGCGTGGCTGCCCGACATCGACGGGGTGGTTGCCCTGGGGAAGACCCGTGACGAGGTGGAAAGCCGCATGCGCGAGGCGCTCGCGGCGTACGCCGAATACGAGCGCGAGGAAGGCCGGGAACTGCCGGCGCCGCGCAATTACGCCGGGTACGCCTCGGCCGCGTAGCAAACGCGCGAGGGCGGCCCGAAGGCCGCCCTCGCGGTAACGCTCACAGGGTTGAGGAGGTCAGTCCTCGCCCTGCGCCTTGGTGAAGCCGTCCTCGCCGTCGAAGCGCTGCAGCTTCTCGACGTGCGACCACTTGTGCTCCTGCGCAACGGCCTGCAGCAGGTCGATCAGCTGGGCGTCGCTGAGCTCGCCGGCGTCGTCGCGCAGCATGAAGCGGGCGCGCCAGGCGTCGACGGTGTCGGTGAGCACGTCGTTGGGCGGGTACACCATGGTGCCGCGGGAGTCGACCATCTTGAGGTAGAGGTCACGTCCCTCGCACACCTTCTCGAGGCTCTGGCCGATGGACATCTTGTCGCCGGCCGACTCGATGAAGATGTCCACGCCGCATACCTGGCGGGTCTTCACCTTCACGTAGTCAGGAGCCGGGCCCAGGTCGGCCAGCTTGATCGGCTTGTAGTCGCGGACCTTCCAGTCCTTTGGCGTCTTGCCGAGGTTCTTGATGATCTCGTCGGTGTAGCCGATGGTGCCGGCCTGCTTCTCGTCGCCCACCACGTCGCGGGTCATGGCCTTGCCCTCCTCGAGGGTGGCGATGACGGCGTTCTCCATGAGGGCGGCCTCCTCGAACATGCCGAGGTGGCGCAGCATCATCACGCCCGAGAGGATCATGGCGGTCGGGTTGATGACGTTCTTGCCGGCGTACTTGGGCGCCGAGCCGTGCACGGCCTCGGCGATGAAGACCTCGCTGCCGATGTTGGCCGAGGGCGCGAAGCCCAGGCCACCGATCAGCGCCGACGAGAGGTCGGACAGGATGTCGCCGTTCATGTTGGTGGTCACCAGCACGCTGTACTGCTCGGGCAGCTTCACCAGCTGGTGGGCGGCGTTGTCGACGATCACGTGCCACGACTCGATGTCGTCGTACTCGGGCGCGATCTCCTCGAACACGTTCTTCAGCATGCCCTCGGTCATCTTCATGATGTTGGCCTTCGACATCGCGACGACCGACTCACGCCCCTCGGCGCGGGCGAGCTCGAACGCCAGGCGCACGATCTTCTCGGTGCCCTTGCGCGAGATGAGCTTGAGGCCCTGGGCGACGCCCGGGGTGAGCATGTACTCGATGCCCGCGTAGAGGTCCTCGACGTTCTCGCGCACGACGACCAGGTCGATGCCGCGGCCCGAGTACGGGGTCTTCACGCCCGGGTACTCGCGTGCCGGGCGGATGTTGCCGTAGGTCTCGAACAGCTTGCGCAGCGTGACGTTGGCGCTCTTCTCGCCGTAGCCCACCGGCGTGCCGAGCGGGCCCTTCAGCACCACGCGCGTCTTGCGGATGGAGTCGATGGTGTCCTGGCGGACACCCGAGGGAAGGCCCTCGAGGAAGACGCGCTCGCCTGCGTGGCGCTCCTCCCACTCGATCGGGGCGCCGGTGGCCTCGATAATGCGGACGGTCGAGTCCACGACCTCCGGACCGATGCCGTCACCCGGGATGAGGGTGACGAGCGTCTTGCCCGACTCCGTTACGTGAAAGTTGCCCAAGGTAAGCCTCTCGTCGTCTTCCTGATGGCGCGATTGCGCCCCTCTGGTGTGGTGAGCCGATCGGGGACCGGCCTGAAACCCGCGACAGAGTAACCGCACGCCGCAAGGACATGCCCATCGTTCGGTAGGTATTGAAACCACGGGTGCTGCAGGGGCGTCCGCGCTGCCACGGCGCGGCGCCCGCCCGGCTACGGTGCGGCCCGTGACCGAGCTCGATCACGTCATCTGGGCGGTGCCCGATATCGCCGTCGCCGCGGACGCCTTGCAGCGTGAGCACGGGCTGATCACGCTGCCGGGCGGGCGGCATCCCGCCTGGGGCACCCGCAATGCCATCGTGCCCCTGGGCGGCGCCTACCTCGAAATCGTGCAGGTTGACGACCCGGAGGCGCCCATGGTGGGGTTCACGTCACGGGTGGCCGAGGTGGCCGCGGCCGGCGGCGGCCTGGCCCTGTGGTGCGAGCGCGTGGACGACATCGCCGCCGAGGCCGCGGTGCGTGGATACGAGGTGGTGCCGGGAACGCGCGAGAACGATGACGGCTCGGTGCTCTCGTGGCGGGTTGCCGGGCTGCCGCAGGCCTGCGCCACCCCGGTGCTCCCCTTCCTCATCCAATGGGATGACCCCGCCGCCATGCCCGGGGCAATCCGGGTGGATCACCCCTGCGGGGTGATCGAGAGGGTGCACCTCGATGTGGGACCACACGGGCCGCGCGACCTGCGCATCACCACCGCCGACGGCAAGATCGTGCTCGCAGGCGGCGCCTAGCCGCCCAGCCGCTCCTTCACCTTGGCGCTCACCACGCCGCCCTCGGCCTGGCCGCCGGTGCGGGTCATCACGGCCTTGATGACCGTGCCCATGTCCTTCATGGATGACGCACCCGTCTCGGCGATGGCCTCATCGATGACGGCGTCGAGCTGGGCCTCGTCCATCTCGGGCGGCAGGTACACGGTGAGGATCGCCAATTCGGACTCCTCCTTGGTGGCGAGGTCCTCGCGGCCCGCGGCCCGGAACTGCTCGATGCTCTCCTTGTGCTGCTTGGCGATGGAGCGCACCACCTTGATCTCATCCTGCTCGTCGAGATCGGCCTTCTTCTCGATGCGGGCGTTCTTGAGGGCCGCGAGCACGCGCCGCACCACGCCGAGGGTGTCCTTCTTCCCCGCCTTCATGGCGGCCTTCATGTCGTCGGTGAGGCGCTGCTCCAGGCTCATGCGCGTCGCCTAGGCCGAGAGGCCGGCGAGGTAGGCCCGGTAGGCCGGCTCGTCCATGAGGGCGTCCATCTCCGACGGGTCGGACAGCCGCACCTTGATGAGCCAGCCGTCGCCGTAGGGGTCGGAGTTCACGAGCTCGGGGGCGCCCTCGACCTTGTCGTTGACGGCGATGACCTCGCCGGATGCCGGCGCGATGATGTCGCTCACGGCCTTCACCGACTCGAGCTCGCCGTAGGAGCTTCCCGCGGTGACGGTGTCGCCCACGGCGGGCGGGTCGTAGTAGACCACCTCGCCGAGGGCGTCCTGGGCGTACCAGGTGACGCCGAAGGTGGCCTCGTCGCCATCCACCCGCGCCCAGTCGTGCTCGGGGTGGTAGCGAAGCTCTGCGGGATAGGTCTCGTCGCTCACGAGTGATGCTCCTTGCGCGGTGATGAATCGACCATCGGCAGGGCCACGACCTCTGCCGTCTTCGGCTTGCCTCGCACGTCGACCATGAGGCGGGTGCCCCGTTCGGCGTGCTCGGATGAAACGTACGCGAGTCCGGCGCCCACGCCGAGGGACGGCGACAGGGTGCCGCTGGTGACGGTGCCCACCTGGGCGCCGTCGACGAGCACGGGGCAGCCCCCGCGGGGGATGCCCCTCTCGGTGAGCATGATCCCCACCAGGCGCTCGGGCGTGCCCTGCGCGGCCTCGCGCTGCATGCGCTCGGCGCCCGGGAAGCCCCCGTGCTTCAGGTCGCAGGCCCACTTGAGGCCGGCGGGGATGGGCGTGCGATCGCGCGAGAGCTCGTTGCCGTAGAGCGGGTAGCCCATCTCGAGGCGCAGGGTGTCGCGCGCGCCGAGGCCCGCGGGGTCGGGGCGGTCGGGTGTGCCCATGAGGGCGTCCCATATGGCGGGGGCGGCGTCGGCGTCGCACATGATCTCCACGCCCGGCTCGCCGGTGTATCCGGTGCGCGCCACCAGGCAGGGCACGCCGGCCACGTGGGCCTCGGTGGCCTCCATGTAGGCGAGCGAGAACGGCTCGGGCGACGCCACGGGCGTGAGGGCCTTGGCCCACGCAGGCCCCTGCAGGGCGAGCATGCCGACGTCGGGCGATCGGTTGATCACCTCGATGCCGTCGGGTGCCTGGCCCACGATGCGCGCGAAGCAGGCGTCGATGTTGGAGGCGTTCACCACGAGCAGGAAGCGATCGAGCAGGGCGTAGGCCAGGAGGTCGTCGATGACCCCGCCGTCGTCATCGGGCAGCAGGGTGTACTGCGCCTGCCCCGGCCCGATGCGCGTGATGTCGTTGGTGAGGGTGGCCTGCAGGAAGTCCCTGGCCCCGGCCCCCACCACCTCGATCTGGCCCATGTGCGAGACGTCGAACAGCCCGCAGCGCTCGCGCACGGCCAGGTGCTCGGCACGCACGCCCAGGTACTCCACGGGCATCTCCCAGCCCGCGAAGTCCACGATCTTCGCCCCCGCCGCCACGTGGGCGTCGTAGAGGGTCGTCCTTCGGAGGTCGCTCACCCGCCGGACTCTACGCAGCGCGCCGGAGCACGAACCGCGGTGCCGGGCACATGGCGCCCGGCACCGGCGCTGGCTAGGAGTCCTTGAGGAAGCTCGGGACGTCCAGCGCGTCGCCGCTGTCGAACGACGGCCGCTCGCGGCGGGGCTCGCTGGCGCGCTCGCGGCCGAAGGCCGGGCGGTCGCGCTCGGCGCGGCGGCGCACGATGTCCTTCGCGCCGTCGTCGAAGCCCGTGGCGATCACCGTGACGCGCACGTCGTCGCCCAGGGTGTCGTCCACCACGGTGCCGAAGATCACGTTGCAGTCGGGGTCGGCCGCCTCGCGCACCACGCTGGCGGCCTCATCCACCTCGAACAGGCCGAGGTCCTTGTTGCCGGCGATCGACAGGATCACCCCGGTGGCGCCCTTCATGTTGGTCTCGAGCAGCGGCGACGACGTCGCGGTGCGCGCGGCCTCGGCGGCGCGGTTCTCGCCCGTGGCGATGCCGATGCCCATGAGCGACGAGCCGGCGCCGCTCATGATGGTGCGCACGTCGGCGAAGTCGAGGTTGATGAGCCCGGGCACGGTGATGAGGTCGGTGATGCCCTGCACGCCCTGGCGCAGGACGTCATCGGCCATGTTGAAGGCCTCGGTGATGGGCGTGTTGCGATCGACGATCTCGAGCAGGCGGTCGTTCGGGATGACGATGACCGAGTCGACCTGCTGGCGCAGCAACTCGATGCCCTCGTCGCCGCGGCGCGTGCGCTGGCGGCCCTCGAAGGAGAACGGCTTGGTGACCACGCCCACGGTGAGGGCGCCCTGCTCGCGTGAGATCTGGGCGATCACGGGTGCGGCACCGGTGCCGGTGCCACCGCCCTCGCCCGCGGTGACGAACACCATGTCGGCGCCACGCACGGCCTCCTTGAGCTCCTCGCGGCTCTCCTCGGCGGCCTCGCGGCCGATGCGGGGGTCGGCGCCGGCGCCGAGGCCGCGGGTGATGGTGCCGCCGATGTGGATCTTCACATCGGCGTCGCAGCTGGTGAGCGCCTGGGCGTCGGTGTTGACGGCGATGAACTCCACGCCGCGCACGCCATGGTCGATCATGCGGTTGACGGCGTTGGAACCTCCGCCGCCCACGCCCACGACCTTGATCACCGCCAGGTAGTTGCTGCTCTCCACGACCCCGGTCCTCCCTGGGTTCTCCGGATCCCCAACGCGCCGTGCAAGGGGGCTTGCAGACGTTTCGTCCGTTGCGACCCTAATCCTCCCTGCAGATGGGGTCAACCGTGGGTTGAGGTCTCGTCGCCAATCGCTGCCAACCCTCTACCCGAGGTTGAGGGTTCAGCCGGATTCCCCAGCGGGCACCCCGGAATCGCCCGTGGTGGCGGTGCCATCGGTGCCATCCACCGCGCCGGTGGCGTCCCCCGCGTTCCCCGTGCCACCGTCCGTCCCGGAGCCCGTGGTGTCGGTGCCGCCGCCCGTGGTGTCCGTGCCGTCGGTGGTGGAGGTTCCGGTGCCGCCCTCCTGGATGGGCACCACCTTCGACCCCAGCATCGGCCGGCGCGGGTTCGAGATGTCCAGGTAGGCCGCGCGCGCCAGCACCTCGGGATTGGCCTGCGAGAGCACCGCGGCCAGGGCCTGGGCCTTCTGGGCCAGCTGATCCGGCGTGCCGATGCGCAGCTCGAGCCCGTTGGCCAGGTCGGCGAACAGCCGCCCGCCCTGGTATCGCAGGTTGCGCAGCCGGCCCGCGACGTCGGGCGGAAGCCAGCCGACGAACAGCAGGGCGGCCCGCTCGCCGGGATCGGTGAGCACCCCACCCGGCGGCGGGGTCTTCACGCGGATCACCGGCAGGCCCGCGACGGCGCCGGCCCTGCCCATCACCTGCCCGGACGGCGAGAGCAGGTAGCGGCCCCCGGAATCCACCGCGAGGATCGCCACCGGCTCGCCCATCGTCACGTCCACGGTGACCGACCTCGGCCAGTCGCGCGTGACGTCCACATCGACGATGCCGGGGAATCGCGTGAGGGCGCGGCGCATGTCGCCCACGGGCACGCGCACCATGCTGCCCGACGCGGCCACCAGCTCGGCGGTCTCCTGCACCGCGGCCTTCTGCGACCCCGTATAGCCCTTCACCGTGACGTTGGAGATTCCGCACACCGGCCCGCTCACCACCCACAGGGCCAGCAGCAGCACGCCGATGGCCACCACGATCCAGTAGGTGACCCCCCGCACCGCGCGGTTGTTCACCACCGCCGACGCGCGCTCGCCGGCGCTTGGCGGGCGCGGCTTGCGGGGCCGGCTCGGCCTGCGGGGCCCGCTCGTGCTCACCTAGGAGATCTCCGCCAGCGGCGGGGCGCCGATTCCCCACTCGGGGTGCAGGTAGCGCACCTCGGCGTGCAGCACCGGCCCGCCCGAATCGCGCACGCGGCGGCGGGCCTCGTCCATGAGGGCGATCACGTCGCGGGCGCTGGCGTGAGGGCCGGCCTCGATGAAGTTGGCGTGCACGGGCGAGATGCGCGCGCCGCCGATCACGTGCCCCTTCAGCCCCGTGGCCTCGATGAGCCGCCCGGCGGAATCGCCCTCGGGGTTGGTGAACACGCTGCCGAACGTGCGCACGCCCTGCGGCTGGGTGGATCGCCGGTGCGATCGCAGCTCGGCCAGGCGATCGCGTATGGCCCCGGCGTCGCCCGGCGCGAGCAGGAATCCCACGGCGGCCACCACCTGGTCTCCCTGCACCGACGTGGTGCGGTAGCCCATTGCCAGGTCGTCGCGGGCCACCTTGCGCCGGCCCCCGGCGTCGCACACCACGGCCCAGTCGAGCACCTGCGAGAGGTCCGACGAATACGCGCCGGCGTTCATGGCCACCGCACCGCCCACCGTGCCGGGGATGCTCGCGCCGAACTCCAGGCCGGCCAGCCCCGCGGCGGCGGCGCGCTGCACCGCCCGGGGAAGCGACGCCCCTCCCCCGCACCACAGGGTGCGGTCGCCGCGCACCGAGATGGACGACAGGCGGCCGGACAGCCGGATGACAAGGCCGCGGAACCCGGCATCGTCGACGATGAGGTTCGACCCCTTGCCCACCACCGCCACCGGCGCGCCGGCCCCGGCGGCCCAGGCAAGCGCACGGGTGACCGCCGCGAACGACGTGCAGGTGGCCAGGGCGTCGGCGGGGCCGCCCACGCGGATGCTCGTGAACGGCGCCAGCGCAACGTCGCGCTGCACCGGGGAGTCGCGGTCAGCCACGCGCGCCGTCCAGCGCCGCGATGAGCCGCGGGCCCAGGGTGGTGATGTCGCCGGCGCCCATGGTGATGACCAGGTCGCCCTCGCGGAGGTCGGGGGCCAGCACGGCAGGGATATCTGCGAGCAGGGGCACGTAGAGCACCTCGCCGGGGCCGCGCACGGTGCGCAGCACCATCTCGCCATCCACGCCCGGCAGGGGTTCCTCGCGCGCGGCGTAGATGTCGGTGACCACCACCACGTCGGCCGCCGACAGCGCCCGGCCGAACTCGTCGGCCAGCTCGCGGGTGCGGGAGTACAGGTGGGGCTGGAACACCGCCACCACGCGCGCGGGGTTCTGGTCGCGCGCGGCACGCAGCGTGGCCGTGACCTCCGCGGGGTGATGGGCGTAGTCGTCCACCACGCGCACGCCGGCCGCGGTGCCCTTGTGCTCGAAGCGCCGGCCCACGCCGGTGAAGGCCGCGATGCGCGCGATGGCGTCGTGGGGCTGCACCCCGCACCAGTCGGCCAGCGCCACCGCGCAGGCCGCGTTGGCGCGGTTGTGGGCGCCCGGGGCCGCGATGTCCAGGGACAGCGAGCGGCCGTCGGCCAGCACGAGCTCGGTGCCCTGCACGCGCGCCCAGGCGCCGTCGGCCTCGCCCACCAGTCGCACCGGGCACGGGGCCGACTCGGCCACGGCGCGTGCACGGGCGTCCGGCCCCGCCACCAGCAGGCCGTCGGGCGGCAGCGCGCGCACGAACTGCCGGAAGACGTCCTCGACATCCTCGATCGACCCGTACGTGGAGTGGTGGTCGTGGTCGACATTGAGCAGGATCGCCGCCTCGGGCGCGAGGCGCAGCAGCGACCTGTCGCTCTCGTCGGCCTCGGCGCAGAACCACGGGCCCTCGCCCCATGCCGCGCCGGTGCCCCTGCCCCACGGCACCTCGGCACCCACGCACAGCGTGGCGCCCCCCAGGGCCAGGGCCAGCATCGCGGTGGTGGTGGACTTCCCGTGGGCGCCTGCCACGGCCAGGCCGCGGTGGCCCTGCATGAGCAGCGCCAGCAGGTCGGACCGGTGCAGCACGGGAAGGCCGCGCTCGCGGGCGGCCACCAGCTCGGGGTTGTCGTCGGGGATCGCCGTGGACGCGAATACGGTGTCCACGCCGGGGGGCAGGGCCTCGGCGGCGTGGCCCGCATGCACCTGCGCGCCGGCCGCGCGCAGGGCCTGCAGGCCCGGGCCGTCCTCGCGGTCGGTGCCCGACACCGCCCAGCCCTCGGCCAGCGCCAGGATTCCCAGCGCGCTCATGCCGGCGCCACCCGCCCCCACCAGGTGGATGCTCCTCGCGCTCACCGGCGACGCAGGCGGCGGCGGCCCCGGCGGCGGGGCCGCGCCACCGACTCCACCATGTCGGCGATGCGCTCCGCGGCGTCGGGCCTGGCCGCGGCGCGCGCGGCGGCGCCCATCACCTCGAGCCGCCCGGGCTCGGCCAGCAGCGCACCCACCAGTTCGCGCAGCCTCTCGCCCGTGCACTGCTCGTCGGTGAGCATGATCGCCGCCCCGGCATCCGAGAGCCAGCGGGCGTTGCCGGTCTGGTGGTCGGCGGTGGCATGCGGATAGGGAATGAGGATCGCCGGCCGCCCCACCGCGGCAAGCTCGAACACCGACCCACCGGACCGCGAGATGACGAGGTCGGCGGCCGCAATGGCCTGCGGGAAGTCGTCGAGGAAGCCGTACACGTGGTACCGGGGACCGCATCCGCCGGCCTCCGCCCGCGCGCGCACGTCGGCCTCGTTGCGCTCGCCCGCCACGTGCACCACCTGGAATGGCGGCGTGGGGCAGAAGGCGTCGATGGCGGCGTCGTTGATGCTCTGCGCCCCCTGGCTGCCCCCCGCCACCAGCACGCAGGTGCCCGAGGGGTCGATTCCCAGGTGCAGGCGCCCCTGCTCGCGGGTGGCCTCGCGCACCGCGCGGCTCACGGGCCTGCCCGTGACCATGTACTTGCGCCCGCGGCGGCCGGCCACGGGAAACGCCAGGGCCACGCGCTTGGCGAAGGGCGCCGCCAGGCGGTTTGCCAGGCCCAGGCGGGAGTCGGCCTCCATGAGCACCACGCGGCGCCGGGTGAGGCGCCCCGCGATAGCCGCGGGCCCGGCCATGTAGCCGCCACCCCCCACCACCACGTCGGCCTTGCGCCGGCGAAGAACGCCCATCATGCGCGGCACGGCCAGCACCGCCAGCACCACGCGCCAGAGGTTGCGGATGGACAGCCGCCGCTCGAAGCCCCGCAGGGGAACGTGGTCCTCGGGGTAGCCGTGGCGCTCGGGGATGCCCGATCCCGCGCGGCCCCCCACACCCACGAAGCTCACCTCATGCCCGCGGTCGCGTAGCTCCTCAGCCAGCGCGAGCGCCGGCATGATGTGCCCGGCGGTCCCCCCGGCCGCGATCACCACGCGCAGCGGGTTCGGGGACGGCAGCAAGCCGTCGCTGGCGCGACCGGCGGCTGATTCCCACGAGGATCCCGCTTGCTGCGGTGAGGACGACGAGGCTGCTTCCCCCATAGCTCACAAATGGCAGCGGCACGCCGGTCACGGGAAGGAGTCCGAGCACCGCCCCCAGGTTGACGATGGCCTGGATGCTGATGAGCGACACGAGCCCGCCGGCCAGGAACCTCAGCCGCCGATCGGGTGCCGCCACGGCAATACGGTAGCCGCTCCATATGACGGCCCCGAGGAGCGCGATCACGGCGATGACGCCGATGAGCCCGAGTTCCTCGCCGATGGTGGCCATGATCATGTCGGTATGGGCCTCGGGCAGGTAGTTCACCTTCTGCAGGCCGTTGCCGAGGCCCACGCCATCGACGCCCCCGCTGCCCAGCGCGAGCTGCGCCTGGGTCACCTGGAAGCCGTTGCCCTCGGGGTCGGACCACGGATCGAGGAACGACGTGAATCGGGCCATGCGGTAGGGCGCGATGGCCACGAGCACGGCGATGGCCACGCCGGCCGCGCCCGTGAGCATGAGGAGGATCCGCCCCGGAACGCCGGCGATGACCAGCATGAGGAACGCCGTGCCGAGCAGCACCACCGTGGTGCCGAGGTCGGGCTCGAGCATGAGCAGGAATCCCATCAGCACCATCAGCCCGAGCGGGCGCTTGAGGCCCTCCCAGGTGTCGAGGCGGTCGATGTTGCGCGCCAGGTACGCCGCCAGCCACACGATGAGCGCCAGCTTGGCCAGTTCGGAGGGCTGCATCTGCAGGGGGCCGGCACCGAGCCAGCTGCGGGCACCGTTGGCCTGGATGCCGATGCCCGGCACGAGCACCACCACCAGCAGGCCCAGCGACACGAACACCGCCGGGCGGCCCAGGCGCATGATCACCCCGGGCTCGATGCGGGCGCACACCGTGAACGCCACCAGGGCCACCACCGCGAACACGCCCTGGCGCAGCAGGGTGCCCGAGGGGTTCTCATCAGACAGCAGCGCGCTGGCGCTGGATGCCGAGTACACCATCACCACGCCGATGCACACGAGCACCAGGATCGCCAGCGACAGCACCGCCTCGGGCGCCACGGCGCTCCCCGACCCGCCCGCGCGCGGGCGGCGGGTGCGACGGGGGGTGTCAGTGGGCGCGGGTGGCACGTGACGATGTTCGCCGCCCGTGCGCCGTTCCCTACCGGGCGCCGGCCTCCCGTGCGGCCTCGCGGAACACCTCGCCGCGGTGGGTGTATCCCGCGAACTGATCGAACGACGCGCACGCCGGCGCCAGCAGCACGACATCGCCCGGGGAGGCATCGGCGGCGGCCCGTGACACCGCCGTCGCAAGGTCGGGCAGGAGCGACGACGCCACGTGCTCGCCCTCGAATGCCCGGGCGATCTGCGGGGCCGTCTCGCCGATGAGATACGCGTGCACCACGGCGGCGGACGCCGCGCGCGCGAAGTCGTCGAACGGCGTGTCCTTGCTGCTTCCGCCCGCGATGAGCCTCACGCGCTGGGGATACGCCCCCAGCGCCGCGATCGCCGCCGCGGGGTTCGTGGCCTTGGAATCGTTGACGAACGTGACCCCATCGGCCGTGCCCACCACCTCGAGCCGATGCGGCACGCCGGGGAAGGTGGCCAGCCCGCGGGCGATCTCCTCGGCGCCCAGCCCGGCGTGCGCGGCCATGGCCGCGGCGGCCATGACGTTCTCGCGATTATGGGCTCCGAGCAGGGGAATCTCGCTCCACGGGGCCACCAGCCCGAGCCCCTGCACATGCAGGCCGCCCTCGGCCCATGACACGGCGTCAGGCCCGGGCGGCCCCGACGCCACCACGCGGCGCGTGGGGGCCGCGCCCGCCGCCTGCATGCCGGCCGCGACGATCGCCAGGTCGTGCGGGCCCTGGTTGGCGAACAGGTTGAGCTTGGCC
>Ga0208783_10000883_pt1 | contig 18227 bp, 11 predicted proteins | sample DEB19_08_DNA_2_FD_184529 | JGI IMG/M metagenome (GOLD analysis project Ga0208783, IMG submission 184529) | Aqueous microbial communities from the Delaware River and Bay under freshwater to marine salinity gradient to study organic matter... | ecosystem: Environmental > Aquatic > Marine >...
GTTGAGCGGTGTGCAGCGACAATCCAACCATAGGCTGAATTGACTCACTTCCGCTTTGGAATCACTCGAGATCGTCCGCCCTTAGGAGGTCGGGCGTGCCATTGGCGCTGGCGCCCGATGGCGATCGGTTCGCAGCGCTTCGGGCAGGCTCCGCTGCCACGCCTTGGTCAAGTTTCCGAGTCTTCACACGGGCTTCAGCAGCGAACTCGACCGATCCTGCAGCGTTCTGGCCGCCATCTGCTGCGATCGACCAGATATTCTCGATGCCGTTTCGATTGGACACGAAGTACACGCGCCCGTCGGCGCCCCAGGTGGGTTGCATGTTGCGGAAACGACCGTTGGTGAGCCCGATGCGGCTGGTGCCGTCGGCGTTGATGATCCAGATGTCGGACTGGTCGGGCCACTCGGAGTCGCCGCTTGGATTGACGACCGTGGTGAACACGATCTTGCGCCCGTCGGGCGACCAGCCGGGCTGAAGCACGGCTGCGTTGCGGGCGGCGACGATCTCGGTCGGGCTGAGTCCCTCGCCCTGCACGAGCTCGATCGTCCACACGCCGTACAGACGCGAACCACGCTGGCGCGCGCGCTGGAACAGCAGCACATCCTTCTTCTCGTCGGGTGACCAGCGGGGCAGGAAGCCCTCGCAGACATAGGACCGCAGGCCTGGATTCTCCGTGTCCACGATCCAGATTTCCCAGGTGTTGGTGCGACCGTTCTTCCGGCTGAACGCCAGGCGACGCCCATCGGGCGCCCAGGTCGGCTGCACTTCCTCGTCGGTGTCTGCGGTGAGCTGCGTCGGCGCGCCGCCGCCGATGGGCATCATGAAGATGTCCCAGTTGCCGTTGCGGTTCGAGGCGAAGGCGATCTTGGCGCCGTCCGGAGCGATCGACGGCATGAGGTCGTCGCTTGGGTCAGTCGTCAACTGGGTCACGGTGCGGCCGTCGACCGACTTTCGGTAGATGTCGAAGGTTGGACGGTGCTGCGTCGACGCATACACCATGAAAGTGCCCGTTCGGTCGACATCTGGCGCGTAGTCGCCACCTTCTGTCGCGAAACTGACCTGAGACAGATTGCCTCCGCCATCGCTCAGGCCCCCGCCGTTCGGGAAGTCGCCGTTCGACATGCCCTTCGAGCGCCGGGTGAGCGGAATGGTGTCCCAACCGTCGGGGGTTGCCGAGGCGGCCTCGTTCGCGAAGGTCGTATTCGCCTCCCCGCCTGAGTGCGGACTCGCGGTGTCGGCTCCCGACGCCGAGGCTCCGACCGACTTCCGCTGCGGGACGGCACCCGAAGGCGCCGCACATCCCGCAACCGCGGCTGCCAGCGCGATGGCCAGCCCAACGCGGATCAGGCGGATGGTGGAACCAGGGACGGAAACAGTCGTGCCAGGCATGGGAAGCTCCTGCGGCGGTTGCCGCTGTGGGTCGCTATCGGCGGCGCGACCTGTGCGGTTGAGCCGATCTGTGCGGTTTGTGAAAGGAACGGCCAACCTGCCGATTCCGCACCCCGAGGCGGTTGCGCGCGCGAATTGCGCTTTGGCGGCGGTGGCTTCGCTACACTGTTCCCCTTCGCGATTGCGTAGCTCAGTCGGTAGAGCAGCGGCCTTTTAAGCCGTAGGTCCTGGGTTCAAATCCCAGCGCAATCAGTCGCGGTTTCCCGCGGCGCGCGAGTGCCCAGCCCCCTTTGCGACAGTTGTCAGCCCATGCTCGTACTACATGCTGTCTGGACTCGTGAGCGGCTCCACCTGTGGGCTGAAGATGATGCGCGCATTGGACCGGCGCTGGCGATCGTGCATGCCGAGGCAGGTGCCGAAGGCGCGGCGGCCGCTGTCGCCGCCGGCACGGGGCATCCGTTCGCGGCAGGCTCCGCGCAACTGCGCGCGGCGCTGGTGCACGCGGGCATCTTCGCGGGCGACGACATCCGCCAGGACGACGCCAGCCTGCGCCTGATGGTTCCTGCGACCACGACGACGCTCGGCACCTCGCCGCTGCCGAGCGACAAGCTCGCGAACCTCCTTGGACTTTCCGACGAGCCGATCGCGCATCTCTCGTCGATCGAAGTGCCCGCGATCGCCATCGAGTCGCCCGCCGCGCTGCGATTCCTGCTGCGCCCGACCGACGACGAGCGCCCGATCGCAGACGGCCTGCACGGTGGCCACGACCTGCGCTTCTGGCGCGAGGTCGCCACGCTCGTGGCCGACCTGATCGCCGACCAGCGCATCGTGCCGTCGCTCATCCAGGAGAAGTCGGGGCGCTTCCGCGCGCTCTGGCAGCCGTGGCTCGCCGATGGCGCGCCCGCGCAGCGCCTCGGCGCCCTGCTCTCCGCGATTCCCGCCAGCGCACGCTGCGTCGATGACGAGTTCCGCGGCCAGCCGTGGGCGATCCTCGAGGCGGCGCTCATCGGCTTCGTCGATGGCGAGGCGCGCCGCGTGCTCGAGCTCGAGAGCTACGGAGACGCCATCGAGGACCGCGACCCGCAGGTCGATCCGCATGTCGCGTGGCTCAGCGGCCTCCTTGGCAAGAGCGACACGGTGCAGGGCATCAAGTCGAGCGACACCCACCTGATGCGCGGCGCGCGCCAGTGGCTCTCGTCGCTCGACGCCGCCAGCGAATCGCGCTTCGTGCGCCTGGCCTTCGAGCTCAACGAGCCCGACCCCACCTCCTTCGATTCCGCCGACGAGGTCGGCCGCAACGCGCAGTGGACGATCTCGTTCAAGCTCATCACCAACGACGACCCGCCGGTGGTCATCGACGCGGAGCAGATCTGGTCGCAGGGCAAGGACGGCCTCAAGGGCCTGCTCGCGCGCTTCGGCGGCGAGGGCGAGCCAGCGGGCGATGTGCTGCTGGCTGAGCTCGCGCGCGCGGCGCGCATCTGGCCGCGCGTCGAGAGGGCGCTCGAGGACCAAGCGCCCACGGAGCTCAATCTCTCCACCACCGAAGCCTACGCATTCCTGCGCGACTTCCGCCCGATCCTGATGGAGTCGGGCTTCGTGGTGCTCTCGCCAAGCTGGTGGGGCCAGCCCGCGAGCCGCCTCGGCGCGCGCCTGCTCATCGACTCGGGCAGCATGCCGCAGCCGTCGAGCGGCGGCACGGGCGCAGACGGCGAAGGCAGCCAGCTCGGCCTGCACAGCCTCGTCAACTACTCGTGGCAGATCGCGCTCGGCGACCAGTCGCTGTCGATCGAGGCGTTCCAACGCCTCGCGTCGCAGGGTTCGCCCCTCCTGCGCGTGAACGGCCAGTGGGTCGAGATCCGCCCCGACGACCTGCACGGCGCGATGCGCTTCCTCAAGGAGCATCCCGGCGGGCAGATGACCGTCATGCAGGCGATCCGCCTGGGCAACGGACTCGACGGGCCCGAGACGGGCCTGCCGATCCTTGGCCTCGATGCGCAGGGCTGGGTGAGCGAGCTCCTCGGCTTCAAGGGCGACGAGAAGTTCATCAAGGTCGAGCAGCCGACCCGCTTCCAGGGCACGCTGCGTCCGTACCAGGCGCAGGGCCTCTCGTGGCTCGCGTTCCTCGATCGCTTCGGCCTCGGCGGCTGCCTGGCCGACGACATGGGCCTCGGCAAGACCGTGCAGCTCATCGCGCTGCTCCAGCACGAGCGCGAGAAGGCGAACGGCCGCATCGTCGGCCCGACGCTGCTCGTGTGCCCGATGTCCGTCGTCGGCAACTGGAACCGCGAGCTCCACCGCTTCGCGCCCGAGCTCGTCGTGCATGTCCATCACGGACTCGAGCGCCCGACCGGCGAGAAGTTCGTCGAGACAGCGCTCGCCGCCGATGTGATCGTGACCACCTACGCGCTGGTCGTGCGCGACAAGGACAGCCTCGAGCGCATCCACTGGCGCCGCGTCGTGCTCGACGAGGCGCAGCACATCAAGAATCCGCCGACCAAGCAGACCGCGTCGATCCGCGCGCTTCGCACGAGCCACCGCGTGGCGCTCACGGGTACGCCCGTCGAGAACCGCCTGAGCGAGCTCTGGTCGATCCTCGAGTTCTGCACGCCGGGCTACCTCGGCACGCAGAACGACTTCCGCCGCCGCTTCGCCTCGCCGATCGAGCGCCACAAGGACCGCCGGCAGGCCGATCGCCTCAAGAACCTCGTGCGTCCGTTCGTGCTGCGGCGACTCAAGACCGACCCGACCGTCATCAGCGACCTTCCGCCGCTGGTCGAGACGCGTCAGAATGTGCCGCTGACGGCAGAGCAGGCGCAGCTCTACGACTCGGTGGTCAACGACATGCTCCACCGCGTCGACAACGCCGACGGCATCAAGCGCCGCGGCCTCGTGCTCTCGGCGCTGGTCAAGCTCAAGCAGATCTGCAACCACCCCGCGCACTTCCTGCGCCAGGGCTCGGACGACGACGACGCGCCGCCGCTGCCCACGCTGAAGGCCGGCGAGAAGCTGTCGATGCGCTCGGGCAAGGCGATGCGCCTGATGGAGATGGTTGAGGAAGTCGTGGCGACGGGCGACCGCGCGCTGATCTTCACCCAGTACCGCCAGATGGGCCACCTGCTTGTCGCCATGCTGCGTCAAGAGCTCGACACCGAGGCGCTCTTCCTCCACGGCGGCACGCCGCAGGCGAAGCGCGAGCAGCTCATCGAGCGCTTCCAGTCGAACGATGTGACCTGCCCGATCTTCGTGCTGTCGCTCAAGGCAGGCGGCGTCGGCCTCAACCTCACTGCGGCGAACCATGTGTTCCACTTCGACCGCTGGTGGAATCCCGCCGTCGAGAACCAGGCGACCGACCGCGCGTTCCGCATCGGCCAGCACCGTACGGTGAATGTCCACAAGATGATCTCCGAGGGCACGCTCGAGGAGCGCATCGACGCGATGATCGAGCAGAAGACGGAGCTCGCGCAGCAGATCATCGGCTCGGGTGAGTCGTGGCTCACCGAACTCTCCACTGGTCAGCTGCGTGAGCTGCTGACGCTTCGCCGCGACACGCTGGAGGACGAGGAATGAGCGCTCCCGAGGAACTCGACTCGTCCGCGCCGAAGCAGGATCCTGCAGCAGCGCCTCAATCCACGACGCCGTTCGCGCGCAACTCGAGCTTCAACGCGGGTCCGGGCCGGCCGATGCGCCGGCAGGAGGGGCCGCGTCGCCTGAAGAACGGCATCCGCCTTCGGCGTCGCGAAGGCATCGACATGCTCGCGTGGCCGGCCGATGCGTGGTCGGCCCTGCTCATGCACGGCATCGACGACGCGGTGAAGAACGAGGGCCTCGACTATGCGCGCGCCGGCCAGACTGCGGTTCTGCAGATCACGGCTGCAGGCGTCGAGGCGACCGTCCAGGGACGCCAGTCGCGCCCGTACACCGTGCGCATCGCGCCCGAGGTGCTCGCACCAGCAGACTGGGACCGCGTGGTCGCGATCATGGCCCGCGAGGCCGTGTACTCGGCGAAGCTCCTCGCGGGCGAGATGCCGCCGTTGGTCGAGCAGCCGTTCGTCTCTCTTGGAAAGCACCTTGTTCCCGTCGACGCTGCGACCGTGAAGCGCACCTGCACCTGCGGGCTTCCCGCTCCGTGCAAGCATGTCGCGTGCGTGGCGGCGCTGCTGATCGAGCGGCTTGCTGGCGATCCGCTGCTCGCGTTCACGCTGCGCGGTCTCGATGGCCAGCGCCTGCTCGAGCGACTGCAGGAGGCGCGCGCCATCGCGACGCGAGGCGTGGCGCGCGCGCACTCGACGCCGCCCGCGGTCGACCTGGTGCCGGAGGCGCTTCCACTCGAGCGTTGCCTCGATTCATTCTGGCGGCCCGGCCGGCAACTCGATGATGTTCCGAACGAGACCGAGCCGTTCGCGCCGCATGCGCTGCTGCGCCGCCTTGGTCCGTCGCCGCTGCAGGGCAAGTTCCCGCTCGTGGGCTTGCTCGCGTCGATCTACGACTCGATCGCCGAGAACGGCCGCAAGCTGCGCGACGAGACCGACGCGGCCGACGGCGGGCGAGTCTCGGATTCCGAGTGATCGGAGCCGGCCGGAGTCGTGGCTGTCGGCCGTCGTTTGATGACGGGCGCCACGACCTCGGAACGTCGGAGTTCGCTTGCGATGAGTGCCCGCAGATGGAGGCAACGCCGGAATCTGCGGAACAGCTTGCGTCACGAGTCCACGTAGCCCAGACGGCATCGACTCCCGCGCAAGTGGTTCCGCAGACTTCGTCTGCGGGCACTCGTGGTTTGGGCGGTCGCGGCTTGCGGCCGCTCCCTCTGGTGCTCACGCGATGTCAGCGGCCGAGCCCAGAGCGAGCAAAGGCGACGCACCTACCCACGATGTCCCACGAGGCCAGCGCGATTCACTCGCGCGGCCGAGCCCAGAGCGAGCAAAGGCGACGCACCACCCACGATGTCCCACGAGGCCAGCGCGATTCACTCGCGCGGCCGAGCCCAGAGCGAGCGAGGGCGCGCACGCGGCTGCCTCGCAGCCGCCAGCGCGCCAAGTCGCGAGCGCTACCGTTTCGGCAGCTTCTTCATCAGCTCCTCGACCGCCTTCGCGAGCTGCGCATCGAACGCCTTCGACTCGTCCTCGGGAGTCTGCAGGACCACGAAGTCGGGCATCGCACCGTTCTCCTCCATGTCCTTGTCCTTGTTCGGACCATTGCCGGCGATGTACCAGCCGCGGAACGGCATGCGCACGGTGGTTCCGTCGACGAGCGACTCGGAACCCGTCGAGATCACGCCGCCCGCCGTCTGCTGGCCGACCAGCGGACCAAGCCCGAGCGTCTTGAACGCGTGCGAGATGATCTCGGCGTTCGAGAAGCTCTTCTCGTTGCACAGCATCGCCTTCGGCATGGTGTAGCGCTGGATGAACAGGCGGTCCTGCGGATAGCTGCGCTTGCGCGCGCGGTCGCCCTCGCGGGGCACGGCGTACGCGTGCTCCCGCACATCGATCGACGACAGCAGGCGGTCTGCGGTGGATCCGCCGCCGTTGTTGCGCACATCGATGATGAGCGCGTCGCGCCCGTTCGCGGCCGCGTAGAGGTCGCGCTCGAAGCGGTCGAGCGAGGCCTGGTCCATGCCCTGGATGTGGATGTAGCCGATGCGGCCGCCGGAGAGCTCGATCACCTTCGCGCGGTTCGCGAGGGTCTCGGCCTGGTAGCGCAGCGCGCGCTCGGTGCCACTCGACATCGGCACCATGATGACGCCGAGCTCGACGGGCTTCGCTTCGGCCACGCCTTCCTTCGCCGGTCGCGTGAAGGCCACGAAGACCTCCTGCCCGACCTTCCCCGCGAGCGCCGACTCGAGCGGCTTCGCCGGATCGACCTGCTCGAAGTCGATCGCCGTGATGATGTCGCCAACCTCGAGGCGCGGGTTCGCGAGCGACGCCGGTGAATCCGGAAGCACGGCGGTCACGGTGCGGCCTGCCGCGCTCGAGGCAGTCGCGACGCCCAGGCGTCCCTGCGAGCGCGGACTCGCGGACGCCGCGCCGCGGGCCCCGCCCGACGCCCCTGGTTCGGGCGAGCGCACGCCAAGGTGCGAACCATCGAGGTGGCCGATGAACATGTTGCCGACAAAGTCGAACTCATCGGCCGTGCGCGCGCGCGTCGCGAGATCGCGGTGCCGCGCGGTGAGCGCGGGCCAGTCGAGATTCTTCTCCTCGGGCGAGACATAGAACTTGCGGCCCATGATGCGCGAGATTTCTTCGAGCTTCTGGGCGTTGCGCTTCGCCAGCACGATCTCGCTGACGGCACTGATGTCGATGGTCTTCGCGTCGCCTGCTGCGGTGCCCACGGTCTGCGCTTGGCCGGCGCTGACGCCGACGATCTTGTCGCCGCTGAAGGAGAGGCCGACGACGCCCAAGCTGGCGCCGAGCTTCTTCTGCTCGGTTCCGTCGTACTTGATCGCAAAGAGCGAGGTGTCCTTGCCCTCGGTGCCGGTGAAGTACAGACGGTCACCTGCGGGCGAGAGCTCGAGGTTCGACTCGTCGCCGAGCAGCGTGGTCACGCGCTTGACGCGCAGGTAGGCGTCGTCGAGCTCGAGGTCCGCGAGGACGGACTTCTTATCATCCTTCTTTGGTTCGTCCTTCTTGGCCTCGTCCTTCTTGGCCTCGTCCTTCTTGGCCTCGTCCTTCTTGGCCTCGTCCTTCTTGGCCTCGTCCTTCTTGGCCTCGTCCGCGCCCTTCCGCTTCTTGACGGCGTCGTTCGCATCCTTGAAGTACTGATCGAGGTCGCGCTGCGAGTAGCCCTCGATGTCGCGGTCGAGCATCACGACCCACGCGTCGAACTCCTCGTTGTTGCGCTCGGACAGGAACGCGAGCACCTTGCCGTCGGCGGAGAAGCGCGGGCGCCCGTCGTTGTCGGGGTGCTGGGTCACATTCACGGGTTGGCGCGAGCCATCCGCGGGCATGATCCAAATGTCCTTGTTGAAGTCCTGGTCGCTCTCGGCAAAGGCGATCATCGAACCATCGGGCGAGTAGACATACTCGAGCTCGTCATCCCAGCCTTCGCGCACGACTGCGACGGCGCCGCTCGCGAGGTCGAGCCGCGCGAGATCGCCGAGATTTCGGGTGAACAACACGGTCGTCCCGTCGGGCGAGGCAACGGGGTGACGGTCGTCGTCTGGTCCGGTCGTGAGCGACTTGACCTCGAAGCGCAGTGCGTCGGCCCAGCGCTCGGGGTTGAGCTTCGGGTCCTTCTTCTTGTCTTCCTTCTTGTCTTCCTTCTTGTCGTCCTTCTTGTCATCCTTCTTGTCGTCGGGCTTCTTCTCGTCCTTCTTCTCCTCAGCCTTCGGAGCATCGGCAGGCTTCGCGTCGGCCGCAGGCGCGTCGGCCGGCTTCGGCTCGTCCTTCTTCGCCTCTTCCGTCTTCGCCTCTTCCTTCTTGGGCTCGTCCTTCTTGGGCTCGTCCTTCTTGCCCTTGCCGCGCTCGCGCGCCTCAGCGCGGGTCTCGGCAACGGTCGCGGAGTACAGCGAATCGCTGCCATCGCGATCGGACGCGAAGTAGAGCGCGAGGCCGTCGGCGCTCCAGCAGAGGTCGCGCTCGCGGGCCTCGCCCTCGGTCACGCGCCGCGTGGGGCTCTTGTCCTCGACGGCGCGCACGAACACATCGCCGTCGGCCACGAAGGCCATCGTCTTGCCGTCGGGCGAGAGCGCGCACTCGCTCACGCTGCGGCCGACCTGCTTGCGCTCGATGTCGAGCAGGCCGTCGTCGGCGGCCGTGAACGCCAGCTTCTCGGCGCGCGCGCCTTCCTTCGCGAGATCCAGCCGCCAGAGGTCGCCAAGCACGCCGAGCACGGCGGTCCTTCCATCGGCCGACACGGCGAGCCCGTGGATGTCGTCGGAGGTGAACTCGGTGAGACGCTTGCCCGAGTCGACGGGCGCCCCGAGCTTCGCGCGGTGGACATTCATCGCGCCCGCGCCGCGGTCGGAGATGTAGATGAACTCGTCTGCGCCGATGAACCGCGGCAGGCCGTCGTTGCCCTCCCACTTCGTAAGCTGCGTGAAGGTCTTCGCGGCCGTGTCGTAGATCCACACATTGCGATTGTCGGGGCCGGTGTAGCCGCGGCGCGCCCAGGTCGACGATCCGCGCTCGAACAGGACCTTCGAGCCGTCGGGCGACGCGTTCGCGGCCGACCCGAATGCGTCGTGCAGTCGCACGGGCATCCCGCCATCGACCGGGACGACGAACGGACGCGACGAGCGGTAGAGGTCGCCTTCAAGCGTGCTCTCGATGAACGCGACGGGCTTGCCGTTCAGCATGCCGACCGACGAGAGGCTGAATGTCGCGTCGATGTCGGTGACCTGCTTGAGATCGCTGCCGTCGGTCGCCATCGACCAGAGATTCTTGAGGCCGTCGCGCTCGCTCTCGAAGACGATGCGCGTGCCGTCTGGCGTGAAGCCGCTGCGCATCTCGATCGCGGGGTTCGAGGTCAGGCGCGTGGCGGCGCCTCCGGCAGATGGTGCACTCCACAGATCGCCGCGCCAGGTGAAGACGACGGTCGCGCCGTTCGGCGAGAGCGACGGATGGCGCGGAAGGTCGACGGTCGCTGCGGCCGCGGGAAGCGCGGCGGCGAAGGCGACGGTGCGGGCGATCAGGCGATGGGTCGGGCGTTGCATCGGGTTCATAGGGACGAGAAGGACCTTTGGTTCGGACTGCGGAGCGCCCTCGCGCGGGCGCCAATTCAGCGAATCCGTGCACTGGGTCGGGCAGTCTAAACGCGTTTCTGGCTTGATTTGGGCGGTTCGGTGCGGTCTGTGAGGGCGAGTCCGAAGAAAGATCGAACCTTTGCGAAACTCTCGCCGTTTATGCGCCGATCCCATCATCACGGTGAGTCCGACCCACCTTGGAGCACGAACCGACAGGCGTGCGACAGCTCCGGTTGATGACGGCCGCGCGGTGTTCCCGCGACTGCCCGACGCGTGAAGGAGAAGACCATGCACACGAACCGCAACTCGCGCAATCCACAGCAGCTTCGGTCCCTGATCCAGAACATGGGTCGCTCGATCGACGAGGCCCGTGCTCGTCGGGTCGGACCCGATGCTCCGCCCGCGACTCCGCCGGCGCGACCGGAGAACACGCAGCCGGTTCCCGTGCAGCAGCCTGGCGTCGCACCGCCGATCCGCGCTGCGAACGAGATGTTCGTCGAGGGCGGACAGCGCCTCAAGGCGCGTCCGAAGCGCCCGTCCTGAACGGCGACCGAACGACTCAATGAACTCCGACCTGCACGCCGCCTCGCGCGGCGTGCGGTCCTTTTCGCGCGCGCTATCCTGCGCCGATGCCCATCGACACCCCCGATTCCATGCGCCCCGAGAGCCTCGCCTTCCTGAAGGAGCTGCTCGACACGCCAAGCCCCTCGGGCTTCGAGCGCGACGGCCAGCGCGTGTGGATGAAGTACGCGCGCGGCTTCGCGGCGAAGGCGTGGAACGACTCGTACAACAACTGCTTTGCGTCGTTCGGCCCCGAGGGCCCGGGCGTGCCGACGCTGGCGATCTGCGGCCACGCCGACGAGATCGGCCTGATGGTCAACCACTTCGACGAGAAGGGCTTCGTCTACTGCAAGGCGATCGGCGGCATCGACACCGGCTCGATCGTGGGCAAGCGCGTGCGCTTCAGCTCGAGCGTGCCCGGCGTGAAGAACCCCGTGATCGGCCTGATCGGCGCGACCGCGATCCACCTGCAGGACAAGTCCGCCGAGGGCAAGGTGCGCAAGATGCACGAGCTCTTCATCGACATCGGCGCGACCAGCGGCGACGAGGCGAAGGCGCGCCTGGCCATCGGCGACAGCGGCGTCTTCCTCGATGGATTCATGCATCTCTCCGACGACCTCGTGGTCGCGCGCGCGCTTGACAACCGGATCGGCACCTGGATCGCCGCGGAGGCGCTGCGCCTGGTCGCAGCGCGCGCAGGCGAGCTCAAGGTCCGCGTGGTGGCGGTGTCAACCGTGCAGGAGGAGGTCGGCCTCCGCGGTGCGCAGATCATCGCGCGCACGCTTTCGCCCGATGTCGCGCTTGTGACCGATGTCGGCCACGCGACCGACAGCCCCGGCATCAGCCACGCGCAGCACGGTCTGTTCAAGCTCGCGGGAGGACCGAAGATCGCCATCGGCGGAGCGATGCAGCCAGAAGTCGTGGCACGGCTCACAGAGGTCGCAGGCGCGATGTCGATACCGCTGCAGCGCGCGGCGACGCCGGGCGGCTCGGGCACCGACACCGACGCGATCTTCGTCCAGGGCGGGATTCCCTGCGGCCTCGTGTCGCTCCCGATCCGCTACATGCACACGACCGTCGAGATGACGAGCCTGCGCGACCTCAACCGGATCGCGCACCTCTTCGCGGGCTTCGCGCTGTCCATGAAGCCAGGCGAGCGGTTCGGCGCGTCGCTGTAGGCGTTCAGCGCTTCGCTGTCGCCGCCGCGCGACGCTTGCGGCCGCCCTTCAGGCGGTACGCGATGGCGGGCGGGAAGTTGCCCAGCACAAGCTCCTTCTCGCCGCCGTGCTTGCGCTGCAGCGACTTTCCGATCGTCCCGATCCGCTTGAGCCGCGCGCGCCCCGCGCGGTCTGTCACCGGGCCCTTGATCACGCGGACGCCCGCGTACTCGAAGTACACGAGCTCGCCGTTCTCCTTCAGCAGCGCGAACATGCGGCGAAAGATCTGGCGCATGAGCTGCGGCGGGAAGTTGTTGAAGGGCAGCCCGCAGACGATCACATCGTATGGTCCCGCCAGATCGGCGTCCTCGATCGGCGCGCAATGGAGCTTGACATGCACGCCCGCATGCTGGGCGCGGTACGGCTTCAGCAGGTCCCTCTCGAGCTTTCGGCAGAAGGTCTGGTTGATCTCGACGAGGTCGAACTGGTCGCCCGCGCGCAGCTTCTTCAGGATCGCCTTCGTGAAGGGGCCGGTCCCGGGACCGACCTCGAGCACCCGCCGCGATCCCTCGATGCGTCCGATGGTGCTGGTCATCGTCTTCGCCAGCAGCGGCGAGGACGGCCACACCGAGCCGGTGTTGCGGAAGTTGCGGATGGCCTCGGTGAGGAAATCGATCACGGGAACGCCATGCTATCCGAGCAGCGGCGGCGCGTCGCTGCGATTTTGCCGTACATTCACCTTCACCATGGCACTCGTCAATGAGAACTACCTGAAGCTCGTCGCTGGCTACCTCTTTCCCGAGATCGCGCGGCGCGTGTCGGCGTTCGCCGCCGAACGACCCGATCTCGCCAAGGAGATCATCCGCTGCGGCATCGGCGATGTGACCGAGCCGCTGCCGCCGAGCGCGGTGGCCGCGATGAACGCGGCGAATGCAGAGCTCGCAAGCCGCGCCACCTTCAAGGGCTACGGACCCGGAACGGGGTACGAGTCCGTCCTCGCGGCGATCGCGCACGGCGATTTCCGCTCGCGCGGGCTTGACATTGCCGACGACGAGGTCTTCCTGAGCGATGGCTCGAAGGGCGACTGCGGCAACATCCTCGAGATCCTCGGCGCAGGGAACCGCATCGCGGTCACCGATCCCGTCTACCCCGCGTATGTCGACTCGAATGTCATGTTCGGCAATGCGGGCGCCGCGATGGCGGGCGGCGGGTACGAGGGCATCGTCTACCTCCCCTGCACAGAGGCCAACGCATTCCTTCCCGAGCTTCCCGCAGCGGGCACGGCCGCGCCCGATGTGATCTACCTGTGCTCGCCGAACAACCCGACGGGCACGGTCATGGACCGCGCGCGGCTCGAGCAGTGGGTCGCGTACGCGCGCAAGCATCGTGCGCTGATCTTCTGGGATGCCGCGTACGAGGCATTCAACCGCGATCCGAACGCGCCGAAGTCGGTCTACGAGATCGCGGGCGCGCGCGAGTGCGCCATCGAGTTCCGAAGCTTCTCGAAGTCGGGCGGATTCACGGGCGTGCGCTGCGGCTACACGGTGCTCCCGAAGAGCGTGATGGCGTACACCCGCGCGGGTGCGGCAGTCGCGCTGCATCCGCTGTGGAACCGCCGCTGGAACACGCGCTCGAACGGCGTGAGCTATGCGGTCCAGCGCGGCGCGGAGGCGCTCTACACCGAGGCGGGCAGGCGCGAGGTGCGGGCGCTGGTCGACTTCTACATGGAGAACGCGCGCATCCTTCGCGAAGGCTGCCGAGCGCTCGGCTGGAAGACCTGGGGCGGCGAGAACGCGCCGTATGTCTGGTGCAAGACGCCCGAGGGGCGCGACAGCTGGGGCTTCTTCGACACCATGCTTCGGGAGGCGCGCGTGGTCACGACCCCGGGCGCGGGCTTCGGCCGCTGCGGCGAGGGCTACTTCCGCATCAGCGCGTTCAATTCGCGCGCGAATGTGGAAGAAGTCGTGCGGCGGATGGGGCGGCTCGCGTCCTGCGCGGCCCACTGAACGCAATCGCCGGATACGGCATGACGACCGCACGGGGCAAAACGCACCGCGCCGACCTTGCGTTGAGCAGTGCGGCCGGCGCGGTGCGAGAGAGAGAGGAGAGTCTGCGCGCGCCGGTCGTCCCGAGACATTCGTCGCTTGGACGATGTCTCTTTGAGGCTGTCCCTTGCCTCGCGGCGCGCCGCGTCCCGTCACGAGAGACAACGCAGACCGCGCTGCGACGGTTCGGCATTTTCAGGGGGTGCTTTCCCCATTCGGGCCAAGCGCGTCGTGGACGCGGAAAGGGGAGAGGAGAGAGCAGAGCCGATTTCAGCGAAGCTGAAATCAAAACCGCCCTCGGCATCCTGCCGGGGGCGGTTTTACGGAATTCGCGCGTGGCTCAACTACGCGCGAATGGACAGGATTCGGTTGAGGCCCTTCGCCGACGACGGCTTGCCGAACAGCTGCTGCACGCGCTCGAACTGCGCCAGATTCGGCGCGTTCTGACCGGTGGTCAGCGCATCCATCCAGCGGCGGGCGAACGCAGCGGGCTTGACCTCGGGGAAGCGCCCGCGCACATCGTCGAGTTCCTTCGTGAGCGCCTTCGTGAGCTCGTCGCGGCCGATCGAGCCGCTCTTGTCGAGGTCGAGATGGCGGAACAGGCGGCGGTTGTCGGAGAAGTCCTGCTTCTCCAGCGTGCCGTCGGCATCGGTGTCGCGGGCGGCAAAGGTCGCCTCGACGATCTGGGCGACGACCTGCTCGGGCGCATCGGTCGAGGCCGACTCTGGATTCGACAGCGAGCGCGGCGTGTTGCCGCCGTTCAGCGCCATCGCCAGGTCCATCGCGTCGACATTGCCGTCGCCGTTGTAGTCGCCCTGGACCGAGTTGCTGTTGCTGCCCGAACCCCAGTTCTGGAGCACGGTGTTCTGCGGGTCGGTCGGTCCATTCAGCGCGATCGCCAGGTCCTGGCCGTCGACGATGCCGTCGAGGTTGAGGTCACCCTCTGCGTTCGAGGTGCCCCAATGCTGCATGATCGTGTTTGCGGAGACGGCGGGCGCCTCGGTGCCGCGGAAGGTCACGCCGGCTGCGGTGGCGCCGTCCTGGGTGGCGGCGGTGTTCTGGCGGGCGACGGGACGGAGGGAAGTCCCGAACTGCGGGGCGGGGTGGATCTTCATGCAGGGGTCCTTTCGAGCGGCAGTGCCGCACGGGCCCCGTTGCAACCGCTGTGCCCCGCGTCCTACGCGCCTGAGGCGGGGTCCGCGCGATCCACGGGCGCAATCCCTGCCGAACCCGCGCAGGAACCGCTACTCCTGCTCCTCGCGCGCGCCCCAGCCCTTCGACGGCTTGCGCTTCGGCAGCATGGCGTCCTCGGCAGTCGGCACGCGCCCGTCGTTGCCGCGGAAGCCGAGACAGACCACGAACATCTCGACGCTTTCGGCGCGCGATGCCCGCGGCTTGTACCCCTTGGCCTCTTCGAACATGCGGCCGGCGCGCTTCAGGAGCTCTGGGTACTCGCCGCCCTCGAAGACCTTCATGGTGAGGTTGCCCCCCTTCCGCAGCCACTCCTGGCAACGGTCGAGGAGGTCGTGGCAGAGCCGCGCCGAGCGCATGGCGTCGCCCATCGGGTCGCCGGTCGTATCGGGCGCCATGTCGGACATCACGACATCGAACGGGCGGCCTCCGAGCTCGTCCATCGTGAGGTCGCGCAGATCGGCCTGGATGAGACGCACATTCGGCGGATAGCCGCCGCCATTGATCTGCTTGAGGTCGACGGCGACGATCTCGCCCTTCGGCCCGACGCGCTGCGCGGCGACCTGCGACCAGCTTCCCGGCGCTGCGCCCGCGTCGAGCACGCGATCGCCGCGGCGGAGCAGCCCCTTGCGGTCATCGATGTCGATGAGCTTGTACGCCGCCCGAGAGCGATAGCCCTCCTCCTTCGCCATGCGGAACCAATGGTCCTGGACTTCTTTCACGGGAGGAATGTAGCAACTTGGTCCAGCGCGGCTTGTCTCGCATCAGGCAAGCCGCACGCTAGGGAACTTGGAACTTGGAAAATCGCCCCACGCCGCGCTTCGCGCGCCGATTTTTAGAGTGACTTGCCTCGTTGTTCGCGAGCAGGACGCCACTCTCGATTTTCGAAACTCGAAAATCGAACTTCTCGGTCGCGAAGCGGCCGTCACGGATCCATGATCTCCCGACCCACATTCGTCGGATCGGGAACCACCGCCACGCGGATGTTCTTCTCGCTCGTGCGGAGATAGATCGGGTTCTTGCCGTCGTTCAGCGTGGCGATGAGCGTGTCGTGGTCGTTGCCCTTGACCATCGCGTCCCAGCGGCCGAACTCGCAGCGCTGGCGCACCTCGCCGCCATGCGACTCGCAGTCGAACGCGCCCCGCGATTCGCCGCGCACGCGGTAGTCGATCGAGCCGTTGCTGGTGATGATCTTCATCGCGCCGGTCATGGGCCATGGGGTGCACATGCGCACATCGCCGCGCGTGGTCTCGATGTCGACGGCGCCCTGGTTCTCGATCACATGCACGCTGCCCTCGTGGGTGCGCACAGTGACGGCGTCGAGCGCAGGGGTCTCGATGGTGATCTCGGCGCGGAAGAAGTACGGCTCGGGATTCTCCGCCGAGGCGCGCACCTGCAGCGTGTCGCCGCCGCCCTGGCGCGGCTCGAGCGTGGCGGTCCACTTGATGTCGGCAAGCTCCGCGCGCGACTCCTTCCAGCGGCCCCAGCCCATGTTCGACACGCGGCGGACATCGATGGTCGTGACCTTTGCCTTGGGATTGGCGCGCACATAGACATCGCCGCCGAAGTTCTCGACATGCACCGCGATCGCGCCCGTGGTCTTGAGCTCGAGCGGCTCGTCCTCACTGAAGGTCTTGAGCGCGAGTGCGTCCCGAAGCGCCTGTCCGGTGCCCGAGAGGTTCCGGTCGAGCGGCCGATCGGCGGCGCAGGCTGCGACGGACGCGGTGAGGAGGACGGCGGCGGCTCGAACAAGGGTCGACATGATCTCGGCTCCAAGGGGCATCCGAAGGGAATGCGATGAATCGACGCATCCCTCGTCGGGAGACTGTGTATCGGCTTGGAAAGCGGGTATGAATCAGCACATGCGGCGCCTCGGGCGGTCACTCTTCCTTCTGCTCGGCGCGCTTCCAGTGATCGGAGGCGCGATCGGCTCCGCTCGTGCGCAGGACGCGACGGACACCACTGTGGAGCCCCCGCCGCACGACCGATATCTCGTGAAGGTCGCGGTGCTTGACGACGAAGGCGCACCGAAGTTGACGGCATCCGCCGGCAGGCTGCTCCTGTTCTTCACGCCCGCGACCGAACGCTGGAGCGGAACCGAACCAAGCGGAGCGCCCTTCTTCCACAAGTTGCAGCCGTTGGCGTCGATCGCTGCCTCCCGCGCAGGCGCCAGCACGGTCTACACGATCGATGACGCTTCGGCGATGGTGTTCGGGCGGCCGCTCGATGAACTCAGGGGCGCATGGCGCGTGCAGGCCGTGCTCGACACCGACTTCACGGAGCGCGGGCACCTCGGGCCGGGCAACCTTGCCTCCGAGCCAAAGGTCATCGAGCTCTCGCCGACCCAGTCCGACGAGATCCGCCTCGAGCTCACGCGGCGCATCGAGGAGACCGCTCGGCCCGCCGACCAGCAGGCCGCGGGTTCGCAGGTGCTCTGGATCGAGCGTCGCAGCGAGCTGCTTTCCAGGCACTTCGGGCGCCCGTTCTTCCTGCGCGCGGGGGTCGTGCTGCCGTTCGGCTACGAGGACCTCTCGTTTCCGCGGCGCATGTGGCCCGCGATCTACACCATCGGAGGCTTTGGCGCGACCCACCTGGCTGCAGCGGCCGCTGCTCCCGCGCTGCGCGCGCCTGCCGCGCGCGGGGCCGTTCCGCAGGCGGTGTGGATCTTCCTCGACACCGAGACGCCGTGGGGACATCACGGCTTCTGCGACTCGGAGACCAACGGCCCCGTCGGCCGCGCGCTGGTCGAGGAGTTCGTGCCCTTCCTTGAGGAGCGCTTTCGACTGGTATCGAAGCCCGAGGCGCGCGTGCTCACTGGTCACTCGAGCGGCGGCTGGACCTCCCTGCATCTCGCCCTGACCTACCCCGAGACCTTCGGGGCATGCTTCGCAAGCGCGCCCGATCCCGTCGACTTCAGCGCGTTCCAGAAGAGCGACCTCTACCGCGACGCGAGCGTGTTCCTGGCGCGCGACGGCAGCGAGACCCCAAGCTATCGCGAGCCGCTGGGACCGGACGAAGATCGCGTGCTGATGACCGTGCGCGAGGAAATCGCGACCGAGCGCGTGCTCGACCCCGACGGCCGCAGCGGCCAGCAATGGGCCGCCTGGGACGCGATGTGGTCGCCGTTCGACGCGCTGCGCGGAGCGCCGCGGCCGATCTGCGACGCCGCCACGGGCTCCATCGACCCCGTGACCGCGGAGGCATGG
>Ga0208783_10000888_pt1 | contig 18199 bp, 27 predicted proteins | sample DEB19_08_DNA_2_FD_184529 | JGI IMG/M metagenome (GOLD analysis project Ga0208783, IMG submission 184529) | Aqueous microbial communities from the Delaware River and Bay under freshwater to marine salinity gradient to study organic matter... | ecosystem: Environmental > Aquatic > Marine >...
ATGCGTGAAGATATTAAAGCCCTTTTAGAGATGGCAAACAAGTCCAAAGGTGGAATGTTTGTTGGAATGGCTATCGCTTCTGTTTTAGGTGGTGTAGTATCCTTTGTAGCTACCAAGGTAATACGATGAAACTTCTATCTGGCGATACTTGTCCTATAGCGACACAAGATGTTTCGGTCAATCTGAAGAACCGAAATAACGCCTTTAAGAAGTTTGGCTATGGCCCACCCAATCCTAATGAACCAAATGATGCTTTTTGGCTAAAGAAAGCCAAAATGTATAACGCTCCTACCTCTGTTATCAAAGGTATGCGATGTGGTAATTGTGCTGCTTTTATCCAAACTCCAAAGATGATGGCCTGTATTGAAGGCGGTCTGGAGAAGGATGAGGTCGAAGGAGAGCTTTCTTATGACAAGAACTTCGTTAAAGCGGCTGATCTTGGCTATTGCGACCTATTTCAATTCACTTGTGCTTCCGCTCGTACTTGTGATGCGTGGAAATCTGGCGGCCCTATTACGAAGGAGAAACCATGAAAGCAACCAAGAAACCAAGCGATAAGAAGCCTAAAGGTATGCCTATCGCTATCATGATTGCGGTAGGAAAGCCCAAAATGCGTCCTATGCCCACTCGTGGTGGTCGTACAGCTACTAACATGATGAAGAAATCTGGGAGAAGCAAATGAAGAAAGCCGCAGCCGCCAAGAAAGTTGGCAAAGTAATGCACGAATACAAGACTGGTATGCTTCATACTGGCTCTAAAAAAGGCCCAACTGTCACTTCTCGCAAGCAGGCTATTGCCATTGCTTTGTCAGAAGCAGGAATGACTAAACCAAAGAAGAAGAAATGAAATCTCCTACTTGGCAAACAAAAGCAGGAAAAAACCCGAAAGGGGGCTTGAATGCCAAGGGGAGAGCATCTTATAATGCAGAAACAGGTGGTCATTTAAAGCCACCAGTTAAGTCGGGAGATAACCCTCGTAGGGCATCCTTTTTAGCACGAATGGGCAATATGCCTGGCGCTGAGATGAAAGATGGAAAGCCTACCCGACTTTTACTTTCTCTTAGAGCTTGGGGCGCAACGTCCAAGGAAGACGCTAAGGCTAAAGCCAAAGCAATCTCTAAGAGGAATAAGAAGTGAGACCAATATCCATAGGTAACAATCTAACCGCAGGCTCAAAGACTACTGTCTATACTGTGCCTACTGGTTACTATGCCCTATGGAATCTTTGCTTCATCTCCAACCATACTGGCAACAATAAGACTGTAAGTGTCTGGTGGTATGACTCTAGTGCCAATGCTGAGATTACTATAATTGATGCTTATCAGATTGCAGCTACTGAGTATGTAAGATTTGATGGTGGCGCTTATGTTGTGCTTGAAGAAGGCGACCAAGTGCGAATTACACCAGAATCTGCTTCAGAAATGTCTTCTACCAATACATTCGTGCTATATGGAGCGCAACGCCTATGACATACCTAGAATTAGTCAACGATGTTCTTGTAAGAATGCGTGAGACTACTGTTGCTACAGTATCAGAAACAACTTATTCCGCATTGATTGGCAAGTTTGTCAATGATGCGAAGCGTCAGATTGAAGATGCTTATACATGGAATTGCTTGTCACAAACAGTAATAATCACAACTACTGGTGGCACACATTCTTATGCTTTGACTGGTGTTGGTCAGAAGTTCCGTGTAATAGATGCTTTGAACACAACTAGCAATGTTGTGATGGGAGATGTTCCTTTCACGAGCATGAATCGCAAGTTGAACTTTGTGACGCCTGTTCAAGGAATTCCATCTGAATACTGCTTCAATGGCGTTGATTCTAGTGGTGACACAAAACTAGATTTGTATCCAATTCCTGATGGAACTTACACAATTTTGTTTGATGTGATTGTTCCTCAAGCCGCATTAACTTCTGATAGCACAACAGTAAAAGTATTTGATTACTTGGTGACACAGAGTGCTTATGCTCGTGCCTTGGTTGAGCGTGGTGAAGATGGTGGAACAAATAGTTCAGAAGCCTATGCTCTTTACAAAGCAATGTTGAGTGATGCGATTTCGACAGAAAGCACTCGCTATCCTGAAGAATCAATGTTTGAGGCAGTCTAATGTCTGGAGTACTTCAAAGTAACAGCGTTTCAGCACCAGGCTTCTATGGGCTGAATACACAAGACTCTCCATTGGATTTGTCTTCTGGCTTTGCTTTGGTAGCAACCAATTGTGTGATTGACCAATATGGTCGCATTGGCGCTCGTAAAGGATACACATTAGTCAATCCTTCATCTGGCACACTTGGTAACAATGATGTAACTGTTATCCATGAGTTAGTACAGATTGATGGCACATTGACTGTACTGTTTGCTGGTAACAACAAGTTATTCAAGCTCGGTACTGCTAATGCCGTGACTGAGTTGAGTTATGGTGGTGGAGGCTCTGCTCCTACTATTACTGCTAGTAACTGGCATTGTTCATCACTAAATGGTGCAACATACTTCTTCCAAGCAGGACATGATCCTTTGATCTTTGATCCCGCTGTAAGTACAACTACTTATAGAAGAGTAAGTGAGCGTTCTGGCTATGTTGCTACAGTCCCATCTGCAAACATCTGCATAAGCGCTTTTGGTCGTTTATGGGCGGCTAGTACAAGCACAAATAAGACTACTGTTTACTTTTCTGACTTGATTGCAGGTCATGTGTGGTCTGGTGGCACTACAGGTTCATTAGATGTCACTCGTGTATGGCCCAATGGTGCTGATGAAATCATGGGGCTTGCAGCTCACAATGACTTCTTATTCATCTTTGGTAAACGACAGATTCTTGTTTATCAGGGTGCTACCACTCCTGCCTCAATGGTTTTGAGCGATACAGTAGGCTCTATTGGTTGTATTGCTCGTGATTCAATCCAAAGCATTGGCACTGATGTAATCTTTTTATCTGACTCAGGAGTTCGCTCTTTGATGAGGACAATTCAAGAGAAGTCTGCTCCATTGCGTGACTTGTCTAAGAATGTTCGTTCTGATTTGGTATCTGCTATATCTGTAGAGACTTTAGATAACATTAAGTCTGTTTACTCTGAGAAGAACGCTTTTTATCTGTTAGTTCTACCTGCTTTGGGTATTGCTTATTGCTTTGACACTAAGACTCAATTGCCTGATGGCGCTGCTCGTGTGACAAGATGGGATTCGATGCAACCCAAGTCACTTTGCGCTTTGCGTAATGGTGATTTGTACATTGGTAAGACTGGTTACATTGGTAAGTATGGAAGTTATCTTGATAACACCAATACTTATCGTCTTCAGTACTACACAAACCATGCAGACCTTGGCAATGTAGACCAGATATCGATTCTTAAACGAATTAAAGTGATTGTTATTGGTGGATCAGACCAGTATGTAACGATCAAGTGGGGATTCGATTTCTCTGCTAATTACTTGTCAAACAATGCTTACATTCCTGAACAAGGAACTTATGAATATGGCATTGCTGAATATGGAATTTCTGAGTACTCTAATGGTGTTTTGATTAAGACCTTAGTTGTGAGTGCATCTGGCTCTGGTAAAGTAGTCCAGACTGGGTATGAAACGACAATCAATGGAACACAGTTGTCGATTCAGAAAATTGAACTTTTAGCCAAGAATGGCAAAATAGGATAGATATGTCAAATTACACAAAAAGTACCAATTTCGCTACTAAAGATAATCTGCCAACTGGCGATCCTTTAAAGATTGTCAAGGGTACTGAGATTGACACCGAGTTCAATAACATCTCTACTGCTATTGCGACTAAGACAGATAACTCTGCTGCCGCAATTACTGGTGGTTCAATTACTGGTATTACTGATTTAGCGATTGCTGATGGCGGTACAGGAGCTTCTACGGCTACTGCTGCTATCAATAACCTCTTGCCTTCACAGACAAGCAATGCAAATAAATATCTTCAAACTGATGGAACGAATGTTTCTTGGGATGCTGTCAGTCTATCTACTTCTGATATTACTGGTACTTTACCTGTTGCAAATGGCGGTACAGGTTTAACAAGTTTAGGTACTGGAATTACTACATTTTTAGGTACACCTTCTAGTGCTAATTTGGCTAGTGCTGTTACTGATGAAACGGGTAGTGGTGCTTTGGTATTTGCCAATAGTCCTACTTTAGTGACACCTGCTCTGGGAACTCCATCAAGCGCTACCTTGACCTATGCAACTGGTTTACCTTTGTCTACTGGTATCACAGGACTTGGCACTGGTGTAGCCACTGCTTTAGCCATCAATACACCTAATACAGGTGCTATTGTTGTTAATGGTGGTGCTTTAGGTACACCTTCTAGCGGTACTGTAACTAACCTAACTGGTACAGCCTCTATCAATATCAATGGAATGGTTGGCTCATCGACACAGTACAGTGGTGCGTTTACATCATTAAGTGCTTCTAGTGCTTTAACGCTTAGTGCTGGTACTGTTGATGGTGTAGCGTATTTGAATAGTTCAAAAGAGTTAACTACTGGTAGTGTTCTATCATTTAGCGGTGTTCACCTTACATCTAATCGCAATAAAGATACAACTTACTCTGCGACAGACTATACAACCTATCCAAATGGATTTATTCTCCAGAACAGCGCAACTCCTGCTACTGGAATCTTTAACTCCATTTACTTTAAAAACAATGCCAATATGCAAAACGTATTTGGTGTTGTGCAGAACTCTAGTGGTTATGGTGACTTTGTATGGTCTGGGTATTCTGGATCGTATGCAGAATGGATGCGTCTAACTTCATCTGGTTTGACTCTGACAAGCAATCCAACCCTCTCTGGAGGCACAGCTAACGGAGTAACCTATCTCAATGGTTCAAAGGTTCTGACAAGTGGCTCTACATTTGTATTTGATTCTTCTGACCGATTGATTGTTGGGGCAGGTTCGGCAACTGTTGGTCATCGTATGGAAGTTGTTCCAACGGGTGCTGGAGGCGCTATTGCTATAAGAGGTTTAGCCTCTAATGCGGTTGGAATAATTTCATGGCACGCTAATGCCGCCGCCACAGAATACGCAAGAATTTCATCTGACAATACTTCATCATTAATTTTTGGAACAGGTTCAAGTGGCTCTGAAGGTATGCGCCTCACCTCAACAGGGTTGGGTCTTGGTACAAGTTCGCCTACAGCAGTTGGTTCTTATCGTATTTTGGATATCAATGGAACTTCTGGTGGATATATTGGTCTTTTTGTAGCAGGAACAAAAAAGGGTGCTGTTTATGCAGGCTCTGGAGGTCTTGGTTTAGAGGCTATCGGTGCAAACCCAATAAGTTTTTACACAAACAATGCGCTTCAAGCCACCATCGACTCCTCAGGCAATCTAGGTCTGGGCGTTGCTCCGAGTGCTTGGGATAGCATTTTTAAAGTAATTGATGTTGGAACAACTGCGTCTTTTGCGGGTTCATCTGGCGGTGCAAACTTATTTAATAACGCTTGGTACAACGGCAGTAGCTACATCTACAAAACCACAGCAGGGGCGGCTCGCTATTTGCAGAGCGTTAATGAACACCTATGGTTTAACGCTCCATCAGGCACAGCAGGAACTAACATCTCCTTTACTCAGGCGATGACTCTGTCAGCAGATGGAAAGTTAGGTATAGGCGAAACAAGCCCTGCTCAAACTTTGGTTTTGAAAAACACATCATCTGCGCCATATCTTAGTTTGATTGCGGGTTCGTCATCTGCTATGGGCGTTCTCATGGGAACTGCTGGTAATACTGTAGACGGGCAAATACTTTATTCAAATTCAACGCAAGCAATGGTTTTTGTTACTGCTTCCGCAGAACGAGCCAGAATAGACTCTAGCGGTAACTTGCTGGTGGGGCAAACAAGTCAAATATTTTCAGGTAAGTTTTGCATTTCTTCTCCTTTGGCAAGTACAAATAGTATTGCTTTGCAAAACACTTCAACACAAGGTGCTGGTCAAAGTTTTATGTATATGGCTAACTCTGCTGGTAATAAAGCAGGGTCTATTGACCATTCTGGAACAACCACAGTTGCTTACACTACATCTTCTGACTATCGACTAAAAGAGAATGTGCAACCTATGGTTGGTGCTTTGGCAAAGATTGAGGCACTTAATCCTGTTACATATACATGGAAAGAAGATGGAACAAGTAGCCAAGGTTTTATTGCCCATGAATTGCAAGCAGTAGTACCTGAGTGTGTTGTTGGTGAAAAAGACGCTATGGATGCTGATGGAAACCCACAGTACCAAGGCATCGACACATCATTCTTGGTGGCTACATTAACTGCGGCAATCCAAGAACAACAAGCAATCATTGAATCACTCAAGGCACGACTTGATGCCGCTAATCTTTGAAAGGTAAATTATGACTACTACTTGGACTATCTCAACTCTTGAGCGTGAAACCTCAAACGGCTTTGTAACAACTGCACATTGGCAAGCCACAGCAGTAGATGGAGACTACACAGCCTCTATCTATTCAACTTGCTCATGGGCAGATGGTACTCCAACGATTGCCTATGCAGACCTGACACAAGAAACAGTCCTTGGTTGGGTGTGGGCTAATGGTGTTGATAAACAAGCCACAGAAGATGCTCTGGCAGCTAATATTGCTTTGCAGAAGAATCCTGTAACGGCACAAGGAACTCCTTGGTAAAACAGGAAGCCACTACCTGAACTTAGTGGCACATTAGGAGAAACTCATGGGGAAAAATGAAAAGACGCCTGTGACGATAGATGGTGTTGAGTACAAGTATGAAGATATGACTAAAGAGCAACAAATGATGGTTAATCATGTTGCAGACTTAGATCGTAAACTTGACTCATCGAGATTTAATTTAGACCAAATGCAAGTTGGACGTGAAGCATTCTTTAAAATGCTTAAAGAGTCCTTAGAATCGGAGTAAAGAACATGGCCGTAACAAGTCAACAAATTGTGGATTTCTTAACCGCTAATCCAGGCATGACAGATGCCCAGATTGTTGCGGCCATGGAGCAGTATGGTATCTCGCCAACTCAAATGGCAGAGGCCGTTGGTATTCCTGAAGGGCAGATTGCGGCTCGTGTGGCTGAAACTGTCCCGCCAGGTCAATCAATTACTCTTGGTGACACTGTTATTGTTCCTCAGTACCAAACTACTGGTTCTGGCATGGATCAGCAAATTGGTGGACTTGAAAGTTTTGCCGTATCTAAATCTAATGGTGATGTTAACTACAAAGCTCCTGTTGGAACACCAGTAAATGTGTATAACGCTTCTGGTGAGTTTGTAAATACAGTTAAAACTAAAAAAGATCAGTCTTTCCTAGGTGGCTTGGTAGATGCTTTTAAAGACCCTGTAGTACTAGCCGCTTTGGGTGGTGCTGCTGCAGGGGGTTTATTGGGAACTGGTGGTGCGGCGACAACAGCAGGATTAACCGGTGCAGAGGCAGCTACGGCGTTTGATTTAGCTAACGCAGGAATTGCTGGTGGTACGGCTAGCTTTACTCCTGCTCAACTGGCTCTTATTGAGGCGGGTGCTTCTGCGGCTGAAGTTGCTGCGGCAGGTGCAGGCGCTGCAGGTTTATTAACAAGCGCAACTCCCACGGCTGCGGCTACCGCCCCAACTGCGGCAAAAACAGGCCTGAAAGTAGGCGCAGGTTTAACAGGAACTGGTGTTCTTACTGGTTCTACATTAGGCACAAGCTTATTGCCTAGCGTTCCAACTGCATTAACTCCTGCGGCTACTGCGGCAGGAACAGGTCTACTGACTGCTGCAGCGAAAGCGGCAGGTAGTACTGTTGGCGGTCTAGTTAATAAAGGTTTGACAACTGGCGCAGGTATTTTACAAGCTCAGACTTCTAAGGAAGCCGCTGAAGCCGCTCAAGCACGAATTGACGCTGAGACTGCCGCTGCCAAAGCCGCTGCTCAGTTCAAACCTGTTGGCATGACCACTCGATTTGGTACTTCTAACTTCCAAGTTGACCCTGTAACAGGTCAATTGACTAGCGCAGGATACACACTAAGTCCTGAAGCTAAAGCGGCTCAGGATCGCTTTGTTAAGCTTGCAGAAGCAGGTTTGACACAAGCTGAAGGTGCTCAGAAAGCTTTTGAGCCACTTCAGACAGGCGCTCAGAGTTTGTTTAATCTTGGCAATCAATACTTGGCTCAATCTCCGCAGGAAGTGGCTCAGAACTATCTGAATCAACAGATGGCTTTGTTGCAACCTGGTCGTGAGTTGGAATTGGCTAACTTGCAGAATAAACTGCAACAACAAGGTCGTGCAGGTTTGTCTGTTGCTCAAGGTGGTAATTTGGGTGCTACAACTCCTGAATTGCAGGCTTTGTTCAACGCTCGTGCGCAACAAGAGGCTTTATTGGCGGCTAATGCTCAACAAGCAGGCCAACAGAATGTGTTGTTTGGTGCAGGACTGTTGGGTACTGGTGCACAAACTATGGGTCAGTACTATGGTGGTCAGCAAGCTGCTTATTCTCCATATACAACTGCTTTAGGACAAATTCAGGCTTTGGAGGCTGCTGGACAACAACCATTCACAATGGGTGTAAATCTTGGCCAAACAGCTGCTCAAGCAGGGGCTAATGTTGGTCAATTGGGACTTAGTGGAGCAAACATAAGTCAAAAATTGGCTACTGGAGCTGACGCAACTAGAAATTTAACTTCTCTTGGTTTATCTGGATTAGGTTCTTCTGGACTGTTAGGTTCTGGAATAGAGAAAGCTGTTAGCGGAATGATTGAGCAACCAGTTTCAGCATTAGGTAATAGGTTATATGAGGCGCCTCCTATAAATCTTCCTACTGCTTCAAACTATACAGCACCACTACCACTAACTTATAGTGGTACTAATATTTATGGAATTTAAGGATAAATCATGGCAGACATCGTAGCGGGTTTATTTGGTTTAACGCCAGAAATGTATGGTGAACAACAGCGTCTTTCAGCTTTAAAAGAAGGCGTAGAGTTAGCAAAACTAAGTCCTGGTGAGGCTGGTGCTGCCATGATTTATGCTGGCGCTAGAGGCCTAGGAGATGTTATTGGTGGTGCATTGGGTGCAAAAGATCCTGCATTGATGAGAATGTCTCAACGCAATCAATTATTGCAAGAGATAGATGTTAGCAACCCAGCATCCATGATTGAGGTAGCAAAAAAAGCATCAAGCATTGGCGACAATGAATTTGCTATGGCTTTAGTTGACAAAGCTAGAAAGACTGAAAGTGAAATGGCTCTAGCGCAACAGCGTTTAGCACAAGCAAAACGTGAGCGTCAACAAGCTATTCCTGCTGATATTCTAAAAGCACAAACTGAAGCCAATCTAAAAGCCAAGATTCGTGAGCTTGAAGGTTACGAGCAAACTCCAGAAATTGAAAATGCAACAGCTATGTTGAAAGATCAATTAAATGCTTTGACTCGTACAAAAGATGTTGCTCCAAATATCAAAACAGTTGGGGTTGCTGTAGGCACTAAAAAACCAGTATTCCTAGATGTCAATTCTGACCAACAATTTACTTATGAAGTTGACGCAGAAGGCAAACAAATTCGCAAGCCTTATGTTGGCCAAGTAGATCGTGCAACATCTACATCAACTGTTAACATACCGCCTCAAGAAAAGGCTTTTGAGTCTGGTCTTGGAGCAGGTCAATCTAAGATGATTTTGGAGAATAAAGTTGCTGCATTAGATGCGGCTTCTATTCTGGAGACAAACCAAGTTGCCAAAAATCTTCTTAAATCAGGTGTTATCACTGGAACAGGAGCTAACTTCTTTGTTGGACTCAATAATGCATTGCAACAAGCAGGACTTGATTTTGGTTATGCTGATGCCGCAGCAAATTCTCAAGCCTATGTAGCGGCTATGGGTGCTAACGTAGGTAGACTGATTAAACAGTTTGGTGCAGGTACTGGTCTTTCTAATGCCGACCGAGACTATGCTGAAAAGATTGCAGGCGGTCAAATTACATTGACAGAATCTGCTTTGCGTAAGATTATTGATATCAATGATCGTGCGGCTAACCGTGTTATTGATCTACATAATAGAAATGTTAAAGACATCAAAACAAATATTCCTCTTACAGTAGAAAAACCAACAACAACTCAAACACCTAAATCCGCTGTTGAACAAATACCAACACAACAAGGTGCGTCAGTTGCTCCTATATATGCTAGAAATCCACAGACAAATCAACGCATAATGTCTATGGATGGCGGTAAAACATGGCAATCAGCGAGGTAATTTAAATGGCACTTCCACAGGGTTTTGTATTAGAAGAGCAACCTACACAAGGAATGTCACTTCCTGCTGGATTTCAATTGGAAACAGAAACTCCAGTTGTTGAGACACAAACCAAAAGTCAGAGCGGATTGTCAAAATTACTTCAATCTGCAATATCTCTTGGTCGATCTACAGCTTCACTTGCTGATGTCACAGTTGGCGGGGTATTGCCTGCCGCCGCACAAATGGTTAGCTATCCATTAGCTCGTCTAGGACGATCGCCAGAGGAGGCGCAATCAGCTACTCAACGTATTGTTTCTGCTATTGATAAACCATTTGGTAAGTTGGCTGGCGTTACAGAAACACCAGAATATCAACAAGAGGCTGGTCGCCAGTTAATGGACTATATTGGTCAAAACTTTCAAAAGGGGGCAAAATATATTTCTGAGAAAACTGGATTGCCTGTATCTGATGTAGAAAGTTACATTGGCAGTTTAAGTATAGCTGCTCCTGCAGTTGCAAAACCAGCACTTAGAGTTGCACAAGAAGCTATTACTCCAGCAATGGAACGAGCTGTAATTGGTGCAAAAATGCCTTTTGAGCCAATGCTTCAAGCAAAACGTGAAAGAATGTCTGCTGAAGACTATGCACGTGGCCCACAGATTGATGCTGCTGCTGAAGCACAACGCCTTGGCATTGCCTTGAGTCCTGAGAATATTCAACCTACATTTGGCCCTAAAACATTGTCTGCTATTGCTGGACAGCGGGGCACTGACGCTATTGCTAATGCCAACAAAAACCAGATTCGTAAAGTTGCTCTTAACGAATTAGGCTTGCCAGAAACAACACAATTAGATAGTAAAACACCATTTAATGATGCTCGCATTAAGGTTTCAGAGCCATATAGTCAGGTAAGGAAGTTACCTACAATGACTGCAGATGAGACTTTGATTGAATCATTGAATAAATTACGCCCAGATGAAGCTTTAATTGGCTCTGAAAAGTATGCAAAAAGTACTAATGCAATTATTGATGATGCTGTAAAGAAAACAAGCAATGGCTTAACTGGTGCTGAAGTTCTAAAAAATGTTCAAACATTACGTCAAAGAGCACAAAAAACTTATAACAATAAAAATGCTGATTTAGCATCTTTGGATATTGCAGATACAAACCTAGCAATTGCTAATGTTTTGGAATCAATGATTGAGTCAAATATCTTTAACCCAAAGTTGTTGTCTCAATTTAGAGAAGCTCGTCAAAAAATGGCAAAAACTTATGCTTATGAAGCTGCCACAGACTTCAATACAGGCATGATTGATGTTAATAAACTTAGCCGTGTTACAGCAAAAGATAATGTAATGACTGGAGATATTGCCGCACTTGGTAAGATTGCTGGCAATTTCCCTGAAGCATTTACAACAAAAGCAACTGAATCCGTATTAAGTGCTCCTCGTATTACACGATCTGGTGTTGGTGGTGCTACAGGTGGTGGACTTGGCTATCAAATTGGCGGTGTAACTGGTTCTATTGTTGGTACAGCTTTAGGTGCATTGGCTGGTGAAGGTGCTGGAATATTAGCGGCTCGTCGTATTGCTTCTCCAGAATATCAAGCTGGATTGACTTTGCGTGATGCTCGTATTCCTGTAAGTCAAGTTGCAACAGCGTCTCAACCAATTCCTCAAAGTCAAGCTATTGTTCCATATCAAGCTCCTGTAGAGGTATTAGCTCAAGGCGAAGGCCCATATCAGCCTAATTTTGTTATTCAGCCTAACCAGTATGGCCCACGAGTAACAACACCTGGCTTTGCGCCAACACCTCCACAATTGCCTTCTCCAAGCGCACAAGGCACTTTTTCAAGTTTGCGAACAGAAGATACTCGACGAGCAGGAATGTCAAAAACACTTGGGCAACTTGCTGAAGAGCGCATTGCTGAAATGGAAGCGGCTAGTCGTCAACCAACAAGAGGTGGTGTTGAATTTGTAATTGATGCTGGAGGCAACTTAGTAGAAGCCCCAATTGGCGGTCAACCAAAAACATTAGCGCCATCGGCACTTGAATCTGCTATTGCGAAGATGTCTGGGCAAGTAGTTCCTGAGACAAGCACTCTTTTTAGGACTCAAACTATTTCCCCTAAAACAGGTGCAAAACCATATACCCGTATTACGAAAAAAGAGGGCGAAACAACATTTGAGAGAGGTGTTAATCAAGCATTCTTGATGACTGCTGAAGAGAAGATTGCATGGAATAAAGTTAAAGCCGATTTGGCTGAAGTTGTGCCAGGCATGAATACTCTTTCTAATGAGAGCATTCTCAATAGGATTCAAGATCGAGAGTGGGCAACAAATGCTGTTCAAAAGGCTCGTGAAAAAGCTGACAGCCTTGTACGTCAAGAGGCGCTTCTAACAGAACAATTAGCCAATCGAAACAACTTGCGCATGATGGCAAAAGAGATTGAGGCTAAGCAGAAACAACTTGATAAAGTTAAAGCAGACAGAGCGCGCATGATGAACCTTGCTGAGCAAATGGAAGATACGTTGGGATTGCCAAGACCTGACCTAAGCAGAAAACAACAAGGCCCTAAAACTAGAGCCGCTTTTAGAGAAGGTTTGCTTACTAATCCACAGCCATTTAAGATGGAAATTCGTGGTACTAACAAACTTTTGTCTGGAGATTAAATGATTGACTGGACTGAAGCAATTGTTGCGGCATTTGCTATCAGTTGTTTTGTTATTTTTTGTAGTTATATTATTGTCTGGTGTTTTCCGTGATCGCCTGTTGGCGGCAACCATAGAGTACCGATGTATTAAATGGACTTGGGTTGGAGATGTGTATAACCGAAGGGTTATCTGTCTCAAATGGGAGAAGATAAGATGATTCCACTTGATCCGATGGCGGCTCTCGATGGCTTACAAAAAGCTATTGGGATGGTGAAAAAGGCTAGTAAGGTCGCAAGCGATCTTCAAAGTCTGACACCGATGATTGGCAAGATGTTCGATGCCAAGAGTGCTGCAACTAAGGCGATGATTCAAGCCAAGAGCAAGGGTGGCTCTAATATGGGAGCAGCTCTTCAAATTGAGATGGCTCTTGATGAGGCTCGTAGGTTTGAAGAAGAATTGAAGATGTTGTTCCAAGCTACTGGACGAGCAGATGTTTGGCAAAAGATTAAGGCTAGACAAGCAGAGATGGACTTGGCTGATGCTAAAGAGATTAGCGCACTCAAGGCTATGGAAAAAAAACAGAAGCAAGAAGAGCAAGAACAATTGGAGCTGATTCTAATTATTGGAGGAACTCTGTTCGTTCTGCTTCTCGTTGGTATCGGCATAAATGAATTGATGGATTTCTGCCAAACAACTAGACGCTGTGGTCGATGAATGAATATCAGAAACAATTTGACCTGTTTCTCAAAATATTCGTGCGAATGTGTGTCGCATGGTGGGTACTTGGATTTCTCAAGTTTCTACCTAACGATTTGTCAGACAAGATTGTCAACAAGTTTTTAGCTTATTTAGGATTAGGATGAAAATAACTACCTATCAAGAGAACGCTAAGATGTTGTGGGAGGCTCATAGGGTGATCCACCAACAAAATATGAAGCGTTTAGCAGAACTTAATTGCCAAGCTGAACAACAAAAGAAAGCCTATGAGATCAAAACTCAGTGGGTCAAGGCTTCTCAAGTGGATGTCATGGCATGAGATATCTGCTTTTATTGCTTCTTTTGGCAGGTTGTGAAGACCGCTACAGGTACGCTTGCCAAAACCCTGATAACTTCCAGTTAGAGCAGTGTCAAAAGCCTAAATGCCTGTTTACCCAGATGTGTCCTGAGTACCTGGTAGCCCCAATTCTTGAAAAAAAGGTTAACGATGTCCAACCAGAAAACAAGACTAACAATTGAAGAAGTCGAAACCTACGTTTGGGGTTTTGTTGTTGTCATAGTCACCCTGATTCTGTGCTTCATCGTTGTTGCCTTGCTATATTCTGTCACTTTTGTGACGCAACCTATCAAGAGTATGGCCCCGATTGACATGGCATACACCAAGATGCTCAATGACATCGTTTTGCTCATTGTTGGTGGCATCGGTGGAGTTATCGGTAAAAAGGGCGTAGGAAGCGCTTTAAACGCTATCCAAGGCTCTCCAACACCGCCTCCTAGCACTTCTGTTCAGACAGTAACGCCTGTACAGTACGTTCCTGCAACCTATCAAACTGTGGCTAGTGTTGCTCAAAATGCTACGAGTGGCATGAATTGGATGGGATTTAAGAATCCTGACCTAGATGAGTCTTGGACTCCACCGCCACCTCCAACTACGCCGCCTGACCACTTAGAACCTGATCACGAGCGTGAAGAGATAGCAAAAGCAAGAAAAGAGGCTGAATAATGTTTGGCATTCCACTTCCTTGGCTACTTTTAGGGCTTTCTGTCGCTTTATTTGGGACTTACCGAAGTGGATATCACTTTGGTTGGTCTGATAGAGATAAAGAGATGCAAATAGCCATTGCTAAAAAGAATGAGGAAGCTCGTAAAACTGAGCAACAACTCAATGAGAAGTTAAACACTACTGCTAGTAAACTTTTGGAGGTTAACAATGTTGTCAATCAGAAACAGTCTGCTTTGGATCGTGCCATTCGTTCTAATAGGGTGCGCCTCCCCACCGCCAGTTGTCCACAAACCGCCCCAGATACCACCATTGCCACCACAGATACAAAAGCAACCAGTCAACCTGACCGAGCGCCTGACCAATCTACTGATGCCGAACGAGAAACCCTCCTCGCCATCGCAGAAATAGTCGCCCAAGGTGATAAGAATACTGCCGCATTGAATGCTTGCGTGGACTCCTATAACCAAATGAGAGACTTGCTAAATGATAAGCGCTGACCAACTACAGAAGCTAAAGATTGGCCCTGAATGGGTTGATCCTTTAAACGAAACATTTGCTCGTTTTGACATCTCTACGCCACTTAGACAGGCTTGTTTTATTGGTCAGGCAGCACATGAGAGTGGCAACTTTAAGAAGCTTCAAGAGGGATTGAGTTACTCTGCTGAACGACTCATGGTTATCTGGCCCAAGCGGTTTCCTACGCTAGAAATTGCCCAGAAGTATGCTCGTAACGAAAAAGCATTGGCAAACAATGTTTACGCCAATCGTATGGGAAACCGAGATGAAGCCTCTGGCGATGGGTTCAGGTTTTCTGGAAAAGGTCTGTTTCAGCTAACTGGTCATGCGAATTTCTATCATGCAGGACAGGCTTTAGGTGTGGATTTTGTGATGCAACCAGAGTTAGTTAAAACACCGCAATATGCAGCCCTAACAGCAGGATGGTTTTGGTCTACACAGAAACTAAATCAGTATGCTGATACCCGAGACTACAAGACCATGACTAGACGCATAAATGGCGGTCTGATAGGTCTTGCAGATCGGGAAAAAGAGATCAATCACGCATTAGCAGTTCTTACTGCTTAGTCCTTATAAAAAATCCCATCAGCACCTAGTCTGCCAGTCCTATTCTTGATAACTTCGTAGCCGTCTTTAAAGCAGGTTACAAGATCCAGGTCGGCACACGCACACCCCATGATTAGGGTGATTAGTATGTCTGCATAAGCATCTGCCATAGCCTCTCTATCGTCCTTAGAGATAGCTTCAAAAAGCTCGTTTAACTCTTCTTGGGTTTTCAGGGCTTGAGCATAGGGAGTAGAGTTTTGCACTATGCCACGAGCTTCTCCCCACCTAATAACATCTACTTCTGTTTTAGCATACGACATTCTTTTCTCCAGTCATGCGATTTTGTTTAAGGTTTCCTATGGTTGTTTTCTTTAACCAACAGGACTGGCACATCCACTTTTGACCATTTTCAATTCCGCCCTCTGGTGGTTTATCTGTATCACATTTGGTACAGAACTTGAACTTATGGGTTGAGAAGGTTGATCCAAGGTCTATTTGTGGCATCATTTTCTTGAAGGGCAATCACGCCCTTGGTTACAGTTATTCAAACATGGTGGACAAGATTTCATATTTCTAACAAATATTGCAAAACTTGCGCTAGTGTCACCAAAAGACTTCATCTTATCGAACTCTTTTGCAACCTCCTCAAGCACTTCGTTTCGGTCTGGTCTATCAATGAAATCATGGTCATTGAGCCATGTTCTGATAATTCCCATTATCTAATCCTCCGCAGCGGAATATCTAATCTCTCTGGTGGAGGAGGAGTCATCTTTTCTGAAGGTGGAGTCCATCCATGCTTTCTCCAAAGGGCTTGGACATCTGATCCTGATTCCCACTTAAAGTCTTTCAATGGGACAGATGGATAACTAATCTTTGAATGTGGTGGTTTTTCAATCATGCTGTCCACTCCCTTTCTTCACGACCAGAATTTGATTTGACTGTCTTACCAGTTAACTTGATAAGACCAAGCTTATTCATCTCATTTAAGCGCCTGGCAACCTGATTTGAGTCTAGGTTTGTCATGGCTGAGATTCCATCTTTACCGAGTGGCCCATAGGTCTCTAGGCAATCTACGATGACCGAGTAGTGTTTTGGTGCTACTGGTTTGATTGAATCTGCTGCCTGAAATGATGTTGCAGGGTCTGTTTTCCGTACTCTAGGAAACTCAGGCATTGGAAATAACTTATCGAAAGCACTTTTAATATCCATTATTAACTCCTATTTATTGGTGAGGGTACTGGCGTTCGTCCGACATTGCTGTCCGTTTTCCCCTCGTAAACTTACTCAGAATGGCATTGAATCGCCATCATCAAAATTCGTGGCTTTAGAACGCTCAGAAGGCTTTGCTTGTTGTTCCTTGGGAGAAACTGCCAAACCCATGAATTTACCGCCCTTGCCTTCTTTGATCCAAGCAGATAGCCAGTAATCCTGACCACCTACTGTGATGTTACCTTTGTAATCAGGATGGTTTCCTGTTTCTTTCTTGTCATTTTTGAACAAGACGCCTGAGTTATCACGCTTTTCCATTTAGATTTCCTTCGCTTTCTTTAACGCTGAACGCACTTTACTAGGAAGCAAAGTCCACAATGCGATTTTTTGTTCGGCATCTAGGCTCTCTGCTTCTAACTTAATCCAAGCTTCTCTTGGATCACCTTGCTCGCACATGGCAATCAATTCGACTGCCATCTCTTGCAGGTACTGTAATTCCTCTTCAGGAATGTTATCTGTTGCCCCCTGAGTTGGTGTAATCACGACTGTTTTACCCTCTTCAGGCAAGTCTTCACCGCTATACAAATACATACCCAAGCCATGAAGGGCTAGAGCCTTTGTCATGCAGCGCATGATGGCTGTGTTGACCGCAAAAGCATCAGGTTTAGGGATTGCTTTGTTTCGGTAGTCCATGACTGGGAGTTGGCAGGTCATTGGTTTGCCAAACATGGTGACTGTAACAAATACCATTGCTGTGCCGTTGATGTCCATGAAGCACTTTCCATCGAACATCTCTACCTTGTAAGTAGCATTAGCGTCTGCTTTGAGAGCTTCTGCCCATGCCCAAGCCCATGATAAGTAGGATAGACCATTCTTTTTCTCAACATGGTCATTGACATTCTTTGCCAACAACTTCGCAATGAGGTCTTTGCGCTCAACCAAAGTGCCTGGTTGGTTTGGGTCTCTTGTGTAACTGTCCATATTAACTCCTTTTAAGTATTCAATTAAAGACTATAAGTATCTAATTCTTGTTGAATGATTTTCTTTTGTGTTTCAAGGTTGAAGTACTTGAAATCGATAAAGTCATCGGAACAGCATGACTGGTTTGTTTTTACTGTTAAACAGTATTGGCAGTAGTGAATCCCTGAGAATTCTTCTATGTAAGTTTCAAGCAAGGATTTCATTAGTGGAGGCTTTCGTAAGCTAATTCCCAAAGAACATCACCAGCAAGGATTGTGAGTCGATCTAACTCATCTTCTGTCAGAGGTGTTCCATCTTCATAGCAAGCATAGCTAAAGTATGCGTCTGCGAAATCAGGATAATCCCTACTATCCACTCCATCTACCTCTAGGTCT